>Ga0080006_1150615_pt1 | contig 46064 bp, 34 predicted proteins | sample RS3BMetagenome_FD_69209 | JGI IMG/M metagenome (GOLD analysis project Ga0080006, IMG submission 69209) | Ferric oxide microbial mat and aquatic microbial communities from Rainbow Spring, Yellowstone National Park, USA - RS3B (SPADES... ... | reverse complement strand
GTCGAAAGAGGCACTCGGAAACCTCCGCCGCTAATCCTAGAAATCCGTTTGAATTTGTCGGGCGCAATTGTTGCACTCCGAATGCGGAGGCTGTACGTCGGGAAGAAGATGTTTGGAAAACGTCGAAGGGCACGAACACAGCGAGCAGTTCAGTATTCCGTCCCTATCTGACCAGACTAGAGTTTGCCCTGCATGTTGTATGAGAAGTTTTTATCCCAACAGAGTGCAACACGCTAACCAGGATCCATAGATATACGGGCGCTTGCTGCGATAACGCATGGAAATACTTCTATTCACGAGATGCGATCGCTTTGCGCCAACTCCCAGAGAGAGCTCTCCCAGGAACAGAAGCATGGTCCAAGGAGCCAGAGGCCGGACGGCCTACTATACGCACTCGCTGCAAAGTTGAGGGCGTCGCCACCGCGGTCAGTCTCCATAGACCCACCGGTTACACTGCCCTTTGAAGAGTGTCCGCTTGTGGGATGTGCAGCACAGCGGGGTGCTCTCCCTTGGGCCGTATCCGGCCAACTTTTGGACGGGATCCTGACAGCTGCGGTCGCTCCGGTTCGGTTCGGTTCGGTTTGAAAATCAGACGCTTTTTACGGTTGTAATACCCATAGCACACATGGTCCATCATGTTTAACGAAAAGTTCCAATCGCCTGGTTATCCAACGCAAGCATGCTGGTGAACCGCTGTGCTGGAACACTTCGAGTGCACTCTAGATCGCGACCAGGCTGGGTCCGGTTGTGCTCATCTCCCCATACGCAATCGTACGTCGCTGAAAACGAGTTCCATTCCAGGGTATATGCTCATCTGCCACACATATGCTGCCTAATTGACGATGCTTGAAGTCGAATACGCTGGGGTCAGCGTCGAGAACTCCCAACGGTATTCTTAAGAACGGCATCACCCTGGGGCAGCTGCTGCGCATAGGCGTCTCCTTCCGAGACGTCCTCTCGCATGGCAAACCGGACCTCGCACTACACACAAAACGCCTGGGGCGTTCCGAGAATCTTCCACTGAGACCGAATGTGGCAACAGGAGCCAGTCCAGGCGAGTCACGAGGCAATCAATCGCTGCAGCCAAGTACAGCTCCGACGCTGACGCAGAGTGCGATGCGCTCCGTAATGCATCATTGGTATGACCCAGACCGAGCAAAAATGATGCCCTTCATGTTTGTGAAAGCGTCGATGTGAATACTATGCACTGACTGGCACAAAGTCACCGTGGACAGGACCAGATTCCACCGGTCTCTCTGCTTTAGACTGGAAATCGGAGCTGCGTTGCGGCATTCATCACTTTCACGAACCATGCTGCCGTCGTGCCTTTCAGAGACAGAGTTTTTCTCGTAAAGATCGAAAAAATCTAACCTAGCATTGTAGCTCCTAGGACAATGCGAAGACATGAATAGTGCAAAGCGCGAGAACAGGGCCGGTGTTCCCGCAATCCATGCCGCATTCCACGGCATTCCCATACGACGCAGATGTGCACGTTGACCCTGCATGATCTAAACGGACACCCTTCGAGGCCCACTACCCCGAGATTTCATCAAAGTCCGGTCGATGTTGCCTGGGCACCTTGCAAAACGTCTGTGATACCAGGAGCGGAAACAATATCGATGCATCACCGAAAACTTTGATCGCTTCAGCGGAGCCGCGGATTTTGCCCCAGCTCACAGCCTCGTCTGGAGCGGCACCACTGTCGCTTCCGTCATATTCTTGACCAGTATTAATGTAGATGGCATAGTCAGCTCCGTTGCGCATTAAGTTTGCGTTGCAGGTGTGGTGCTTTGCGACACCGCCACCGAGGATGATCATCGCCGTGCATTTGGCGTGAATCGCGAGTCGATTCAGTTTCCGGATATCGCCGACAACGTCTAGGATGAGTGGAGTTTCATTCCGATATGTATGGTAGAAGAGCATATCACCGAGCGAGCCATCCGTAATCGCTGGGCAGAAATACGGCACTCCGTTCCGTGCAGCCCAGGTGGCGATACTCGACTCGTGTTGTATCTCCTGGCCGAGGCGATGGATGAACTCGCTGGGCGTCCATATTCGTCTTTCATCAACTATCTTGTCAAGCAGTGGCATGAGCCAGTCCTCAAAAAGACAGTAATTCGCATTGGGTACAAGCAAATTGCCTATCCTGTTGAGGCCGTTCTCTCGCAGCAATGCCCCAGGCAAGCGAAAGTCGCCGATGAGGGTCGGAGCCAGAACCTTGATGAGGTCCTCCTCGACACCTCCTGCTGTTGTCACAAGGACGTCGACCATGCGGTGTTGCACGAGGTACCGGATCACGTCGCGAACACCACTACTGACGAGGTTTGAAGTGTACGCCAAAAAAATGACACAACCGCGCTCGTCACGGAGCATCTGTTGAACAACGTCAACTGCGCGTGCGAACTGAGTAGCCTGGAATCCTATCGTTGCAAAGGATTTCACCACATCATCTGCACTATTGACTGTGTTAAAGTCGGGACCCTGTACAGAAGGAGCGCTCCGCAGTAGCTCCAGATCTCTGCTCGGCCGTAACACGTTCGCCCTCCATAGTGCTTCCTCTTTCGACGAGGCAGAGAGTTGAGTGTCAGCGTCAGCTGGTTCTGTACCGTTCGGAATCACTGCTGATTGCGGCTTTTGATACTGAACGTCACTTGTAAGGGTATCGCTATCATCCGTTCCCATGGTTCCGCACAGTTGCAGAGACGCGCCCCTCAAGCTTCTCCGAGCTCCCGTTTATACGGAAATCTTTATGGTGGCCGTTTTCCAGCAGCATTGCTGCGTCGTCGCCGGTGCCTTGTTCCAGCCGAATCCCAAGCAGCATGACAAAATCGCTTGCTGATAAGAAAGAAAGCTAGTTTCCCGAACTATTCTCCTGACATAGATGAGGATTCGTTTTCTAGGTGGATGCTTCTATTTCAAAATGAAAAACATGCAAAGCCGGGTTCATGTAGAATACGTGCAGGCGCACCGGGTTGCATGGCATCGAATGGACACACGTTCGTGAGACACGCTCGACATTGCAGATGGTCACATGAAGGAGTCATGTGCTCTCGAGCACATTCACTGATTCGCGCAGCGTCGAGCGAACTCCTCCAGGTGATATGCACTGGAAGTGACGACACTTCTACCTGTCTACTTTCCTGCATTTGGAAATGATTGAGACTAGACAAAAATACATAAATGAGGAAAATAATGTGTCTGCCGAAACACAATTCAGGGCAGAGCTTTTCTCGTTGCCACGAGGTTTCCGCACAATAGCTCGTTGAGAGCTATCGTGCCGGCGGTGACCTAGACGGACTCGCTCGAAGCACACGCGCATAGTCGCGGTTGCAACTGGTACGCTCGCAGTGGCAATGGCGGTCATGAAATGCCTTCGTGGTTGCCTCTGTCATATCAAGAGAGCCGGGGTTGTTCGGTGCCAGGGCGACGAAGACGCTGACCCGTGGGCGATGCTCCGGTGTGCATGCTGTTTCTGCGACATGTGCAACACTTCCCTACATCTGTGGACGAATCATATGGAATACTGAACTGCTCGCTGTGTTCGTGCCCTTCGACGTTTTCCAAACATCTTCTTCCCGACGTACAGCCTCCGCATTCGGAGTGCAACAATTGCGACCGACAAATTCAAACGGATTTCTAGGATTAGCGGCGGAGGTTTCCGAGTGCCTCTTTCGACCCCGTGCATCTGCAATTTTTCACAGTACCTGAATCAGCATGGTCCACCGCGCTTTCGAGCAAGCGTTCGTCAAACGTCCAATATCATTGAACAGTACAAGCGCATTGGCCTCGATTCTTCTACTGGCTTGCGCGTAGATCGCTCACATAGAGCATGCCTCACGTTTCCCTTCTTCCTGTTTCAAGGCAACGACTGGACACAGCCTTTCTTGCCGCTGTACTGGTGCCGAAAAATACTCGACACGCTCCTCTGCAGGCATTTTCACGAGCTCACGCCAAGTGTCCGCCGAGCATTCCTCTCCCTAATAATCGATTCCACTCGAAGCGCAAGCCCTCTGATTCTTAGACCCTTCAACGAATTGCCATTCGACACCAGCATGATACCTCGCATGGCGCATGCTGACCGAGGATCCCGTGACTTGCGTTCGAAGCGCAAAGAGTCTTGGACCAGGATTCGGGTCAGCGCAGCGAAGGTTCCCCGTGGAGAGCGCGTCTCCGGTTCGCACGAGGCGTGTGTAGTCGGATCGGAGTATCTCGGCTTGTTCCCCTGCCTAGACTAGGAGTCCGGCTTTCGCTTACCGGGAACAACACCACGTGCCACAAACGCTCTACCGAATGGAAGCGCGCGCGCTTACCTATGCAGCAAACAGTGCATGCTCGAAAGCGATCGCTCACGAGAAGCTTCTGGTCGCAAGAGGTACCCCACCGGGCGCTGCATCGCAGGCGGGCATCAGCGGGACTCTTCGCTACGCGTCCCGGGCGCCTAGCGAGCGATAAAGCAGGCGTTCACGAGCCACCAGCCGGCTCGCGGAGTAAGCGGCTTGCTCGACGTATCAGAGCGCCTGAACCAGGCCAGGCGCCACCGCTGCGAAGCGCATACCGCGACTGTATATAGACAAGATGAAAGCGGCATGCGAAGCGAAGATCGCAGCTACCGCAGGTATACCAACTGTGTCGATAACAGTGAGAAGCGGCGAGATCTGAACCTTCACGCCGCTCTCAACATCCTTGACTGCTAGCGATAGCGCTTGAGAGACCGGAACGACCAGTGCATTGAAAACCCGAGGTACGAGGGAGCAGACGAAACGAGTCACAGGAAACCCCCCCGGAAACGCTGGTGTTGATGGCAACGGAAAGAGACCAAATCTTTACCGCGTATACGGCCTTGATCGGGCACCTGTCCCATTTCATTCGTACACGAGTGTAAGCGGCATAGAAGACGGACGCGAGCACAATCTCCCACTGAGCAAGTGTTCAGCGACTTCATGCGATGACGAGGATGCTCACTTGGGCACTCGCCTTCATCTCGGTCATTGCCCTGGGACAATCGGGTGCCCCAAAAAAGGCATAGGCCTTGCCACTGGAGCAAGGTTCGGTGCCTGACATTTCTGCACTGGGGGTACGCATGCATTCATGCACAGGCACACAGTCGCGCAGGCGCTTGGTCTCAGAGGTAAGCATTAGAGCCCAGGTCAATCTTCTTGACATCGGGCAAAGAAGCATTGAATTCAGCGGATATGCGAGGCTGCGGGGAGCGGGGGGCGTCGGCTCCTCCCACGCAATCACTGCACCAGGCTTCCACTGGATTCACCTGAGGCGCCTTAATCATCCCATCGAACGATCATATGCATCGATCCGTTCGGAAATTCTTTCCAATGCAAGCAAAAGGTTCAAAGTGGCTTGCAGAGAGAGACCCCTGCACGCTACACGTCCAAAAACGGAGCTGCAGAGCTCCATAAATCAATGAAACAAGTTCGTGGCGTGAGACGGCGTCGCGTCCGGGTCGCAGCCCTGGATACTGAGTTCCGGGCACAGAGAAGCGGCCTCATCGCTGGCGCACTTTGCCGCGGTTAGAGACACAGCACCATCCAACGCTGCATCGATGTGGGCGTGCTACGTCCCAGCCGGGCTATCGAGAGCATTCTTTTCCGCATCGTTGGATGCCGAGAATGGTTGCGACGGAGAGGTGCTCTGATTTCCTGTTCCAGTGGCGCGCTCCATATAAGCGCCCATCCGCGGAGTAGAACCAGTACCAACAAACGAAAACCAGGTCCCATTGTAGCCGCCCCAAGAGGCTGACTCCCGTGGAGTAGCGAGTCCCATTTGCTCGAAAATGAGCGCTGTTGGACTCAACATCGCCGGCTGCGTACGCGGATGGGATGGCGGTCCTCCGGTTTCTGTTCCGGTGGCTGTGGCGGCGCCAGTGCCTGCGCCTCCCTGAGGGCAACCAGGCACATGCCTCGTACTGGCTCCAGTTGGTGTGGGTATCATCACACCAGGGACGCCCAAGCCTGTTGTAGAAGGCAATCCTGCAGGTGATGGAACCAGAATTGGATATGACGACACAAGCGAGCGGTACGAGAGCCGCGGTGAAAGCTGGCTCCCAACGCCCGCCGAAGGATACAATTGGCCGGAGAACGGTGCCTCAAGAACCGGTCCTCTGCCGCTGGTGCTTGCTTCTGGAAACGTTACCGATGGCGTCTGGTTGCGTAAAGTCTCGTCGGACGCGAAGAAACCCGGTCGAAGAGCGGTCTGATCCCAGGTGCCAGTCGATTGTTTCTCATTATTCGCGCCGCTGAAGGCCATACCCAGCGGATCCACCTCGATCGACAGCGCCTCTGGCCGAAAGCGCTTCTTCCGGGAAGCTGGGGATCCAGTTTCCTCCGTTGCTGCCCCCGAAGGCCGGGTATCTTCACTTTTCAGCAAATCGACCAGGTCTGCAGACGGGAACCTCGACGAGTCATCGTCCCCGCTCTCGATATGGCAGCGTTTACCGCTACATGTGGTGTGCTCGGTCGACTGCGCACCACGCCGGCGCTTGCCCGACCAACGCAGGATCCGTTCCCGATATCGTTCATACTGACGCCGCAGGTCCTGCATCATATCTGCCTCGGCACACATCTTTCTAAGAGACTCACACTCAACAAACTGGTCATCGTTCGCCATACTAGGTACAAGCACGTCCTGTGTCGAAGAACGTGAATCTGGTTGGTTGCCTGGTTCACCGGCGCTGACCACGTCATTATTTTTCGAAGAATAACGAGGCCTGAGTCTAGGCGCTCGTGGGGAACCCTCGCTCCGAGCGACGCGAGCAGGTTCGACCTCCGAACGCACCGGGTGCACGTTCCAGCGGGGACACAGCTGCTCGTAGCGCCCAGCTGCAGGCTGCAGTGCCGTGAGGTTGCTTTTCGACTCAACGGTGCCCGTGTACGCTCCCCATCGTCTAATCAAGTCAACAAGACTATCTTCACCTTTGCTGCTGTACTCCACTAGCTTCCCGTTGTGGTTAAAAATCACAATGCCGATCTCACAGTCGCAGAGCACGCTCAGCTCCAGAACTTTTTTAAATAATCCGTTCTTCCGCTTCGAAAAAGTCGTATTTCTCGCTTTCTCATCCTTCAAAAGTTCAAGAGTCACCCTTCCTCGAGTCATGTTCAACACTGTTTCCGGCGATAGCTGGGCGGACCGAACGCAGCCGCTACACACCAGGAGTTCTAGTCGCCGGCAAAATTCGCATTGTTTATCGCCAGTGGCCCGTGCGCCAGCCAGAGCGGCGACGTTTGTGCAGGGCGGGCGGCTCGCGCGATCTGCCACCGCTGCCTCGAGGCGCGATCAGCGGCATCGACGGTTGCGGGCAGCGCTGCATCCATGCGTGCCGCCTGCTGCACGCCCGGCGCGGGATTCCATGATTCATTGGTGTCGCGGAGCGTTTGCACGAACTCCAGAATCGACGATGGTAAGCCCTGTGCGGAATGGTGTGCTGTTCGTTTCACAGCACATCGAGACATACACTAGAATGCCCGACTGTACGCGCTGTTCGTCATTGCGAGCACCGGGGCTCGGCAGTCACAGCGCTGAACGATCGCCTGCGTGTCCACTCGGGCGATTCGACACGCACATCCGCCGCCGTAGATGCGTTGAGAGCATGCCCTCGAAGATTGCATACAGCAGCAACTCTATTTCCGTGATGTGTTTGGTGCAGAGCTACGGACATGAAAAAGGGTGCGCGTCACTGCCAGTTGGCGCTCAAGTGATCATATGAACAGACCATGGACTTCGAATACGAGTCTGGGGGGCGGTTGTGGCAGTGGCAATCTTGGAACTCGGAGGTCTGCTTCGGGATTGGAGGATGCTCTGCTGCCTGGCTGGCGAATGCTGGTGCACGATCGGGGAACTTGACGGGTGTAAACGATCCCTGATTCAAGAAAGGTGTTTCGATGGTGCATTATTTATCTGCAGGTTTCCGAGGAAACTCTCTAGCGGAAAGCCGGAATATCGTGAAAGCTCTCAGTTCGCTGCCCATGTCTATTCGTGAGACGAAAACTGCACATTCATAAAAAACGGGGGTAACGCTTCGCGAACGGCTCTTGAAGCGCGTTGTCGCGCAGCTGCATCCACTGGAGCGACACCAGCGTGTTCGCCATGCGCAACGCCGAACCGTTGGAGAACACGGTTCCACTGGAGGACGCCTCACAGGTCGAGAGACACCACACAAGTGTTTTCCGGGGACACGGATACGGTGTAGCGTTTACAGTGGCGTACGGGTTTCACAGCTGCGCTGCGTCCGCAACGCCATCACCTGCGGTCGGTTAAGCGCTCAAGCCCAGTCCCTCGGCGGGCTCACGACAAAAGCCAACCAAACTGGTATGTTGCTGCGAGGCACCTGCCTCACCCGCCAGGCACCCTGCATTTCGAGCGACTGTAAAGGCCTGTTGATGTGGAGCGGCGTACCGCGGTACGCCGAGCAGGGACAGCTACTGGCACCTCACAGGGGCATGGCCTCGTTCCCAGTCCACGGGGCGGCACTGCCGTAGTCGCTGGATGCGAGCGCCTCTGTGCGACTTGGCTTTCTGCGACTGGGGCCGCCACTGCGCTGAAACCGGCCCACGGGGCACGACTCCTGGCTCCGAGACAACCTGGGTCCTCGTTCATTGACCCGTGCGGGACGTTTCCCCGTACGCTGCGCCAGCGCCGCCTTCGGGGCGTGACCAGTGCGATGACTCTGGCGGCGCCCTGTTGAACGCTGCCCGTTCTTCCGATGGATGCACATCGCCGACTTCGCTGGACTGTCGATGGACGCAGAGCGAGCACCAACAACTGTTACATCATCACCGGAATCTATGGAATCCTCGTCGGATAACAGTACTCCGGGAGCGCTGGCACTCGCAGTTGGGTGCGCATGTCGACTCGATGCGCCAGGCAGCACGTCGCGAGGCAACATGCCGTCGCCAGATATCACAGCAGAGTCGCTTTGGTCGCCATGAATGGCTTGCCAAACGAGGGCATCGGGGACCTGGCGATCGGGATTACGAGAACGGCGCCGTAGAGCTGCAAGTTCTGTCAAACTCTTTGGTGCTATACGCACAATGCTGTCGATCTCTGTTGTCGAAAGGGCTGAGTCTGCCCGCAGGCCCTTGTGCTGCTTACACCAGCTTCGGCGGAGCTCCAGAAGACGATTTCGAACTGATTCTGCGTGCGACTTGGTGGTGTTCCTGATCGATACCGAATCATTGGTGTCTTCTGGGAAGGCATCGGTGGCACCTGTTGCAGATGCGACGCCCCGCTTGCGTCCTGACGTAGCGCGCACCATCTCTGAACGCAGCCGGATCGCCTGAAGGCCGTGCTTGCCCCGCCGAACAAGCAGATAAATACGCCGTTCGTTACCGTATAGTAAATCGTGCACAATCGGAGACTGGCTCCCCGGTACTGGACGCAAACAACCGCAGACGCCACCGTGCACTTCGTTGTGGTAGACCTCTTCATGGAGAATGTGCAGTCGCTCCATCTCCGCGAGTAGACGAAAGATGTCATTGTCGTTGGCACCAGGCGGGGCGCTCCCGAAACCCGGTATATCCACGTCCGGTGAAGCGCCTACGGTAGTACGAAAGGATTCGAAACCTCGCAGACCAGAGGCGATCCTGGCCGAAGTTGGCGTTATCCGCCGCACGTCCTGCATCCATTGCGCCAGTTGGTACGCACCGCGGGCCGTAGCCGTCCAGTCTTCCATTTGACAGGGAGCCTGGTTCCGACAGTTATCGCACGGCGGACTGCACGCTCGACGATCGAAGCGTTCGCCAAAGTGAGCCAACACTGTCACGCGCCGGCAACTGACGTCGTCGAGACACCAGGCCGCCATTCTCTTGACAGCGTCTTTCTGAAGCGATAGCGCCGCTCTCGTGAGACCGTTCGAGTTCTTGTCGATCATGCCGATCAGCCGCCGCTGATCCGCATGAGAGAAGAGTACAATAGAGCGGGCGGGCTGACCGTCGCGCCCAGCGCGCCCGCTTTCCTGATAGAAGCCCTCAACATTCTTTGGCATGGTGTAGTGAATGACAAAGCGCACATCCGGCTTATCGATGCCCATGCCAAAGGCAATGGTGGCGACAATGACCTGCGTGGCCCGCCTCATCCAACGTTGCTGGACCGCAATGCGACTCTCGTCCGCGAGACCAGCGTGGTAGTGCTCCGCTGCGATGCGAAACTGGCGTCGCAATGCTTTCGCTACATCCTCACACTCTTGCTTACTAAAACAGTAGATAATGCCTGAAGCACCGCGCGGCATTTCATCTTGGATGAACTCGGCGATCCATTCCACAGTCTTGGAACGAGCCCCCTTGAGATAAACCTCGTACGAAATATTCGGCCGATTGAAACTCTGTTTGAAAGTAACGCAGCGTGGGATGCCTAGCTGCACTTTGACATCTTCTCGCACCTCTCTTGTCGCTGTGGCCGTCAGAGCCATCAGCGGGACGGACGGATAACGTTGCTTGCAGAGACTAAGCCGCTTGTAGTCGGGGCGGAAGTCGTGGCCCCACTGACTCACGCAGTGCGCCTCATCGATCACGAATCGAGCGAGAAGTTTTCGAGAGGCAAGCCAATCGAGTATGGACCGAAACGCCTCCGAAAGACTTATTTTCTCGGGAGTCACGTAAAGAATCCGAGTCTTTGGATGCAAGCTGCGAAGATCACGCATAAGCTCTCGAGATTCCGTTTCCGAGGTCGCGCCGCACAGGGCACCGCATGGAATACGCAGCGCCTGCAAACGCATCACTTGATCCATTATAAGCGATTTCAGAGGCGAGACCACGACAGTAACACCGCAGCCCGCTGGTCCCGTGAGCGTCGCGGCCAGCTGATAGACGAGAGACTTGCCGCCCCCTGTGGGCATCAGGACGAAAACGTCGCGCCCACACATGGCCGCATTGATTGCCTCTTTCTGATTGGCACGAAATCCCTGATTACCGAACTGAACACGGTTGTTGTGATGCAGCTGCGCTGACCACGGATAGTTATCACCAGCAAATTCGGCAGAAGCTTGAGCACAGGCCGCTTCGAAGACCTCATCGAGATCCACTGCGTCTGATGTTGTCATTTGGACCGGGACAGCGGGCGCCCCCGTGCTGCCTTCGATTACAGGTACACTTGATTTGTCGTAAAGTCTGGATACGGGCTGTTCTTCATGGTAATGGTCAGTCATGGCCATGTGAACCTCGGCTGCGTCGACAGCACGATCTGAGGTCTCACCAATCTTGCCGCCACAAGCTGGCGCTGCTCCTGATGCACCTGCCATGGAGCCGTAGCGCTCGCTTCGCAGTCCCGTTAACGTGACGACGTCCTTAGTGGAGACGCTGCAACGAAACGCACTCTCGCCAGATGAGCTGTTTGCGGGATTCGCGGGAGACGCGTTTTCTGTGTCATGTGTTCCGCTCGGGCAAGCAACGCTGGCCGAGAGCGCCGCAGCGTTCGCTAAGCTCGTCATTCGCTGGGATTGTGAATCTACGTCAGGATTCGGTATGCAGCTTGCTGCTTTCTTCGTAGACACGTCATTCCCGAGACATCGATCAATATGCTGTATGGCTGATTTCGTTTTTTCGATGAGCGTGTGCAGCCGTTCAGCTTGTTCTGCATCGATGGTCTCGAGAAATTCGTCTTCCAATCGCATAAGCCGCTCTAAGGCAACCTGCCGCTTTTTCAGAAGAAGAGCAGAAGGCTCAGAACGCATCTTTTCAGGAGCACTGGGCCGATCTGATCCTGGACCCTCTCGGCGATGATCAGTAGATGCGATTGTTCCACTGGACTCATTCAACTCACGGGGAAGCGTTGACGAGGTGTCGCACACCACCACCGGGCTGCTTGGCGATTCACCATGACCCGTAGCATGCGGAATCACTCGAGTGCTCGAGTGTTTTGTCTCTGGCAGTGCGGCCTTCCCTGGTGACCGCATCGATGCACTTTCTGGACTTGCTGTCCTTTGAGGATGCTGTTGTTTGGGCGCAACATACGGTGAGACAAAGGACGTGCGGCCTCCAAATGTTGTCGGTGCATGCGGCGTCGCAGGAACCGCTCCACTATTTGGCAATTGATCCCGCAAATCTATTTCAGCGGGCAGCACATTTGATTTGGTAGAATCTCCTAGGGGCTTGACAACGTTTCTATGTCCGTCGATTGGCGAAACTGCTGCTTTGGGTGAGCCACAGTGACTTGTTCCCGAGCACACGCTCGCCTCGCTTCGTTCCCGTTGGTCTGTCTCACACTTAGCGCTCACAGGCTCCGCCTCCCGTAACGAACTAAGGATTTCATCCATATCCGGCAATTCCATGCACCGAATGCGAGCACGCTTTGGAACAGAGAACGTGTACTGCCGATTTTCCCCGAGGATGGATTCAAATATATCCTCGTCTGAGCTGGTGCCCGATACAGGAGATCTCGTTCCACCATGAGTACTCTCGGGGAACGCAACTGTCGCATTGCTCGCCTCATGCTCTCTTGTCCCATCATAATTCATCACCAAATCGCCGGAATCGCTCCCTGCAATGGGACCTCTTTTCAAGGAACGGCGCTCACAGACCCATTCTACGTCGGAGGCTCGCAGCGCTTTCATGTGTGTTTGGCTTTCAGGTCTCAGGTTCATCGAGAACGCCCCTTCATCCGGCCTGCTCTTTGCTGCGGGCGGGTCCGGCATCTCAGATACACTGTCGTGACTACGAACTGTTCGCTCGTCGTTACTGGACGCCCCGAGCTCCGACACGAGCCAGAGCTCGTTATCGTCAGGCTGGCTCGGGTCCAAACTTTCGGGAATGTTCTTAACACCATGCGCGCCATGCTGGGAAGCTCCGCGATACGGCTGTGCTGGATCTCGCACCAGTCTCGCTGCTGGGCGCTCCGACACGCTGCGGGCTTTCGGGCTCGAGACTCCACCATCGGGTGGAAGCGTACCAGCAGCGGATAGACTGTTCTGGAAGCGCTGCGACTCCAATTCCCTATTTTTCATTTCTAAATCAAGGTTAAGTAATTGTCCAGAAGATTCTGCTTGGAGCGCGCCCCCTCGAGCAGTAGTTTTTGAGTCCCGTTCTCGAAGCGCCTCAGGGAACGTACCCGCGCACCCACCAGTGCTGCGGGAGGCGCCACCAGCATCCACCGTTACAAGATTACCAGCATCATCTACACCAGCGTGGCGATTCAGAAACCCAAAGAGTTCAGCGTGTCTGCGCTCGCGGAGGTATGCACGAAGTTCCTCCATAGTTCGCACGGCGCTCGAGCACCTGAAAATCACTCGAAACTCCGGCACAAGCGGCATAGAAACCCAAGCCGTCTACTTGAACATTAGACTTGGTGCAGTCTCTTTTTTTGATGCGTACTCTTGAAACAGTTCCTAATCAGGTAACAAAGAGCGTGCGTGTTGCAGTCGACACGCACGGAGGAAGAAACGTGTCTACGTGCGTGTGTGCGTGCCGCCAATGCGCGCCTGCGTTCGCAATTCAAGCGCCCAGCAGCGGGTCTGGTGCGCCGCTGCATCCGCGAAAAGCGCTCGCCGTAGTTTATCGATGCTGCAGAATCACTGAATCGACTCTGGAGACACAAACTGGGAGATAATGATCGATATGCAGAGAAACAAAGACAGTTCCACTTCGGAATTTACAGTATTCACGTGCGGCGGCTGCACGCAATGGTGTTCCGCCGGCTGTCGTGTGGCGTCATTGGAAGCGTCGTGGTGCGGCAATAAGAGGCGATAGAGCATCCGGCAGTGCCCTGGCTGGCGCGATAGTCATGCAATGGTTGGAGGCGCTTCTGCTTTTTCCGCGACGTATACAAAAGGGTCGCTCAAGAAATTCGGTGCATCCTCGAACATGGTCGTATGCACGACACTTTTTGCGTGTTGGGTGCGGCGCGGAAGCGTGCGTGAGCGCTGAACAGAGAGATACGGTGACAATATGCCTATTTTAGTTGCCAGACTATTTCCTCCATGCGATACCAGGCTGGGGGCGTCATTGCCGTGTGCCTTCTATCGACGGCAGATCAACGAATCGAATCCGGGTTCGACGGGAACGCTCCTTGCCGGTAAGCGCCCAGGGACGTCAGTTGCTCCATGGACGCTATTTTATTTCGCCCACCCAGGAGCAGTCCTGCTCGAAGAATTAGACGCTGAAGTAATCTACCAACGCTCTGGATATAGAGCTCTTTCCAGATGCTGGCTGCTGTTGCGGCGGCGGCGGCGGCGGACGTTTCATCATAGCGAAGTTGATGCAGATTCTGGACGGCTCTGCAGTCCCCTTGCGAGCGACAGCCTTGAGCAGCACATGCGCCAGTGTTCATCCAAGTTTCCTTGAGATCTGTTCGCGCGCATTTGGACTCTAAGACTGTCACCCTGGTACCGAAGATGACTGAGAGAATCGGTAGCGTGTCCGGTGCCAAATGTGGCGCCGAATAGCAGCACGCATGACGGGAGTATTGCAAAAAAACTTCATATGTCGCAGCGGCTAGATCAACGCCGCAATGGCGTCTCAGACACGAGTATGTCCAGAGCGGCGGGCCCTGCCAGGTATGCATGAATGACCTTTCCTGCCACAAATACTCGGTAGATCGAATAGCGGGACACCATGATCGTTCACCACTTGTCCGGGGATACCTTTCCCGGAGCTTCTCTGCAGGGCGTCAGCATTGCCAAATCTCTCAAACTTCGTATAGAATTCTGTTGCCCCTAGCGAGAATCAAATACCATCTCTGGTGGCCACTGATTTTCTCATCTCAAGTCTTCAGCGGTAACGGGCAATACCTGCACAAAGTACAAAACGATCCCTGGAAACTTTGCACGATGTAACGCAACTGGACGCTCCGGGAGCATGAGACATTTCCGGATGTTGACCGAGGCGCTTTTGGTTTCGATGCAGAAAGCGCTTGCGGGCACGATCGCTGTTGGAGTCATCCCATCTCAAGCTTCGTAGCTTTGATGACCTCGCCGCCTGACTTTCGGTCAGCGTACCAAACACCATCGAATGCATCTGGCTCTGCTTCTCTATGTGCTCCAGCGTGGACGCGTGCTCATGATGCTCTTCTTTCGCTCTGCACGCATCCATGGGAATCGCACAGCATCGATTCCTGCACGAACTCTAAGCTTTCGTACAGGAAGCACGAGTAAATATGACCGGGCTAGGGGAGGTCCAGCGATAGAGCCCAGCACCGAACGACGCGACTTGTCGTTAATTTCCTTTCCAACGCATTGCACAAGTTGACGAATGCCCGCGTCTTGTCTCCGTACAACAGAAACCGATGGCTACCCAAGCGCGGTCTCTTTTACGCCTTGAATAAAGCAAACAACGCGATCGTCTCTGCTCGACAGGGTGCGCAGCGGTTCAGTAATAGTCCTGAAACCGTCTTTCCTGTCGTTGGCATCTCTTGAAGCGTCCAGCATGGCCGACTCGTTGATACCAAGTCAGGGAAATGTTTGGCGCCTTCGTCTCGTTTCCGTTGCGTTCCTTGGCTCCGTCCTCTTGATTGCCAAGTACCTCGGCAGCCACGACATTCCTCAAGCCGAGATTCACGCTCACAAAAAACGTTTTCCTCTCTATCTATCCAGGTCGGTTGGAGATGAGTTTCTTTCCCCGAATTGATGCTTTTTGGCAACGGGCGCTTCACAGGTTCCAATCGCCGACGATGCGCGGCAACATCTCAAGGTGCTCGGGAAAGCCTGTGTGCACGTTTCTGATTCTTCGATCAAGCCGTATTCCATATTCTGTCCAGTGCACCAGATGAGTTGGCGCACGAAGAATTCATCGAAAATTCCAAACGAATGGGGACACCTGGCAGCCTTGCATCTGGAACTCCTGCAACCTGCCGCCTGACGAGGCAAGTTATCGAGAGAGAAGCTGGACGAGCCCTCCTCGATGACAGTCGTTGGACTCAATTGTGTATTACGCCCACGTGCGTGGAATGAAATGCGTTTTCGCGGTTTCCAGCAGACCAGCTCGAAGTGCGTTCAATTTTGAACATAAAAATCCCAAGGAAAAGTAGGGACAGTCAAGTTGGGGATCCTGCAGGGCCGTCATTGCCGGCTGCATGAAAAGAATCGAAAAATCCTCTTCTCGGCGACCATCGAAAGAAAAAGAGCAGGCGACGAAGATCAAAGAGAAGAAGAAGCGTAGAGATAGGTGAGAAAAGGTGGTCGCCCGACGGGACGATGACGAAACTGCAGTGGCAAAGAGGGCAGGAGCACGAGGACTACTTGGATTAGTTTTTCTAAACAGCGGCAAGAAACGCATGGAGTCCGTGATCCGAGACTTCAATGCTGCCATCAATATCAGACGATTCGCGGTGCTGAAGACGAGACCCCAGGAGCTGACGCGAGCCATCTTTGTGGAGCAGCCTCTCAGGCTAAAGGTGTACAAGGAGAAGCTGAAATTGATAGCAGGGGGCCGGTCGAAAAAAAGCTGTGAGCCGTCTGAAGTTGCGCATATACATTCGCACTCTAGGATTGCGAAACGTTTCGCCTCCACTGAGCACATCTCCGGCTGTAAATTCTCCGGTCGCAACTGTTCCTCCAGCTCCGCAGTCAGCAGTCGGAGAATGTTGGTTGCAGGATTAAAGTCATGATTTCGCCGCTTTCAGCTGTGCGCACACATTTCATGCAGAGGCGGTAGTTACACTCTCCGCTTCGCTTGCCTTTTTCATATCCTTCGTATAGAGGCTCGGCGTGCCTATCGGAGCGGCGGCACCTGGCTCTGGTAAGGTTTCCCATAGTTGCACCTCATCTGTACGTCCGGGCGCCGACCTGTGGCACGTGAACCCTTCTTTCATAGCTAGATGTATGCCCTTGACTGGCAAACCAGAGTTTGCTCGATGCCTTCCGAGGATTCCGCACGAGGTGTCGTACCTGACCATAGCGGTATTCCTCTGGATGCTGCACTCGTCGAGGACTTTTTCTGCTCCATGCGCAAGGCCACGCTGTTCCATTCGAATAAGGATTGTTGCAAAGCGATACTGCCCATGACGAGACAAGTACCAGAAAGAGAATCCAGACTGCAGATCAAGTCGCGAAATTTCCGATCTTGTTACGCTCCCTCGGTACAAAGCGGCGACGCATGCTCCGCTGGAAGCGTTCGCTCCGATGATTCGAGTCCGCGTCCAATACCTTTCTCTATGCAAATACAAGAGGCGAAAGCTTCTGAATGCATATCCTGTGAGAGGTACCACGCTGATGTGGAGTACAGCATCGTCAATAACTGGAAAAGCAGTAGAATTCGTCCCTGTGAGAGGTACCACGCCGATGTGGAGTACAGCATCGTCAATAACTGTAAAAGCAGTAGAATTCGTCTTCCAAACGAAATCGATGATTTGCCGTGACGAGTTCAGTGCGCTTTCAGCAGGAGCACCTGCAGAGGCCTGCAGGGGTCGACCTCGGGCTTTTCGCCGCGTCGATCGAGCTGTGCGAATGGCTGCGAATCCGAGTTGCCTTGTACCAGAGAGGTCGAGAACTCGCAGAATGCAAGATTGGACCATGCTTTACATCCGGAAAGCATCAGAATTGAAGTTTGCACTTATAAATTGGATACTGATACCGCTTATTTGACGAACTCTTTTTCGAGGGCATCGCGAATGATCTTGATTCCGACGCCGTGCCGAATCCCAGCAGAAAAGAATCGATGCAACCTCTCGGAAACGACACCCAGGAATCTTCAAACCACGTACCAATCCGTAAGCCCCCATTGCCGCTCTTGTACTACCGCGGCTGCACACCCAAAAAACGAACGCAAACAAATCTCAACGCAACAACATAACGAGCTGTCCACTGCTCCGTGTTCATCTGACCCGGTTTCGCATACCGCCGATCACCAAACCGGACAAGCTCAGCGAACAATGGGCCGCACAAAATAACCATTCTCTTTACGAGCAAGCACAAATCATAGAACTTGGAGGTATCTAGAAAGACAGATGCTCGCCCGAGCGCCGCGATCCATCACATCATCTGGTACCCCTGCTCTGTCGGAAACCTGCTCATGGAGAAACGCGAAATCAGCCGGCATCCCCCAGGGCGCGCGCGGGCACCCTCAACGGCGCGAGCGCCATCGCTGCTGCCGATCTACCTGCATCGCTGAGGCGGTGAAGTTGCATACCGGCCGACGGTCGCCAGCACCGCTACCTCGGGTTGCTTGCCAGCTGCAGAGCCCGAGTGCTGTGGTCGCACTTTTCGACACGGGTTTGCAGGATCTATTTCCATCGTGCTTCGTGCATACCCTGTTGACATTGATTTCCTGTTTTCCGGTGTGTTTTAGGCGTGTGCTGCGAGCTGCTGCTTGGATTTTGGTGTGCTGCGGCGAGCGCGGCGTTTTGTAGAGGACTCGTTTCGCTGCCAAGAAAAGGATTGTTTTCTTTTCGTAGAGACGACTGCGGGTGCGGTTCTTGAAGTCCGCTTCAGGAGTAAACCTGCTAGTTTTGTGGCTAGGCCGGCTTGTGATGTCTGCAGACGCGTCGCGAAACTGGCGAGAGTCGCTAACTCCGCAGCAGCGGGCTAGCGTACAGAAACATATTTTCACTCGCCTTGCTGCGCTCGTTGAGGGCGTCTCGGAGAAGGACTTGTGGGCCCGTTCGGTTACCTTTGAGGAGCGTGAGTTTGCGCGAGCGTCATCCCAGCAGGAGTACCTTCATCGCATAGCGGTTGGTCTGCAAAATGCTGAACGCGCTGTGGGCGGCCACGCTGAGGCGCCACAGGGTGCACCAGCCTCTAGGCCGGCGAAGCAGCAACCGGCTCAGGCGTCATCAGATACACTACTGATGGCGCCTCTACCTAGACGTTTGAACGAGTGGCAAGAGCACCCAGTGGACGCGACGGAAGTGCAGCTCGACGAGCAGCGAAAGCGAGCCAGGAGCGCCTGCTCGAATTCGTCTGCTCCGACTGTGCGTGAGACGCGGCCACCACGAACACAGAGCATGACGAGTATTCCGTTTGGAATGGAAGCTCGCGTGCAATCTGTGCAGTCTGCTCCGCCAGCAGACAATGAGCGTTCTCCATGCTCATTCTCGGTTTCTTCTTCTGTGGACGGGGCACGAGCTGCCCAAATCGCCCAGGTTTCCCGCACAGATGGAATGGCAACCGGTGCAGCGCCGATTGGCGGCAGAATCAGTGGATCGACGACGAATTTCAAACGAGCCAACACACCTTTGGCACCGAATCTGTTCAATCCACAGCAGAAAGAGGTCATTCGGACAGTTCTTGACGCGTACCAAGAGATGCCTGAAGAGCTTCGGGCGCATGGATTTGGTGCGCTGCCACCGCATGTGATTGAAAGGCTAGCGCAAGTCTTTCCGAACGACCCTATCGTCTTTGCTGCTTTTGCAGCAGCGATGGCTGTCGGCACGGCACAGCGCGAAGTCCTGTATGTGCGCTTTATTGCTGCACTGAATGCTGCCCGTGAGGCAGCTGCACGCTACGCAATCTCGAAATCGCTTTCGATGGCTGCTGCAAGCGTTTCCGCGCAAATGTCAAGCCCAAATCTAAGACGATCAATCTCGGTTGGAGCACCGGAAACCCTCTTTGCTGCAAGCCCGAACCTGACTCGTCCATTATCTGGACATGCTATGGAAAATGAAGTGCACGAGTCGCCTACGCGAGTTTTTGCGGAGCTCGCTGACTTCCAGGCCCGGGAGGGTCAGGTATTTCGAGGTGCGTTGGGCATCATACGCACTGCGCTGCAAAAACAGACCGATCCTTTCCTCCGGGAACGACATATGGAGAACATCCAAGCGGTCTTGAATTTGATTCAGATGAACCCCAGTACCCTCACGAGCACACGATACCCGACGCTTGCCGAGATCCAGCGGGCGCGAAGCTATGTGCAGCGCTGGGTGGCGCTTCTTCAAGATGTAGCAGGACGCAGTCGGAGCACGTCCAGCACTTTACGGCGTACGGAGCGACGGGCACAGGGCACCGCGCCCACTTTCCAGACGGCTGTTCCCGGCCGCACTGCTACCGAGGTCTCCACCGCAGGATTCTGCGGCAATGCCGCCGCGCCTCCTGCACCGTCGGACGCGTCGACAAACGCCAGAGTGTTCCTATCCACTGAAAGAGACGGGCACTTGCATGTGGGAGGACAGAGCCCCGCATCCCTCTTGGTCGGAGACGCCGTTGACTCGAACAAGCCGCATGCGTTGCGTAGCGCCACGCCGGCGGATGTTCGCCGAGCACCACACTCAGAACCGAATCGAGCTGGAGCCGCTCTGGTCATGTCGTCCGACTCGTCTTTGAATGCGGGGCTGATGCAGTCGTTGGGATATGGCGCCCCATCTGGTAACGCAGCTACCAGGCGAGAAGGTGGCGTGTTGCCAACTTCCGGTGTCACCGCAACTGGCGGTGACTCCGAGCTCCTGAAGACCAATTTTGAAGCGGTTACGGTGTCTTCAAATCAATCACCAGCACAGACACCAACGATTATGCCGAAGATTGTCACGCTTCTGGGTGAGCACGGCAACGTGGTTGCGGTGAAAACGGAAAGCAAGCCCTCCATGGATACGGTCCCAGGTGCGGAGCGCAAGACTGCGAGTTGTTTCGTAGCTGAACGTGAGCCAGATGGAAAGCAAACAGATGCAAAGACGTTTCTTCCGGGGTTGCTTGAGATGAACGCCGCGGATACAAAGCCTCCGCGAGATCGTTTCATGGATACCGTTCGCAGGGAAATGGCACTCGCCATGGAAAAGTGTTTGCCTCCGGAATATCCGTTGAAATTGGAACATATTCTTGACTGGGAACTTGGTGGTCCCATCATCCGTATCAGCACCACAGTGATTCCAGAAGGGGCCTCAGACGAGCACGCCGACGCAACGGTGGTCCATTTTCCGATACTTCTCTTTGCATTCCCTTCGCCTCACTATCTCGAACGGAACTGTCGCGGTGTTGCGATTACGTTTCGATCCGCGATAACGCCAGTGGAAGAAGACAGCTGGGCATACCTGAGCGCGAGTGCGTTTCTCCGAAGCATCAGAGCGTACTGCCACCCTGAAGAGGCCGCGAAAATAGACCGATCGTTGGGAAGTCGCGCACTGCACCTGCGCGTGCTCCTTCTGTACGTGAATATATCTGTGTTTGAAATGGTTCAGCTCTGGATCCAGAGTGTTTGTGCCTTTGCGCCGATTCAAGAGGGCATCGCGCTAGAGCAATGCGTCCAAACAGGCGAGTGTCCAACATCAGTGTCCGAGGTCGAAAGCAGAGCAGCAAAGTCTTCTCAGGAGCTGAGCAGCGCAGTCGCAGCGCTGGACGTTTCCCAGAGTCCAACAACATCGAGCGCTAATCCCGGTGCCCTGAATGGAAGCCAGCAGGCATCGAGCGCCGAGCAAGTGCGCGAGCTGCAACGAAGCAGTCTGGACGCTGCGAGTGAGCTACACTGAGCGCGACGAACCAGCAGTGCACCTCTGTTCACTGGTCGGGTAGCTTGAAACAAAACCTAAAACACAGGGATCATTGGATCCAGAGTCATATCGATTGCCTCTCGGTCACTGCAGCAATGCATGGATACTGGCGTCTCGCGACCAGTTCCACGAGAGGTCGGTATCCAGCGTCAGTGGCCAAAGTATTGCACGCTGGGCCACTCCGAAACGACGCTCAACGCCCAGAGAGCGTCGTTGGTGGTTGCGAACATACGGTGAGCTTCAAATCGTGACAAGGTGGAAGCCATTCAGCAGTCGGGATTTCCTGAGAAGCTCTCTGACGGACCTGAAGAGACGCATAGGCACGGGCATGCCCGAACAACTTTACCACTAGATTGGAACCGGATCGTCGGGCGCAAAAGCGTCACGCAGTGTACAACTAGGACGAACGAATATCGACGGAGAACCTCGCCTCTGCAACTGCGCTTGTTGAAGCGTCGGCGTTTTTTGGCCTTCACTGGCTTTCGCCACAGACCTCCACGACGTGCATGACTCGGAACACCACGAATCGGTTTCTCACTCTCGAAGAAGCACCTCGTGGCTCTCCACGCGCTGTTTATCAAGCGTCCCTGCCTGACGGCAGTCTACCAGGGCCGCCTCCTGCCGTCGACAGCGTTCAAAAGCGTACGAGGGTGCACTCTGCTCATCCAGACATCGTGCATATGCCTCAAACTGCTGTGGACAGGTCGTGTTCAAACTCATCAGGAGTTCCAGAACACACCTTTGCACAGATCTCCCCTTTTCGAAACATTTGGCAGGATCGGACTCGATTGCTTTGCACTGGAGAAAACTCTGGTTTTCCTCGCGGCAGTGCATACCAATTTCTTTAGCGGCTGCGTACAGTACAGCCGACTTGGCTATAGGTGCTTCACTTGCCTGTAAACGACCGTTGCTCGAGCCCGACATACGCTTACGACGCTCCAAGCGGTGAAAAGTGCTGTCCAGTCACACGGAGCGAATGTCGGCAGGTATACAATCTACGGCGATGCGCACGGGTGCGGAGTTATGTGTCTCTTGGAGCTGCCAGGGATCCTCGATCGCCGTTTCAGTCTGTAAGTCAATTCGGTTTCACTTCCTCCGCTGTGGTGAATAGCTGGAGATGAAAATCACGATGCGCTGTATAGCATAGATCGTAGAAGAATTGCCTGCAGGATATATTCTGTACTGGACAGTGCAAGGAGGACTGCATTCCGATTGCAGATACGACATACCACGTTACTCCGATGCTTGAGGGACTCTCAAAGTAACAAGGATATGCGCTCTGCGGCGAAACTGGTATTGTCAAAGACTGCTTGCGGTCAATGGTAGAGAACGACTCGTTGATCAACGTACGGAAAGCAAATTGCGACGATCGCAGCCAGAGTGTGCACCTCTGTTTCTCAACAGCTTGTTCATATAGTCCTTAAACCACAGGGATATTGTCGCATAAACAGTCCTGGTTCAAGCATAGCCATCTTCAACCGAAATCACGACGACAGCCGTCCTGGAACGTCGCGATCGGTTAAAGGCACAGGGACGTCGGTTTCTTTTCTTTTTCAGCTGTTGAGACTTCCCCCGGGCGAAACATTCGGAGCGTATATGGGTATTCGCGAAGCAGGGCGCCTGTGGTATGTGCGATGGAACTCGAAGAGAACGAAGGTATCCTCATCTAGTCGAACTGCAGTAGCTTCATTTGACCGCCTCAGTTTAGTTGGCAGGGAGGGCAAACACAACAGCACCCAATTTGCCAAATCGTTGAAGACTTTCCGCCTGACGTCTCGCGACGCCCCTCTCTTAGACAACGTGGTATTTCACCATTGCCTTCGCCTTTGAGCTTTTGCGACTTTTATCGGATTTGGGCTGCTTATCACTCCTCCATACGCTCGGCGGTCCAGCGACATCGAAGGGGTGCTTTCAGTCCTGATTCGGAGTGATCGCTCCACTGGGTGAATCGCTGAAGCGTTCAGCACACGACGACACACCGGGGCATGTATCCTCTTCCCTGCACAAGTGATTCCCCTTCCGAATAAGTCTCAAGCTAGGGGCATCAATAACTGCTTTCATTTTCAAAAGTAAAACAACCAAGGGATGATCCAGCGAGTGCACTTCAGACGATCGAGATGGAGAAAAGTCAGCGGAGTGCTCCGGCACTAGAAACGCGCAGAGAGCCAACCGAACAGCAAATGGGACTGAAAGCATGCGTTCCGAGACTCCTTGCACTTGCCAGTTCAAGCGGCCGCGGCAATAAACACACGGCGTTCGTGAACCGAGACTTTACCGCTGCTATCCATATAAGAAGATATGTGGTGCTGAGGCCGAGACCCGAGGACCTGAGGCGATCTTAATTTTGTGGTGCAGCCTCTCAGGCCTGAAATGGACACGGAGAAGATGAAACCGATAGCAAAGGGTCGGTCCAGGGAGACGGGAATGTATCTGCGGGTCGATATACACAGAAGAGAAGCGTTTTCGCTTCTTGCGTACTGCGTCGCACCCGGGAATTTGAAACGCGCGCTCCGCGCAGTGCGCAGCTTTCGCAGGCGTTCTGTTGCCAGGGCACCGGCAGCCGAGTCCACACACGGTTCTCTGGACGCTGTCGTGCAGAAAGTTGTTCATGAGCAGAAACATTGCTCACGTTGACCTTTCTGTCACAGAAAAGCGTCTATCAGACGACAGCCGCTCTGCTGTAACAAAGGGTTCGCTAGCGGTGGAGGACGTGTCTGATCTCGTGTCCTCACTGGAAAATCTGTTGTTTCCACACGTTCGGTCGCCAGCGCTCGAAGATGAAGAACCGAAATTTGGCGTTCTCCGCGCTTTGCCGGCAATAGTTTCCCTTTTTGTTGAGCTAGCTTCTGATCAACAGCAGTCCCTGCTGGGGCGACTCGCACGCAAGCACGGATTCGAGGCTGTTTGCGAAGCTCTGTTGGACGTTCTTGCCGACGCCTGCAACTGCTTGTATGTCTCTGCACCTCACCTAGAGCTCAGCGCGGACGACTACCGAATGATAGGACTCCTGTGTGTCGGAGCTGTTGCGCACTTAGCGACAGCGCTCGTGGAGTTCAGTGCAGCTCTTGATCGGCACGAAGACGGTCTGTGTCTGCCCGGAGCCCTTGCTCAGGCTGTGCAAGTCCTGCATGACATGATGTTCTCCCTGCCTCGCGTAGCTGATAATTCTACCGCAGAGCACCGAGAGAGACAAAAAACGTCTCCTTCGCCGGCTTCAGAAGCGAAGGGAGTGGGCATGCTCTTCGAGGCTATGCAAGACGTCGCCCCGGCATCTTCGACTGTAGACAATTTTCATTTTGGTACAATGAGCGATAATCAGCTGCGGAATGCCGACCGGGAGCGTATTCCAATAGAGACCGAGCGTGATGCACCGTTGGAGATGCTAGTCGTCCAGGATTCCATTGCTGAGACCTGTGAGGTCCTCTGGAGCCATAACTGGGCAGATCGTCACCTCGTCGGACCGCACATGATCCTCTTTCTCCTTGCTGTTGCCGCTGGTAGATATGGAAACGTTGGCTTCGAAGCGGGTCCAGCAACGTACCTAGAATGCACGCTCCCCGCTTTGCCGGATTCGCGCGGGTTCGCCTCCAAAGAGCAACGCCAATCCCGCGCGAGCCTTCGTGAAGACGCCGTTCGTCGCTTGTACCAAGTCCGACACGCATTCTTCTGTATCCCCATGGAGAACATTCGTGATCATAACAAAACTGCCCACGGCAACGAAGCAGGAAGCCATCCCCCAGAAGCAGCGGAGCACGTCCTGGTCTCCAATTTGATCGCAGCGTTCGAGGATTCACTCGTGGTCCAGAATTCTTACGCGCGCAAGTGGCTGGCTCTCTGTCTAAGTGGCGTCCTCTCTCAAGATTTGACACGACTGCTTCATAAGCACTTCATCGAGAGTATCATCTTCGAATTGCATGGAAAGCGACTCTGTCAGTACTACGCTGAAATCTATTTTCGAGCATGGTGCATTGCACACGCAGCCTGCCGAGAAAATCTCCAGTATGGTTTGGCTAGAAGTGTGTTTGAGCAGCTCTGTCTCCGAGATTTCGCAGAGAAGAGCATCCTCAGCAAATCAACACGTCTGGCCCGAGTCTGCCGGCAAATTCTCGCAGCGTTTCATGCGCAGAAGCGATTGCCTGGTGTCGATAATGCTCTTGCACACTGCTACGAGCCGATCATCTATCGGGCTCTTCTGCGTTCGACGAATCCTCGCATCCGACAGAATGCCTGTTACTTGTTCTTCGATGCCTTCCCGCTGCTGAGAGAAGATGGCTCAGACACCGATCTGCTCCAGCTCAAGTCCAGCGAGCGCACGCAGGACGTCTCCGACGACGAACAGACCAAGACACTGGCACCGAGCTCGCCTCGCGGCGATGTTTTCGACGACCTGGATACCCAGCTTGCAGGACAGTTCGCTGTGCTCCCGCGTGTACTCTTCGATAAGAGCCCCGTTGTTCGCAAGCTGGCCGTGGATGGTGTCTGCCGCCTCTTGACCATCTTCTGGGATCTGTTTCCGGCCGCTGATCGGGTTCAGCTGCTTCAGCTTCTAACCGGTGAGCTTGCACTAGACGCTGCTTCGGCAACCGTTCGAGAAAGCGTTTGCCGCGGAATTTTACGACTTATGCTTGAGCAGCCCTTAGCACAGGCCACGCTGCGGACTGGCCTTCTACGCGGCCTTCGGACGTGTCTCCATGACAGGAATAGGAGGGTCCAGCTAGCGGCCGCAGAGCTCGTTCTAGGAGTCAGTAGATCCCCGTCTCTACGCTGGTACGATGTATGCTCCCTGCAAGAAGATATATTGCCCTACATGAGCGCCGGTGATACCATGGACAGCCGCCTTACCTGCTTACTGCTTCCGAGCTTCTTCACTGGTCTTGATGCCAACTTGGATGAAGATGTGGATCCGTTGCGTTACACGGACACACTGGCTCGGTGCGTTGAATTCATCCGTCTAGATGCGGTCGCAGCATGGCACTTTTACGCCTCGCTGGGGCCGCTGGCGCTCGAACCGCGGAATTGGCTCAGGAACTTGCCTCCGATAAGCATTCCGTGCGTGCGCTCCATATGCAAGTTCATCGCGGTTCTCGGAAAAGCGGTGATCGAGTTGACCCAACAGGATCCCAATGCAGACGAGAGCTCGCTGAATCAGAGGGATCATGGAGGCTGCGAAAAGGAGCTCGTAGAGCCTTTGTTCGTAATTCTCTGTGAAACATATCGAAGCGTCGCAGCGGTAGTATACGATGGCGAGCATAGCGACTGCAGAGTCTTCCTTGAAAGGCAGCTTGCCTTGGAAACGCTCTTCGCATTGGTGGACGCGCTTCCGAGCGAGAGAGCATCACTGCTCGGTGGTGCTAGAGCGGAAACCAGGAGCGTGATGCACTTCTGGAGGTTGCTCTCGGCTCTACCCAAAAGTCTCATGGAAGATCTCTCCGAAGAATGCCTGAGTAGCGTTTCAGAAGCTCTTCGAATCGGGGCCCAGGTGGAATCGTTCGTGCCTGCCGTTGAGGCACTTATTGCTTGGGGACGCGGCGCCGACGTGTTCGGCTCCCGAGTTCTGCTGCCGCACTTGACAAGCATTCTGGAGACGGCTTCAGATGGAGCTTCAGACTGCAGTGTGCAGACCATGGAATCAGTTGCCCTGCTGTGCGAATGGGTGCTGTTCCAGCCGGCGCTTCGATCTCACATTGAAGGCGATCATCGGTTCATACGCAGCTGCCGGGCCCTGCAGGCCCTGCTGACCCGTTTTCTGGACGCCAAGGAGCAGGTATCGCAGGCAGTGCGCGTCATCGCAGCAAAGCTGCTGGGATGTCTCATAATCGCCAATGGTCTCGTTCGGGATGCGGACCGGAAGCGAGCCCGGCACTCGGATCACAGCGGCGGACAGTCAAAGTCGGAAACAGCTCCTGCGCGATACTGCATCCGAGCAGCAACCATTCGAAGCTTGCTGGATGCGTACGAATGGGCCTTTACAAACGTCACAGACAGCAATCCGATAGGAACATTGCGTCAAGAAGGGGCCCTGTACTTGAGTGAATGTCTGGCACTCGGTCCTGTGGCCGGCGAGGGCCTGGATGAGGCCACAGCAAACCGCGTTGGCGAACAGTTGATGGCACCGAACGTGATCGCTGCCTGCCGTGTTGTCTGGCATCTGCTCCCGCATGCTACCTGCCACGCTCAGCAAGATGTTGCAAACGCCGCAATCGACAAGTTGCTTTGCAGCGCTTTGCGAAGCGTCGTGGAAGCGGTCGGCGCGATGTCACCACTGGAACCGGTGCCGTGGGCGGAGGCCTCTGCTGCAGGGTCACCAGTTGAGCACTTGCTGGTTCGCCGTGCGCTGGTGCGTACCTTACGCACAGCGCTCCGGAAACGTATGCAGCTGCTGATTAGCGTCCTCACTCCATGCTTGATCTCCAAACTTGAAGAGGAATGCGCTTGCGGTGACAGTCACGACGAGCTTGCCCCGCCAGCATCGCTGTGGGAGCTTCCATGCTACGGGAACTTCCTTCGGGAGACGCTGGCGGCAACGGGTACAGCCACTCGGGTAGACGAGGCCGTCCACACCCGCCCGGTTGCTGTCTTTGCCGGGCGCATGGTCGACTTTCTGCTGTCCGAGCTTTCGGATGAACCTCAGCGGACAACCGTTACTTCCAGTTTTTGCAAGTTGAACGCACGCTTACTCTTACTTTGTGCTTGTGTCGTGCACTGCAGGCTTAGTGCAGAAACATTCGGTTCAATCGAGAGCGCTCTTCAAGGCTCAGCAGCCTCTCGTGCGCTCTTATCAACACTTCGCATGCGTGTGGCTTTCAAGCCTTGAAAACTGTAAAAAAACCGAAACTCCAACTCGGATAAATGCACCCAAAGCGAACTGATTGACTGCAACTCGGTCTGAAGCTTGAACTGGTGAGGTATTTCCGCTATGACGGTGTCACTGGGCGTCACCCGCGCCCCGGCAAGTACTGGACCACCTGGAGAGCCGTTCCCATGCTGCTGCTTCCCTGCAGCTAACTTCTTTGAAAGGTTCACCTTCATTTGTCGTCATTGCCGTCACCAGAGGTGTTGTGTTCGACGAGCTTCGCTGTCGTTGTCGATATATGGCAACAAGAACCAGCACGTGGAGACATAGCCATACGCACGGAGGATGAGGCGCTGCACTCGGGCGCTTCGACTGGCCGACGATTCTCCTTGACAAGCAGGAGCTCGGCATGTGGAAAACTTTGATGCAAGCCACCTCAGACGCGCTGTAGATCAAGGGTACGACAAGCAAGCTGAGCAGATCTCGAGCGCTGCATCCGTTTCAGACTGGAGCTCTGGAATGCCTGTGATGTTCTTGCTTTTCGATTTTTGCGAACCTCGTTAGATACACGGACTCGATTTTCCATTCATTGCAATAAGAGATTACAGAGTTGTACGCGTTTCCAGGATTCTCGGTCGTCTACTCAGAGCGGCTCTCTTTCAAATCGTCCATTGGAATGCGTTATGTCCGCGGAATACAGCATGATTCACCACGCCCTCGAATACGGGTTCGTGCCCTAATCGAAATCATTATCCACTGAAAATGTACAAGGATTTTATCTTCTCGGTTCCTTGCGTGCAGCATGCGCAAATCATGCATTCTTCAAGTTTTCCATCTTTCATATCACCTGGTGAACGCAGCATGTCGTGCCGCTAGACCCACGAGGGACAGAAAACGCGAGGCGTTCCCTTGACGCCTGGTTCACAAATTGTTGCAGAAGGCTCACAGGGCCTCTCATGCCAAATAATCTGTTCTGCTCGAAAGCTATAAGATCCGCCCTTGGTGTGTATCGACGAAACGGCATTCAACAGCAGCGTGATATAATCTGTTCTGTTCGAAAGCTACAAGATCCGCCCTTGGTGTGTATCGACGAAACGGCATTCAACAGCAGCGTGATACCCCTCTCGAGAGATGGTCCCGGAGAGACCCATTTTCCTGTTTCCGTGGAATGGGGTCTCGGACTTGGACTTTCGTCATCGTAGTAATCACTGCTCGTGGAGCGTGCATTACCGCTTCGGACGAAGTGGCCGCAGATAGACCAAAACTGGGCCGCTTGGTTTACAGCCTGGATGTTGCTCGCGGTACCTGGGTCATCGTAAGAAGCATCGGGTTGCGCAAATCCTTGATCGAATGGAACACCGAAGGCCTGCGCGCGAAGCGGATAGCGTACTCGCCAAGGCGAACGTTCAGAGAAACCATATGTTATTCAGGTATCACACCGGAGTCGAAGCGAATGCGAGTATCAATGTTATCCTTCTGCAACTGTCAAGGGCATGTAGCGAGCAACGAGAAAAGCGTTCACGCGAGAGAGGTTGGTGCGCGGACGACGAGATGTAGTCGGCACACTGGAACAATGCACTGCATTCTAGTGCTGCTGCTGCGAAGGGCGTACAGAAGCTGTATACAGAGAAGATGGAGATGGAAAGTGATGCGTAGATCGCAACTTTCGCCCTAGCATGAGACGCATCACCGTCTGTTTGAAGCGGCGAAATCAGGAGGTTCGCGCTGCAATCAGCCTTCCGTTGCAATGAATGATGCATGAGTCTAAGGAGAAACCGACGTATTTCAAGCCAGAGATAAGAGAGCGGAAAGGTAATCGGTCTCAGGAGATACCTCCACAGGTTCATGGTGATGATTTTCGGAAGAAATCGAAACCTTTGAGTGGACCCCCGAGTCAACCAAGTGGGTCCGTCTCCGTTTTGTTCTAACGCAGGTCGAACTGAGTTGCGCTGAGCATTCTGGCATGATCGAAAATTGTAAGGCAGTCGTGTCATCTCACTTGCTCCTGTATGACTGAATCAAAATATAACGCTTACTATATAAGAAACCCAGGAGTACATAACCTGTCGCTCGCCTCGCGACTTTTGGTCAGGAAGGATGCTGCGGCTTTTTGCCTCTGGGCGATGATTTTTTGTTTCCTATCGCGTGACGAAATGGTGCACGATGTTGGCCTCGTCTCACGCTGATCTGTAGCAGCTCAGGAATGTTGTGGCATTCCTTGTCGTCAGCATTCCATGTGGTGCCTCGGCTGGGAGATTCTCCCAGACCCCTGCACCTTATTCGCTTTCAGTGCAGCACTCTGTGGATCTGAGCAAGATAGGACCTTCTTTCTTTCGCATTCTTTTCTCCATTGGGAATAGCCCTCGTCATCGTCCTTTTATGTTCGTGAGGTGAATTCCGCAACAAGAACACGTCAGGCACGTCCGCATTCATCGATGTCCACAAGACGCATATCCGGCATTCCCCCAAACTTCTGTTTGGTCGATTTCCGCACACCGGATCTATGATGGGATATCGAACGCTTGGCTCCTGCATCCTGGTTCCAGAACTCGATGATGGTCTTTTCGCCATTCGGTACCAAAAGAGGGTGCAGATCCCAGGCATTGGTTCCTTTTCGAACATGTGACCGATAGCATCTCGTTCGCTGGTATCCAGAACGAGCTCGGTGTCTCGGTCATTCAGGGGGCACACGCAAATACGTTCTCAGGTTGGTTTTGAAAGCAGATTCCGTCGGTTCACAAATGAGGAGACGAGCAGTCACATCCTCTCTCCATTGACTCTTTTTCTTGCGTTTCCCCTGCGCTGTAAACGAACCTCGCCTCCTGGTCGTGTCTTCTGCTGGTGTAATGACGCGTTTCTTATCCGGGACTCGAGTCCACCAAGGTGACCGCGTCTGGAAGACCCGGATTCTCGCCCAAGAGACGTTGGTTATCCCTCAGAGGCGAACAGCTTTTGTCGTCTCCCATTTCCCTCGAAATATGCAGCGGTGCGCTCAGTTGAACACTGGCACCGTCTCCATCCGAGAAAAGGTGGAAACCGAGTAGACTGTTTATAGCTTCAGCAGCTTTGATATTGAGGTTTTCCTGGTAAACCTTAGTCTACATTTACTCATTCAATTTCCTTCCGCTTTCTTTCATGTCCACGGTACCATGGCGTCGTAGAATGCCCATGATGATCAAGTAACTGGAAGGAACGTGACGAATTGGGATACGACGCCTCGTTGACAGGAGACAGAACGACTTGGGGCGGCGCTGACCTATTGGGCCGGTTCCATTCTATTCTATCCAGGTATCCGAAGTGTTTGCACTCTTTTCCATTATTTTATAGTTCAGAGGAACGGCCATACGCGTCTTGGATGGATGCTTCAGTCAGAGAGAAGCCTTCGGAAAGTACTTGCTTCGATATTCCGCGATTTCAGCGCGCCAATTTCATCCCAGGTTTCCCTTCTCAATCGCTCTGGAAGAGGAGAACGTCGAGACTCGCAAGCGTTTGAGTTCGTACGGCACAAACAATCCCTCTCTCTAGACGCCCTTGATTTCGCTTCCGTACCTCAGCTTGATATAATAAGCGACGCGACACCCAGCATTCATCTGGATATGATTCGTGGCGATCGTCGCCTTCGGAATCGAAAGCGCCGCGAGCATCTGCGTCATCCCACAGATATCCACCATCGTCGAAACTCACAGGTCCTTCCCTCCGGTTCGTCCTTCCGTTCATCAAGGGTCAAAGACGATCGTATTCATCAACGATCGACCTGAGACTTGCGCCGATGGCTCTCTCGAAGCCGCTACCTTTCCTGACGGTCCAGACGATGGTTCAGGCGTACAATTTTTTCTATGCATGAAAGGGAGCGCATTTTTGGCCCTTCGATCGTCCAATTCTTGACAATTTTTTACCAATTCTTTTCTGTGTCCGTAAGAGGGAAACAGTCCATCGCGTGAACTGGGTCAAGAATCGGAAGAGCGACTCCCCAGTTTTCGGAAATTCGCGAGAGTGCTGGCTTCCCCTTGCTTTCAGTTGACAAGGTTAAAGCAATGTGAGACGAGGGACTTTATTTGTTCGCGATTAGGGTCCTGGTGGAAAGCGCCCAGCTTCAAGTTGACGACGGGAAGTTCCCCCTGGGGTCAAGTCGTCCCGCTTATCTTCCCTTCTCTCAACGAAGAAGCCAAGCGGCAGATTTATTCGGTAAGCCAGAGCATCTATTACCCTACTCCCAATAGAATAATTTTTCATCCCGTTGAAGTGCACTTTCGGCCGCTTATTTGGTCGAGAATGCCGAAGACACGAAATATCTTTCTTGTCTGCAAGTGTCCAAGTTTGAAAAGCGCGCGTGTCCATGCGCGCGCGAATCTCGTTTCATGTGGCGATAGCTGCACAGCGTCTGGCCCGCTTGTGCGGCCGCTGGGTAAGAGGTGCGCCCGAGACGCCTCCTGCCGAACGTTTACAGCTGTTTTTTTCACGGAATCATGGACCGCAAGCGTGACAACGTCTACGAAAACTTTTCTGGAACGCTGTCTCTGTGGAGCAAGGCGCCGACGCCGCGACGTGGGCGCTCACCAACTACGCTCGTGGCCTTCACGGTGACGGCGCCTAGGGCGCTGCGCATTTCAAATGATGCGCGCACCTCTGGAGGGATGCTCTGCAGGTGGACCTGCCAAATTAATTATTATACCTGGTCTCGCAAGTCTTGTACGGATTGGAGGCGCGCGTGTGGCGCTCGACAGCGACGCGCCTTTGATGTTTGGGCGAAAACGCCTGCAGAAGACAGCCGCCTCCAAGAGCAAGCGCGAGGTTTATTCGCCGGCACTTTGAGAGACTCAGCAGATGAGTCTAAAAGCACGCTGCAGCAGATCCTTCAAGGTTTGCCGCGTTCTACTGCGTACAAAACAGCACTGGAAGCGGTCTGTAGCCGTTCGGGCTCGAGCAACTACAGCGATAGTTCGCCAACGCCACTGTCACTGGATTCGATACTGGCGCTTTTGGAAGAGATGCAACGTGATTCTCAGGTACGCGATCTTGATACAAAACAAAGCGACGAGCTCGTTCTGCTTTTAGTGGATGCGGTCATTCGCGCACCGTCTGTGGAGCTCGATGGCCAACGGATCCGGCGCGCGCTGGATGAAAATTTCGGGTTCGGGTTCGCCTTGCTTTTGCTCCGTTTATGGGACCTCGGCGCGATCCAGGCATTTGGCATTGAACAAGAGCGAATTTTGAATACTCATCCGCCGCCTCGGATTCGATTCTCGAATTCGCCCTCGATGCGCAGCATCTGGTGTCGTGATCCGGCTGGTGCGGCAGCGTATAGTGCGCTCCCGCCGCTGCCGTCGAACCCTCGTGAAGAACTAGTGCAAGCATCTGTTGGGCTCGGGTTTCTGGCGTTTTCTAGCTTGGCGATTCTTGGAGAAATCATCGATCCTATTATTTTTCATCGACATGGCAGCGAGGAAACACTCGTTCTTACGTTGCTATTTGGCTCCTATGCGCTTGATCGTTTCGTATTCCTTTTCCAAGGCCGGATCTCCGACACGGTGGACAAGGGCATACGTCGCATCGTAGGCGGCAATCGCGAGCGCGAGGCGTTTTGCGACGCAGCGTCTTTTGTGGTTGCCTATCTGCTTGGAATTCCGGACTTTGCCTTCCGCCCACGGGCTCGCCTTTGCCTGGAATGGTTCAAGAAGGTTGCCGACCAATGCAGTCGCCAGAAGGATGCTGAGCAAGTGAATCCTCTGCTTGAGGAGCATATAGCCTTGCTCACAGTTTGGCTGCTTTCGCGCACTGCGGCGGAATGTTGCTTTGATCAGGAACTCATAGAGAGCGAGACTCGTCAGGCCCGAATCTTTGTCAAGGAGAGTCTTGGAATCCAGATTCGGACGCTGAGCGCCCAGATGGATAAGCGTTCAAGCCCTGGTGACGACGTCTCGGATCTCCAGCGAATCGACTGGGAGGATTTCACCCTGCGCTGGGCATTTGTCGAAGCGATGGCTTTGGTTCGAGCCAATATGTCTCTGATTCGCCAGATTGCGAAGAAAATGCACGACGGTGGGTCCGTTGGCGAGTTAGTGTGCGAGATCGAGCGGCACTGGCGCCAGAAGCATGCCAAGAGCCAGGAAACGCTTACCGCACTGCGCAGATGCCCTTTTCTACCGTGGAATCCCGATATGGTGCATGCTGCTTGGAGCAAAGATCTAGAATCTCATGTTCTGAGGGCGCTCGAGGCTTTTCAAACAAAGCAAAAATCAGCCACGTCCGGTGGTGATGAAGCCACTCTACACGCACCACTTTCGACAGCAGCAGCTGGGCGCGCGCGCACCGCAGAAGCGCCGAACAGGAAAGTTTCGGAAACAGACGTTATCGAATCCGCGACGACAAACCTAGCAAGCAGCGCACCGCCCTCATCGCCAAAGTCCGGTGTGTCCAATGAATCAGCAGGCAAAGTACCGAATGCATCGTCCTCCATAATGGGCGCAGAAACCCACACAAGAGCAGACGCTCAGGATCGAGCAAGCTCCGCATCCGAAACGTGCCAGCAGTCGGCCGTTCGAGAGAATCCGCTATCCCAGGAGAAGCAGCAGCAGCAGCAGCAGCAGCAGCATCCAGCACCCATTACCACGGCGCCAGAGACGCTGCCAGGAGCCTCGCTAGCTGCCACAGCTCAAGCCGCTGAAGCAGCAAGCGCGAACACGCCTGTACCTGTGGACAGTGCAAGACCCTCGCGTTTCGAACAAAAACCCTCAGATCATACCGCTGGTGGACGACAGACCACTGGAACGGCTCCAAAGCAGGCGATACCAGATGCAAGGCAGGCTGAACGCTTCCGCTCGCCATCACATGTCGAACAGGACACGCCGCCACAGACGCGTGTCGTCGACGCACCACGGGAATCCGCAGCAGCGACTGAAGCAGACAAGCATGAGAAGTCGCCGCTCGCAGTCGCAGCACGTGGAGGACCGACATGGACAGAGGCCTCTACCCGAAACAGTATCGAGTCACTGGACTTGCCTTTACGCAGAAATGGCGCCGGTGATGTGCAGCGTACGGATGCCAATGTAACGTCGCCAGCTTGTGCCGAAGAACCGTCCGAGGCTCCGGGATCGTCCGCAAAATCGATTACACAACATCCCTCTGAGCACCAGCTTGCGCAGCAACACGCCTCCGAGCGTGTGCCCACAAAGTCAGCAGAGGCTGCACCACGTCCGACCGGGCGTGATGAGCAGCCCGAGCGTTCGGCGGCCAGTTTGGATATGACCGCGTCGCCGTCCGTGAAACAAGCACGCTCCGAAACTTTGGAACCTTCTGGCAACGAGTCCGGCACATCCGCTTTGGATGGAAACGCTGCGCCAAACTCACCAAAGACTGAGCGCAAAACTCGTTCGAAGCGCAGCTCTACGACCAGAGCGGCGGCAACGTCCCCAAGAGCTGCCGGCAAACGCGCAAGTGCTGGAAGCGGGTCTACGGCTGCTGCACGCCAAGAGAAAAGCGCCAGCAAGCCAGCCAAATCCGAAGCGCTGAAACAACCAAAAAGCAGCATCAAAAAGCGCAACAAGTCCACCGAGAAGTCCAAATCTTCCTCCACGGGCACCGAATCTGCGCCATAGGCGACACAAGCCGCACTTGGTACCAAAGTTTGGAGCAGCATTGCCATGCGGTAGCAGGTGGCAGCTGCTCAAGCGTGCGACTCGCGCTGGAGGAATCCGTCTTGCCTGCGATAGCCCTAGTGGAGCTCCGCGAGGCCTCGTGCACAGTACTCCATCTGCAAATTTGATCTGTCCTGTTCTGTCAAAGGAGCACCGCCCTGCTGTCTTTTGAACGAGCGTCTTGCAGATCGCCAGTCCCAAAGCGGTGCGACTGCATGCGCGAGTCGCTCCGCTTGTCGCAATGACTGCACGAATTCGTAGGTGTGATTGGCGTGCGGAGGAAGCCTCACTGCACTGTAAAGCTCTTTGGGTGCACAATTCGTGCGTTGCTCGCTTGTCAGCACGGGCGCTACGCCCAGCTTTTGTACAGAACGGCCTAGGTAAACGATCTGTGCACCGCTGCGCTACTCGAGCAGGTCGTCCAGAAGGTCAAGCCCTTCGTCTGGCGCTCCGCCGCGGTCCGTCGACGGTGGTTTCGGTCCAGGACCGGGGCGTTTTGTGCTACCCGTTCCGGTGTCAGGATCGTGGCCACTGTCGTCGTCTGAAACGCCGGAAGGCGTAGACGACTCGGGATTTCGTCGTCTTTCGAGGTCCTCACGCGGTACAGCAGGGTCAATGTAGGTACCAGTCAAGCTGATTTCTTTCTCGGTCGCCAATCGTTCCTCTTCTCGCATCCATTCTTCCCAGCGCCGACTGCCGACGTAAACGAAGTAAGCAGCAACGAGAGCGCCAACCGTTTGCAGAAGCCGCCCAACAGTTAGCACCAAAGCTTTCTGCACTTCCTCGTCTTCGATCTCTTCCAATTCCAGTTGTGTCTCTGTTCTCGCGGATAGATCCGAAGAGAAAAGTTTCTTCTTATCCACGAAATCGTAGAGGGAATATCCCAGTTTTCCTATATCGAGCTGATTCGTCGTTTCCGCTTTTGGGACGGATACCGTGGCCATCGGCCGGCGCTCCGTGGACGACTTGAATACCCGACTCGTGTCTTGGGAAACGACGCGAGCATCCGTTGTGGCTAGGCCATGAACAAGTGCTGCAGCAATAGTACGCTCGTGACGCTGGGCGTGTACTCGCCGTGGACCCAGGCAGACACCAAAGCACAGCGTACAGAGGCTTGCCGCAAACAGCAGCCAGTCTCCCGACCGAACGAGGCGCTGTTCGGCTTCCAGGGGCGTAATGCTGGGTTCCTGCAACTGCTCCCCGGGCTTCCCTATCCGCGGAGAAAAGGTTGATTGTGGTATGCGTGAGTCATTCAACGACGGGCGCTGTTCCATCCCAGAAGACACGCAACGCATACGGTTGCTCGTGCCTCCCTGGAGAGGCTTCGCCCGAGCAGTGCGTGCTTCTCCAGCGCCCAGCTCGTAAGGACATCGACGCGTCTCTAGAACCCGAGAACAGTTCCGCCGACGCGATACGCCGTACACGAAGCGCCTCGACTGTAGTCGACTTGTCCCGGAGCTCGTCACGTACATGGTAGCGTAGAGCAGTTGACGCCCGGCACTGCGCCAAGATTGTTCGTCGACGGCAAGCGCGCCGCTTCCTGTCGTACCAAACGGGGGATGTATCGTCGTGCTCGAGCACTTAGCGAGGCAAACTCCTGTACCGCCTACTCTGGTCGATATGAGGCCCCCCTGTGCTACCATTTCCGAGAAATGCTGGCTTGCTGCCGCCCGAGCCAGCGCGTATTCGCCAAAGTCTCGCTAACAAAGTCCTGCACACATACGCTGCGCACGATCCGAGCGTTTCTTAGGCCGCGAGCGAAATGGCATCTTGATTTGCGACATCATGGACAATCGTTTCGCGATGGCGATTCCGACGCCGGCGGCTCGACGCGAGCACCGTGTTCTGTCGGCGCTACAGGTGCCATTGCTGACGCGCTCGGCAGGCTCGGCACACGATAGGACGTATGAAACGACCAGAATATCCGAGAAGAAGTATAGGTAATGTAACTTGGGAGTAGGGGGTTCATGGATGCCTCACCACACACAAACAAAAAGAAAAGGAAAAGTGCACAATCGGAGAACGCTGGCCGAAGCAAACGTTTTGTCCATGAAAAAAAACCATGTTTTATGTTCCGCAATGCTCGATGACCAACCCGATCGGTACCGCTGCAACCAACGACCTAGTGGCGCATCCTAAAATCCTTTCATTTCTTTGTATATGATAAGGTATGGACACGACGGTTTGACCCGAGTCCGCTCGTTACCTTTCAAATGCAATTTGACATACATCGAGGCGTTGCAATGCACCCTGGAAAGCGTAGCATACACCCTGCAGCACGGGGGCCAGGTGTGGCGGGGGCATCGGCCGCGGGAATACGCGCACTCCGGTCGTAGCGCACGAGCCCACACGCAGCTCGAAGGAGCGCTCCGAACGCTCCAGTGCTGGCACGCGCCCTAAGGAAGTCCACTGGATGAACGATTCTCGAGAGCGGGTAGCAACCGTGCTTGAATTGCATGTGCATGGCAGATCGGCTATACTGCGCGCTTCTTATTATGAAAACTACCGCTAAACAGCTTTTGTGAAGAGCAGGTTTCGGATATGAGCATGCTGGATCAATCTTCGGTTTCGGGCCTGGTATGGCCTGGAGGGCGCGCACATCGCAACTCGGCACCCTTGGGGCGTCGCCAGCACCTGACCCGGATCCTCCAGCCTATGTGCCGCCAATGCCACCGGGAGACCGGGGCGCGCACTCCAAGAAAACAAGGCAATTTCCAGAGCAAGCGTCATGGTGCGACAGCGTCTGGGACCCAAACTGGGATGGAAGCGCTCGCGTGCAGCCCCAGCAACAGAGGCACGGCTGAGATTCTCGCCGTGCCCCAGTTGGTAGCAACTTGGTCGCCACCGAGGCCCCTTTTTGAGCGGCATTGGTAAGGTGTCGTCTCAGCGCACGCAAACAAAGTGAAAGCGCATCAGAAGACTCGGATGCCGATCAGGCGGTGCAGATATCGAAAAAATGGAAACCCGAGGAGCAACCGTGGGAGACCCCTTTTTGAGCGGCAGTGGTAAGATGTCGCCCCAGCGCATGCGAGCAAAGTAAAAGCGCAGCAGAAGACTCGGATGCCGATCAGGCGGCGCAGATATCGAAAAAATGGAAACCCGAGGAGCAACCGTGGACATGCTCAGCGAGTCGCCTCTTTTCATTGTATTGATTCCGACAGGTCGAAAGAGCAGAGCCTCAGCTGTCTCGCTCCAAATGTTCAATGCTTCATCGAGCCGACGCCTGTTAGGACAATGAAAGGGCTCGCTGCGTCTCTGTGGCGGCCGGGGCCGCACACCCGCCGTGGTAGCGAACGGGAATCCGAGAAGTGGCTCCAAGAGCATCGCTGCTTTCAGCGAACTGCTATTCACACCTGGAATTCTGGTGCAAGGCTCATGGTGGTACTTTAAGACGTTTGGAAAAGCACGGTCGTCACTTCCTGACTGCCTAACGCAATCGCACATACAAGGGAATCAGGTTCGATGCATTGATCTCGAAACACGAAAAATTTTCGATGTTTACACTCCGTCAGTGGAGACGGACTGACTGGGCAATACGCTCGCCGTCCAGAGTCAACACGGTACCAATCCTCAAGCGATGAACGTCTTCACTGCACTCATCGAGATAAACCGCGCACCGCGCTCATGTACGGCCCTCGAGATCGCGCCATGGCGTCGACATCCGACGGCATGGCGCGCATCTGGCAATGACGAGGCGTACGCTGGCGTTGCAGAGCAGTCGCCAAACCGCTCTCACCGACGATCGCTCCGTAGCGTCTTTGATGTCGCTGCGATCTGTACCATCCTGTATCAAATAGGACAATGCTTGACAGCCGTTCGCGCCCGCGTGCGATCCGCTCACCGGAGCAGTTCGAAGTCCGATCTGCACCCAACGGTGCGCGGCGATCGTTGACGACGGCGGCCGCATGCTGCTGTGCCCGGCGTATTTGAATGCCCACCAGCGATGCTGCTGTGTGCTCAGGCGGCACCCTCAAACTTCTCACAATGGATTCCGCTACCCACGCTTGGATCTCAATAGAGCGCTATGAGCTTGTGAAGCGCATCTATTCTGGAACTCGCGATGGAGCGACTTCAGCCTGTCTTCCCTCTGATAAAACTGAGGAGGCTGTAGAAAACGACGAGAACACCTGCCCCGCAGTTCTGCCCTGGCAAAACCAAGCAGCTGCGTTGCACGCGTTGCGCTCACTGTTAGAGCGCACCCTACTTGTCGGCGATAGTAGTGCACGACTGGCGAACCAGAACGCAGCACTAGAGTTCTGTGAGATTGTATGGAAGCTACACCAACAAGCAATGAGCTGCGAGCAAGCGTCCGTTGCGGTTGGAGCGAACGGCCACCAAGAGACGCTCCTTACAGCACTGGTGAAGGTTTGCGCGGACATTCGCTCCCAGCTCGCGAAGGATGGTCTCGATTTTCTTGGCTGGTTTGGAGAATTCGTCCTAGGCCCCGCGCTAGAGGCGGCCATCAACGAGTTGGAAACCTCAATGCGCGGTGCGTCGATGATCGATCCCGGACGAAGCCAGCCAAAACAGGCTCTCAAGAGAGAGCTTGCTGCCCTAAAACAACAACGGCTACAAGAGCAGATCAATGATACGTGCGGACTGCGATCCGGGTCCACATGGAGACGACCTGCAGCGTGCGAGCCCGGCACAGCCTCTGTGCGTTCCTCCGACAGCGAATCCTTCATTTTCCTCCAGGCGCAGCAACTCGTATCGATCAGCAACCCAGCCAGCGGCGAGATGGATGCGGCAAGAGCAGTCTTCGGAGACGATCCAGTCGCAGCGGCATCGAAGCGAGAAAGCGCAGTGACGCATCAGCTGAACGCATCCGCGAGCGCATCGAGACGGCGGGCTCCCGTTGAAATCGCGCTCTACCTTTTTCGCTTCGCTATTTTTCCGGTATTGATACGCACAAAAAAAGTCTTTTATGATGCTGCAGACGCGTGCGCCCATCGACTGCTGCAAGTACTGCGCGACGCTGCGTCGCATCCGTCTTTCTTATTCACCGTGCTTCAATTCCTGTTGAAAGCATGTGCTGGTGCTGAACAGCATCCTGTGCTTCGGGAGCGTTGTGGCATGTATGCCTGTCTCGTACTACAGGTCGGTACAAAATCCGAGTCGGCCGTTGCGCTTCCCCGAGCCGCACAAACGACTGTGCTCCGACAAGATGCGTCCTCCTTGTGGAGCGATGTCGCCATTCGCTCGGAAATCGAATCTTGCATTCGTTTGGCGATCAGAGACTCGCAGGCTAAGGTGCGCTTCATTGCCCGTCAGTTGTTTGGGGCGCTCCGAGCATACGCTGCAGAGGACGCCAATTCCATGGTAGAGAGACTACCCCCCGAAGATCGTCGCAGACTTGTGGAAAACACGGGTGAATTGGCTCATTCGGAGAAAAGCAGCGGACCTGGTCCGCGAGCCAGCTCATGTACGGATCGGTTTAGACCTTGGCGCCAGTTTGATGACAGCGCCGCGAGAAAGCTCGCATTGCACGCAAACCTGGCAGTGGAAGCGCAGATGGGGGCTTTACGCGTCGACAGTCCCCGGTCAAAAACCCCCTCGTCTCCATGACCATTCGAGAAAGGCGTCACGTGTAGAGTGGGGTGGTGGCGTGCGAGCCTACAGTCTCGAGGTCGTTAAGAAACGAATTGATCCGGCAAGCATTCACTCTTGCGTGATGATCTACAAGCGCGACGCCTCATCGTGCGTGGGACTTGTGCACGGCGGCGTGTGGAGCGTGCACAGGCCAACCAACGGGGCCTTGGTCGCCCTCCGCTATCCTGAACGCACATTCGTCAATGATACGTGTATCCAAACATCTTATTCCAGCTAGTCTGCCCTTGCAGACCGTGGACCGTGTTTGTGTCCGTAAAAGTAGAGCATGCAGCATAGGCGTGCCCACTGGCCGCTAGCTCTACGGAACCGTTAAGCTCGCGTGACTTGCTCTTGAGCGCCTGGTCGCAGTGTGCGGTGCTGCTTGTCGGCAGCGAGGAAGTTTGCTACTTCATCGAGCTCGTTCGTTGCTCGACCACGACATGCGCAACTGCGAGGGAACTGTTATGGAGGCGCTATACCCTACGAGCGCTCAAAGGCCCCCGCCAGTTGCGAAACGCCGTGTCAAGGACCGCTGATCTGCGCTTTGCTGCTTGCCAGGAGAAAAGATCCCGAGTCCTTTCGCGGAACCGCGCGCAACGTTGGCCGCTCCACGCACCTGTCCAGTGTCCAGGGTCTGGACGTCGCGTCCCAGACAGAGGTGTCCTTCAGAGGGCCACCACGGACCGATACGCCGCGTGCCGTTCTCAACGGTATGCTATCGCACGTGATCTCCAGAAGGCTGCGCAGCCGAGCGCAAGCACGCACCTGAGCGTTTGCACTGAGGTACGCTGCCTCCAGTCGACGCACTTTGACCCCGTGCCGTCCAACTTTCGGGAATGAACGCAGCTTCTCTAACAGTCTGTGATGACGAATCTGGCTTCTAGACAACGAAATGAGGTCTGGTGTCGCTCCAGCATTGCATGCATTCTTTGAAAAGGTCACTGTCTGTGTGCTAGCGCACTGCGAACTCGAACCCTGCCCCCAACGTTCGTTAGGCATCTTTGCGGTTCGATCGGCGCCCGGGCGCGAGGCAAGTTTGACGCATATCCAGTGATCTGTGCATTAGACGCAGAGCGTTCGACCTTGATACCACGTAGCGTTCGTGAGTCGCCAGGAACGTTTTTTCGAACCAAGGCATTTGAGAATGCGTGGGTCCTCCCAACAAACTCGTGAGCAGACAACCACGGAACGCATCCAACGGCTTCGTGGCTCCACGGAGTGCCCTGCGTGTAAAAGCGACCTGCTGCTGGATTCGACTGCGTTTCTAGTACTGCCCGCTGTCGTGCGCTCTTTTCACACAAGGAGTCGCTGTTCTGCAAGCGCCATAGTTGCCAGGGCTACAGACGTGTCGCCTGCATTTCGCGTGAGACGCCGCACATGCGTCAACACTAGATCTGCTGCCCGGAGGCGTCTTCAGTACGGTTATCGCCGTTGTGGACACAGTGAAACGATAGAGGCCTGTCGACCTACTGGCCGTGTTTGGCGTTCCCTAGGGCTCAGCTCGCTCCAGATGAGTGTCGATGGAAAAGTCGAGGACTCGGAAGGGCGCTGGTTGGTGCTCGCCGGTTGCGACGTGTGTATCCCGGACGGTGTTCCGGCGGGTTCGCCGAGCGACAAGCTCGCCACTGCGTCTGGCGCGCTTCGTGGGGTAATCTGCTTCATTGGCGGGTTCTTGGTGGGCCAGTTTCCGCGGGCAACTTATGGGCCCTTTCTTGAACAAATTGCACGCCGAACCCAGATGGCAGTGATCGCAGCGCCGTTCTTTTCGGCGGCCGTGGCGCCCTCCAAGGCATCAACGAGTGCTTCTGCGAAAGTTGGGGCGGATGCGTTTTCCAGCCATCCCGTTCCGGATACGACTCTTTTCTTCGACCATCTGCAGCTAGCGGAAAAGCTCAGGGAGCGGTTCCGGGATGCCTCCGCGTCTCTCTCGCGACTGCTTGCATCGCCGGAGCGCCTCCCTGCCGTGGGCATGGGTCACTCGCTCGGCGCGAAGCTACTGGCGCTGATGCATGCAGAGGAAACAACGGCGCCCAATCGAAAGCAAAGAGCCGGACTGGCGCCAAAGGCTAACATATTTCTGGCCTATAATAATTACTCGAGTTCAAAGAGCATACCCTTTTTCGAGGACGCTACCAAAGCACTCGATGCGGTAGCTGGTTCAGACGGATGGCGCATCGTCGAGAGTTTTCTGCGTGATGCGGCGATTCTCGGCAGCAGCGCTCGGCTGCCAACGGCTCGCGGCGTGCAGCGATATTTTCGAGACCTGGCGGAGCCGCAACAAGAAGAGGTGCGCAGCCAGGATCCCGGCTTGCTGGGTATTTGGCCCGAATGGGCTTCCCTAGCGACCGGGGCAGCACGCGCTCTACGTGATCGTGAGTTTACACCCAGCCCGCAGGAGACTCAGCGCCTTATCGAATCATATTACAGCTGTGCGAGTAATTTGATTGTGAAGTTCGCAGATGACCCCATTGACCAAAGCGATGACCTCGCTGCGGCGCTTTGGTACCGCTTTGCCGATCGCGAAAAGGCCTTTGAGTTCCGTCAGGTTCCCGGAGGTCACCTGGTGCCTGTGTCCGCTGCGTATCGGCGCATGTTTCCGTTCGATACGAAGAGCAGTCGCACGTACGCCGACTCCCGCCCCAATGTGCGGTATCCCGTGGGTGGGGGTATGCGCACCGGCCAACGCAGTCGCCGCGACGCGGCTTCCGACGGACCTGATCCAGTCGATCTACTCGTGGACGTTATCGGAGACTATTTGTCCTCGCTGCGACAACAGACCAGTTGATGAACATGACGCATTCTGGAGACGAATGCACAACCGCTGTCATGATGACCTAGGTTGCAAGTGCTTCGTCAAGTCATCGCGGCGTTTCCAGTCTATTCCAGACGCTGGTCTCTGATGACGATCAGATTCGATGCGAACACTCGAGACGCAGTCAGGTGTGTCTGTGATGTCGCGCCCAGCGATGCTCTGCTTTCTCTGTACATTCTCGTAATGAGCACTGCTGCGCGGTAATCCCCGAAGATCGCCCTTATTCTTCAAGAAAAAGTCCGCAACGATGATGCCAAGTCAATGGAACGACTGCTGGTAGGTGATAGCGAAGGCGGCAGTCGCGTCCTAGTGACGACTGTAGCGCGCCCCGTGCCCCATGTTTTCCAACGTTGGAGGATCGATGAGTCGAATCAGGGAGATCACCTGCATGTCCATAACAATCGCGCATCCGGGGCAGCAGCCACCGATCCATTCCAAACCCCTATTGTTCATGCGCGTGCACCAGACGCGCTGTCCCGCAGCTGACTTTCATGCGTCCGGCGCTGCTGCACGATCCCCGGCTTGCGATGAAGAGCGCACCAAACGTCGTTCCTCAGATGTGATCGAAGCGTCCACTGCTCCACTCTAAACCCGGCTTGCACTGACCACACACACACACCCAAAATCCTTCCTCAGGAGCGATCCAGGTGACGCGAAGCGTCCGGAATAGCAGCGAAACGGGATGCACTCGGGGCTTACGGGCCATTGCATGCGTTGTTTCGTCGGTACCTCGCGCTCGTGTCCAACGCAGGATGCCAGCTTTCTGACAGAACAACGGGTCTCGCGATGTTCGGCCAACGTTCGATCGAAATGCTCGTTCGCACGAAAACGCTTCGCTGTCGTGGAGTGCCTGTATACATCGACCCGAGGACGCCTCGCAGCCTTCTGCGGCCTGTCCCCTGCTATCGGTTTCAACCTCAGGTTGTATACCTCGGGTCTGGGATGCTACCCGACAAAATTGGCGCTCGTCAGCTGCGCGGGCCTCGCCTCCAGTATCACATATCATCTGGTATTGGTGGCATCGTTGAAGTCTCGGTTCACGAATTCCATGCGTATACTGGCTCTCGTTGTTCTCACCTTTGCAAGGACTCCTCGAATTCCTGCCCTTTGTGCCCCTACTGTCTCGTCATCATCACGTCGGGCAACTACCTGTTCTTGACCATTTCCTCCCTTCTTCTGCTTCTTCGTCACTTGCTCTTCTTCGCTGGACGGTCGGCGGGAAGAGGATTTTGTTTCGGTTTTCTGTCTACCGCGGCAACACCTAGGCTCCAGGTACCTCGCCTTTTTTACTATATACCTCTCCCTTGGATTTTTTGCGTATGAACGTACTTTGCAAGCATCCGCTATAAACCACGAAAAAGCATTTGATTGCACGTACCTGGGAGGTGAAGCACCATTGCCATGAAAGGCTCTAATGTACCAACAGTTCCTTGTCCTGGAAGACCAGCGAATGCATGATGGTAATCCATGATGTGTCATTCATGTATCGGATCCGATGTCCCGTGCATGTACGCTTGCGACCAGCAGACAGAAATCTGAACATCGCTCTTCTATGAACATTTTGACGTCTGTATGCTCCAGACTAACCCTCTTGCCGAAAGTGTACGGCTCAGATGCATGCGTAGACCCTGCTGGCGCCGAGTGCCGACCGTTCGCGCTTTACTGCAATGCCGGACGCGCTGCCCGCGCAGCACTCATCCTCCTCCGTAGATCGAGAGGGCGCTGGGCTGCCTCGAAGAGCGTCGGCTTGTCCGAGGGCTGCGCGGCGCAACACCGATGTCAGGTTAAAACGGGACGTTGATGTGCGCCTGGCTCCTGCCTTGCACTTTGTTTCCCGAGCTTTTCCAGATATACAGCATCCACATTCGAAATGCAGCAGAAACGGCGC
>Ga0080006_1137838_pt1 | contig 46192 bp, 37 predicted proteins | sample RS3BMetagenome_FD_69209 | JGI IMG/M metagenome (GOLD analysis project Ga0080006, IMG submission 69209) | Ferric oxide microbial mat and aquatic microbial communities from Rainbow Spring, Yellowstone National Park, USA - RS3B (SPADES... ... | reverse complement strand
AACACCCTCGGTGCCGACATCGTGGCCGTGAACCTCGAGATCCGAGGGGACATGGCGTCGTGGTGACTGCTGGACCACACCAGCGCGGGCCGCCGTCACCAACGAGCATTGCCGACCCATGGTCAGTGATCGTTGCCGCTGCGTGTGCAGACAGCGGTGCCGCCAACAACTGCCAGCTTAGACGTGTAAACGCAACCGACGCGCGTACCGAGTGAGGATAACCCTGACCTCTAGGTCATGCGACCACAGATAAGCGCCAAGCGCGACGACCGACACCACGACTATTGTCACCGACCCTACGGGAGCCCACAGCTTCGAGTTCGGCAGCCAAGCCTTCATGGCAAGGCTGGTGGTGACAGCCGCCAGGAGAGGGGCACCGAGAGGAGCGATCGCTGCCCTCAGGTACGACCTGATCCCGACTCCCAGCTCGCGGCAACATAGTGTGGGCAAGATCGCAAACTCGAAGATCACGACCTGGGGAATAGATCCTACGACCGGTCCTACCGGTCCGAGCCAGATCGTCGCTCCCACGGTCAAGCCCAGGTTGATCACGGCGAACATCAAAGCAAGGCGCGACACCAGACGGACTTTCCCTATCCCGGTTAGATAGACAGACGCTTGGCGGCCGGGCATCCGAATCAGGAAAGCCAGGTTCATCACCACGAGGATCTCGTAGGTATAGGCGGGGACCTTGCCGAGCCAGAGCGACATCAGCCCTTGGCCGAAGGCGATCAGAGCGGCTGAAACCGAAAGGGCGATCGCTGAGCTGGCGAGGACGGCTCGCGTGAACAGCTTGAACTGCCGCTCTTTGTCGTTGAGAGCACCCGAGTGAGCGTAGGTCGGTACTAGCAGTGAAGTTCCCGTCGTAGCAAGGTTGCCGGCCAGGTTGGCCGTAGAGAGGGCTATGTCGTAGGGTGCCACCTGCGAGATCGGGAGCACCACCGCGATGATCACAGCGTCGAGCTGGTACGACACAATGCCGCTGATGCTCATCAGGGTGTTGTGCCAACCCTGCGATATGAGCTCTCTCAGCACAGGCCCTTTGAAACGCGGCCGCAGACGTCTGCGTACTCCGATGCGATGGGCGATCACCCAGGACGCCCCGAGAGCCAAAACCCCACAGCCTAAGGAAGTCGCGAAGAGGCCGACCAGCCCTCCGCCCAGGAGCGTCACCGCTATCTGGGAGCCCTGGGTCAAAGTGACCAACGCCGTCCCGACGTACGCGTTAAGGTCGGAGCGGCCGCTCCCGTACAGGCCGATGCTCGGGATCATCCTGGTAAAGCTGATCGTGGTGGTAACCCCTTTGATAACCAGGGCAACGCGCGCCGCGTCGAGTGTTCCCGGAGGCAACGTCACGAAGTCGCCGACGAAGGGCACTATCGTGAGGGTGACGATGCATGCGATGAGGCCGGTGAGCACGAAAAACACGTTGACCGCGTCGAATATCGAGTTCAGACGGTCCTCGTCGCGCAACGCTATGGCGGCGGCGACCTCACGAACCGCCGCTGTCGACACCCCCGCGTCGAGCAGTCCGACGTAAGCGCCGATCGCTGACAGAGCTACCCACAAACCGTAGGCGACCACTCCGGCGTGGTGGAGGACTACCGGGGTGAGGACGACCGACAGCAGCACTGCCACGCCGAAAGACAGGTAGTTCGCTGCGAAGTTCTTCAACGTCTGCGAGCCGCTGGCGTTCGACCCTGAGGTCATTTCGGGATCGCCGGACGCTGTGGTGTCCCCGGATCTGGCTTGGTCGTCGGTCATCGCACTCGACGATCAAGGCCAAGGCTGCCAGCAGTCGAAGCGGACATCTGAGGCCCGACTCTAGGGCAAACACTCCTTGTGGCGGAGACCACCTGAAGACACCTCGCCGGAGCGCCGATGAGATAGGTGATGCGCACAGGACACTTTGCCAGACCGATACGAGTCCTGTCTGTCATCCACAGCGCCGCCTTCGGCGGACCGCACAACCAGGCGGTGGCCCTAGCCACCGCTGTCCCCGAGGTCGAGTTGATCGTAGCCATGCCCGACGAGCCGGGTGACGCCGCCTCCCGCCTCAGGGACGCCGGCGTCCATGTGGTCACGCTCGAACTACGCCGTCCGCGAGCGTCGTTGCGAAACCAGGCTCTGGGAGACCTCGCGCGACACTATCCGGCTCAGGTCACCCGCCTCGTGGACCTCATACGACGACACCGGGTGGACGTGGTCGAGGCTCACGGCTTGATGAACCTCGACGCCCCCGTCGCAGCGAAACTCAGCGGCCGAGCCTTGGTATGGCAGCTGATAGACACCCGTCCCCCCAGGGCTTTGCGCTACCTACTGATGCCGGCGGTCGTGTCCCTGTCGGACGTGATCATGACCACGGGTTTGGCGCTGGCGTCATCGTACCCGGGCGCCCGACTGAGACCATCCCGCCTAAAGACGTTCGTTCCTCCCGTCCTTACGACACCTTCGGAGGCGACAGGTCGCCCCTCCGTACGGGAGAACCTCGGCCTTTCAGCCGACGACGTGCTGGTGGCAGCCATCGGCAACCTCAACCCCCAGAAAGGCTTCGGCGATCTAATAGAGGCACTGGCATGGCCTGTCGCGTCGGAGGACTTTCCCCGCAGGCCGGCTTTGCGAATCCGTGGATCCCTCCAGGCCGGCCACGAAGCCTACGCAGTGGAACTTGCGAAACTCGCTCACAGCTACGACTTTGGGGAGTCAGCTGTCGGCGAGTTCGAGCCGGGCCTGGACGTGGGCAGCCTCCTCCTCGCCGCCGACATATTCGCGCTGACCTCGCGACCCCGCTCCGAAGGAATCCCCACCGTCGTCCTCGAGGCGATGGCTGCAGGCCTGCCGGTAGTAGCGACTGACGTCGGGGCGCTCCGAGAAGTCCTACGAGATGGGCGGACGGGATTTTTGGTGCAGCCCGGTGACGTCCACGGGCTCCGCAGCCGTCTAGCTTCACTAGTAGGGGACCCACGGTCGAGGTCAGCTATCGGCCATGCTGCGTCACGGGATGCGCTCAAAGAGGGCTCCCCACAGAAGTTCGGATCCACGATGCTCGACGCCTACACCGCCGCTCTTCGGTCCTCCCGAAGACGGAGCCCCTGGCGGGCCCGAGCCACCGCACCGAGATGAGAGTTTTAATCATGCACCCCTGGGCCGGCCTGCCCGCGCGGCGCGCTCTATACAGCAAGCTCGGCGTTACTACGGGATGGTCGGTGAGGCTTCTAACGACCACGGTTTGGAAAGACGAGTACGGCAAGCGGATCGCAGCCTCAGCGGCACCTCAGCCCGGATCCGATCTCGTGGCCGTCCCCGTCGCTCTGAGCGGCAACATCCCGCTCCACTTCTTCGTGGGAAGGCTCCGCAGGCAGATCACAGCGTTCGACCCCGACTTGGTCTACATCTACCACGAGCCTTACGCGGCAGCGACGTTTCAGATGCTGCAGGCGGCACGGGCCGTCACGAAAGCACCTGTCGGGGTCCGAAGCGCCCAGAACCTAGTCAAACGCTACCCGGTGCCGTTTCGCCAAACCGAGAGCTACGTTTACCGCCACTCGGACTTCGCAGTGGTCGTATCGCAGAACGTCGCCCAAGTGTTACGCACCAAGGGCTACGACAAACCGATAGACGTCATACCGATGCCTGTCGACTTGTCCATCTTCACCCCCGGGGCGCACCGCGAAGCGGACCCGGGCCGCGCCCTCAGGGTCGGCTTCGTAGGTCGTCTTGTACCCGAAAAAGGGCTGGATACTGCGATCCGCGCCATAGCTCTAACCGGCCCGGAAGAAACCAGGCTCGAAGTGATCGGCTCCGGACCCGACCACGCCCGCCTACGACGACTCGCGGCTGACGTCGGCGTAGCTGACCGAATCACCTGGCGCGGCGCTCTCGAAGCCACCCAGGTGGCGCGCAGGTACCAGGAAATGGACGTCCTCGTCGTGCCGTCGAGACCAACACCTCGCTGGAGCGAGCAGTTCGGCAGGGTAGTGATCGAAGCAGCCGCCGCCGCTGTCCCAGCCGTCGTCAGCGCTTCGGGAGAGCTCCCATTCCTCGTCAGTCAGATTGGGGCCGGTTGGGTCGCAGGAGACAGCGACTCCCGCAACTTCGCTGACATCTTGCGCCGCCTGCATTCCGAGCGCAAAGAGCTCTGCGACGCTGGGATGACCGCCCGAGCAGGAGTCCAACGAAGCTTCTCCGACGACGCGATAGTCGACGCGCTCGCAGCGAGCTTCAGGCGGGCTGCGGCACCCAGAGGAGAGGGACCATGACCGACGTCACCATCGTCCACGATTATCTGACGCAGCGAGGCGGAGCCGAAAGGGTCGTCCTGGCCCTGTGCGCAGCCTTCCCCGAAGCGCCGGTCGTCACCTCCCTCTTCGACCCACCCGCGACCTTCCCCGAATTCTCCCAGCTGCGGGTGCGTACCCTGCCGATCGACCGCGTGGCGGCTCTCCGCCACAATCACCGCCTCGCCCTTCCACTCCTGGCTCCTTGCTTCTCCGCTGTCCACATAGACAGCCCTGTAGCAGTCTGTTCGTCGAGCGGATGGGCGCACGGGGTGCACGCAACCGGCAGGAAAATCGTCTACTGCCACAATCCCCCACGATGGTTGTACCAGACCGCCACCTATCTCGGTGGCTTCGCCAGTGTGGCACGACCAGCTCTCGCTGCGCTACGCCCTGCCCTGGCCCGCTGGGACAGCAAAGCGGCCCGAAGCGCCGACGTCTACGTAGCCAACTCGGCCGTAGTACGCCAGCGAATCCTCGACGCGTACGGAATCGAGGCGGAGGTAGTCCATCCTCCCTTCACTTTGGACAGCACAGCCGAGACTTCTCCTATTTCTGGCCTAGACGCTGGTTTCTTCCTTTGCGTCTCCCGGCTCCTCTCCTACAAGAATGTCGACGCTGTAATAGATGCTTTTAGGCATCTACCCAACGAGCGACTGGTCGTCATTGGAAACGGTCCGCTCGAAGCGGCCCTGCGCTCCACCGCGCCCGCCAACGTGACCATGCACACAACGGTGGACGACGCCACTCTGCGGTGGGCTTACAAGAACTGCCGGGCCGTGGTCGCGGCCTCATACGAGGATTTCGGCTTGACGCCACTCGAAGGAGCCACGTTCGGCAAACCTACAGTAGCCCTGAGGTGGGGCGGCTTCTTGGAGACGGTTCGACCCGATGCAACAGGGGTCTTCTTCGATACGGTAGAACCTCGTCGAATTTCTCAAGCGGTCCGTCAGCTCAGCACACAGAATTGGGACGATGCAGAAATACGTGCATGGGCTGACACATTCTCCGTCGAGCGGTTCATCCGCCGCATGCGCAGCATCGTTGCCGATCAGATGAAGGCCGTGGCAGAAAGTCTCTAGGCGCAGGTGATCTCAAGGTCCACGTCTGGTCAAGTCCACCCCGCCGGGAGCCGACTCACATGAACATGTCAATGCAGCGAGCGATCTTTGGCCGGACGCCTCCAAGCCACAGCCCGTTACCGGCCGCGCAGAGCTTGCCGCAGAGCAGAAGTAGAATCGGTCTGACAAACCCCGTTCAGAAAGTGCGTTCAGTGCAATCGCCAAACTCGGGCACATCACCGAATTCGTCCAGCTCCGTCTCTTGGTCCCTTTTCGCACGACGGCAATGGTGGGTTGTGCTCATGTGCGTGATCCTCGCCGCGAGCGCATCGGTGCTCTACACCAAGAAGCACAAGATCACATACCAGGCAGGGGCGTCCGTGATCGCCAATCCCACGGCCTCGTCGACGTCATCACAGTCTCCGGCCGCACCTAGTGGGCCTGACCCGCTGGTGCAGACACACGATCCGTCGATCGAACTGGCAGCCGCGAAAGCTGCCGGTACTACCGACGGCAGCGTAGGTCTTTCGTTCGGGTTGGACACGTCCAACCCGACTCTGCTGGACGTGACGGCGATTGCCGACACCCCAAGCCAGGCCGCTGCCGCCGCTAACGCAGCTGCGAACGCTTACATCGCCGTGAGAGGGAAGGCTCTAGCCACCTCTGCAGCTTCCCTAGACGGCCAGCTTGCAGTAATCGCCGGACAGATCCACGCGCTCCAAGCCCAAGGAGCTGTAAGCCCCGGCTCCGTTCCTGGCACTCAGACCAGCGGCGCCAACCTGGCCGCCGACGAACAGCTCGCTGTTGCGATAGCTGACTACCAGTCACTGTTCCAGCAACAACAGACGTTGTCGCTGGATGCTTCCGGTGTCCAAGTCTACAGTGCCGCCACACCAGGAGGCGCTACCGCTACCGCAAGCTCGCACAAGGTGATCGAGCTCGCTGTGGTCGCCGGGCTCCTGGCAGGGATGGGGATTGCCCTGCTCAGACACCGCCTCGACGACAGGCTCCGCACGGCTAAGGAGATCGAGATGTTGAGCTCTCACAGCTTGCTGTCGCGAATCCCTCTGCGAAGCGACTCGAATGCAGCTGGCACCATAGCGACGAATCCGAACGACGAATTGACGGAATCCGTTCGCGAGCTGCGAACCGCACTGCGATTCGTGGCCGTTGAGCGTGAGGTCAAGACGATTCTGGTGACCAGCTCGGTTCCTGGCGAAGGCAAGTCGTTCGTAGCGGCTAACCTCGCCGCAGCCTGGGCGATGTCGGGGATGCTCACCGTGCTCGTGTCCTCTGACCTTAGAGCGCCGACCGCCGAGCGGCTTCTTGGAATCGCACCGAGCGACCGGGGGATATCGACCATGGTTGCTGACGCAGCGGCCAGGCTCGCCACGTCGCGCTCCGCCGAGGCATCGGCGAAGCGTAGGGCTTTGCCCGTGTCGTCACAGCTCGACCTGCACGCTTTGGGCCAGCTCGACATTTCGGCGGGCGCGGACCCCACCAGCAGCCTGCGCGTCCAAGGCTCCGCCAACGGGCACACCGCGAACGGGCACACCGCGAATGGGCACACCGCGAATGGGCACACCGCGAACGGGCAGGCCGCTGTCACAGCCGGCGAGAGCAGCGCGAGCAGCCCAGTGCGTAGCTCTGCGAGCTTTCGTTCACCGACCGATCTGCTCGACCTTCTCGTGTGGAGCGGCGTGAAGGATCTGTGGCTGTGCCCGGCTGGGCCGGTACCGCCGAACCCGGCGGAGCTGCTCGGCTCCAGCGCCTTCGAGGATCTGGCTGCTTCAATCGCTGCCATCGCAGACGTCGTGATCCTTGACAGCCCACCTGTTCTCACCGTCACCGACGCAATGGTGCTAACCGAGCAGGCCGACGGGGTCGTGTTCGTGGTGGCCGAAGGACGTACCTCGCGTTCGGCCGCCCAAAGAGCAATACAGCTTCTGGAGAGCAGCCCCACCCCGATCCTCGGAGTCGTCGCCAACATGGCCTCGCGCAACGACGTGTCTGCCTACTACGGAACCGCTTACGACCCCTACAGACGGCAGTCCCGCTCGTCGCACCACGATCCCGGCGGTAGTCACATGTCGGGTCGAGGCGTCAAAGCCAGGCGATGACGCCAACGGCACTCGCCAGGTTCCGCTCGTGGCGACTACAGCCTTTCGTGCGCCCGCAGAGCGCCCTGGTAGCGTTGCTGGTCGTCTTGGTGCCCGTAGCGGCTTACCTAACCAAGGGAGGGTCCCGCTACACCCTTGCCGCCGGCGGGGTGATCCTGGCTGCCGGTGTGGTCACATGGGATGTAATGATCCTACCTGTCGTTGCCGTACCGGCGACGCTGCTTGTGTTCCGAGTAAGCGCCACCAGCTCCAACCTCAGCTTCTCAGACCTGGTTCTCGGACTAGCCACTCTCTGCGCCATCTCGATGTTCCGGCTACGCAGCGACGTCTACGTCCGACAGCTTCTCCTCCTACTGGCCATATACGAAGCGACGACATTCCTCAACGTCGTCTACAATCCTTACCGGGCGAATGTCATCGAGTGGGCACACGAAGCGTTCCTGGTCGGCGGCAGTCTGGTAATCGGTTGGCTCGTCTCCAGCCGTCGACGGGCCGGCGCTGCTACCACGGCATACCTAGCCGGATCCTCCGTCATCGCCGTCTGGGCCGCAGCTTGGAGCGTCGCGCATCACCTCGCGCCGGCGTACCTTCCACTCGGAATGCAGAAGAACTACATAGGTGACATGCTGTGCTTCGCCTTCCTATTGGCGTACGCCCGCCCGGACTGGATGAGTCGACGAGTCGCTGAGAGTTCGACGAAGATATGGGTTGTCTGCGCAGTCGGCATGCTCGCCAGCCAGTCCAAGCAAGCCATGATAAGCGCTGTAGTCGGAGTCGGGATCCTGACGTTGCGTGACCGCGACCTGCGCCGTCACGCAAAGGCAATCGTAGCCGCGTGCGTCCCCATGGTCGTCATCGCCGCTGTCATCGTCGACAAGAAGCTCCGCTCGTCGAACAAGTTCAACAGTGTTCATCAGCGCGAGACCTGGCTACGCCAATCCCTTCAGATCTGGCATATGTCGCCGTGGTTCGGCATAGGGCTTCGTTGGTGGTACACGAACCGGGTGCCTTTCTCGTTCCAACCCCCCAACGGAGAAGCCGAGGTGCTGACCTCGGCTGGCCTGGTCGGTCTAGCAGGCTTCCTCGTCTTGATCATAGGTGCGGTCGTGGTGCTGCAACGAGTCCCAAGCCGTTACGGCACTCTTGCGCTCGCCATAGTCGTCGCTCGCCTCGTACAAGGTCAGTTGGACGTCTTCTGGGTGACCGCACAGGGGTCGATACCCTGGTTGCTCGCGGGCATGTGTCTCGGCGCCGACTTCCTGACTCGCTGTCGCCCTGTGGGGGAAGCCGAATTCACTCCCGCCTTCGCCGGAGATCCCCTCAGATGAGCATGCAGGCTGCGCCACCCGACCAAGGATTGCAAGTAGTGGTCGTAGCCTACGGTGACACCACCACCCTAAGAGCCTGCCTCGATGCCCTCGACGGATCGTACAAGACGACGGTTGTAGACAACTCGAGTAGCGCAGAGACGAAGCTCCTCGTCGAGACCCTCGGTTTGACCTATCACGACCCGGGGAGGAACCTCGGCTTTGCAGCGGGTGTAAACAGAGCTTTGCAGTTAAACGCCGGAATCACGCGAGACGTGCTTTTGTTAAACCCTGACGCTGTTATCGACGTCGCTGGCGTCGAGCACCTCCGTGACCGGTTGCGCTCCCAACGACGCCTGGCGTGTGTAGCGCCAGCCCAGAAAGGTCCTAACGGCTCGGACCGGGTAGCCTGGCCGGTGCCGTCGCCTTGGGGAGCTTGGCTGGAGGCGTTCGGGCTCTCCGCCTTGAACCCCAAACCGGTCTTCCTCATCGGGTCCGTCCTGTTGATCAAAGCAGAGGCCCTCGCCGACGTAGGCCTCCTCGACGAAAGATTCTTCCTCTACGCGGAGGAGACCGACTGGCAGATACGCGCCTTCGCGAAAGGATGGTCCGTCGAGCTCGTCCCCGACGTGCAGGCCTTCCACGTAGGGGCGGGCACCGGCGGCGATCGCTCGGTCCGACTCCACCACTTTCACGCGTCCGAGGAACTATTAGTTCGAAAGCACTACGGACCTTGGGGCTGGCTCTCCTACAGGGCGGCCAACCTGATCGGATCAGCGCTGCGGGCCGTGATCAAAACAGGGAGTCGACGCGCCGAGGCGATCGAGAGGTACCGCCTGTTTCGCGACGGTCCCGTCCGGGTTCGAGCGAAGATCGGTTCAAACTGTGCTGGCTGAGCGAACCGGCGGGGATTTACCGCCTTCGAGCGAGCGCGCGCGACCGAGAGTGGCCCACGTGGTCTGCACCGAAGAGTTCGCTGGCGTGGAACGCTACGTGAGCACACTTTCGGTCGCCCTGGCCGGACACTCCTGGGACGTTGTGGTACTAGGGGGTCGGGAGGACTCTATGCGGCCGACTCTCGAGAGGGCTGGCGTACAGTGGGTTCCGGCCCCGACCGTGGCAACTGCGCTGCGGCGCTTGCGAGAGCAGTTCCCCGTAGACGTGGTACACGCCCACATGACCCAGGCAGAGGTCGCCTCGGTGCTGGCAACCGTCGGGGCCCGCACACCGGTCGTCTGCACACGCCATTTCGCTTCGGACCGGGGCTCCTCGACGCTTCGCCGTACCGTCAGCCACCTCGTCGCCAGGAGGATCGCAGCGCAGGTGTCGATCTCGAAGTTCGTAGCCGAGCGGATCGACGGACCGTCGACTGTAATAGTCCCCGGCGTGACCAGCTGTGAGACCATCCTCGACTCGTCGCAGCGCCACCGTCAGGTGCTAATGGCGCAGCGCCTCGAAGAGGAGAAGCGAGCTGACCTGGGAGTGTTAGCATGGGCCTCCTCAGGCCTCGCCGAAGCCGGCTGGTCGCTGCTCATCGCCGGGGACGGCTCACAGCGCGAGTCGCTGCGTGGTCTAGCCGAACGCCTCGGGGTAGCAGAATCGTGCCGCTTCCTCGGCTTCCGGTCCGACATAGCCGACCTGATGCGACACGCCGGGATCTTCCTGGCACCTCGCCCGGACGAACCTCTCGGCTTGTCGGTCATCGAAGCTATGGCAGCCGGCACTCCTGTAGTGGCCGCAGACGGCGGCGGTCACCGTGAAAGCCTCGGCCTGCACCCTGCGCCGGCCCTGTACCCGCCAGGCGACACCAGCGCAGCTGGGCTGCAACTTCGCAAGCTCGCGCTCGACCCGCACGAGCGCGACAGCTACGGCGCGCAACTCGCGACGATACAAAAGGCGCGTCTCGGCATACAAACGCAGCTCGCCAGGACAATCGACTTCTACAGCGACCTGCTGAGGAACGTTCAATGAGGATCGCCCTGCTTCCGAGCCAGTACTTCCCGAGCCTCGGAGGTGTGGAGGAGCTCACACGCAACCTTGCCGCCAACCTCACGAGATCCGGCGACCAAGTAGAGGTGTGGGCGCCTGTTCCTGAGATCGCGGCTGACACCCCGAGCGCCACGGAATATCTCGACGGAATACGGGTACGGCGCTTCGAGTACCCACTGCCCAGAGCCAACCCAGCCTCGCTTGCCCCGCTCCTGCGCGAAGGCGTCCCTACTTTGGGGGCTATGCTCCGAGCGTCAGCGGACTTCCAGCCTGACGTCATCAACGTGCAGTGCTTCGGGCCTAACGGGGTGTACGCCACAGCTTTGAGCAAGCTGACCGGGCTGCCCCTGGTCGTGTCCCTGCAAGGCGAGACGTTGATGGACGACTCTGACATCTACACGATCTCGGCTACGATGCGAGCGTCGCTGCGAGCAGGAATTCGCCAAGCCAAACGCGTGACCGGTTGCTCCGCGTTCACCCTTCGAGACGCCGAAGCGCGTTTTGGTCTAGCGCCGGGAGCGGGCAGGGTCATCTTCAACGACGCCAACCCCGACATGGTGGGAACACGCGAGGAGATGGGTCTCCCAGATCGCCTCGACTTCCTAGCCGGCGAGCGCTACGTCGCCTGCCTGGGAAGGGTGGTCAACAACAAAGGTTTCGACCTCCTTCTCGACGCTTTCAGGCTGATCCGCTCTAATCACGCCGACGTGCACCTGGTAGTCGGCGGTTCGGGCTCCAAGCTCGAAGACCTGCGCCGACTCGCCGGAGATCTCGGGATATCCGACTGGGTCCACTTTCCCGGACGCCTGTCACGCTACGAGGTCGCCCAGGTTCTGACGAGCGCGACCGTGTTCGTGATGCCCAGCCGTCTCGAGCCGTTCGGAATCGTCGTCCTCGAGGCGTGGAGGGCGGGGACAGCCGTCATCGCCACGACTATAGGGGGTCCCCCGGAATTCGTCTCCGACGGTGCCGACGGCTTGCTAGTAAACCCCCACGACACCAGACGACTCGCGGATGCCCTCGCCCGGCTACTCGACGACGACGAACTGAGGCAGCGCATAGCGAGCGCCGGGAAAATCCGTTTCCGTGATTTCGAGTGGCCGAACCTGACTTTCGAGTACCGAAAGCTTTACGCAAACGTCGTCTCCACGAAGCGCCCGCTGCGAGCTCAACTTGTCCGCAGGGCTGCGCAAAGCAAGGCGCGACACGGAAATTCGAGCTAACTCTGAGCAATCGAGGAAATAGCAGAAGTTAGCTCAGCAGGGCCTCCCAATCGATCGATGTAGTCCGTAACATTCGGATAGCCCACTGAAATGTCACGGGCGATGCCGTGACAAGTGGGAACGTAAGACCAGGGAAGGCCGTTGAGTTGTCGGTAACGCCAAAGGACTACATCAAGGAAAGCTCCAGGTGACTTCTCGCCGCTGGATCGAAGCTTTGCCTGGGGTGGACCTCGTCCCGACTGCAGCCTCGACTACGACCACCCCGGTCCCCAAGAAGGCTAATAAGCTGCCCCGGCCGGGCGGGACAAGCCAGGTCAAACTTGTACGCAAGGCGGCCAAGTCTCCACAGCAGCCCGAGTCTTCACGGTCACCGAAGTCGACTCCGCCGACGACTAGAACCTCGGCTGTCTCGCTGCTCATGGCTGCCGATTCAGCCGGCGTGGCTCTGGCCTTGGTCGTGGGCCAGATCGTAGACCAGCACCTGCGATCGGTGCACAACTTGACTGGCGCATTCGCGTCGATCTGTTACGCGCCGTTGTTCGTCTTGGTTCTCGGGGTGTACGGCCTGTACCACCGTGCCCAGCGGAGGCTGGTCAGCTCCTCGTTCCCTGACATCGGTCGCATCGTGCACGGCATGGCTGCCGGCAGCCTGGTTTTGTTGTTTGCTAGCGGGGGCCTTCACCGTTGGCTTCATGGACCGTCCGTCGACCGTACGACGGCTGCGCTAGCAGCGGTCGTAGGGGTGATCACTATCCCGATATTCCGCCGTGCGGTTTCTGTGATCGTGAATGCGTCGTCGTCGGATTCCAACGTCCTCATACTCGGCAGCGGGCAAGTAGCCGAGATGGTCTCGTCGCGGCTCGCCCACATCGACGAACTCCACGTCGTGGGTTGCGTGGACGACTCCCCCGACGACCGTTACAACCGATCTGATGCGTCCCCGTGGCTCGGACCTCTGAGTAACCTGGCTGCGATAGTCGAGAGGTTCGACGTCGACCACGTCGTGGTGGCGTTCAGCGCCTCCAACGAAGCGGGCATGGCAGCCCATCTGAGAGACCTCCCGGACCGTGTGAGGATCTCGGTGGTGCCGAGGATGTTCGATCTGCTCACAATCCGCTCCAACGTCGATGACCTGCGTGGACTCCCCGTCATAGACGTGGCCCCTGCTGCGCTCGGCTTCGTAGACCGCTTCGTAAAGCGAGCGATCGACCTGATAGGAGCAGGGGTCGGCCTGATCGTGCTCTCCCCTGTGCTCATCGCTATAGCCGTTGCCATCAAAGTGTCCTCACCCGGTCCGATCCTGTTCTCCCAGACCCGGGCGGGGCGTGGCGGGAAGCCATTCCGGATCCACAAGTTCCGGACCATGTACGTCGACGCTGAGCACCGCAAGGCCGGGCTTGCCAGCGAAGTCGACGGTCCTTTGTTTAAGGTTCGCGAAGATCCGCGGGTGACGTCGGTGGGAAGGCTGCTACGCAAGTCGAGCCTCGACGAGATACCTCAACTGCTGAACGTAATCGCAGGCCAGATGAGCCTCGTCGGCCCACGCCCGTTCGTGTTGAACGAGTCAGGCCAAATCGAGGGGTGGGCCGCGCGCCGCTTCGACGTTCGGCCGGGCATGACAGGGCTTTGGCAGACCTCCGGCCGCAACGACCTCCCATTCGAGGAGCTCCGCCGTCTTGATTACCTCTACGTAGCGTCGTGGTCCCTCTGGTGGGACCTGTCGATCCTCTGGCATACACCGTCGAGGGTTCTTCGCCACGACGGCGCCTACTAGATCCTAAGCCGAGCTCCACACAAAGAGACGATGCCCGAGAACATGACATTCCCAAGCGAGGACACAGCACCGCAGACCGGCTACCGTGACGCCCATAGCACAAGCGACATTCGGTGCTCGCTCATCGTGGTTAACTTCAACGAGCGTGAGGTGCTCCTCGACTGCGTCGAGAGCCTCCGCGCTGCGGTGTCGGACCAAGACGAGATCATCGTAGTAGACAACGGGTCCTCCGACGGCAGCGCCGACGCTGTAGCCGAAGCGTTCCCGCAGGTCCGCCTAGTGAGGCTGCCCCAGAACCGGTACATCTTCGGCCTCAACGACGGGCTGGCGGTGGCGAGAGGACGCTATGTCGCCTTCTGCAACAACGACATGCTCGTGGAGGCCGCTTTCGTCGAGGCCGCTCTGCCGCTCTTCGACGAACCCGACGTGTTCGCTGTCTGCGCCAGGGTCATAGACCGCCGCGGCCGGGAGCAGGGGACACGCACGGCAGGCGTGTGGAAGCACGGCCTTTTGTTCTACGAGCCGTTGGCGCACAGCGACATCCCCACGGCGTGCTTTTTCGCAGTCGGAGGGCAGGCGTTCTTCCGCAGGGATCTCCTCGTCGCGCTCGGCTCCATCGACGAGCTTCTGTGGCCCATGTACCACGAGGACATCGAGTTGTCGTATCGCGCGTGGAAAGCCGGCTACCGCGTTGCCTATGCCCCCGAGTCGGTGTGCCACCACCTGGGAGGCCACACGAGCGGCAAGGTTTTCACCAAAGCCCAGCTCAGATCGTTTGTCCGCCAAAACGAAATCCTTACCGTCTGGAAAGACGTGACAGACCCATGGATGCTCTTCGAGCATCTGATCTTTCTCCCGGCCAGGCTCACCGTCGCGGTGATCCGCCGAGACCGAGGTACCCTTACCGGGTTCGTTGGTGCTCTCAGGAGGCTCCCACGCGCCCTGAAAGCACGTCGCCAGGCTGGCAGGCACGCCGTGCTAACGGACAGGGAAGTCTTAGCCAAGGTGGCCGTCGAAGCCGTCAACAGGCCACTGCGAGACATGGAGCTAGCTCGGGCGTCTCGAGGAGAGCACTCTTCGCAACCTCGCCCTGAGACGCCTGCGGGGCGACGCTAAAGCCCGGGCGAGGATCGACTCGCAGCTCGCCCCGATCGCGTCCGAGGTGAAGCGCCGCTCTACCAGCGCACGCGACGCGGCCCCGAGGCGGCGAAGTTCCTCCGGGTTGCCCATGAGCGATATCACCGCCTCCGCCATAGCACGCGAGTCCAGGTAGGGGACCGTCACGCCTGCTCCCCAAGAGGCGAACACCGCCGATCCGCCCGAAGCGGCGAAGGTTACAATAGGAACACCGAACGCGCCAGCTTCTAGCATCACAAGAGGGAACGACTCTTGTCGGGAAGGAATGAGCAGCAAGTCGAGATCGGCGTAGAGAACCTCAAGATCCTTGAGCGCCGGCAGAACCGACACCATTCCTGCCAGGCCGGCAGCTTCGACGTCGCTTAGCAGGTCGTCGAAGTCCGACGTCCCTTCCTTACCCCCCAGCCAGGTCATCTCGACCCTTTCACGCCAGCCGCTCCTAGCAAGCTCCACGGCGACAGCCACGAAGATGTCGCTTCCCTTCCTAGAGACGGGCGGGCCTATGGCGGCAACCCTGAACTTCGACGGTTCAGGCTCCGCGACAACGCTGTCGCCGGGCTGGGAGCCCCCGTCCGGCGCAGGTGCTCCGAGGTCGGCTATGCCTGGAAGTATCTCAATCCGCCCCGGGTCTACCCGATACCGGGAGTTGAGCATCTCGGCTACTGGGTCGCTCACGGCGGCCCACACGTCCACGTCGTCGATGGCGGCGCTCATCCACTCTGGAGGTAGATAGGCCCTCAGGAAGCGGGATAGCTCATGGATATGGCACACCCGCGGGGCTGCCAGAAGGCTGAGGTCGAAGTGGGCGGGGCCGTTCATCACCGTGTTGAACCACACCACGTCCACGTCACGGTAGGCGGCCCAGCAGCGCAGGCAGAAAAGCAGGTCCAGCCAACGGGACGGCCAGCCAGCGAGCCTGTTGGTCACTATCCGCCTTATCCGCTCGATCCTCGCCGATACGAGCCTTGTCGGTCCGAGAGCCTCGAAAGCGTCGAGGATGTCCCGGTCGAAGAGTTCACCTGGGGTTCTCACCAAGAAGACGGGGCGGATGACACCCTGCTCGGCCAGCCAGGTGACCTGTCGCAGCAGGGCGATGACAGCCCCAGTCCGGCTCGCTTCGTGGCTTACGAAAAGGACTTTGGGAGCTTGCGGGTTGCTACTCGAAGTCGGAAAGTCCATTGCGGCACCGAGCTTAGAACGGGCGGGTCGGCCGGCGTCAACGGCGCGTTCCAACGGGTTCTCAACTCGCGGCTCGGATCAGCCGAAAGAGGTCTGGTGAAGCTTGTCACCGCCGGCTCGAACGCCTACCGCAAGGTGGCGACAGGCTCGGCTGGTGCAGGGGTTTTGCGATGGTAGAGTTCGCTCTCCTCGCGACGGTGCTCGTAGCGCTGGTGATAGCCGTCGTGTGGAAGCTCCGGCCTCGCGAGGTAGAAGGCGAATCGCATGGTGTGGGCACGATCCGGCCTCCCGGGAGGTTACCGGCCGATTCCGAGCTCGAGTCCGCGCCGAGCCTCCTCGAGATGGCGAAGCGAGAGCACAGCAGCGACTTCAGAGCTTCTCTGGCCGGTCTTGTATCACCCGACCGATGGCAGGACTCTAGGTCCTCGTCGCTGGACGCGCTCCGCCGAATCGTCGAGGCCTGGGGGGACCCAGCCGGCGAACCTTACGAATCCACACCCCGCGAAGCCGAGCCCTTCGCCCCCGCCGCTGGCCACGGCGCCGCGAGCGAACTCGAAGGCCACGTCGCCGGCCGGGTAGGAGTAGACTCGACCGTCTCAGGCGACTTCGTGTCAAGCGTCGCTAGAGCCGTCGGACTGCCTTTGGTGGAGGTGCGCATACGCAACCGCTCCGAGGTGACCGTATTGATGCGTCGGGCTGGGAACGGCACCAAGCCGACGGCGGTCGTCCGCTGAAACGACACCGCCGCTGTGCTGTCAGCTGATCGGCCGGGCGAAGCTCAGCTCGTTCCCGTCGGGGTCGCGAATATGGAAGTACCGCTCACCCCAAGGCGCGTCAGCGGGCTCCGTCTCGGTTTTCCAGCCGGCTAGGCGGGCGGTCCGAAACATCTCGTCGACGTCGCTCACCCAGATGACCACCCGACCCCACGACCTCGCCTCACCACGCGTCCCCTCCTGGGCTTGGAGGTTGAGATAGTCGGAGCCGATCGCGAAGCTCGAAAACGCGGCCTCAGCCCCACCAAAGAGCAGGCCGAAACCGAGAGAGGAGTAGAAGCCGACGGATTCTGCCATGTCCGCCACCAAGAACGTGACTGCGCTGATCGACACCAAACCCGCACGCATTTCGCCATCCTGTCACAGCGAACGCCCCCGCTGGGGGATCGTCTCGCACGGCGCAGCAGCTACGAGCGACGCTAACCTGAAGTGGTGCCTCGCATCGAGCAGTCCACGGTGATAGCCGACGTATGGACCGTAGATCCCGACGCCCACGGAGATGACCGCGGGCGCTTCTACGAGACCTACCGTCGTTCCTGGTTCCCTCTTGGACGAGAGATGGTGCAGTCCAACCGCTCGGACAAGACCGCTGGCGCCGTAGTCGGCCTGCACTATCACCTGCATCAGGCCGACTACTGGCTCTGCCCGAGCGGCACGGCCCGCGTGGTCCTCCACGACCTTAGGGAAGGCTCTCCGACGGACGGAAACACCGAGATCTTCGAACTGAGCGCCGGAAACGCCAAGGGTGTCTTCATTCCGCCGGGCGTTGCGCACGGCTTCGCTTCGATCACCGACTTGACTCTCACCTACCTGGTCGACAGCTACTACAACCCCGACGACGAGCTAGGCGTAGCTTGGGACGACCCCGACATAGGAGCCCACTGGGGAGTGACCGACCCGGTCCTGTCCGAGCGGGACCTGGCGAACCCTACACGCAGGGACATCCCGGCGCACCGCCGTCCGCACGCCGGGCTTCGCCGGTAGCCCGGATCGGCCACAATAGAGTCATGACCAAGACAGCTCTCATCACTGGGATCACAGGCCAAGATGGTTCCTACCTGGCCGAACTGCTCCTCGGGAAGGGATACGAGGTGATCGGGCTGCACCGCCGCTCGAGCACGGTCACTTTCGAGCGGATCTCGCACTTGGCCGACCGTTTGACTCTCGTAGCGGCGGACCTCTTGGACGAAGCCTCGATGATCCGCGTTCTTCGCGATCACAAGCCGAGTGAGGTCTACAACCTCGCCGCCCAGTCGTTCGTGCAGACTTCGTTCGCCCAGCCGACCCTCACCGGGGAGGTGACCGCCCTCGGCGTGACTCGCCTGCTGGACGCGATACTGCTCGTGGATCCGTCTGTCCGCTTCTACCAGGCGAGTTCGTCGGAGATGTTCGGCAAGGTGCTCGAAGTTCCGCAAGTCGAGACAACCCCCTTCTACCCTCGAAGCCCCTACGGTGTAGCCAAGGTCTACGGCCACTGGATGACTGTGAACTACAGGGAAAGCTACGGTATTCATGCCAGCTCGGGCATCTTGTTCAACCACGAGAGCCCCCGCCGTGGACTGGAGTTCGTCACCCGCAAGGTGAGCTTCAGCGCCGCCGCTATCAAGCTCGGCCTTCAGAAGAACGTCTCGCTTGGCAACCTCGACGCTCAGCGAGATTGGGGGTTCGCTGCTGACTATGTCAAGGCGATGTGGCTCATGCTCCAACAAGACGAGCCAGGCGACTACGTGATCGCCACCGGGGTCACCAACCCTGTCAGCGAACTGTGCCGGATAGCTTTCGACCAGGTGGGTCTCGACTGGCAGGACCATGTCGTAATCGACGAGCGCTTCATCAGACCAGCCGAGGTGGACTTGCTCATAGGCGACCCTTCGAAGGCCAAGGCCTCCCTGGGGTGGGAGCCGGAGGTCAGCTTCGAGGAGTTGATCCGGATGATGGTCGACGCCGACCTAGCTGCTTTGAAGTCTTCCTGACAGGCGCCCCGGACGCCGAGCGGTCCTCGGCGTCCTCGGAGGCTCCTGGCCGTTCAGGGTCGCTCGTCGCACCTGCGAGAAGTTGCTCGCGCATCGCGTTGACGTAAAGGGCTATCGGCACCACCCTCCAGTCGATGAGACGGCTCACCACCCGTTGCGCGATCGCCTTCGGGCTCACCCCGCGTTGACCCCCCGGCAGGGCAAGCGGCCCTTCGAGAGGGTCGCTCACCGGGACGTCGAGGATCGGCCGCTCGGATCGCTCCAGCGGGTCGTACCATTCGTGGAGGACCCGGGCACGCTCCGCCACGAGCCTTTGGAGGTCCCCCCGCGAGGATCCCGACCTGCCAGCAGCGCCGGTCCTGCGCCGCCGTGGGGCCTCGGAGGCACCGTCGGCGCCGCTCACGACTGCTCCGCCAGCCTCGGCCATCGCACGGATGAGCTCTTCGCGGTCTGAGACCACGCGACTCGATGAGCTGACCTGTTCTGCGAGACCACCGACATTGGTCGCGATGACCGGTCGCCCGTACAGAGCGGCGCGCTCGGCCACTCCCGACGACCAAATGTGGCGGTAGGGAAGCACTACGACGTCGCTGGCGATGATCCACCGGTCGAAGGTTTCGTCGCTCACGTAGCCGTCGTGGAGCGTGACCCTGGGATCCGCCTCCGCAAGGCCTCGCAGCAGGTCGAGGTAAGCCTGATGCTCGGGTGTCCACACCCGCATCTCCCCGACTATCGCCAATCGGAGATCGGCCCCTTCGATGCAGCCGAGCGCCCGGGCGGCGCGATCGAAGCCCTTGTGAGGCTGGATGAAGCCGGCGCATAGAAACAGGAAGCTACCGGCTTCGACTCCGAGGCTCGCACGAGCCTCCGAGCGTGACGCCTGACTGTGTCGGGTGAAACCGGCGCCGTGATCGATCACGCTCAGCTTCTCGGGGTCCAGCGAGTACTCGTCGGCCATTGCCTTGCGCTCGGCTTCGGTGTGCACGCTCACGGTCGCCGGTCGCCGCCACAGCACCCCCCACAAACGCGCCCTGAGCGCGTCGAGACGGCCCGCGGCTTTCTGGGGGGTCTCGTGGACTACCACCTCGACGTTGGGAGCGAGCCCGAAGAACGCCATCAGCCCAACCCAGCCTTGGAGGAAGTGGAGAGGGTCCATACCGTAGAAGAACGTCTCGGGGTGAAACTGCACGACCACGCGGTCGAAGCGGCGCGCCAGCCTGATGGCCCGCACCATTCCTGCCGTGGTCTTCATGTCGGCGTTGAAACGGGCGGCGCTCGGCTCGGGCGAGAGAACCTCGACGCTGCGGCCTTCGCCGGTCCAGGTGGCATACAGCTGAGATGCGTAGGTGGCGAGCCCGTCGCGCGTCGGAGGGAACGGCGTAACCAGGAGCGTCCTCACGTCCACTCCGCCAAGCTTGCCTCCACCCGGTCTATGACCGCCGGCCAGGTGAACTCGTTTCGCACGTAGGACGGGCCGCTTTGCGCGAGGCTCCTTAGGTCTTGGGGGCGCTCCCGCAGGAGCCGCATGCACTCTGCGAACTCGTAGCGGTTCGAGTAGGTCAGACCGGCCCCTGAGCGCTCGCAGTGCCATCTGACCACGGCGCTGTGCCAGTTCGCCACTACTGGCGTGCCGAGCAGGAAAGCTTCGAGAACCGTCCGCGAGAAGCTCTCCATCGCAGAAGGCTGGACGTAGGCCAGCGCACCGGCTTGGCCTGATGCGCGGTCGTCGTCTGGGACCACGCCGATATCTCTGACGCCCAGTCGCTCTCCCAGGCTGCCGATCTCCCCCACCCCGCAAGTTACCAGCGGGAGGCAATCGCCCAGCACCTCAGCTGCGAAGGCGAGGTCCTCCATGAGCTGAGGCCAACCCTTGCCCCACTCGCGCCTGCCAGCGAAGAAGAGATAGTCCCCTTCGACGTCGTATCGGCTTCGGAAAGAAGCCACGTCTACGCTCCCCGGGTTGGTGACAGCCGAGCCGACGAAAGAGTAGCGGTCCCCTACCAGCCCGAGGCTGCTCGCAAGCTGGAATTCCGGGTCGGTCTGAAACCATAGTCCCCGCACCGAGCGCATCATGAACTTGTAGAGGCCGAGACGAGCGAAAGGCTCGTCGTGAAGACATGGGAACAGGATCGTTCGCTCGGGGGCGACGTCCGCGAGCACCAACGCCGCCCAGAACATGTAAGGACCGCACACGATCGCCTGGTAGTCCCGTCCGTGCTCGACGAGAAAGTCGTAGAGGCCCGGAACGCGCATGCCGGCGTTCGCCCAGCGGTACTGCTCGGCCATCGTCAGCTTGTCGCCGGCGAGGATGCGATTCGACAGTCGGTCTCGCAGAGGTTGCGTGAGGCCGACCGCCTCGAAGCGGCGTACCGTAAGAAGCCCCTCGTCGCGCGAGCCGACCTCGGCCACGTTGTCCCAGGTGTAGATGTCCTCCGCAGCGGTCGTGAGCATCTCGACCTGCCAGTCGCGCTCTGCCAACCCGGTTGCCACGTCGCGCAGCATCGCCTCGGCCCCGCCGACGTTACTGCCAGCAGTGGCCGAGACGACCGCTATAGGTCCCTTCACCCAGAAAACTCAGGCTTTTGAAGGCTCATTGACCCGCAAGGCTTTTTCTATCACCTTGTCGATGAACCCGTACTCGAGCGCCTCCTGCGCCGTGAACCACCTGTCGCGATCCGAGTCGGCTTCTATCCGCTCGACCGGCTGGCCGGTGTGGAACGATATCCGCTCCGCCATCATCTTCTTCAGGTAGATGATCTGCTCGGCTTGTATCTTGATGTCCGAAGCCTGCCCCTGCGCCTGCCCGGAAGGCTGGTGCATGAGGATCCTCGAATGCGGCAGGGAAAGGCGCTTACCTTTGGCGCCGGCGCACAAGAGGAACTGCCCCATCGACGCGGCAAGGCCCATGCAGACCGTTGAGACGTCGCAGGGCACAAGCTGCATCGTGTCGTAGATCGCGAGCCCTGCGGTCACCGATCCTCCGGGAGAGTTTATGTAGAGGCTGATGTCACGCTCTGGGTCTTCAGCTGCCAAGAGCAGCAGCTGGGCGCAGATCAAGTTCGCTGAGGTGTCGTCCACCTGGGTACCTAGAAAGACGATGCGTTCCTTGAGGAGACGCTGGTAGACGTCCCCGGAAGCGTCTCCGCTCAGAGACGTTGCGGCGCTGGTCGTGGGTGTAAGATCCATCGCTGGCAGCCTACCCGCAACGCCAGGCGCACACGTCCTCCTATCATTGTCCGATATGGTTGCCCCAACTGATCTTCCCGCACGCAGCACCGGCGCCGAGGTGGCCCCCCGTGGCGGAGATCGACCTCTCAGAGTCGTAGCGCCCAAGATCAGCCTCCGCAAGCGAGCTCAGGCGGTATGGGAATACCGGGAGCTTCTCGGCGAAATGACCCGCAAAGAGCTGACCGTCCAGTACAAGAACTCGGTCCTCGGCTTCTTGTGGTCGATGCTGAACCCCGCAATCAACCTCGTAGTGTACTTCGTGGTATTCCAGCTTATTCTGAAAAATGGCATACCGCGTTTCGCTATCTACCTGATGTGCGGCACGTTGGTCTGGAATTTCTTCTCCATGGGGGTGTCAGGGGCGTGCGGGTCGATCGTCGGGAACTCCCCGATCATCAAGAAGGTGGCCTTCCCAAGGGAGATCCCCGCTCTGGCGCAGATCGGCTCGGCACTCACCCAGATGGGTTTCCAGACCATCGTGTTGGTGATATTCCTCGCAGCCTTCCGCTCCGGACCGGCCGTCGCCTACCTGCCCCTGCTCATACCAGCCCTGATAGCCGTCGTCCTGCTAGCGACCGCCATCGGCATTCTTTTCGCCGCACTGAACGTGAAGCTCCGCGACGTCGGCTACCTGCTCGGGATCGGCCTCCAAGTTTGGTTCTGGGGAACACCGATCGTCTACACCTACGCGCAGATACGCGACCCGATCCAGTTCGGCCATTCGCACTATCTGTGGCTTTTCGTGCTGTACCGGCTCAACCCGGTCACCCCGATAGTCCTCACCTTCCAACGGGCGATCTACTCAGTCACGTCGCCGAAAGGCACCGGCGGGGTTGCGGTGCACATCCTGCCCGACCACGCCGGGCTTTGGTGGTATGGATGGCAGCTTCTCGCGGTGATCGGCTTCGCGAGCGCTCTGCTCATCTTCGCCCTCACTGTGTTCGCCAACCGTGAGGGAAACTTCGCCGAGCAGCTCTGACGGCAGGCTTGGGGCGTGCATTTCTAGCTGACGAAGCGTCCAGCCGGCGCTGTCGCCTTGGAGCGGTCCGCTATCGCAGCGGTCGGCCGGTAGGATCGAAGGCGTGGCAACAGCTATCGAGGTACGGGGAGTCTCCAAGCACTTCAGGCTCTACCACGAGCAGTTCACATCCCTCAAGGAACGGATGTTGCACTGGGGAAAGGTCCCCTACGAGGACTTCTGGGCGCTCAAAGACGTCGAACTCGAAATCCAAGAAGGCCAGACTTTCGGTCTGCTAGGCCATAACGGCAGTGGCAAGTCGACCTTGCTCAAATGCACTGCTGGGATCATCCAGCCGACATCCGGCGAGATCGTCACCCGGGGGCGCGTCGCCGCGCTCCTCGAGTTGGGCGCAGGATTCCAACCGGCTATGTCCGGCCGGGAGAACATCTACCTCAACGCTTCGCTTCTCGGTATGTCGAGAAAGTACGTGGACAGATGCTTCGACGATATCGTCGCCTTCGCCGAACTTGAGCAGTTCATAGACAACCAGGTGAAGTACTACTCGTCAGGGATGTACGTCCGGCTGGGCTTCGCTGTCGCCGTCCACATGGACCCCGACATCCTCATCGTCGACGAGGTTCTCGCAGTCGGTGACGAACTTTTCCAAAGGAAGTGCTTCGACCGTGTACGGCAGTTCCAACGCGAAGGCCGCACGATAGTCGTCGTAACCCACTCCCCCGACCTGGTACGCCAGGTCTGCGACAGAGCTGCCGTGTTGGACCACGGTCTGCTTGTCGGCCTAGGAAGCCCGGCTGAGGCAGTGCGCTCCTACCGTGAGCACCTCCTTCGCCGTCAGGCTTATCTCGACGCGGGGGAGATGACCGAGATGCTCACCCTCGCCCAGTCCGAAGCGCCCCCAGACCCTTCGGGTGGCATCGACGCGCCCGTGAGCTCTCCTACAACCGGGGCGGGCCGCTCCGAACCCGGCACGATCCCAGACGAGTCGAGTTCGCAAGATCGCGCTGACGCTACGCCGGCAGGCAGTGGAACGCTCTCCATCAGCTACGTGCACTTCGAGCCGGGCCACAGCAGCGGAAAGTCCTACGTGGAAACCGGCGCAGCTATGCAAATAGTAATCGGCTACAACTCCAACGCAACCTTTATAGACGTAGTGCCAACTGTCACTGTTTACGATAACAAAGGGGTTGTGCTTTTCACTGCGAGCACGAAACTCTCACCCGCCGAGATAGAGGTGCGCCCCGGCAGCGGAGAGTTCGTGTTCAGCTTCGACTCCATGCCGCTCCTCGACGGGGACTACCCAGTCACCGTCGGTATCACCAGCTACGACGACTACACGGTCTACGACTGGCAAGAGCAGCAGCACACCTTGAGCGTTATAACCCGAAACAGCCAGACCGGGCTGATCTACGTGCCGGCGACGATCACCGTGCGCGATCCCGTAGCTTCCGGGGCGCCGGTCGGAACCTGACGAACACGAGGTTTGTCGATCCGCTTCCGGACGAGCAAGCTGGCTGACGGCTGTCGGGAGCGTTTGAGAGCCCGGAGCCGCTTGCGCTCAACCGGCGTCGTCGAACACGCCGATCGCACGACCCGACCATCCCGGCACATTAAGAGCGGGATCGCCGTAGGAGGTGGCGTCCCCGAACGTGTAGATGACCCCGGTGCTGGTGATGACCATGTAGCCGTCGTTGTCGGGCGTGGCGGTGACCGACACGACGTCGAGAATTCCCTGGCCGCCGAGCGATCCGACAAAACCGGCGTCACCGAAGCTGAAGATCCCACCGTCGGCACCCACGAGCCAGTAGCCCTTACCGTCCGAAGTGGGCACCATTCCCACTATCGGGTAGTCGGGTACGACGCCGATGGACGGCAGAGAGCCGTAGAAACCGGCGTCACCGAAGCCGAACACCTGGCCTATCGAGTCGACCAGCCAGTAGCCGCCACCATCTGGGGTTCGGGCCATTCCCACCACCGGATACGGAGGCGGGTTAGCACCGGTCGACCCGTAGAAGCGGGCGTCGCCGAAGCTGAACACCCCCCCGTCGGACGCCACCAGCCAGTAGCCGTTACCGTCTGCCGTGGGAGCCATTCCCACCACCGGCTTGTTTAGGACCATGTCTCCCGTCGACCCGTAAAAGCGGGCGTCGCCGAAGGTGAACACTCCCCCGTCAGAGCCGAGCAGCCAGTAGCCGTGCCCGTCGGAGGTGGGCGCTGTCGCGATGACCGGTGCGTTGAGTCGAATCCCCGCCATGGACCCGTAGTAGGGGGCCGAACCGAACGGCATGACCGACCCGTTCGAGCCGACCACCCAGTAGCCGGTGTCGGTCGTGGTGGACTGGGCGACGTTCGACGAGGACGGCGAAGAGTTGGTTATCGCGAACCAGTTGGACTTGAGCCCGATACCCCATTCGAACTGGTCGCCGGTTATCGTCAGAGTCCCAGCGGTCCCGGTGAGCTGCATCTGCAGCACCCTGCCCCCCAGGTCGCCGAGACCGTTGCGCTGGGTCACGTCGATCGACTCGAGAACGCCGACCGAGGGGAAGGCCTGCTCGACCTGCGACGTGGCTACCGTCACCGTCCAGTCGTGGTTGGGATTGGAGGGTGTCGAATCGCCTGCGTCGACTACCGCCGGGAACACGCCGCCAGCGGTGTAACCGCCCGTGGAAGACGAGAACTCGGTGAACGCCACCTGACCCGGCGATCCGCAGGCGGTGTCAGATCCGCAGTCGAGCACCTGGTAGGCCGTAGACGAGACGGCCTGGTCGCTGTTTGCGCTCGCCCACCCGGTGTAGACCCCGCCGTAGACCTGGCAGGAGGTGGTGTCGCAGATGGGAACGGTCCCACCGGCTGTGTAGGCAAGAGCGTACGAGCGCGCTGCGACGGCTTGAGCTTGCAGGGCCGCAAGCGACCAGCTGGCCGGAGACTCGTAGGGGACTACGCCTGCGACGTATTGTTCCAAGGGGACGACGTTCAACACGTCGGGGCTACCGGCCTTGACGACAATCGAACCCGCGAAGGTCCGTGTCGAGCCGCTCGACCAAGGTCCGTCGACGATGACGTCTCCACCCCCGCTCGCGTAGACCGTCTGGTCTGTGCCGGCCCTGCTGAGCGTCACGGAACTGAGATTAGTGGCCGCGCCGTCGACCACCAGGGTCGACCCGCCCGACGCTGAGACCGTGACGCTCTGAGCGCCGTAGAGCTCGTAGAGGTTGACCGGGATGTTCACCGGGCTATAGGAGCTCAAAACGGTGCCCCCGTAGAAGTGCGCGAGGATCTGCTGGTAGCTCCAGCCGTCCAGTGCATAACCCTCAGCACCGTACTGTCCCATCCCGCGGCCGTGACCCCATCCGTGCCCTACTATCGTCAGTTGCGAAGGCAGGGCTTCTGCGTCCGGCGTCCGAGAGCCGGGGATTGCGCCGAGCGTGGTAGCCGACAAAAGGCCTGCGATCGCCGCCGCCCGGATTCCACGTCTGGTCCTTTCCGACAAAACTCTCTCCCTTGCCTGGTTTGCGCTATCAGGTCATGGAGGTTGTCGACGGCCCCGCTGGACGGCTGAGGCGACCGGAAAGGCGTGCTACGCGCCGAAATGTCCGAACCCGGGTATGAGGGCGGTATGCGGCGCGCAAAGCAGAAAAGCCCGCATGCCTTCGGCCCGCGACACGGGGGGCATCCCTGCGGGAGGGACCGTCGGAGACGCTAGACTGTGGAGCGTTGCGGGCGTGGCGAAATTGGCATACGCGCCAGGTTTAGGTCCTGGTCCTCACAAGGGGTGGAGGTTCGAGTCCTCTCGCCCGCACGCATAGACCTGAGGCAGCCGACGTGAACGTTGCGGGCGGCTCAGCCGGAGGCCGGGTTGCAAGCGTAGTCCATCAGGTACTGGCTGGGCGGCCCTGTGTAGCCGTTGCCCGGAAGTCCGTATTGGACTACGACGATGTCGCCGCCCGCGAAAGATGAGTAGTCACCGCCTGCGGTCCCGTCGCAAATGCTCTGGGCGCTGTAGGTCCCACCGGTGATATTTCCCCCTCCCGGCGACCACAAGAAGATACCCGGGAAGCTCACCAGGCCGCCGGTTATCTGGGTCCACTGAAGGTTGTCGGAGTAGATTCCCGGCTCGACGTCCATAGCCCGCAGGCCTGCCACGGCCCCGGAGATCACCTGAGAGTTGCTCTGCTGGCTCTGGGCGCTCCAACCGCCGCCGGTTTCCACGTCCAGCCACCACAGGCTCGGGTTAGTCCCCTCCGACCTGGCGTAGCTAACCCAGTGTTCGGCCCAGTAGAAACCGAAGTTGTAGCTCTCGCAGGCGGTGTCGCCCTGCGCGCAGTTGCCGGCCGGCCCGCTCAGAGACTCCGGCGGGGCCGGCGAGGGCAGCGGGTCCATGAAGATGTAGGCGGACATGTTGGGACCAGCCCAGGCGGCTTCGAGGCCGTAGCACTGCGCGGGCTGTGCCTGGCTGATGTAGCCCCCGCTCACCTGGACGATCGCAAGGTCGCTCGAAGACGCTGGCAAGCCGGAGGCGATACCGGTGTAATCCGGGCATTGATGCTGCGACACGTCGAACCCGGTTGCCCCGGGGGGAAACGGCAAGCCGTTATCGGTGCCGACCATGGCCACGATCGGGGCCGCACCAGCAGGCTTGTTGGCCGCCCCGAGAAACGGCAGCGAACCGAAGGTGAACACACCGCCGTCGGCGGCGGCCAGCCAGTACCCGTTTCCCTGCTGGGACGCGACCATTCCCACGACAGGCGCGTTGAGGGTCATAGCGCCTGTGGAGCCGTAGAAAGGAGCGTCGAAGGAGAATATGCCGCCGTCGCTCGCCACCAGCCAGTAGCCCCCGGTCGCCGGGTCGGCGGCCATGCCCACTACAGGCTTGTTCAGATGGATGTCGCCCGTAGAGCCGTAGAAGTGCGCGTCGCCGAAGCTGAAGATCCCCCCGTCGGCGGCTACCAGCCAGTAGCCGCCGCCGCCGGGCGTGGCGGCCATGCCCACGACAGGCTGGTTGAGCTTGACGCCTCCCATCGAACCGTAGAAAGGAGCGTTGAAGGAGAACACCCCGCCGTCGGCGGCTACCAGCCAGTAGCCCCCGGTCTTTGGGTCCTCGGCCATGCCCACGATCGGCTGGTTGAGCTTGATACCACCGGTCGAACCGTAGAACTGGGCGTCACCGAAGCTGAACACCCCGCCGTCGGCGCCGACCAGCCAGTAGCCCAGACCGCTCTGGGTGGCGGCACCGCCGACGATGGGAGCGTTCAGCGCCATTCCCCCCGTACCGCCGAAGTTCGTGGTGCTGCGCTGGTACACCGACCCGTCCGACCCTACCAGCCAGTAGCCGGGACCAGACGGGGCTGTCGCGGTCGGGGCAGGCGTGGTAGCGCCCGACGCGCTAGCGGCTACCGGATGCGCTAATAGCGAGGCGATCACTAACAGGCTCGACGTCAGAGCGTATAAAACCGTCCGGAGCCCGGGCGTCTTGCGAAGCTTCTCGATCGTGGTTACTCCACCGTCTAACGCGTCCATTCCATGAACGCCCCGTGCCAGGAACGGCCTTTAGGCTAGCGGATCGACTGCTCCGCTTTCTGGTCGCCCGGCGACGGGCACTTCCTGGCGAGCTTTGCGGTCCCCTCCGGCGTGGTGCTGCCCCCTGACCAGACGCCTGAAAGTGCGGATCGGCCACGGTTTGGACGCGTCCGTCCCGGGCTTGTTGACCTGCAGCGAAAGGTAGGTGATCCCCCCGAGGGGTATCGGAGCCCAGAAGTTAAACAGGCGGTAGACGAGAACCCCGAGGGTCGCCACCCCTCGTTGGGTGCCGAAACCCACCAGGAGTGTGGTCAGGGTCGCTTCGATAACCCCGAGGCCGCCCGGCGTTATGGGTATCACCGCCAAGACGTTGGCGAGGCCGTACGCCACGAGCAGGCCGTCCGGGTTCACCCAGTGTCCGAAAGCTCCTACGAACACGAAAAGCGATCCTGCGTCCAACAGCCAGTTCAGAGACGCCCACATCAGGGCCTTACCCATCACGTCGCGGTGCTCTGCGAAGACAGCCAGCCTCCTGGCCAGGTTCCCGAACGCGTTGCGCAGCGCGACCGCGTTGATGAAATGCACTTTGAGAGCGAGCCGCTCGATCAGCTCCCCGACCCGCTGCTCGCCTCTGGTCAAAGCGTATACCAGCGCGCCGGACAGTCCGAGCAGCACGACTCCGACTCCTGCGGCCAGCAGGTACAGCGCCGAGAAACCCCAGACTGGGATTGACACTATCAGCGCCACCCACAAGATGACGTTGAGGACCACGGCCGAACCGATTCCCTGAGCTGCGAGCACGAAGCCGGCGTCGCCTGATTGCACTCCCGACTGCGTCATGAGCCGGTAGCCGAGCGCTGTCCCCGCTGCCGAACCCCCGGGGGTGCAGTGGCTCACCGAGAGCGTCGTGATCTCGATACGCACGATCGTCGAGAACTTGATCCGACTTGCGGGGGGCAGGATCGAGGCGGTCAGGCGGCCGTAGGCGAGGATCGCCGCCGCCTCCAAGCCTACGCCCGCCAACAGCAGCAGCGGGTTGACCTCGGATATGAGGTGGATCACCTTTCGCGGCCCGGCGAGCTGGGGGACCACTAGGTACTCGATCAAAAGCGCGACTATCAGCAGCCGTCCGACCTGCCACACCGGCCTCGGCAGGATTCCCCGTATTCCCGACCTTTTGCGCCTCGCCGGCGACGTGAAGTCCACCCCGCCGTCTGCGTGAGCGTCACCCGGCCCGCCGGGACTAGCGGGACTAGCGGAGCCCTCGACGTTGCGCGCACTACCAGACCGGCCGTCCTCGGAGCCGTTCGCGTGGATCGCGTTTCCCTCAAGCCTGGCTTGCAGCGCCCTCAAAGCCCTTCCCCGGTGCGACAAGGCATTCTTGTCTTCGCTGGTCATCTCAGCGAAAGTTCGCCCGTCTGCGTCGTCGGGGACGAACACGCTGTCGTAGCCGAAGCCTTCGGAACCTCTGATCTCGGTGGCTATCCTGCCCCGACAGAGACCTTCGACGACGATCTCTCGCCCGTCGGGCCACAAGGCCACGACCACCGTCCGGAAGCGGGCGTCTCGCTTTGGGTTCGCTCCCATCTCCAACAACAGCTTGGCGACGTTATCAGCGTAGGTGGCGTTCTCCCCGGCGTAGCGCGCCGAGCGCACCCCGGGGCGTCCGCCGAGCGCGTCGACCTCGAGGCCGGTGTCGTCTGCGATCGCGGGCAACCCGGTAGCGTCGACCAGGGCTTTAGCCTTGAGCCGGGCGTTGTCTTCGAGGGTTACGCCGGTCTCGTCGACGTCGGCGGCGTCAGGCGGACGGGCGAGCAGCTCAACCTGGTGTCCCAGGATTGCTTGTATCTCCGCCGCTTTGTCCTTGTTCGCGGTAGCAAGGACGAAGGCCGGTCTGGTCACACCGTGCGGTCTGGGGGTAAGTCCGCTAGCAGGGTTGCCTGCGCGTCGAGCAGGGAGGATATTCCCAGTTGGGCTAGGGTCAGAAGCTCGTCGAGCTCGGAGCGGCTGTAAGGAGCCCCTTCCGCTGTGCCTTGGACCTCCACGAAACGCCCGGACGAGGTCATGACGACGTTCATGTCCACCTCCGCCCGACTGTCCTCACTGTAGGCGAGGTCGAGCATCGCCTCTCCCCCTACCCTGCCGACGGACACGGCTGCACAAGCTTCCCGCAGCGGATGGCTATCAATCCTCTTGGCTGACACCAGGCGGGTGCACGCGTCGTGGAGAGCTAGGTAGGCGCCGCATATGCTCGCCGTCCGGGTACCTCCGTCCGCCTGGAGGACGTCGCAATCCAAGGTGATCTGCGTCTCGGGCAGAGCCCCCAAGTCAGTCACGGCACGCAGCGAGCGTCCTATCAGACGCTGGATCTCCTGGGTACGCCCGGATTGCTTGCCCCTCGCAGCCTCCCGGTCGACCCGCTCAGGCGAGGAACCCGGAAGCATCGAGTACTCGGCGGTGACCCAGCCGCGTCCGGTGTTTCGCATCCACCGGGGAACGTCTTCGGCTACTGACGCGGTGCACAACACGACCGTCCGGCCCATCCTAACCAGCACCGATCCGGCAGCGAACGCCGTGAAGTCCCTTACGAACTCGACCGGGCGCAACTCGTCGCTGCCACGGCCGTCAAGCCTTCGGGTGTCATCTCTCACAGGCGTATTCCTCTTACATGCCGCCGGGGTGGCGGCGTTTCACAACGCTAGCCCAGCGCCTGCCAGCGGTGGGCACAACTGGCCCGTACCTGCAGCGCGGGCCTGCCCGCCACGGGGAGGGTCGGATCAGAAGTAGATGACCCTCTTGGCTCTCTCGGTCACGGTGTCGATGTCGTCGGTCCAAGCACCAGTGGAAAGGTACTTCCACCCGCCGTCGCAGACGATAGTGACGATCACTCCCTCGTCGATCTCAGCGGCGCAGCGGACCGCCGCCGCCATGATGGCACCGGACGAGATGCCAGCGAAAATTCCCACGTCAGCAAGACGTCTGGTCCATTCGATGCTCTCCCGTGGGCCCACCACCTTGCTTCTGTCGAGGAGGTCGTAACCGTCGTTGTCCAAGAACACCGGCGGTATGAACCCTTCGTCGAGGTTCTTCAGCCCGTCGACCATCTCACCGGCAGGCGGCTGCACCGCCCACACTTGCACGGCAGGGTTACGCTCCTTCAAGAAGCGTGCGACTCCCATGAGCGTCCCGGCCGTGCCCAGCCCGGCGATGAAGTGCGTGACCTCAGGGCAGTCACGCCAGATCTCGGGGCCGGTACCTTCGTAGTGCGCCTTGGGGTTGGCCGGGTTGGCGTACTGATACGGGAACCACCAGTCCGGGTGGGCGGCGGCCAGCGCCTGCGCTCGGCGCATAGCGCCGTTCGAACCCTCCGATCCCGGCGAGTCGATTATCTCCGCCCCCCAGGTCTCGAGGAGCTGACGGCGCTCGATGGATACATTCTCTGGCAGCACGATCTTGATGGGATAGCCCTTGACCCTGGCGATCATCGACAGCGCTATTCCCGTGTTCCCCGACGAGGATTCGAGGATCTGCTGGCCCGGCTTGAGCGACCCGTCTTTTTCGGCGTCTTGGATCATAGACAGAGCAGCCCGATCCTTAACCGAGCCACCCGGGTTCCACCCTTCCAGCTTGGCGACTATCGCTACGCTCGGGTTAGGGCTAAGGGAACTTACGTCGACCATCGGCGTGTTGCCGATCAGGTCCAACACGCTTTCGTAACGGGCCATCACAGGGCTCCTCCTGCGACGGCCGGCATGAGGGTCAGGGTGTCCCCGTCCGCGACTTTCGCGTCCAGCTTGCCCAAGTAGCGGATGTCATCGTCGTTTAGGAAGACGTTGAGGTGACGATGCAGCTCCCCTGCGTCGGTCAAAAGCTGCTCTTTGAGCCCGGGATGACGGCCGATCAGATCCTCGAAGACCTCACCTACGGTGTCACCCTCGGCGGGCACAGAGGCAACTCCCCCAGTCGCCGGACGCAAAACGGTTGGCACACGAACTTCCACGGACATAAATACGACCTCCTAGCTCACCATTTTACAACCACCTTTTCCTCTTCTATCTTCCCGCCTTCAATTTTCCAGCTCCTCAGGGCCGGGTGGACGTCTCGGAGCGACACCAGCACATAGTGCCAGTAGGGGTCCGGAGCTTTCGCTATGTCGGTTGGGGACGGCTTGGCCTCGGTGTGCGTGTGAGAGTGGTACACACCCACGATCTGAAAGCCTCTCGACTCGGCCAATCTATCAACCTGAAGTAGAGCTTTAGGAGCGATCTCGTAAACCCTGGACGACCCCGCCACGTTCTCGGTGGCGACTACTAACTCGACGAACGCAGCCGCTGGCGGTTTCCCCGGCTCAGCTTCGTGTGGGTTGCCGGACGCCTGCAATCCAGCGTCGGAGCGTTGGCGTAACCTGTCGACGGCCGCTTGGTCCTCTGGCTGACCTGCCGGCGACGGTACGGTTTCAGTGCCTACGAGCAGACCGCAAACCTCGAGGGGGTAACCGTCGAGAGCGTGGGAGAAAATCTGCTGCAGGTCTTGTTTTCGGATCACGAGCACACCGACGACGCTACCGTGGTCTCGGCATGGCGAAGACGGCGAAGAAGAGCCACGGTGACCCCCAAAACCGAACGGTCGCCCAAAATCGGCGCGCCCGCCACGACTACGAGATCATCGAAACTCTCGAGGCCGGGGTCGTTCTCGCCGGAAGCGAAGTTAAGTCGCTGCGGGAAGGCAAGGCCCAGCTGCGAGACAGCTACGCTCGCGTTCAGGACGGGGAAGTCTGGCTGTACGGCGTGCACATACCCCCTTATCTTTTCGCTAACGGCTTCGGCAGCGTCGACCCCGACAGGCGCCGCAAGCTTCTCCTGAACCACAAGGAGATAGACCACCTGGCGCAGAAGACCAATCAGGACTCGCTCACCTTGGTACCCCTCGCCGTCTACTTCAAGCAGGGACGAGCGAAAGTAGAGCTCGCCCTGGCACGGGGGCGGAAACTCTACGACAAGCGCCACGCTTTGGCCGCTAGGGACGCCGACATGGAAGCGCGCCGGGCAAGCTCCGGCGCGCTTCGCTCCAGCCGGGACTTCTAGCGGTAACGCTGTATCGCAAATAACCCGAGAATCCGACCGGCTGCTATCCCTCAAAGCCCACCGGGCGCAATAGCCTGGACCCCATGACAGACACGATCCGGCTGGGGCGCGTTGCAGGAGTCAAAGTCGGACTTCACTGGAGTCTGCTCGTGATGGTAGCTTTGGTTGCGATCGGCCTCGCGAAAAGCAGGTTCGTGATCGACGCTCCGGGCTATTCGAACCTCGCCTACGAGGCGGCCGGCGTCCTGACGGCTCTCGGCCTTCTCCTGGGCGTGCTCCTACACGAGTTAGCCCACGCGGTAGTGGCTCGCAGGAGGCGCCTGACCGTAGACGGGATAACCCTGAGCTGGATGGGAGGCGTCACGAGAATAGAGGGCGACAGTCCTTCGCCTGCAACGGAGCTTCTCGTCTCAGGCGTCGGCCCTCTCTCCAGCGCCGCCCTGGGCGGCGCTCTATGGCTGCTACGAAGCGGGCTGACCTCCACTTCGGCCGCTCACAGCGGAGGCGACGCAATTGCGATAGCGGCTTTGGGATGGCTGGCGTGGATCAACATCGTGCTTGCGATCTTCAACATCCTTCCCGCGGCACCCCTCGACGGCGGACGCGTACTGCACGCCGTCATCTGGCTCACGGGCAGGGACCGCTGGAAGGCTACGCAGGTGGCTGCGTGGGCGGGCACGATCCTAGGAGTGGCAATAGTCGCCGCCGGGTTCGTTGCGACCGAACGCTCCCACAGCGTGCTCGACGGGTTCATCGTGGGCTTCGTCGGATGGTGGCTGCTCGTCTCGGCGCGCGCGGAGCTTTCCGAAGGCTCCGCGCGCCACGCGCTCGAAGGAGTGCGGGTCGCTGACGTGATGCGACCCGTGGGTGAGGCCCCCGGGTGGACCACAGTACGCAGCTTCGTCGAAACCTACGGTGCGGCGCGACCCGGCTGGGTGTGGCTTCTTCGCGACTGGAACGGCGGATACGGCGGGGTGCTGCTCGGCGACCTCCTCGCCGGCGTCCCCTACCCGCAGTGGGATTTGGCAAGGCCGATCGATTTCGCTATTCCGATCGCCTCGGCTGTGGGGGCCGGCCCGGAAGAGGACGCCCTAAGCGTCGTGGGACGCTTAGGCGACGCCAAAGTCGTCCTGGTCGTCGCCGACGGCCACACCCAAGGTGCAGTCTTGGCGCGAGATTTCGAGTCGTTGATGCGCAGCGGCGGTCAAACCTTGGCGTTCAAGCGGGCCGTGGCAGGCCGGGCCCACTCCTAGGCAAGACGCTGGGCCGACGCTTGTCTCGCAGATAGCCGAAGATCCTGTAGGATAAGTGGTGTTGCTATTTGACATGGGGGTGACTGGCTTCGACTTCGGTAGTCGATTCGGGAGAAGCGAGCCGTGGTTTCAGGAGCCACGTTAAAGAGCCTGAAAAAACAAACAAATGCCGAGCCTCAGCTCGCACTGGCTGTCTAAGAAATAGCCCGTCCGTCCGACCCCAGCCCTGCGGGTCGGGTACGGGCGTCATCAAGTAGGGCTCACCTGGTAGTTGCGCCGGCGGGCCACCAGGGAAATTCAGCTGGCTAAGGTACCCCGCCGTTGCTGGCGGCGAGCGGGGAACCCGACACAAACACACCAGATGCGCTCGGAGAAGTCCCGTTGAGTCATCGAAGGACGCGGGTTCGATTCCCGCCACCTCCACTTGGGGGTCTTCGCAGAATAAGCGGAGATTCTTCGTAGAATAGACAGCACGAGGCCCGCCCCTAGGGGCGGGCCTCACCGCGTCCCGGGCGGTGCTGGTCCACCAAGGCGTCGGCGGCTACCAGCAAGCCCTCGCCGGGAGGCCACTCCCGCCAGAGCAGGTTCCCATCCCGCCCCCAGGGACTCGCGTAGAGTTACAGGGCGCACGAGTTGCGGGATGCGCACTACGAGTACCTGCGGAGGGCCCGACGTTGAAAAGCGATGACCTGTCGGAGGTTCGACGAACGCTGTGGAAGGCCGCTGACGAGCTGCGGGCCAACTCGACGCTCACGCCGGCCGACTACCGCGGCCCGGTACTCGGATTGATCTTCCTCGCCTACGCCGAGCACCGCTTCGAGGCGGTCCGCACCGAGGTGGAAGCCCGGGCCACGCCCCGCAGCCCGGTCACCGCCGATGACTACCGCGCCCGGTCGGTGCTCTTCGTCCCTGACAAGGCACGCCTCTCCGGCCTCGTGGACCTACCCGAGGGCCAAGACCTCGGAGCGGCGGTCGACGCCGCCATGAAGGCGGTCGAGGTCGCCAACCCGGAGCTGCGTGACGTGCTCCCCCGCGGCTACCAACGCCTCGAGCGCTCCACCCTTACCGAGCTGCTCCGGCTGTTCTCGCCGCTTCCCCGCAAGCTGTCCGGCGACGCGTTCGGACTGATCTACGAGGACTTCCTCTCCAACTTCGCCATGGCCGAAGGGCGACTCGGCGGCGAGTTCTTCACGCCGCACTCCATCGTCCGGCTCATCGTGGAGATCATCGAACCGTTCCACGGCAAGGTCTACGACCCCGCCTGCGGCTCGGGCGGCATGTTCGTGCAGTGCGCCAAGTTCGTCGAGCGCCACGCCGGCTCCGCCACCCGGGAGCTGTCCGTCTACGGCCAAGAGCAGAAAGAGGTCACCGTCCCCCTGGCCAAGATGAACCTCGCCCTCCACGGCCTCTCCGGCGACATCCGCCTCGGCAACAGCTACTACGACGACCTCCACGACGCTGCAGGCCGCTTCGACTTCGTCATGGCCAACCCGCCGTTCAACGTCAACGGCGTCGACAAGACCAAACTCGCCGGCGACAGGCGCTTCCCGTTCGGCCTCCCCAAAACCGACAACGGCAACTACCTGTGGATCCAGCAGTTCTACGCCGCCCTGAATGACCATGGCCGGGCCGGGTTCGTCATGGCCAACTCAGCTGGCGACGCCGGCCACTCCGAAAAAGAGATCCGACGCCAGCTCATCGAGTCCGGCGCCGTCGACGTAATCGTCGCCATCGGCACCAACTTCTTCTACACCGTCGCCCTCCCCGTCACCCTGTGGTTCCTCGACAAAGGCACGGCCAGCACCGAGCGCGCCGACACGGTGCTGTTCATCGACGCCCGCCATCTCTACCGTCAGATCGACCGAGCCCACCGCGACTTCCTGCCCGAACAGATCGAACTGCTCGCCAACATCGTCCGCCTCTACCGCGGCGAGAACGTCGAGACGGTCGACGGCAGCGACGCCACCCTCAAGGAGCGCTTCCCCGACAGCACCTACGTCGACGTCCCCGGCCTGTGCAAGGTCGCCACCCGCGCCGAGATCGAAGCACAGGGCTGGAGCCTCAACCCCGGCCGCTACACCGGCACCGCCACCACCGACGACGACGACGACGAGGACTTCACCGAGAAACTCGAGGACCTCTACGAGGAGTTCACCCGTCTCAGCAACGAAGCCGACGAGCTCCGGGCCAAGGTCGACGCCGCGATCACGGGGATCCTCGGCCAATGAGCGAATGGCGGGAGGTCACGCTCGAGGAAATCGCGTCTCCGGACCGATATTCCGTGGTGGGCGGGCCTTTCGGTAGTTCACTCGGACGGAAGGACTACGTGGAAGAAGGCGTCCCCGTCATCCGGGGTGCCCAGCTGGGTGGTCCCGGGCTGTTCTCGAACGACGACTTCGTGTACGTGAGCGAGGAGAAGGCTGACCGCCACTTGGGCAACCTTGCCTTCCCGGGCGATGTTCTCGTCACCCAGCGCGGCACGGTGGGCCAGATCGGCTTCATCCCCCTGAACGCGCCGTTCGAGCGATACCTGCTGTCACAGAGCCAAATGAAGCTGACTGTCGACCCTGCCAGGGCCGAGGCCCGATTCGTATATTACTGGCTGCGCTCACCTGAAGCCCAGCACACCATGGTCGGCTCGACGATCTCGGCGGGAGTACCGCACATCAATCTTGAGACCTTCAAGAGTCTGAAACTCAGGCTTCCCCCACCCGAGGAACAGGCATCCATCGCGAACGTCCTCGGGGCGATCGACGATCTGATCGAGAACAACCGGCGTCGGGTCGAGGTGTTGGAGGAGATCGCCCGGACCATCTATCGGGAGTGGTTCGTCCGCTTCCGGTATCCGGGCCACGAGAACGTCCCCCTTGTTGACTCCGCCCTCGGCCCGATCCCCGAAGGGTGGTCCATCGGGTCGCTCGGGGACTTGGCCGCACTGGACCGCGTCAACATCCAACCGCGAGATAGTCCGGGAGAGCTATTCGACCACTACAGCATCCCCGCCTTCGACGACGGCGCGAGACCTGTTGTCGAGCCCGGCGGGGCGATCAAGAGCGGGAAATACCTCTTGTCGACGGCCGCCGTTCTTGTATCGAAACTCAACCCGCGTATCGACCGTGTGTGGTTCGCCGAGCCGGGTACCGAACAACGGTCGGTCACCTCGACTGAGTTCCTCATCCTCCGCCCCAACGAACGCTCGCACCTCGAGCATCTATACCTGCTAGCGCGGGACCCCAAGTTTCGAGAACAACTGACGGCACTCAGCGGAGGGACGTCGGGTAGCCACCAACGAGCCAAGCCGGCGGACTTCCTCAAGCTCCCCGTGGCCGTGGCGCCTGCTGCGGTGCTGGACATCTTGGCCAAAGCGACTAGCGACCAGCTCCGGCTGGCCCGGCAACTCGCACGCCAGGGGAACAAGCTTGCTGGTCTTCGGGACCTGTTGCTGCCCAAGCTCGTCACCGGGCAGATCGACGTCTCGCACCTCGACCTCAATGCCCTCACCGAGGCAGCGACCGCGTGAACCCGCCGGGGCCGTACTCGGAGGCGGGGCTGGTCGAGGAGCCGGCCCTGGAGCTGCTGGCCGCGTTGGGCTGGGAGGTCGTCCACGCGTGGCGCGAGACGTTCGGGCCGGCCGGAACCCTGGGGCGAGACTCGATGCACGAGGTGGTCTTGGTCCACCGACTGCGCGACGCCATCCGGGTCCTGAACCCCGACATTCCGGACCACATTCGCGAGGAGGCCCTGCAGGCCGTCACCAAGGACCGGTCGGTGATGAACCGGGTACGGGCCAACCGCGAGGTTCACACGCTGTTGCGGGACGGTTACCGGGCGGATTGGGCCGACGACCGTGGCGAGAAGCGCTTCGCCACGGTCCGCTTCGTCGACTTCGCCGACTCGACGAAGAACGACTGGCTGGCCGCATCCCAGGTGTGGGTGGCTGGCGAGCTCTACCGGCGGCGCACCGACCTGATGCTGTTCGTCAACGGGATCCCGTTGGTGCTGGCCGAGTTCAAGGAGCCGAACCGGCCGGCCAAGGCCGCTTTCGACGAGAACGTGACCGACTACCGCGACACGATCCCGCAGCTGTTCGTTCCGAACGGGTTCGTGATCTGCTCGAACGGGTCGGACGCCAAAGTCGGCGCAACCTACGCCCCCTGGGAGTTCTTCGGTGACTGGAAGGTCATCGACGCTGATGGCACCCGGGGCGTCGTCGCCCTGGAGACCGCCATCCGGGGCACCTGCGCCCACGACCGCTTGCTCGATCTGGTGGAGAACTTCACCGCCTTCATCGAGCGGCCGGGCGGGCTCATCAAGGTGGTGGCCCGCAACCACCAGCTCCTCGGGGTGAACGCGGCGATCGAGAACCTGCAACGGGTACGAGCGGCAGGCGAGAAACGCCTCGGGGTGTTCTGGCACACCCAGGGTTCCGGCAAGAGCCTGTCGATGTTGTGGTTCACCCAGAAGGTCTTGCGTCGTGTCCCCGGCGCCTGGACGTTCGTGATGGTGACCGACCGCACCGAGCTCGACGACCAACTCCACGGCGAGTTCGCCGACGCCGGGGCCATCTCCGCCGAGGCGCGGGTGCACGCCACCACTGCCGCACAACTGCGCGAGCTGCTGGCTGCCGATCACCGCTACGTGTTCACGCTGATCCACAAGTTTCGGCTCGACGCCAAGGCCGGGGAGACGTCGATGCCCGTGCTGTCGGACCGCTCGGATGTGATCGTCATCACCGACGAGGCGCATCGCAGCCAGTACGACACGCTGGCGTTGAACATGCGGCGCGCGTTGCCCAACGCGGCGTTCATGGGCTTCACCGGCACCCCGCTGATCGCCGGGGAGGAGCTCACCCGCCAGCAGTTCGGCGACTACGTGTCGATCTACAACTTCCGCGCCGCCATCGAGGACGGCTCGACCGTCCCGCTGTACTACGAGAACCGCATCCCCGAGCTGCAGCTCATCAACGACGACTTCTCCGACGAGCTCACCACCCTGTTGGAAGACGCGGAGCTCGACGAGGACGCCGAGGGGCAGCTCGCCCGGCGCTTCGGGCGGGAGTACACGCTGCTCACCCGCCCTGAGCGGCTCCGGACCGTCGCCCGGGACCTGGTCGCGCATTTCGTCGGGCGGGGTTTCACCGGCAAGGCTATGTACGTCGGGGTCGACAAGGCCGCGGCGGTGCGCATGTACGACTACGTGCAGACAGCATGGGCCGAGCACCGCGCCGAGCTGCAGACACAACATGACGCCCTGCCGGAGTTGGAGCGGCCGTGGCTAGCCAGCCGCCTCGCCCTTATGGACTCGACGGACATGGCGGTGGTGGTGTCGCAGTCCCAGAACGAGATCGCCCACCTCGAACGACACGGCCTCGACATCCGCCCGCACCGCAGGCGGATGAACGAGGAGGACCTGGCCGAACGGTTCAAGGCCGACGAGGATCCGCTGCGGATCGTGTTCGTGTGCGCCATGTGGATGACCGGCTTCGACGCCCCGACCGTGTCGACCATCTACCTCGACCGGCCGATGCGCAACCACACGCTGATGCAGACCATCGCCCGGGCCAACCGGGTGTTCCCCGACAAGGACAACGGGCTGATCGTCGACTACATCGGCGTGTTCCGCAACCTCGAGGCGGCGCTCGCCATCTACGGCGCCGCCAACACCGAAGCCGGCGTCGACTCCCCGATACAGCACGTCGACGCGCTGGTGGTCGCCCTGGGAGAAACGATCGACGAGGTGATCCGGCTGTGCTCGGCGGCCGGCGTCGACCTACCCGCCCTGCGCGACGCGACCGGGTTCGCACACATCGCCCTGCGCGACGCCGCAGTCGAAGGGCTGCTCGCCGACGAGGAGCAGCGGGCGGCGTTCCTGGCGGGCGCCCGCCAGGTCCGCAAGCTGTTCAAGGCCCTCCTGCCTGACCCCGCGGCTGGCGCCCAGCAGGCGACCGTCGCCGCCATCCGGGTACTGGCTGAGCGACTCATCGACCTGGGCCGCCCGCCGGCCGCCGACCTCGACAAGATCGCCGACGCCGTCGACAAGCTGCTCGACCGGTCCGTCGGCGCCGAGGAGTACGTCATCCGGGCCGCGGCTGAGGGCAGCGAACCAGACCCGCTCATCGACGTCTCCCAGATCGACTTCGACGCCCTCGCCGCCCGCTTCGCCGGACGGAAACGAGCCGAAACCGACCGGCTCGCCGCGTTGTTGAAGCAGCGGGCCGTCGCCGCGGCCACCCGAAACCCGACCCGCTACGACCTCGTGGAACGGATCGAAGAGCTCATCGCCGCCTACAACGCCGGCAGCCTCAACATCGACGAGTACCTCCGCCGCCTCGTCGAGCTGTCCAAGTCCCTCACCGAAGAAGAGCAGCGGGCCGTCGCCGAAGGGCTCAGCGAGGAACAGCTCGCCATCTTCGACCTGCTCACCAAACCCGACCCGGTCCTCACCGACGCCGAGCGGGAAGAGGTAAAGGCCAGCGCCAAGCGGCTTCTCGCCCTCCTACACGACAAGCTCGTCCTCGACTGGCGGCGCAAGGCAGCAACCACCGCAGACGTCCGCGTGTCGATCAGGCGACTCCTCGACGCACACCTACCCTCCGACCCGTACCCCCGCGACATATTCGACGCAAAGGTCCAAGCGATCTTCGACCACGTCGCCACCGCCTACGGCGACGACGGAACCAGCGTCTACGACGGCGCCGCCGTCGATGCCGTCCCCCCAGGCGGCGGGGCCGCCACCATCACCACAGGGCCCGAGCGCATCACCGCCGCCGCTCTCACCGAGGAAGTCGTCGAGCAGCTCCGCACCGACGCCGAGTTCGTCGCCCTCGTCGCCGAGAAACTGGGCGTGGTCGGCAAACCCGAGCTGCGGACCATCGCAGAGCTCATCGACAACGACGAAGACTACGCCGTCGAGTTCAAGTCCACCGCACGCTGGGACCTCTGCGAAAACAAGCCGAGCAAAGCGATGGAAGACGCAATTGTCAAAACCGTCGCCGGATTCCTCAACACCGACGGCGGGACCCTGCTGATCGGTATCGGCCCTGACCGCTCGGTCATCGGCCTCGACCACGACTACCAGCAAGTCAAGCCCGCCAACGGCGACGGGTTCGTCAACTGGCTGACCACACACCTCGTCAACGCTCTCGGCCACACCCCCGTCACCAGAACCAGGGCACGTATCACCGTCCACGACCACCACGAAATCTGCCGGGTCGACGTCGCCGCCTCCCCAGAGCCCGTGTGGGCCAAAACCAGCGCACGCGAGCAGGTCTTCTACGTCAGGATGAACAACTCCACCCGAGCCCTCCCAGATGGAGACGCTGCGACCTACACAGCGGCCCGCTGGCGCCGGGCATGACCAGGCCTCGCGACGGCCAGGGTTCCCCCGGGCACCAACCGAAATTGCGTCAATCGGTTCCTTCAGGGTCGGCAAGTCGTCGCACAGCGAACTTGAACGACTCCTTGACCATAGTCCGGCGCTGCGCCTCTGCGTGATCGCCGAGTAGCTCACCCACGAGGAAGCAACGGACGACCCAGCGCAGCGCTTGCTCGTGCCGGAACCTTCCGGCGTGCGAAAGCTTGGCGCGGCTGGTGGCGTTCCCGTGTGCGGCCGCCACGCGAAGGCCGACGACTTCGCCGCAGAATTCCGGCTCGACCGCAAGAATCTCTCGGCCGACGTCCCCGCTTGCTTCGAGTAGCTCCTCGAGCCTCCGCTTCAACGGCTTGCTGTTGGCGTTCTTCAACACGCGTTCGGCCCACTCGAGGTCAGCGGGGTCCACGCCAGCTTTAGTTGCCGCTTCGACGACAGCGCGGACACGCCGCTGGTGTGCTTGCGGTTCGCGCTGGCGCGAATCGAACCTGAGGCTATGCAACGCCTCCGCGGCGTTGACCGTGGATCCAAGCTCATGCTCGGCGTACATGAACGGGGCGTAATGGCGGCCAAGGAGCAGCACGAGCGCAGAACCGAGATTTTCATAGACCCCGAACCAGCGCTCCACGAGTTCCTTCATCTCGAGTGGAGTGTCGTATCCCGACAGCAGCGTCGGTGAGCCCATGCCGATGATGTCGGCAAACCGCGGCTCCATCGTCGGACTCAGTCCAGCGTTCGCGAAGAACAGAGTGGCGTCTCTGGCGCGCTCCCCGTCCCCGGAGGCCGCTCCCATGAGACGCACGAGGCAGACGCGAAGATCGAGGCACAGCGTGAGGAGGTCCTCGAACGCCCGGACGTAGCGGTTGACGACGACCTTGTAGGAGACGGGCTGGGGAAACTCGACGATCACACTGGTGGTCTGCTGGAGGGTCACACCCGGCTGCCACTCCCCCGTCATCATCGTTTCGATCCGCACGCAAGCATCCCCGACGTTCGCCTCCACCAGTATCCGTGGATCGAGCTTGACGGTCAGGGTGTGGAAGTCGTGATCGTCGACCAATGTTGGGGGGCAGAGCCAGGACGGCAGATAGTCGAGCTCGAATGAGACGGCGGAGAAGGCGTCCGAGTCGAGATGTCTGCCTAGCGCTGCTGCCTCGACGTGGAAGGTGCTCTTGCTACCGGACGACCCGTGCGGGAACTCGACGCTACGTGCGACGAAGAGGGTGACGTCCTCCCCGGCGTTGGTACGGCCATGCACCACGGGATACGTGACCCACCGGGCATGGACCGGATTCTCCGGCACCTCATCCGCCGGTACCAGCGGCTCGTACACGGTCAGCGACGCGCCGCCGCCCCGAAAAGCGAAGGAGCCGACGGCCGCCCTATCGCCCTTTCCGGGTAGCCACCAGCGCCCCTCAGCCGAGTAGTCGTCCACGACCGGGATTATCGCGCTCGGCTGTGACAGCGACCGCCGACGGGCGGGTGCGCGGACCGCGCAGCGGTGAGACTAACGACCGCGACTTCGTCAGCCGACAGACGGGCTCTCAGCTCCGCCCCGAGTTCGTTCATCCTGCGAGAGCGTGCCACCGCTGCGCCCCGAGGCGCGGGCCCGCGGAGCCGGTCGCCGACGAGAACCCTGTTACACACCATCGCTCGCTGGCGTTACACACCATGGCTCGCTGGCCGGTCGGACTGATGCTGCGGGGCGGGAACTCGGCGCGGGGGACGATCACCTCCTTTCTGGCGCGCCGAGCCCCGGCAGCTTCATGCCGTCGCGTGTGGGCTTCAGGTCGTGGTTCACCTCCTTTCCCTCGAGCCTCGAACTGGCGTGGCGGCGATTCATGATTCGGTTGTCAAGGTGCAGGACGGGGCGGCTACGACACCTCGTGTAGAAGCAACGTCCGCTGCCCGGCCGGTGGCGCAACCGACCTCCGACCGGCGGCGACGGACTCCGACGCGACGACCGGCGCCTGTCGGCGCTGCCCGCTGGCCTCCTCAGCCAGTTGCGCCCTGCCGGCGGCCGGGAACCGTTCTGATCCAGCAGCGGCTACGGCTGCGCCTGCTCATTGAAAATCGAACGGATCCCCTGCGCCCGACGCGGCGGTAACGGGGCGTAGTTGACACGGCGGGCGACCGCCGCAGAAGGGAGGTGACACCGAAGGTCACCGCCGTGTCGACAGGCGCCCGGCCACTGCCTTCGGGTCCTGCCACTGCGCCGATGTTCACTTCCCGTAACGCCCGTAATGGAAGGTGGCCGGATGCCGGGGCGGGACCGGCCGGCGCAAGGAGCATCCGTCACACCACAGCTCCGACGGTTTCGGGCTTGCGGCGATCCAGAAGCCGGACGTGACCAATCCGCAGCACCTGATCCGAGCAGGGATCTTCACGCGATCGCAGGAGTGTCCCCAGGTTCGGCGATCTTCGTGGCGCCCCACAAGCACCAAGGCGGTCCCGCCATGAACCACACCCAGCGTCGCGCCACCACCTGCAGCGAGGAGCCGCTGCTCGCCTGCGTACGCGGAGAGCAGCTCGTGATGCCATCCCGCGGCGGCAACTGGGTCGTCGCCACCGACGTGGCGTTCGATCTGGCGGTCGCCAGCAACGTCGTCATCGCCGCCGCAACCCACTCAGCCACCGTGGCCTTCGTGCAGGCACCGCTCGCCGACATGATCGCCAGAACCCTCTACCAGGCAGCGTTGGCGCTGTCGGTCACCGAGACATCCGAGGAGGTCGTCGGCGACCTCAACCTGGCAGCGATCCTGATCAGCGAGGCGGGCTCGGACGCTGCCACGCCCGCCGACCCCTGCCCGCCCGGAACAGGCGGCCTGCGTATCCGCCCAGCGTACAACGCCGTTATCGACTGAGGGTCTCCCTGGCGGGCGGTCAGTTGTTATAGGAGGATGTGTCTATGGTTGAGAGGAAACGAACGTCGAGTGGGCGGCCACCGAGGTTCTCTGCGGAGTTTCGTCGTGATGCTGTCGCGATGGTTCTCGATGAGGGCCGGCCGATTGCTGACGTGGGTCGAGCTATCGGGGTGAACGCTGGAACTCTCGGTAATTGGGTGGCTGCGCAGAGAGTTGAGCGTGGTGAGCGGGCCGGGATGACTGTCGATGAACGCACCGAGCTGGTCGAGTTACGGGCAGAATGCAAGCAGCTTCGCATGGAGCGTGATTTGCTCAAACGATCGATGGCCTTCTGGGTGAAAGAGAACTCGGCACAGTGACCCGCTACAGGTGCGTCGAGGACCAGAAGGCTGCCGGGTTCCCGGTGACAGCAGCGTGCGAAGCGGTCGGAGTGTCTAGGTCAGGTTTTTATGACTGGGAGGCCCGTGAAGCTGCCGGTCCGACCGAACGCGATATCGCCGAGGATCGGCTGGTGGCGTTGATACGCGAACTGTTCGACAAATCCGACGGCAACTATGGTGTGGGTCGCGTGTGGAGAGACTTGCGCAGAGGAGGCTTGACGGTCAACATCAAGCGGGTACGCAGACTGATGCGTGTCCACGGCCTGGTCGGACGGCACCGACCCCGGAAACTTCGCACCACCCTGCCGGGTCCTGACAGTTACCATATACCCGACCTGGTCACACGTGGCTTCGCCCCAGGCGCCCCGGACGTGGCGTGGTGTCAGGACATATCGGGCTCTGCGCGTTGGGGTGGGGAGGGCGCTGATGGTGTCGGTTGGGGATTGACGCGATAGCGCAGGGGTCTCTCCATTTTGGTTGTTGGGGCAAGAAGACCGGGTTGATAGGAGGAATCCCTGAGGAAGGGTCAGGGTACCGGTGTGGCTTTGTTGGGCCTGCCCGGGTTCGTGTTGTTGGACGCGGTGGAGCTCGACGGCGAGTTGCGCGTGACGGTGGAGACGGCCGTTTCGCGGGCTGCCTGCTCCGAGTGCGGGGTGTTCGCCCGCTCGAAGGGCCGCAAGACTGTCTAGGTGCGTGACATGCACGG
>Ga0080006_1128890_pt1 | contig 46199 bp, 39 predicted proteins | sample RS3BMetagenome_FD_69209 | JGI IMG/M metagenome (GOLD analysis project Ga0080006, IMG submission 69209) | Ferric oxide microbial mat and aquatic microbial communities from Rainbow Spring, Yellowstone National Park, USA - RS3B (SPADES... ... | reverse complement strand
CTCGAAGAAGGTACGCAACGCTTCTGGACAGACACCCGCTACTCGCTCTCGCAAGGCGAAAGTGGGCAAGGTGGCTGGTTGAAGGAAGAACCCCCGTGCCTTCAGGCCGGGGAGTGTCAGTAGCTAGAGGGTAGACAAAAGGCAGGCAACCACAAGAATACATCCCCCACGATAATACGGAGTTTTTTTGCTTACTATGAACTCTGCTATTCCGTTACTACTTATAGATATATACGTGGCCTGATTGCTTTAAGAGACATGCAGCGATTTCTCTATGCTTGACGTATAATTAAGAAAGATAAGAACTGTCTCCTTCTCTCAACATTCCGGCCCCGTATATAAAGACGAAAAGAACACCAGGGAATCAAGTACATGACAGATCAGCTATCGGCTTCAGTCAATCAGCCTACCAACGAGGCAGCAGTACATGGCGCTGTGCATGCTGCAAGGATTGAGCAACAACCTGTTAAGTTAGAAGCAGTGTATCGCCTGGAGGAGCAAGATAGCAACATACCCACGCAAATTGTGCTGAAATGCGAAGATGCCTTTCTAGTCGCGGATACACGTGGCGATTTGCCGGGGACGCGGCGCGAGATCGGCCTGTTCTGGCACGGCACACGCTACTTGCGCTCCTGCAACCTGTTTATCGAGGGCCGCGCGCCCGTCCTGCTCTCGTACCAGGTTTCCACGCGCGGCGACGCCTGCCTCATTGAAGCCACCAATGCCCCTTTCACCACTATGCAGGGGCAACATATTGAGCAAGGGGCCATTCATGTGCGGCGCGAATTGACCTTACATCCCGACGAGATGGAACAGCAGGTGACATTGACCAATTATTCAATGCGACCCATCAGCATTGTTGTCGCCCTCAAAGTTGGCAGCAATTTTTACGATCTCTTCGAGGTACGTGGGGCGCGGCGTAAAGATCGCGGCATACAGGAGCCACCCGAACTCTCACCCAACAGAATGATCTTACGCTATCACGGTCTAGATCATGTCTTGCGCGAGACGCGCCTGACTTTCAACCTCTCGGCCAGCGAGGTCTATGCGGATCGCCTCTTCTGGCAGATAGAATTGGTGCCGCATCAGCCAGTAGCATTGCAGGTCAACATTCAAATGTATGAAACCGATGTACAACCCTCAGTTGCACCGATCATACCGCTGCATCCCGAAACGGCGGCGCGCGACCGGGCGCAGCCGCATGTGCAGACCGATGACCCGATCTTCAATCAGTTGCTCGCGCGCTGCATGAGCGACGTGCAGATGTTGGCGACACATACGCCGCAGGGCCTCTATCCCTACGCCGGTATTCCCTGGTTTGCCTGCCCCTTCGGGCGCGACGCGCTGATCACCTGCCTGGAATATCTGCCTCTCTTTCCTGAACTGACACGCGGCACGCTAGCTTTTCTAGCCGCGCACCAGGGCACTACAGTCGATCTCTTTACTAACGAGGAACCGGGGAAGATCCTGCACGAGTGCCGCACGGGTGAGATGGCGAACTGCCGCGAGATACCGTTTATCCCCTATTACGGCACGGTCGATGCTACACCGCTCTTCCTTATCCTCTGCGCGCACTATATTCGCTGGACGAACGACCTGACTTTTCTGCGTCTTCATTGGGATAATGTGCTGGCTGCGGCACACTGGATGACAGACTATGGCGACAGAGACGGCGACGGCTTCATCGAGTACCAGCGGTCGGACGAGCGCGGCCTGGGCAACCAGGGTTGGAAGGACGCCGGTGATGCCATCTCCTATAGCTCCGGCGCACTGGCCATTGCGCCCATTGCGCTCTGCGAAGTACAGGGCTATGCCTTTGCCGCCTATGAAGCACTGAGCTATCTATCCGCTCGCCTGGACAAAGTCGAACAGGCACAGGCGTGGTTGGCCCTGGCCGAACAGGTGCGCGAGAACTTCGTCCACGATTTCTGGTGGGAGCAAGAGCAAACCTTCTACCTCGCGCTGGATGGCAAGAAAAATCCCTGTGATGTCGTCAGTTCCAATGCCGGCCAGTGCCTCTGGACAGGCATCGTACCGCCGGAGAAGGCCACCCTGGTCGTGCAACGTTTGATGCGCGCAGACATGTATAGCGGCTGGGGCATTCGCACGCTCGCCATGGGGACGCCGCGCTATAATCCGTTGAGCTACCACAATGGTTCGGTCTGGCCGCATGATACGGCGCTGATCGGCGCAGGTTTCGCCCGCTATGGGCACAAAGAACAGGCAGCGCAACTTCTGCGCGATCTCTACGATGCCAGCCGCTACTTCGAGGCCATGCGCCTGCCGGAACTCTACTGTGGCTTTAGTCGCCAGGATGGCTATGGGCCAACGCGCTACCCGGTAGCCTGCTCACCCCAGGCCTGGGCGGCAGGGGCACCCATGCTACTTCTGCATAGCCTGCTGGGTTGGGAACCCGATGTTGAACACAATACGCTTCTGCTCCACCAACCCATGCTGCCGGACTGGCTCTCATCCGTCGAGGTGCAAGGCATTCGCATCGGAGAATGCACCGTTCATATGCGCTTCATCCGCATCGGCACAAAGACCGAAGTTGTGCTTGACCCTGGCAACGAAGTCAATGTGCGCCTGATATAACCTTTTTAAATCTCGTAGGGATGTGATATCGAACTTTAACCAGCGACCTCGCCACTCCCGTCGGGGCGTGATCAATCACGCCCCTACCGGTTTTTGGGAAAATTCATGATCACGCTCCGCTCACCCATCGAGCCGCGCTCAGGGCGTGATGAATTTTCATCAGCGACCTCACCGCTCCCGTCGGGGCGTGATTCATCACGCCCTGCTCAATCTCGTCCTGCTCAATCTCGCCCTCCGAGGAGAGCGACAGGTGCGCGCGCGCGGGCTACCGAGCAAGCGAGCCAGCAGGGGGCGAGCAGGGCGTGATCAATCACGCCCCTACCGGTTTTTGGGAAAATTCATGATCACGCTCCGCTCACCCATCGAACCGCGCTCAGGGCGTGATGAATTTTCATCAGCGACCTCGCCGCTCCCGTCGGGGCGTGATCAATCACGCCCCTACCGGTTTTTGGGAAAATTCATGATCACGCTCCGCTCACCCATCGGGCCGCACTCAGGGCGTGATCAATCACGCCCCTACCGGTTTTTGGGAAAATTCATGATCACGCTCTGCTCACCCATCGGGCCGCACTCAGGGCGTGATCAATCACGCCCCTACCGGTTTTTGGGAAAATTCATGATCACGCTCTGCTCACCCATCGAGCCGCGCTCAGGGCGTGATGAATCACGCCCCTACCGGTTTTTGGGAAAATTCATGATCACGCTCTGCTCACCCATCGGGCCGCGCTCAGGGCGTGATGAATTTTCATCAGCGACCTCGCCGCTCCCGTAGGGGCGTGATTGATCACGCCCTGCTCAATCTCGTCCTGCGAGGAGAGCGACAGGCGCGCGGGCGGGCTACCGAGCGAGCCAGCAGGGGGGCGAGCAGGGCGTGATCAATCACGCCCCTACCGGTTTTTGGGAAAATTCATGATCACGCTCCGCTCACCCATCGAGCCGCGCTCAGGGCGTGATCAATCACGCCCCTACCGGTTTTTGGGAAAATTCATGATCACGCTCCGCTCACCCATCGAACCGCGCTCAGGGCGTGATGAATTTTCATCAGCGACCTCGCCGCTCCCGTAGGGGCGTGATTCATCACGCCCTGCTCAATCTCGTCCTGCTCAATCTCGCCCTCCGAGGGCAGCGACAGACGCGCGCGGGCTACCGAGCGAGCGAGCCAGCAGGGGGGCGAGCGAGCCAGCAGAGGGACGAGCAGGGCGTGATCAATCACGCCCCTACGGCGTCACATGTGCATCAGGCAACAGCGATGCCCAGGCGCTCTAAAAGCTTGCGATTGACGGCGGCGCGGTGTTTGGTGGGCATGCGCGAGGGAATGCCGTGCGAGTCTGAACCGGCGCTGTAGAGCAGGTCGTGTTTGTGTACATACTCTTCATAGAGCGCTATCGTCTCCGCCGTGTGATAGGGATGGTAGACTTCGATGCCATCAATGGGAATTTCGGCGCGCAATTGGTCGAGCATATCGATGGTGTAGTAGGTAAACTCGCCGCCGCCGCGTCCGGGATGGGCGATCAAGCAAACCGCGTCGCTCCTGTGTGCGGCCTCGACCGCTTCGGCCAGCTCGGCTCTGACCGAGTAGAAACCGGCCTCTCGCATCATTTTAATCGCAGCGGGCCAATCCGAGGCGTAACCGTGAGCATAGAGCAGACGCGCGTTATCGATGGGCCGGAACAACTTGCCGCCCTGCTCGGCCAGCACCTCTTCCTGGCGGGGAAACTCGTACCCACGCCGCCGCAACTCTTCGTTGACCGCATAAGTGTTCTCTAGCTGCGCTTGTTGCACCTTTTCAGTGACCTTGCTAATCTCGTTTTTGCTGGGATCGAAGCCGAAGCAGAGCATATGGGCCATGTGCCCATGCCACATTGTCGTGATCTCGACGCCGGAGAGAACCGGAAGTTCCTGTGCCGCCCCCATCTCCTGAATCTCAGCTACCTTGTCAACTCTATCGTGGTCAGTAACGGAAACCAGCTTAAATGCTTCTTTTACCAGATAATCAATTAATTGCTGCGCGGGCCAGCGCCCATCGCTATAGGTCGTGTGCATATGCAGATCTACGGGGTCATCTGCGGCAAGCGTCAGATGCGCGAAACGCGGGTGTAAACGTGTCAAGGTTTGCTCCTTACAGGGTTATTGTCGTGCAGTTTTGTCAACATCTCTTAGTATGTGTATGGTATCACAAGAAAAAGACTCCTGTTAGAGCCATGTGATGTGAAACCGGTTGAGCAGGCGGCGCACCGGCCCTGAGTTGATCTCTTCGATGTCGAGGCGACGCGCGACAAACAGGTAGACGAAGGCCCCGATAGCGATCTCAATGAAGAGCTTGATGAAAGCTAATAGCACGCCGCCCGTTGCTAATGTTGGCGCGCTGGTGGTTGAGAACAGGTTATCCAGTCCCTCGCGGATGGAGAAGACCACCAGCGCCATTACAATCGTTGCAACCAGTGTGCGCACAAGGAAGTCGGCGAGAGCGCTCAGATTAAAGCCACCGATGCGCCGGTACAGGATAATGAAGAGGGCCAGTGCCTCTAAGATGCTGGCAATTGAAGTCGAAAGGGCCAGCATCGCCATACCCCACTGCACACCGATCACCGCCAGATCAACCAGCAACAGCGCAAGAGCGATCTTCACGACAAATTGCGCGATGCTGATAGTCACAGGTGTTTTCGTGTCGCTGAGCGCGTAAAACGCCCGTGCCAGTATCTCTATCGCCGCCAGCGCGGGCAGGCCGAGCGCGAAAAAGGTGAGCGTGAGCGCGGTAAACTGCGCGGCTTGCAAGGTAAAATGGGGGCCATGTTCTAGCAACGCCTGGATGATGGGCAAAGCCAGTACCATCAGACCGGCTGTAGAGGGCATTGCCAGAAAGAGAATGCCGCGCAAGTTTTCAATGATAATTGAACGCACGCGGTCATAGCGCTCACGGGCGACATAGCTGGAAAGTGTCGGAAAGGCAGCGGTAGCGACAGAGGAGCCAAAAAGCGAGATGGGCAGCACTAGAATAGAGAAAGCGTTGAAATAGTCCGTAATCAGGCCACTCAGCAGCGTGGCACTGACAACAGTGCCCAGGATGGAGAGCAGGTAACGGTCTACAGCGGTGCTGAACATCAACATGGCGGAGTTCATGGCACGCGGCAACATCTGGCGCAATATCTGTCTGACGCCAGGATGCCGCCAGTCGAAGGCAAAGCTATAACGCATCCCGACTTTGGAGAGGCCGGGAAGCTGTACCCCGACCTGCAAAACCGCCCCTAACACGACGCCCAGGGTAGCAGAGTAGACCGCGAAGTCGTTAAGGGTATGGACGCGGGCGTGAAAGGCCAGCACAAGGCCGGGTATCAGGCCGATGATCTGCCCCACATTATAGAGGACGGTACCGATGGCGGTGCGCGTGAAGTCGTTTTTGGTGTTCAGAATCGCGCTCACGATGACACCTGAGCCGAGAACAATGGCCTGAAACAGCATGAGGCGTGTCAGAGTAATGGTTAAGGCGAGTTCGGTGGGTGGGAAATCGGGGCTATATAATGGCACCAGCACCGGAGCGAGCAGCATAGCGACAGCAGCCAGCACGATCACGCTGATGGTAGCCAGATTCAGCGCGCTGCTGGCGATATGCCAGGCCGTTCTCTCGTCGCGCTGCCCCTCGGCATACTTCGTAAACACCGGAATGAAGGCCGAGCTAAGCGCGCCACCGGCGACGACGGTATAGATCAGATCAGGAATAATATATGCTTGATAATAGGCATCGGAAAATCTGGTGGCACCGAAATCATAGGAAAAGATAAAGGTGCCGAGCAGGCCAAGAATACTGCTGAGCAGAAAAGCACCCGTATTCAGAAACGCGGCTCGCGCTACTTTGGCACGCTGAATCATGCCCGTGTCCTGTGCCGGTTCGGCTGCCAGTTGCGGTGCAAAAGGATGAACCTGTTGATTCTGTTGATTCTGCCAATTGTAGTACTGATATGGCCGGCTGGAAGAAGATAACGCGCGTTTTTCTGCCCTATTGCTCATGCGTAACTGTTTTTGCCTTCTCGTTTAAACATGACAAAATGGTACTGTGTACTATAAGCCATGAACGGATGAAACACAACATTATCGCTGTGGCTAGCTAAAATGTCATCTCTTCTGTGAATGATGAGATGTAAGCGAGCGCTTATCCTCTGCGCGGCGGCCTTGCTCGCAGTTCTAATGCTGCCGGTTTTCGATGCGGGCGATGGCGCGCTCTGTAACCTCTAAACCGGCTTTGAGGACGGCTTCTTTATATTCGCGCACGAGCATCTGGTATTCCAGCAGGCGCGGGCGACGGCTGGGGCGGCTGGCGTATTGCTGGCGCGCCCACTCCATCTGCGCCAGTTGCGCGCGCAACGTCTCGCGGTGCTCGCGTAGATGCTGGAGCGCGATCTCGTCTGAGGTTTCGCCACAGAAAAAGAGCTTGGTCAGAAACTCATCCTTTGTATAGCGATCCGGCACATCCTCCTGTAGCCAGCGTTCTAGCTCGCTCTGACCCGCCGGAGTGAGACGATACACCTTGCGATTTGGGCGTGCCGTCTGCACAATCACCTCCGCTTCGACCAGCCCGGCCTGACTCAAACTCTTAAGCGTTGTATAAATCTGGCTGTTGCCCGCGTTCCAGTAGCTGGCAAGTGCGCGATCAAAAGCCTGTTTGATGTCATAGCCGCTCATGGGATGTGCCCAGAGCAGGCCCAGAATGATATAGCGTAGTGTGTTGCGTGAAGAAATGTCTCCGTTCCCGTTATTCTCGCGCTCTTCTCGCTCTTCTCTTCCGTCTGCATTTTCCATTGATACAGGATCGATTTTTTCGTACATATGATGAGGTCTCGCCTTTGTTACTTAGATCAGGATAGGCGTATTATATCACCTTCAAGCGAAGGAAGAGCAGGACGACTGCACACCAGGGTACCCGCCAGGGACACCTCTACAAGGATAACAGACAAGTGCTTCATCATCGTATAGTAGAGGCAATGCCGTGCGCTTGCTCTGCGCCTCCTTGCGGGTACCCTGCTCATGGGCTATAGTGATAACAGTTTATTTCTTGCACCATTTCACCCGGCTATTTTAGTTGTTGGAAAAGAGAAGCCAATGTCGCAATCGCCACAACCTGTCCAATCTGAGAATCGCCTTCCCTTTACTTCTATTGTCACACTGGCCTACTTGCGCCTGCGCCAGACGTGGTTTCTGTTGTTCATCACTACACTTGGCGTCATCGCGGCGGTCGTCATTGCCTGCGCTGTACCCCTGTTCAGCACTATCATGACCACCGCTGCGTTGCGCAACACGCTGAACGCAACTCCGACCAGTTCCGAAATACAGATCAATGCGAGTCCAACTGGCTTCTCCAGCGCCGTCTCGAACAGCCTGGATCAGCAGATGACCCAGTTGTTACAGCAGAACCTGGGGTCGCTGGTACAACCGGAGCAGTCAATGATAGCGACGGAAGGTTTCTCGTTCGCTACCCCCCCACCGGTCAAACCGGCCAACTCACAATCATCAATTGAGATTTTCGCCACCAATATGACACAGGCTGCGCCACACATTGCACTGGCGCAAGGCCGCCTGCCACAGCTCACTGCCCGGCCTGCCAGCGAGCTTGAGGCGCTATTAACCACTGGTGCCGCTAAACAACTACACGCGCAGATTGGCTCAACCTTTCAACTGCAACTGAGTTACTACAAGTATATGCCGAATTTTTCCGGCTTCAACAATAATAATCAGGCACCTCCGCTCACTCAGAACGTCACATTGCGCGTGGTCGGTATCTTCAATAGCGATGGTGCTGACCCCTACTGGCATGGTCAGAACTTTAATACGCAAGTATTTCAGGGTCAGCATCCCTTCTACTTTTTCTCCGCCCTGGTCTCGGATAAAGCTTTATTGGCCCTGTTTGATCAGCTAAGCTCCGCCAATCACACCCTCGCCCTCTATACCCCTTCCATTGGTGGCTATAATGTGAATCTCTACTATCGCCTGGACACAGCGCACGTTGTCATTAGCAACCTTAATATGCTGATTAACGGCCTCGCCAATATCCAGGAGAACGTGGGCCTGACCTATGGCGGCAACGATGGCTCACTCTACGTGCAGTCACAACAGATTCTTGTGAGTCACCTGGACATCTCCGGCGATGTCTTCGATACCCCGAACTCGCCCAGCAACCTTGAACTCCTCCAGAGCAGGGTAAATGTGGCACAGATTCCCATCACTGTGCTGACCATTCAGATCGTGGCCCTTATCCTCTTCTTTGTTAGCTTGATGATGAACCTGCTGGTTGATCGTCAGACTGATGCCATTGCCCTGTTGCGTAGTCGCGGCGCGAGTAGCTGGCAAATATTCGGCGCGCTCTTCACGCAAAGCCTGTTGCTGGCTTTACTGGCGTTGATCGTCGGCATTCCCCTCGCCATCTTCATTGTGCTTCAGGCGGCGCAACATATCCTGCCCGCCGCAGAGCACAATGCTGTCAATGCCGTCACCGCCCATCTCCAGCCGTCGCTGGAAAGTGTGTTATGGTACGCGCTGATCGTTGTCGCGGTCATCTTGCTGACGATGAGCTTCTCGATCTTCATCACGGCACGTAGCGACGTGTTGACTCTGCGCCGCGATGTTGCGCGCAGTAAGCAGCGTCCGTTCTGGGAACGTCTCAACCTGGATGTCATCGCCGGAGTGATTGCGCTAGTCGGCTACATCATCTCGCTGTACGTCACAAATATCGGCAACGTGCTGGAGCCGGATACACGGGCGCTGATCGCCGTGCCGCTCTCGATGATTGCGCCTTTCTTTTTAATTATCGGCTGCATGCTGCTGTTCCTGCGCCTCTTCCCACAACTGCTCAGGCTGGGTGCGTGGCTGGCTTCGCGCGGACGCAGCGCGGTTTCGCTGCTGGCGCTGGCACAACTGGCTCGTTCGCCGCGACTCTCGTTGCGCATGACAATGCTGCTCGCGCTCTCCATCGCCTTTGCGCTCTTCACACTCATCTATACGTCGTCACAGACATACCACATTCAAGAGATCAATACCTATCTGGCGGGGGCCGATTTCATCGGTACCATCCCCAGCACCGTGACGGCGGACAACACCGTGCATATCGATCCCAGGCAGTGGACACAAAACTATGACGCCATACCGGGCGTGCTGGATGCCAGCGTGGGCTACTCTAACGACGGCTACGCAGGCAACATCTCCATGCCGATAGAGTTGCGCGCCGTCGATCCCACCACGTTTGCCAGCACGGTCATCTGGCCCACACCAAAGGAGAAGCAGACAGCAAAAGTGCTGCTGGCACGACTACAGGCCAGCTCTCAACAAGCCGTTACCAGTGGCGTCCTGCCCCTCGTGGTCGATCAACAGGTGTTGACGACGCTGCGGCTGCATGTCGGCTCTCCTCTGGTAGTGAAAGAGGGGGCACTGGCCTCAGTAGGCTGGCATGGCGTGATTATCGGTGTGTTGCCGCATATCCCGACGGTCGATGATCGCTTTCCCACCGGCAGCAACAATATTATTACCGGTGGTGTTCTGGTGAACTATGCAAGCTATATCGCCGTCTTCACCAAAGAGGCGAGTCAGTTAAAATCAACCCTGGGGCCAGTAGCCACGCCACAGGTCAACACGGTCTGGCTGCATACGAAGAGCGACGCGAAATCGCTGGCGCGCGTGCGCGTCATCCTATCAAGCTCACCTCAACTCTATCTCGCCAACATCGTTGATCGCTATGCCCTGGTGTCAGCACTGGACAATGATCCATTCTACGTAGTGGTCGGTGGCATTCTGGCTATCGGCACAATCACGTCCTTGCTGCTGGTGCTGGTCGGCGACCTGCTGGCTTCCTGGCTCAGCGCGCGCACCCGCGTGACCAACTTCGCCGTTCTGCGCGCGCTCGGCACATCGCCCCAACAGGTCTCCGGCGTCCTGATGTGGGAACAGGCCATTATCTATCTGGCAGGCTTGCTGCTGGGCGTCATCTTCGGACTGCTGCTGGCCACGACGGTCATTCCCTCGCTGACCTTCACGGACCTCACCAACAACGCGAGCAGCAACATTTACGCCCTGCAAAGCGCACTTCCCACCTCGGTGGTCATTCCATCCACCTTGCCCCTGGCGCTGATCGTACTGGCAATCATCTACATCGTCGCATTGCTCTTCATGGTGCGAACTGTCATGCGCACCTCGCTGAGCCAGTCTTTACGTCTGAATGAGGACTAACCCACAAAAAGGAATAATACATGCGAAACACAAGGAAAATCTTATTTTCTCTTGGACTACTAGCGGTGAGCCTGCCTGTAGTAGGCTGGCTCTATCAACCGGTGATGGATTGGTATGATCGGCACAGGTATCCCGCGCCGGGGAAGATGGTTGATGTGGGCGGTTACAAGCTGCACCTCTATGGTATGGGTGAGGAACATAGCGGTGGGCCGTCGGTAATTCTAGAGGCCGGACTGGGTAGCACATCGCTGGACTGGTATAAGGTGCAGCCGGAGATAGCAAAGTTTGCGCATGTGTATGCCTATGAACGGGCAGGCGTGGGCTGGAGTGAGAGTGGACCGGGTCCGCGTACAGCCATGCAGGCCGTACACGAACTCCATAACCTGCTGCGTAACGCGCAGGTACCGGAACCGTATATTCTGGTTGGACACTCCTACGGCGGCCTCGTCGTGCGCCTGTTTGCCGACCGCTATCCCAACGAAGTGGCGGGGCTGGTGCTGGTCGATGCTTCACATGAGGATCAGCTTTCAGTAGCGGCTATCAGCAAAGGCACACGTCAGAGCAAGCGTTCACTCGCCATGATGAGCGTACTGGCACGTTTCGGCGTAGTACGTCTCTCCATTCAAGCCGGCCTCTTGAATAAGGAGTTGGGCCGCTACTCCGAAGCCATCATCCCGCAACTTAAGGCGCTCTATGCGCAGACACGCTTTGTGCGGACGCTGGCGCAAGAGATGGCGGCCTTCGCCGAGAGTTGCGAGCAGGTTCGCGCCTTGCGCCATAGCTATGGCGCGCTCCCGCTCGTGGTACTCTCGCAAACGCCGGAGCCGCAGCAGGAGAACACAAAAGGCAAAAAGATCAGGCACAACGCCGTTCAGCAGGCCATAGCCGCGCACTGGCAGAATTTCCAGCGCGATCAGGCCTGCCTCTCGACAAATAGCACGCACATTGTTGCCGGACACAGCAGCCACTATATCCAGCTCGATCAACCAGAGTTGGTGATCGAGGCTATACGGTCGGTGTTGACCAAAGCACAGGTATAGCAGGCGGTTGCCAGACTTTAACAGTTATCTTATTCAAAAAGAAAACTAGTATATTAGAAGAGCAAGAGCAACATCGTTCTAACCCTGGCCGCGTGCATACGTAGAAATAAAGGATGCTTCGAGAAGGAAATGTTGCAGTATAGCATGGGATGGCACGGGCATGGCACCCACAAGAGATGCCGTTACCTGTAGTGATACCCTGCTGTGACATACTGAATGCGTGGTGACTTTCATCCTTTTACAGAATATTAAGCAGTGCCGGAGGACTCGTTCATGGATGCTCGTTTTTACAATACTACCGATATTGATCTACAACGATTGGCAAATGATCTTGTCAATGTCTATATGGCGCAGGGCTACCAGGCACAACAGTTTGGCAACAAAGACCAGATGCTCGTGCAATTGAAGAAGGGAGGCGACCTGGAAGCTCTGATCGGTATGCAGGCTGCGCTCTCACTAACGCTGCAACACACTGCTGGCGGCACACTGGCGATGATTGGTCAGCAGAAATGGCTGGATAAAGCTGCGGTGGGCACCATCGGCATCGTAGCTTTCCCCGTGCTATGGCCACTGGCGCTGACTGCCGGAGCAGGCGCTATTCGCCAGGCAAGTCTGGCTAACCAGGTGCTGAACATGGTCGATGGATTGGTGCGTCAGCAAAGACCGGATGTGGTAGCCGGGCCTATTCCAGCACAACTGATGCCACAGTTTCAGCAGCAATGGGGACAAGGGCCAGCACCATACTACTCGCCGGTACCTACCTATGTGCCATCGCAGCTACGTTGTCCGAGTTGCAACACGCCCTATCAACCCGGCGATACCTTTTGCAGCGGCTGTGGTCGCTCGCTAGCTCCACAAAAATTGACCTGCCCCAACTGTCATGCTGAATTGCAACCAGGTGCGGCTTTCTGTCCAAAGTGTGGCGCGTCAACGTTCCAGGCCACCAGCACGCAGGCTTCCGCTCCAGTACCACCTGCTGCGCCACAGACACCCTACTACACACCGTCTCAACCCGTGCCACCGGCACAACCAGTTCCACCGGCTCCGCGCCCACAGCCTGCACCGGCGCAGAAACCGCCGGTACCCTATTACGTACCATCGGCACAGGCCACGCCTGCCGCACAACCCGCGCCGCCCGTACAACCCACGCCCACTGTAGCGACGCCGCCACCGACTCCGAAACCCAAACCCACGCCAGAACCTTATTATACGCCGCCCATCACGCAGGAGCCGCCGGTGCTGCCACAGCCGAAGGTGACGCTGGTTCCTGGGGCCAATCCCAAACAGGATGCACCGGCGCAGAAACCTCAGCAGCCACCCCAGAAGCAGTACTACATTCCGTCTAACCAGGCGGCACAGGAGGCTCAAGCCGCCACGCTACAAGCCCCGGTTTCGCCGAATGCTCCTACTGTGCAGGCGACGACGGTGCAGCCTCTTCAGGCTCATCCGTCCACGCAACCGCCAGTTGCTCCTGACGCGCCCTGGGGATCGCTCGTTTTCGCTAACGGTCAGCAGATGACGCTGGCAGGCGAACACGTGGTAGTTGGACGCTACGACCATGACCTGGGTGGCCTGCAACCGGATGTTGACCTGGCCTCGATGGAGGGTTCAGATACCGTTTCGCGCGTGCATGCCGCCCTGGAACATATCGGCAGCCTCTACACGCTGACCGACCTGAATAGCACGAACGCCACGCGCCTCAACGGGAAACGCCTGGAGCCGGACAAGGCCACCCCGATCAACGATGGCGACACGCTCTCCTTCGGCAAGATTACCTGCACTTTCAAAAAACTAGCATGAACGAAAAATGGGTTGGAACGCCGCACCGTTCCAACCCATTTTTCGTTTATTTCCCCTTCCACACGGGTTTGCGCTTCTCCAGATAGGCACGCACGCCCTCGGCAAAATCTTCGCTGCCGTAGACGCGCGTAACGACATCATCGAAGGGGATATTTTGCACGACCTCGCTGATACGGCGGTGCGCCTCTTTGGTGGCCCAGATGGTGAGCGGAGCCATCAGCGCGATCTGATTGGCGATCTCCTTCACGTGTGTCAGCAACTGGGCATCGTCGATGATGGCGGTCAGATAGCCGCATTGCAGAGCGTCGCTGGCCGAGAGCAGGCGTCCGGTGAAGAGCATCTCTTTGGCGCGCATGGCTCCGAAGGCATTAACCAGGTGTTGATAGTTCTTGAGGCTCAAACAATTGCCCAGCGTGCGCCCGATGGGCACACCGAAGCGTGAAGTGGGTGTGGCATAGCGCAGATCACAGACGGTTGCCAGCATAATACCGGCTCCTACAGCATAGCCCTGCACGGCGGCAATCGTCGGCTTGGGGAAATTATAGAGCCGTTCGATAATGGCCTCCATCTTGCTCTCGTAGGGCACAGCATCCTCACCCGTGAAACTGGTAAACTGCTGAATATCGGTGCCTGCCGCGAAAGCCCGCCCGCCATCGCCACGCAACACGACCACGCGCACTGCATGCTCCTCGGCCAGTTGTTCCAAATGTTGCGCTAACTGCCGATACATCGACCAGCTTAGCGCGTTAAGCTGAGCTGGTCGTGAGAGTGTCAGTATAGCAACCGGGCCATCCTGTTCCAGCAGTACCGCGCCATCCTCTTCCTTCGCGCTTTCCTGCTCCGGCTCTATCTCCTGCGCTACGGTGGCCTGCTTTATCTGTGTATGGTCATCGTCGGACTGAACCGGGACAGTATTCTCCGACTGCGTTTCTGCTCCATCCTGTTCCTCTGCAAGGGCATTCTGCTCTTGCCGATCAGTCTGCTCATCGTTTGACATTGTGATGTCCTTCCTCATATAGTGATGTTATTGTAGTCGTTTCTAAAGTATATCCTACCTGGGGGAAGCTATGGTAGACGAAGAACGGCAATTGACAACTGTCGAGCAGTTTGAAAACAGCCCTATCCGCAAAATCTGGCATCAAGGCGAATGGTGGTACTCACTTGTCGATATTATGGCATTTATTGTCGGCAGCAATCGCGCTCGCAAGTATAAGTATAGAAGTTATGGTATGGGCTTGGGATAATTTGGAACTTTCCGCTACAATCGGAAAGTTGTAAGTCCAGCTTGAGAAAGGATGGTTGTTCTGTGCAGGCGGCACTGGAAGGCTTGCGTGTGCTGGATCTCACACAGATCATGGCCGGCCCATTCTGTACTATGCTGCTAGCGGATCTGGGGGCCGAGGTGATCAAGATTGAGAACCCGCGCGGCGGCGACGACTCGCGCCGCATGGCTCCGCCGTACTATAACGGCGAATCGGCAGCTTTTATCGCCGTCAACCGCAATAAGTATGGACTCGCGCTCGATATTCGCGCACCACAGGGAAAAGAACTCTTGTGGAGGTTAATTGCGATGGCGGATGTGCTGGTCGAAAATTTCCGCCCTGGCACATTGGAGCGGCTGGGCTTCGGGTACGAGGCGATACACGAGCGTTATCCACGCCTGATCTACTGCTCTATCTCCGGTTTCGGACACACGGGGCCAATGTCCACACAGGGCGGCTTCGACCTGGTGGCACAGGCTATGAGCGGTCTTATTTCTGTCACCGGCACACCGGAGGAACCGGCGAAAGTCGGTGTGCCGATCAGCGACCTCAACGCCGGTCTGCTCGCCAGCCACGCCATTCTGGCGGCGTTGATCGCGCGTGGACGCACTGGTGAGGGTCAGTATCTCGATACGTCTTTATTAGAGGGCGCGCTGGCCTATACAATCTGGGAGTCGAACGAGTATTGGGCCACCGGTCAGCCGCCGCGTGGCCTGGGTACCGCGCACCGGCTCTCCGCACCCTACCAGACCTTTGCTACGGCCAACGGCTGGGTCGCCATTGGCGCGGCCAATCAGCGCAACTGGGAACGTCTGTGCCACGCGCTGGAACGACCAGACCTGCTCACCGACACCCGCTTCATCGACAACGCAGCACGCATGGCCAACCGCCCGGCGCTGGTCGAGGCGCTGACCACGACCTTCAAGACGCGCACAACTGAGGAGTGGATGTCGCGTTTAGAGGAGGCGGGCGTACCATCCGGCCCCGTGCTGACGCTCGATCAGGTCTATCAGCATCCGCAGGTGCGCGCACGTGGCATGGATATGGAGATCGAGCATCCCATCGCCGGACGGGTACATGCCATCGGTTTTCCAGTCAAATACTCGGCCACGCCGGGGAGAATCTATCGGCCTGCGCCTGTATTGGGCCAGCATACGTTTCAGTTGATAGAGGCGCTGGGCGTGAGCCACGAGACATGCCTGCAATTGGAGCGGGATGGCGTACTCTATGATGCTCATATTGGTTCACACGAATAGAAGGAGCCTTTCATGCAACTCGATTCCGTAGCTTTACAGTTGTACACCGTGCGCGACGAGACAGCGCGTGATTTCGTCGGTACGGTGCGTCGCGTCGCTGAGATCGGCTATCGGGCCGTTGAGTTCGCTGGCTATGGCGGGCTGTCGGCACGTGAGATGGCGACGCTGCTCAAAGAGACCGGGCTGAAAGCGGCATCCACGCACGTTGGTCTGGCCGCGTTGGAGAAGAATCTGGAAGGCGAGATCGATTACTGCTTAGAGATCGGTTGCCAGTATTTGATTATGCCCTGGCTACCGCCCGAATTGCGCACACCAGAGTATTTCCGCACACTGGCCCCACGTCTGAACGAGTGGGGTGTGCGCTGTCACGAGCGTGGCCTGCACTTTGGCTATCACAACCACGACTTCGAGTTCGTGCCGCACGACGGGAAGTACCTGCTCGACAGCCTGCTAGAAGTCACCAACGACGTGCTCTTCAAGCTCGAACTGGATGTCTACTGGGCCGCCTACGCCGGAGTTGATCCAGCCAGCTACATTCAGCAACACAGTGGACGCATCCCCCTCATCCACGTCAAAGATATGACGCCTGACCGCACCTTTACCGAGGTCGGCGATGGCACGCTCAACCTTGAATACGTCATCCAGATTGCCCGCGCCAACGGTACCCAGTGGTTCGTCGTAGAAAATGACCGCCCCACCATCCCCTCGCTGGAGAGCGCGCGCCGCTCATTGGAGAATTTGCAGAAAATGAATGTATAAATAATCTCGTCGGGGCGTGATTTATCACGCCCTGCTCTCCCCTCGCTCCCCTCTCAGGGCGTCTTGAATTTTCACCACCGACCTCGCCGCTCCCGTAGGGGCGTGATTTATCACGCCCTGCTCCCCCCTCGCTCCCCTCTCAGGGCGTCTTGAATTTTCACCACCGACCTCACCGCTCCCGTCGGGGCGTGATTTATCACGCCCTGCTCTCCCCTCGCTCCCCTCTCAGGGCGTCTTGATGAATTTTCACCACCGACCTCGCCGCTCCCGTAGGGGCGTGATTCATCACGCCCTGCTCGCCTGTCGCTCCCCTCTCAGGGCGTGATAAATCACGCCCCGACGGTATGATGCCATTGCCGGTTTCGGGGGAAAAATTCATTATCGCATCTCTACAAAAATTCGGATATTTAGAGGATATTAGTTGCCTGTGCGAGCATACTGAGCCTGTTTGCAGCCAGCACTGACATTGTATTAGATAAGATTTATAGCGCAGTGGCATTATTTTTTTCACTCCTCACTGGCCCGGCTTTTTCGTTTTCGATACTCATGTGGAGTTATCCGCTCCCATTTACGAAATACCTTAGAGAAATAATTGGGATCGTTATAGCCGACACGCGCGGCAATTTCGATAATGGAAGCGTTACTATGATCTAGCAAATATTTTGCTTCCTCAACCCTGAGCTTGTTGATATAGCTGGTGATCGTCATTCCCAGGACTTGCTTGAAAACGCGAGAAACAGGCATCCAGCGCCCGGTAAAACTCTATACCACTCCGAAAACCTATATACGCGATATCACCATCACAACCGCTATCGATGGAGCAGATGGACTGGTTGATTACAGCATTATCACCCAGGGAGAGGATCACGTGGAACTTCGTGTCTCCATTCAGGACGAGGCAGGCACCACCGTCGCCAGAGGTAGCGGCTCGACCGGCCACCTTATCATTAACGGAGTGCATCTGTGGCAGCCGCTGCATGCCTATCTGTACACCTGCGTGGTAGAACTATGGCAGCATGGGCAGTGTCTCGATATCTACGAACAACCGTTCGGCGTGCGCACGGTCGAGGTGCGGGATGGAAAATTCCTCATCAATGGGCAACCCTTTTACTTTAAGGGCTTCGGCAAACACGAGGACTCCGCTCTTCACGGGCGCGGTTTCGATGAGGTGATCAATGTGAAAGATATGAGCCTGCTCAAATGGATGGGCGCGAACTCCTTCCGCACCTCGCACTACCCCTACTCCGAAGAGCTGATGCGCCTGGCTGATCGTGAAGGGCTGGTAGTGATTGATGAGGTGCCAGCAGTAGGACTGCACTTGAACTTTGGGGCCATGCTGGGTAGGGGAGAGCAACAACATAAAACGTGGGAAGAACTGGGCACCGGTGAGCATCACGCACAGGTAATCCATAAACTGATCGCCCGCGATAAAAATCATCCCTGCGTGGTAATGTGGTCGATTGCCAACGAACCGGCGTCCGAAGAGGAAGGTGCGCATGAATACTTTCAGCCACTCGTCCAGCTTGCACGAGAGCTTGACCCACAGAAACGCCCTGTCACGATTGTGCTTCATCTCATGGCCACACCCGATACCAATAAAGTTTCTGACCTGGTAGATGTGCTGGCATTGAACCGCTACTATGGCTGGTACGTTCACAGCGGACAATTAGAAGTCGCCAAGGCCAGCTTGCGTATCGAGCTGACGGGCTGGAGTCGCGTGCAGCCAGGCAAACCCATTATGTTCACCGAGTATGGTGCCGATACCATCGCGGGTTTTCACGATACAACGCCGGTGATGTTCTTTGAAGAGTACCAGGTCGAGTGCCTGAAGGCTAATCATGAAGTGATAGACGAGTTCCCCAACTTTATCGGCGAACAGGTGTGGAACTTCGCAGATTTCCAGACCAGCCAGGGCATCATACGTGTCCAGGGCAACAAAAAGGGTGTGTTCACAAGGGAACGCAAACCGAAAATGGCCGCACACTATCTCAGAAAACGCTGGCTGGCGATTCCAGACGTTGGCTATAAACCATAATGCTGATATGCTACAATGATAACCATAGCTAGCCCGATTGCCACGAAAGAAACGCAAAACTCTCTTATAGAGGCAGTATATGTTACGGATTATCTACATGGGTACGCCCCACTTCGCCGTGCCCGCGCTGGAAGCTTTGATCGAGCATGCCGCACCGGGGAAGCTCTTGCCGGAAGGCTACGAGATCGTCACAGTGGTAACGCGCCCCGACAAACCGTCCGGGCGTGGACGCGAGGTCGTCTATTCGCCGGTTAAGCAAGTCGCGCTGGCGCATGGTATTCCCGTCTGGCAACCCGGTTCGTTCAAGAAGGCTGAGAACAGCGCAGCACTGGCGGCTTATCATGCCGACCTCTATATCGTCGCCGCCTTCGGGCAGATTCTGCCGCAGAGCGTACTCGATCAGCCACGCCTGGGCACGCTCAACATTCACGCCTCGCTTTTACCTAAATATCGCGGTGCCGACCCCATTGCAGAAGCGATTCTACAAGGCGAAAGCGAAACCGGCATCACCATTATGCTGCTCGACGCGGGCATCGACACCGGCCCCATGCTGCTCAAGCGCAGCTTGCCGATTGCTGAGGACGATACTACCGGCACGCTCACCACGAAACTGGCCGCCCTGGGCGCGCAATGCATTCTCGAAGTTCTGCCGCGCTGGGTCAACGGAGAGATTACGCCGGAGCCGCAGGACGAGCTACAAGCCACACATACACGTATGCTAAAGAAAGAGGATGGCCTGATTCGGTGGGACAAACCGGCGGCGGTCATCGCGCGGCAGGTACGCGCCTACAATCCCTGGCCATCCGCTTACACCTACTGGCAGGGCAAGCTGCTCAAAATCCAGATGGCGTACACGCTCCCTTTGCAACCTGATCCTTCGGTTACGCCCGGTACGGTGGGCACGCATGACGAGGCCGGTCATCGCCAGCTAAGTATCGCCACCGGTTCCGGCTTGCTGGTCGTGAGCCAGTTGCAGCTTGAGGGCAAGAAGAGCATGAGCGCGGAAGAGTTCTTGCGTGGTTACAAACAAATCGTGGGCGCTGTACTTGGTGCATAAACTGGAAAGGCACAGAACATGAGCGTTATCGTCTATGTGAATGGCAATCTTTATACAATGGACGTCCAGCAGCCCTACGCGCAGGCTATGGCTATCGATACTGTAAGCGGGCGCATTCTCGCCGTCGGCAGCAACGACGAGGTGAGGCGTGTGCGGCCCGCCGGGACAGCGCAAGAGATCGTTGATCTCAAGGGCAGAACCGTCCTTCCCGGCTTCATCGATGCCCATATCCACCTGCTGGATACCGCCTATCGCGCACACTACATCGACGCCGGAGCCTGTCAGAGCGAGGAGGAGGTAGCGGAACTGGTGCGCGCGCGGGCCGTACAGACTCCTGCCGGACAATGGATTCAGGGCGGTCACTGGGACAAGAATCTCTGGCCCGGACAGCATTTCCCCACGAAAGCCTCGCTGGACGCCGCCGCACCGCAGCATCCCGTAGCGCTCTGGAGCAAGGATGGACACCTGCTATGGGTCAATTCGCTGGCCTTGCAGCGCGCGGGCATCAGCGCCGCAACACCGCAGCCGGAGAATGGGGCCATTCTCCACGATAGCGATGGCGAGCCAACCGGCATTTTACAGGAGGAGGGCGCGACCAGCCTCGTCTACCGCGTAATCGACCGCTCAGATATCAACCTGAGCCGTGTACTTATTCATCAGGCCATCGCGGAATTACAGCGCCGGGGCATCACGACTATTCACGACATCGAGGGCGACACCTCGTTACAACTATTCCGTGAGTTGCGTGACGCGGGTCAGTTGGGCGTGCGCGTTCAGATGTTTTTGCCACGTCACATGTTGCCTATCCTGCCGGAAATGGACATCCATAATTTTGAGAACGATCTTTTGCGCGTGGTGGGCATCAAAATCTTTGCCGATGGCACGCTCGGCTCACAGACTGCTGCCATGCTGGAAAGCTTCGAGGGCAGTCCTGACAACTACGGCATTCTCTCTACGCCCGAACGCGAGATGCTCAACAATGTGCGTGCCGCCGCCAGCATGGGCCTGATCGTCTCTATCCATGCCATCGGCGACCGCGCCGCGCGTGTCGCCTTGAACGCCATCGAATACGCACAGCAGTTGGAACAGCAGGCTGGGCGTGATATAGCAGGACGCGATTCAGCAGGGCGTAACACAGCAGGACGTAACACAGCAGGGCGTAACACAGCAGGGCGTAACACAGCAGGGCGTGATACAACAGGGCGTGATGAATCACGCCCCTACGGACCGCGTTATCGCCTGGAGCATGTGCAATTGATCGCGCCCTCGGACCTGGAACGCATGCGCCGCCTGGGGGTCATCGCCTCTATTCAACCCTATCACGCCGTTGCCGACCGCGACATCGCCGAGCGCTATTGGGGCAAGCGTCACCGCCACGCCTATGCCTACCGCACCATCCACGAGCGCGGCATTCCCATCGCACTTGGCTCCGACTCGCCCGTCGAAACCTTTGATCCCTTGCGCATCCTGTACGCAACCACGCTCAGACGCGCGCCCAACATCGCGCGACCCGCCTGGTTGCCCGACCAGGCTCTACCCATCAGCGATGCGCTGTGGGGCTATACGCTCGGTGCTGCCTACGCCGGAGGTGAGGAACAACTGAAGGGATCGCTCACCGTCGGCAAGCTCGGCGACGCCGTTGTGTTGCGGGAGGATATCCTGCATACGCCACAGGAAAACATGGCCGAAAACGGTGTCCAGGCCACCATCCTGGGTGGCAACGTGGTTTACGGGGAACTGTGAACAGGGTGAACAAAGAGAGCGAGGGCAGAGGGTATATCGTGCGCAGTATCATAGTAGAGGTGTACCCTCTGCCATCGCCCTGCCTTGTACTCACCTTGAATGCTATAATGCTACGTAGAGAATACATCCTCAGAGTCTGTCATCACGAAAAGGAACATACGCAATGCTATTAGAGGCTGAGATACGAAAAATGCTTGTCAGCGGCGACCAGTGGGGCGGATGGCATGGCTATCAACTACCGATCAGTAATCAATACGTAACGATATGGACACCCGCCGGTACCGAGATGCATTGGAAGCCCGGCACCTGGATCGCGCAAAAGCACCAGCTTAGCTACTTCTGGCCCGATGCCTGGTATACCATCCATATCGGCTACGATTTACAGGGACATTTCGTAAGCGGCTATTGCGATGTCGTTTTGCCCACGCCCGCGTATACCAGCACTTCACGCGAACTGATCTACACAGACCTCTACATCGACGTAGTCATACGAGAGGACTATAGCGTCTATACGAAAGATCAAGAGGTCTATGAGCGCGCTGCACAGCGTTACCCCATCGTCGAACAGGCCCGTCGGCAATCCTTCGCCGTGCTGGACTGGCTGGAAGAACACGCGAAGCACTGGAGCGGCCCCTTCACCATCATCCCCCGACAACTTCCTCGCGTGGACTTTGAACAGCTTAGCCCCGAAGAGGCAGCGGCCAGCATGCGCAGTGTGTTACCCTCAGTATGATGAATAATACTATGTTACCAGAGGATTTGCAGGAAGCCTTACGCCAGCACGGCATCACGCGCTATGACGAGATAGCCTTGCGCGAGGCGCTTGAGCAACATGCCGCCACCTACACACTCTTCAAACTGGCCGACTGGCCCGCACGGCGCTGGAAATGCCGCTATCGTCTGATGATGGGCGCGGGCGTCTATGACGCACAAAATGTGCCCGAAGCCTACGCCAGAGGGCTGCTGGCCCTGCTCAACAAACCAACAAACGAGCAAGGGGGAGACACGTAGCGAGACAGGGCGGTCGCCTTGCAGGTGGCTCCCCTGCTTTGTCGTCGCCCTGTGTGCCTGATGAATATCTCCTTCTATACTATGCCGATTTGTGTGGTAGCGCAGCTTCAAAGGTTCCGGTCACTTTGACGTCGCCATTCTGGTCGGTGGCCTGCACCTTGCCGACGATGCGGGCCTCGCCGTTAGCCTCATACTTGTCGGTCACGACACCTGTGCAGGTGATGACATCATCGAGGTGCGTCATGCCTTTGAAGCGCACACCAAATTTGCGCAGAGCCGTCGGGCCAACATAGTCACTGAGCAATTGACCTACGAAGCCCATGATGAGCATACCGTGCGCGATGATGCCGCCCGTGCCAACCATCTCGCCAACCTTCGGATCGGTATGCAAAGGATTGAAGTCGCCGGAGGCTCCGGCATAGCGTACCAGTTGCAGGTGTGTGACAGGCGCTTTGACCAGTTTGGGTAGTTCCTCACCAACCTCGACATCTTCAAAATAGCGTTTGATAGGAGCCTGAATCGCCGTAATTTCTGTCGTCATGAATGCTACTCCTCTGCTCTATTCGCGGACAACGATGGTCGTGCGCGCCTTCAGCACAAGCTGATTATGCTGGTTGGTGTAACTGGTCTCGGTGGTCACGATGTCCATTGAACTGCCATCGCGCCCGGCGCGATGCCTGCCCTCGACAATTTTGGAGACACCGGTCAATACATCGCCTGGATAAATAGGGGCAAGGTACTCATATTCTTCCTCACCATGTAAAACGCGCGCAAGATTAATGCCCACACTTGCCAGGTTGCGTCCACCGTTCCTGTTGCCCCAGAAGCTGAAGAGCGTAGGCGAGGTCGGCGAAAGAGGTACATCGGGATAACCTGCGGCCTGGGCCGCCTCGCGGCTATGATAAATCGGGTTGGGGTCGCCGATGGCGGTGGTTAGCTCATCAATTTTGTTGCGATATACCTCAACAGTAAAGGGGGGGAAAGTTTGGCCAACTTTGCTTGTGTCGAACATGCTTGTGTTTCTCCTTCATGGAACAACGCCAGATTGTTGTTCCTCTGTCGCCGTCTGGCTGGCACTAACAAGCCAGATAAGAGACTTGCAGTATCAGTATCCGATGTGTGGCGAAGCTCTGTCAAGCCGGTAGGTCTGGCATCAGGCCAGATGACGTAAGAACAGAGCTTTATCCTATCCGAGCCGGTGTCTCGTGTGATGCGCGTAGACAAACGCGCTTCCAAACGGCGTTGACCCACGTTCTCGACACGGAACACCGGCTCGGATAGGATAAAGCTCTGTCCCCACACCAGACTTTCCTGAATTTATACCAACCGTCTGACCCATTCGCTGACGAAGGGCAGGCGATAGTCCTGACCGTCTTCAGACTGAAGGCCGGCCATGATGATGAGCCAGGCCCAGAGAATGATGGTGGCCCACCAGAGGATGCTGAGCAGGAGGCCAAGCCCAAAGTTGGTCAAAATGCTCAATAGTGGGATATAACCGAGCATCATCTTGAGGATGCTAACGACGAACATGACAATCGAGAGCGCGCCAAACGTGATCATCGATTGTGCCGCGTGCCAGCGCACACTTCGATTGCGCTCGACAAAAAACAGAATGATGCCCGACAGCCAACCAAAGGCATAAGCCAGCATACGCTCCAGGCGAATGTTTAATCCCAGGCTCGTCATTCTATACATCATTGGATGCCTCACATTTCTTCGGTGTGATCAGGTAATGTGCTGATCCATATCTGTCATATATACGCGAAGGAATGAGGCATGTTGCAAGCAATACATGGATGCTGTGCCTGCTATCCCTAAACTCATACGCTTATCACACGGCCCAGGGCTGACGTGTCGTTGTTATCGTCTGACCAGAAGCGATAGCCTGCGCGATCATAAGACTGATGTACTGATCTTGTGACGCTTCCGCCAGACTGTACATATCCGCCCCGCCATCCACATATTGATCCATGCCGACCATGCAGGAGGCGACGGCGATCTCATCGTCGCTCAGGCGCGCGGGAATGAAGGGATTAGTATAGAGCCACTCGCTACCCAGGAGAATGCCGCGATGAAAATAGCCTTCCAGGTTGCCCTCTTCCCCGGCGTCCTGGCGCGTGAAGGTGAGCGTGACGGGCGTGCGATAATCTTGCAGGTAACGTACCTGGTGGTTGTTGATCTCGCCGCGATCCCCGCGCACAAGCAGGCGATTAGAACGAATCCAGGAGCGGTACTGCTCGCTGGCGAAGTCGAAGACACCCAGCTTGTCACCAAAATCCAGGTAAGCAATCTGCTGTTCGGAGGTCACAGTATGTTCGTGCGTCGGTGGCCCGCTGCGGTCAGGCCCGGCGATGAGCGAGGATGTGAAGCGATGCGCGGTGATCTTTGGCGACTCGAAGGTGAGGCCCAGGAAGCGGCGTAACAGGCTGATGCCGTGATAATCATGCGCAATCGAAACCTGGGCCTGCGTCACGTGGCCTAATTTACCGCTGCGCACAAAATTCAGACGCGCGACGTGCAGAGGCTGCAAGTGGTACTGCTCGGCCACCTGAATTCTGGCTCCACGTTTACTCAGTTCATGCAGCATGAGCAGGCCATCCAGGTCTGCGGCAGGCGGCGTCTCCGTCAAAGCAGGCAGAGCATGTTCGGCCAGGGTGGTCAGAATCTGTGGCGTGACCGTGCGCGGCACAGAGACGACGACGAACCGCAGATCACTGAGGCACAACAACTCGTCCAGCGTGCGATAGGTTTTCACGCCCCATTCCGCCTCAAGCGCCCGTCCTTTCGCCTCATCGCGCACAAACATGCCCGCAACCTCAAAGCGCTCCGGTAGCGCCTGCGCGACCCTGAGAAAGAACTGTGAACGCCAACCGCCCCCAACAATAGCAAAACGCGAGGGATTCATAAAAATATATCCACCTTCTAGCAAAATAAATGCAGGATGCGCCCAATCTCCTATACCATTGGGTACAATTTTTGTCCCTTGCTGTCATAGTATACACTACTGAGCGGGGCATCAGAGGTGAAATGGGTAAAGGTAAAAATAAAAGAGATATATATACCTTCCTGGTCTATCAACATGTTTAAGGCTAAAATTAGATTAGCACCTCTATCGTCACCTTCAAAAAGAACCGGGAGGAGCTGTTCCGGTAGTTTGATACCGGATGGTGCCTCTGGTACTAATTTTATAGTATATCTTCCTTTAGCACTACCAGACTTTAAAGAGATAAATGTGTAAAGATTAATAGATGTAGGAGGCATCTGTGCAGGAGATGTAGACGCCGGAACAGTCAGCGTTATGCGATCAACGTTTCTGATAATGCTAATTACTCCGTCTATTTCTTGCAGAATTTTTTCGCAAATGAGGGTAGCCGCCAGATAAGGTCCACTTTCACTTATCATACTACATTTATTCCATCAACTAGCTGATATTTGTTTCCTCAATGATATACACCAAACCGCGATTGCAAGTATAACATATAAGGTAAAGTTTGTCAGTTACTATTCTAACTGGGTCTCTATTCTCTAGGGGGATGAGAGCAATGAGTAGTTCGTTGGTGTACCTTTCGGAACTGATGGGCAATGGAAAACGCCCCAAGCAGCCCATAAAACCGCTTGAGGCGTTTCTCGTGTGTTGCAGAGTGCCAAGGGACGGAATCGAACCGACGACACCAGCATTTTCAGTGCTGTGCTCTACCAACTGAGCTACCTTGGCGACGTCAACTACTATAACATGTCTTGTCCTCTTCGTCAAGCCCTTCACACGAGCGAATTTTCCCTTCAGGCGTCGATACTGGTGCGCTCTGGCCGGAAGGCAGGGATGCAGAGCGACCAGTATTCGCACTGCTGCTCCCGTGAGGCATTACTGTAGGTAACACGTGTGCCTTTCTCGATCAGGGCGCTTTCCCCCCGCCCGACCTCGTAGTGTTCTCCCTCGGCCTCGACGAGTAGTGTGCCCTGCACGACAATGACGACCTCGTCGAAGAGCGCGACCTGGGCTGGTTCGCGCCACGCAGGCGGTGCCAGCATGTGGGCCAGGCTGAAGTTATCCTGCTGCGTGTTCAGTACGCCAAAATGCTCATCGATGAGCTTGCCGTCCTCACGCGGAAAGATCGTACCACGTGTCACTTTTCGTATCATTGTACAGTTCCTTACCTTACTATAGGTTTCAAATGCACTATTATTGTTCTACCCTGCGCGTCTGGGGCGGCGTGGGAGCCGGTTCACCACAGACGCTGCAAAAGCGCGCATTAGGGCGGTTCATATGACCACAAGGCCATGTGCGCAACCCGCTGGACGGTGTGCCACCCGTCATCCCTGCGTTCGCGGTCGGCATCATCGGTCTGACCACGCCCCCTGGCGGCGTCATGGGCGCAAGTGGCGACGCGGACTGGCCCATCCTGGTCGGCGCGCCAAACGCGCTCATACCATCCAGCAGGCTATCGGAAGCCGGAGCGACCGGCGGTACCGGCGGCATCTGCGATCCCGCGACCGGCATGGGCGGCACAGGCCGGGCTGTGGCGGGTGGCACAGCGACCTGTTGCGCCGCCGTGGTCATCACTCTCGGCGGTTGAGCGCGTTTCTCTCGCTTGCCACGCCTCACCATTACCATGACCAGAGCCGCGAGTAGCAGTAGTAGCACCAGCACAACTCCGACAGTGATGGCCAGCGCCTTCAAGCTTGCCAGATTAAAACCCCCACTTGCTGGCGCGGCCTGCTTACCCTTTCCATTGTTGCCAGTAGGGATTTTCTCATGGGCGGCTTGCCCCTGTGCGTAATTCAGGTAGGGTGTGACGGCTTTGAAGAGCGGATAGTGGTTTGCCAGTTGCTGAAACTCGCTGGCCGCTTTGTGCCAGTGGCCAGGAGCGGTTGAGGCGTAATCGTCGAACGCCTGCGTCCAGGCCTGCTCAAAGGGGCCGGGCGCGGTATCCAGCTTGAGTGCTTGTATCAGGCTGCGGGCGCTATTGCTGGCTTGCAAGAAGCTTGTGCCACTGGTGCCACTGCTATCGACAATGCCAAAACTGACAATGCCAACGACCGCGCCGCTACTATTGAGCGCGGGGCCGCCGCTATCGCCATGTTCCACGTTGCCGCCCACCTGAATGACCGGTGCGCCGCTATCAGTCGTCTTGATTGAACTGACGAAAATCTGGTTCACCGAGGGAGTAAGCAGATCGGTCGGGCGCTGGCTGACATCACCGTTGCCGGGGAAACCAATAATAGTCAGTTGATCCTGCTGCTGGACATTGGAAGAGTCGCCCAGCGGTACGCTGGGCGTATCATCCATCGGCACATGGATAATCGCCACATCCGCCTGATTAAAAGAACTCTGCTGCTCGATCTTATCGATATTGGCAAACAGGCCGCTCGGCACATTCTGAAGACTGGTGGCGGTGAGCGGGCCGCTGTAGCTGGTACTCAGAAAAACAGTGCTGGCGAGCGAGTCAAACCTGGGGGTAGAGGCCAGTTGGCCACTCTGTAGCTCCTGATTGACCTGATCTGGCGTGACCGTTGTCGTTGCCAGATGATGCTGGTTGATGTACTGCGCGACATCCGGCGCGGCTAAGGTATCAAAGGCTTGCTGCACACCGGGGTCCTGTACAGGTGGGTTAATGACATGATCGGCGGTAAGGATATCGCCATGTGATGTAATAAAGGTGCCGCTGCCGGAGAAGGTTAGTTGATAGCTGCCCTGTTGCGGGAACACGACGTTCCCATCGGCGAGCTGCACCGTCAGATGACCGTTTCCAGTAGTAAAGATACGCACAACAGCCGGTTCAGCAATATCGACGGCGCGCACCACCGGGTTGGTCACGTTGCCGCCAGGCATCCCGTCAGCCAGCACACGCCCCCCCCGACCGGGGATGGCGACCAGCAGGCAAATCAACAACGCGGAGAGCAGGAGCCACAGCGGCCCTCTCTGGCTCTGCTGCCCGTGCGTCGAGAAAGCATAGTCTGAATTCGTACTCATCATTATTTTTAGCCTCACCCATGACTGGCGCAGGACATGTCTGTAGCATTATATCGCAACCATACCTGATATCCACAAGGGACATCACTCATGTAGTAATATCCCTTGCAGATATCAGGTATATAGACAGAAAAGTACTACTGTGAAATACGTATCAAGCGAAGAGCAGGTTGTGGATATTACCGATTGAGCCATGTCTCGGCATGCATACTGTAAACGACGAGATCTACGAAGTGGTCATAGAGCCACTCGCCTTGCCGGATAAAGCCTGTTTCTTGAAAACCGAGACGCTGGGGAATCGCCCGGCTGCGCATATTCTCGCTCGCGCAGCGAATCTGAACCTGGACGAGATGCAGGGTATGAAAGGCGTAATCAATCATATCGCGGCAAGCCCTCGTCATGATGCCCCTGCCCTGAAAAGCTGCACCCAGCCAGTAGCCAATCTCGACTGTGCGCCCCTTCCAGTTGATGTCGTGAAAGCCGATACTGCCTGCCAGTTGTCTCCGATACCAGATGCCACATGAGAAGCCGCGATTGCTGGTGTAGCGCGTCAATTCATCCAGAATGAAAGCCTGCGTGTCCAGGACGGTACGTGTGCTATCCAACCAGGGCAACCAGGTGCGCAAATAGGCGCGATTCTGATCGGTCAGAGCGAAAAGCGTGGGGGCATCTTCTTCAGAGAAAACGCGCAGCACTATATCATCATCTACTATGAGTTGCAAAAGAGGCATGCCATGTACATCACGCGGCCCATGCGTAGCATGGATACCGCGTGTATGGCCGCGTAAAAACTCCTGATGTTCGTCGCGCTGTGTCATGTGTTTTCCTTATCTAGCTCAAAATGTTCACAAAGATATGCTATGAGCTAGGGTAGCAGGCTGAGACTAAGCTTCAGAGCATGATCGACGCGGCTCAGCTCTTCCGGCGTGATAGAGCCTCTGCGCCGCAGTAGGCGGGATTTTTCAATCGTCATTACCTGCTCACACTTGACATCAGTATAATCGGTCAGGCCATTTTCTTCGCTAGGCGCGATACGAACATGGAGCGGTAATTCGCGCTCGGTGCGACTCATTGAAGCGACAATCGTCAAGGGGTACGTTGGAGAAGCGTTACCCCGATCATTTTGTATAATAAGGGCCGGACGTGTCCCCTGTTGTTCCGCGCCTCGGCCAGGAGACCAGTTGACATCCCAGATTTCGCCCCGGCGGGGGCTGGGAAACATGTGCCCGGACTCAACGTTTTTCACCTGTTGGGGGCTGGGCGGTGACGGCCTCGCCTCACTACTCATGCATACGTACCTTATGCAACCATACCTTCGTGGCCAGCATCAAAAAAGAAACGAGCATCATCAAGGGTATCTGGGAGGGAGCCGAGGTAGGCATAAGCTTCATCAAGGGAGTAGTTCAGGGAGGAAAGTTCGCGTTCGCGGCGTTGAATAATGGCGGCTTTGAGTTGCTGATAATTATCCTGTCTCATCAATTCCATAATGGTCTCCACTACATCTCCTAGCGAAGAATCCAGTTCGACGGCCAGCGCCTTTAGCTCTTTATGCTGGGCCGATGGGATTTGTATCGACTTGCGGACGAGGTTTTCATGCCGATAAAAATCTGGATGCACAACAGCCATGAAGATGCCTCCTGGTTATAACACGACATCACGCTATCTCTTTCACAATTGTACTTGCCCCTCTTTCAAATGTCAATAAAGAGTCCCGCTCATTCTGAGAAAACGTTAAAATTGTGAGCAAATTGAGTTCCGCCATTTTCTGCGGATGCGTACCCAAAAAATAGTATTATCCAACGTTTATGCATTGACATTCTCTGTTTGCTCTCGTATTCTTATATAGGGGGAATATGTAACTTTTTTATGCAGCATTAATCGTTCGCACGGGCAAGAGGGAGTCGCCGATGAAAGAAGCGCGCTGTCCAAATTGCAATGCATCTTTATCAGATAACGTTAATTATTGTCTCAATTGTGGTGTACCCTTATCTATACCTGATTCTGATTTCACCACCGTAGCAATGGTAGAGGATGCAGAAACCTTAGATCTTAATGCCCCTACCGAACGTCTTCCACACGATAAAATACAGGAAAGGATGGCACGGCGGAAGCGCGTGCTCGCGTTACAGCTAGCAAATTTTCCCACGCCCGGCGATCTCACCGGCGGATGGTTTGCTGGTCGCCACGGCACGCGCCGCCCCGCCACCGTCAACGCAAAACATCATTCACGCTCCGGTCGGCTCACATCTCCTTCTCCACCTTCTTCCATCCCGATGAAATTGCCGGATGCCGACCTGGATGAAGAACCGGATGACGACGAGCAGCACACGCCGACCGGCGACCTCTTCTCGCAACGCAGACAGGTGACATGGCATAAAGAAGTCGAGAGCCATCACACGCCAGTAGCGGTGCCAACGCTGCCACCACGCCCGGTCACGTCTCCTCCATCCCCCATCCCTGTCTTGCCCCTACCTACACCATCACGGCACGAGAGGCATGTGCCGCCGGGTACCTTCTTCTGGGCCAGTCTCTTGATTCTTATCATGCTCGTGCTGGGGGGTGTCTTCGGCATTATCGTCACCTTCGGACGTGGCCTGACCAATAACCAGGTCAATAACCACCAGATGTCGCTGCAAGTTAGCCCCTCCAATCTGCCCATTGGCGCTACCATGACGCTGCGCGGCAGCAACTTTACGCCACATGGGAAAGTGGGCCTGGCCCGCGACGGCAGCATTCCTCTGCTGGACACCGGCGGCGTTTCGATCATTACCGCCGATGCACATGGCAACTTTACCGATACCGTACTGGTTGACACTAGCTGGGAGGCCGGTGAACATTTGATCAGCGCAGAGGATGCCACCTTGCACAAAGTCGCCCAGTTTCCGATCTTCGTCATCGGCAATGTGCAATCGCTGCGCCCCGCTCATCTGAGCATCATGCCCTCCACGCTGAATATGGGAGCTGCTGATATCGCAACGAGCAGTATACAGACACTTACCCTGAGCAACCTCGGCGGGGGGCAGATTAGCTGGCAAGGGCATACCAACAAAACCTGGGTGCAGATTAGCCCCAGCCAGGGCACGTTTGCCAGCAGTCAACACGTGCAGATCACTGTCGCCGTGAACCGCTCCGGTATGAACACGGGCAACCATAGCGCGGATATCTCTATTACCTCCAACGCCGGCGATAGCACCATTCCGGTGCAGATGCAGGTAACGCCGCTAAGACCTGAACACGAGGCGGTACTCCAGATTTCGCAGGCAGTGCTTACCTTCAGCGCCATTGACGGTGGTCAATCGCCCGCTGCGCAACAGGTCACAATCAGCAATCCGGGCATCTTGCCGCTCAACTGGCAGGCCACTACCAGCACCTCCTGGCTCTCCTTCTCGCCGCAGTCAGGAAGCCTGGAGAACGGCACCCGCCAGATGCTCTCCGTCAATGTGAATACCAGCACGCTACTCCCTGGCACCTATAGCGGCGTGATCACTGTCGCCGGTCAGGGCAGTAATCCCGTGCAGGATAGCCCACAGAACATCTACGTGAATGTGACGATTCTACCGCAATGCTCCTTGCAGGTTTCACCGGGGAACCTGACCTTCGCCGGTATTTATCAGCAACCGGCACCGGCAGCGCAGACAGTCACACTCAGTCCCTCGCAGAGTTGCACGTCGGCGCTACAATGGACGGCTTCAACCAGCGCTGGTTGGCTGACGGTCAGCGCGACCAGTGGCAGCACGCCCGCGTCGCCTTCCATCGGCATCAATATCAACAACCTGCAACCCGGCATCTACAATGGCTCGGTCTACTTCAGCACTTCGGCAGGCACGCAGACCGTGCCAGTGACATTCACGATGGGGCAACCCACCGCTCCGTTACTGGCGGCGGCACCGACCGCGCTGAACTTTAGCGGAATCCTGGGTCAGCCCAATCCAGCCGCCAAAACGTTCACTATCACAAATACCGGTGGCGGCACGTTGAACTGGCAGACGACAGTTACTACGGCGGTCGGCGGCAACTGGCTGACGCTCACACCCGCTTCGGGGAGCCTGGGGTTGGGCCAATCCGCGACGGTCAGCGTCAATGTAGCCACACTCAACACGCTGGTCGCGGGTACCTACAAAGGCACAATCACAGTCACCGGCACAGATGGCACAGGTAAACAGGTCGGCGGTAGTCCGCAGACTATCGCCGTGACCTTCGTGGTGCAGTCTCCTTGTGCCATCACTGTGACACCCACGCCGCTGACCTTCACCAGTATCGCCGGGCAGGCAACACCCCTGGCCGCGCAAGCGCTCTCGGTTGCCGCCGGTGGGGCCTGCGCCAATACGTTGAACTGGACGGCCACCGCGACTACCGCCGCTGGTGGCAACTGGCTCACCGTCACGCCCGCCAGCGGTACAGCCACGCTGAATACGGCGGGCACCAGCAGCATCAGTGTCACAACGACTGGTCTGGCCGCCGGTACCTATAACGGTACAGTGACCATCACAGCCACCGATAGCGTCACCAACGCGCCAGTCGGCACTCCGCAACAGATCCCCGTGACGCTGACGGTACAGCCTCCCTGCTCCTTGCAGGCCCCCTCGCCCACCCAACTGACCTTCACAACGGGGCAAGGGACCAATCCGGCGACACAGACTTTCACGCTCGGCGCAACCGGAGCCTGTGCAGATGCTCTTACCGTCACGCCCACCGTGACCACCCAGAGCGGCACGGGCTGGTTGGCCGTAACCCCCGGTGGGGCCACGCTTACGAGTGGCGGGAACGCTACCTTCACCGTGACCGTCACTTCCGCCAGCCTGACCCCAGGTACCTATAATGGTACAGTGACCATCGCGGCTACCGATAGCGTCACCAATGCGCCGGTCGGCACCCCGCAACAGATCCCCGTGACGCTGACGGTACAGCCTCCCTGCTCCTTGCAGGCCCCCTCGGCCACTCAACTGACCTTCACGGCTGAGTCGGGCACCAATCCGGCCACACAGACTTTCACGCTCAGTGCAACCGGAGCCTGTGCAGGCGCTATCGCCGTCACACCTACCGTGACCACCCAGAGCGGCACGGGCTGGCTGGCGGTGACCCCCACCGGGGCCACGCTTACGAGTGGGGGAAACGCTACCTTCACCGTGACCGTCACTTCCGCCAGCCTGACCCCAGGTACCTACCAGGGCAGCATTGCGCTGGCTGCTACCAACGGCGGCGCAGCTATTGTGGGCAGTCCACAGACGGTGAGTGTGACACTCACCGTCGTGGCTCCACCCGCGCTGGCTGTCGCTCCCACCTCGGCCACGGTCAATGTCACGACCGGCATCACCTCTACACCTCTCACCCTCACAAATAAGGGCGGCTCAAATATGAACTGGAAGGCCGCCCTGCCCGCCAGCGCGCCCGCCTTCGTCACGCTCTCGGTCACGGCGGGCAACAATGTCTCAGGTGGAAGCAATCAGCAACTTGACATCAATGTCAACGCCACCGGACTGGCGGGCGGCTCTAACTACACGACCAGTGTGACGATTACTGCAACCGACCCGGCGACAGGCAATCCGGCGGCGAACAGCCCGCTGACTATTCCCATCATCATCAATGTCGCCGCGCCTGCCATGCAACTGAGTACGACGACGCTCAGCTTTAGCGCGATGGCGGGTGGTAGCAATCCGGCGTCGCAGACGGTGGGCATTACCAACACCGGTGGCGACGGTTTGCAATGGACGGTAGATACACCCTCCGCCACCTGGCTCACAGTTACTCCAACTAGCGGTAGCGATACATCCGGCACTACCTCCAATCTCACCTTCTCCGTTGACATCACAGGAATTGCCACCGGACAATATAGCTCGACAGTTGTCATTACACCCACCCCAGGAAGCGCAACAACTATCACTGTTAATCTCACTGTGTCATAAAGGAAGCGAGCAGTTTAAAACGCTCAAAATGCTGCTTATCGCTGTCCCAGTCATCTTTGCCCTGCTCGTTAAGCTTGATAGGGGTTTCCAGGAGTGCGGCTACATGGGTGAGGCGTGGATCAGTGAGCAGAGTGTGCAGCCCCTCCGAGGGGATAACGCCTTCGCCGAGGCGCGCGTGTACGTCGCGGTGACTGCCAAGCGCGACTTCTGTGTCGTTGACGTGCAACACCTTCAGCAGACTCAGGCCAACCGCTTCATCGAATCGCTGCAATACAGCTAGCGTCGAGGCTTTCGTGCGCAGGTCGTGGCCCGCGCCCCACAGATGCGCCGTGTCCAGGCAGAAGCCCACACGTTCACGCTCACTTGCTGACAATAGCGCCAGTATCTGTGTGAAATGAATAAAATCGTGGCCAAGTGCGTTGCCTGCGCCCACACCGTTTTCCAGCAGCAGTATCACGGGAGCAGGTGCTTCGGCCAGTACAAAGCCAATGGCCTGCACAATACGTGCAATGCCGACTTCAACTCCCGTGCCGCGATGGCTGCCGGTATGGCAGACTACGTAGCGCGCACCGAGCGAAGCTGCGCGCTGCATCGTCCAGGTCAACAGGGCCACGGACTTTTGCCAGTTCGTCTCATCCGGGGCGGCCAGGTTGATGAGGTAAGGCGCGTGCAGCACCACCGGTTGCAGGTCGAGAGCCAGCGCGGTAGCGGCGAAGACGGCATCCTCCTGGGTATCATAAGCGGGTGGACGCCAGCCAGTCGGGTTGCTGGCGAACATCTGAATACTGTTACAGCCCAGCCAGTGTGCAATCTCCGCCGCGCGGATCATCTTCGAGTTCGTCGGCATGTGGCGTCCCAGGCGCATGGCTGTCGCCCTGGCTTGCTCTGCCTGCTCTGCTCGTTCGTTCAAGATTGTTCCCTTTCCATCGTCGCCCGCGCGTGTCCATTATCATGGGGATGGTCTGCCGTATCGATGGTAACGAAGTGAGCCTCAGCAACCTCGTCCGGTGGTGTGACGTGAGGCAGTTCCTCCAGCCGCGAAAGGCCGAAGAGTTGCAAAAATTCGGGCGTGGTGGCGAAAAGCGCCGGTCGCCCGACAGTCGGCGCGCGCCCGACCTCGGCCACCAGACCATATTGCAACAGGCTGGCCAGCGCACGGTCGCTATTCACGCCGCGTATAGCCTCGATCTGGCTGCGCGTGATGGGTTGCCGATAGGAGATGACCGCCAGCGTCTCCAGCGCCGCCGGTGTCAGCTTCGCGGTCATGGGCAAACCGAGCAGGGCCGCGACATAACGCGCGTTCTCCGGTGCCGTCACCAGTTGCACCTGCTCACCCAGCAATTGCAAGCGAATACCACGCTCACCCCGGCGCAAACTCTCGGCCAGCCATTCAAGGGCCGTCTCCAGTCGTTCTTCATCCACTTCCAGCAACTTGCGCAACTCGGCGCGCGTCAGGGGACGCCCTGTAACAAACAACAGGCTCTCGATGATCGCTGCCGCCTGTTGTTCCGCCAATTTCGATTGTTCCTGTCCCTGTAAACTCTGTCCTTCCATGTTGGGGTTAGTATATCATAAGAGGCAAGATTTGTAATGGCATAGCACACTGCCTTTTGTCCCCCGAATAAAGTACAATGCTTTGTGAAGAATGAGCATAGTATGCCATAGTGTGCATACGCTGGCCGGAGAGCAGGTCTATATCTCCAGTTTCGATCTGCACTTGCCCGTTGAAGAGGTCTATGCAAAAGTGCGTTTGTTGAAGAAGAAACAATAGAATAGATAGCTAGCAGGAGAGCAAGGCGACCGCAATGGTCGCCCTGCTCTCAGCATTCACCCAACTTGTCCCGCTCTATATCTAGAGCGTCTTGAGACTCCGGTGCAGCAGTGTATTCACCAGGCCGGGGTGGTTCTGGATGTAGGTACTGATGGCGCTTTGCTGCGCTGAGGTCAGGACGCCCGCGCTAACCGCGCTGTTCAGGGCACTATTGACCGCGTTGTCCACAATGGTCTTGAGTTGTGCGGACGTGACGTGCTGCGCTTTGGCGATCTGTGCCAGGCTCTCACCGCTCTTAAGATCGCTGATAAGCTGGCTGCGGCTGATGTTGAGGCCCTGCGCGACCTGCGTAGCGATGCTAGAGCGATACTTGCTCCAGAACTGGCGCAGAACAAAGTTCCAGTAGGGCTGCTTACTGACATTTGTGCATACCTGGTGCGATTGGATATGCTGAATCAGCGTGTTAGCCTGCGCCTGTGTCAGCTTGCCATCTTTCTCCAACTGGTTCACCAGGTCAATCTTTGCCTGCTGACGGTCTTGCTCCAGCGTACTGACCGAGACGCCCAGGCGATTGGCCAGGTCCTGATTGAACTGCACGCAATACTGATTCTGCGTGGTGCTGGTCGGTGTGGGCGAACCAGAGGTGCTGTTCGCAGAAGCTACGTGCGGCAACGCGACAACCGCACCAACGATGATCGCGGCGAGTAATACAACTCCGCCCCCAATAAGCAACCATAGTCTTTTATTCATAGGTAGTCACTCCTTATTATCTGATTACCTTGTAATCTCTATTCTTAATATACGCTCGTCTTGCTATTACTGAAAGGCGGTAGGGCACTGTTCTTTTTATGGGCCTTACCTCTTCTCTTTGACATTCGTAATGATAAGGCACAAGCATAAAAAAATCTTCTCGCAAGCTTCAAGATTTGCTCAAGATAGACATTTGGCGAGAAAAATCCTATCAGGGCTATATTTTTCAGGGGCCTTTGTATGGTACTATACTGATGATGTTTCATTTTGAAGCGGAGAGAACTCTTTATGGCGCAAAAAATACTGGTCATTGAGGACGAAGAAGGCATCATTCACCTCATCAATCTCTACCTGAAAGACGCAGGGTTTACTGTCATTGTCGCCAAAGATGGAGCGGACGGTCTGGCGCTGCACGCGCGTGAACATCCTGACCTGGTGATTTTAGACATTATGCTGCCCGCCATCGACGGCTTCGAGGTTTGTCGGCGCATCCGTGCCTGGTCCAACACCCCCATTCTCATGCTGACCGCGCGCATTGCCGAAGATGATCGCATTACCGGTCTGGACCTGGGGGCCGATGATTACCTGAGCAAACCGTTTAACCCGCGCGAGCTAGTCAGCCGGGTGCGGGCAATTCTGCGCCGCGTGAATAATCAGCAAAATATGGAAGCCTCCGCATCAAGCGCTACCAGTAATGGAATGTCTGAGGGCAAATCCTCTGTCCTGCGTTTTCCTGGGCTGATGATTGACCTGCTGGCACGCCGGGTCGAAGTCAATGGGAAGGAGATCGCGCTGACCCCGACCGAGTTCGACCTGCTAGCCCTGCTGGCGAAATCGCCAGAACGTGTTTTTACGCGCGAGGTGCTGATGAACCAGGTCTGGGGCTACGACTACCTGGGTGATGGACACACCATCGATGTGCATATGAGCGCTCTGCGTAAGAAGATCGAGGGTGCCTCCGGCTTGCGCCACATTAAAACCGTCTGGCGCGTCGGCTATCGCTTCGAGGCAAAGCCACAGCCGCTTAGCTCGTCGTCTTCGTCATGATACAACAAGGAGAACGAAGATGCGTAACCACTGGTGGCAGAGTATTCGCTGGCAACTGGCTCTCGGTTCTACTCTTGTCGCACTGCTGGCAACCGGTCTGCTGGCGCTGATGGCCTTGCTCGCCATCATCAATTACTACAGTATCGATCAGAAGAATCGTCTGGACGCGGCGGCGATCAGCGACGCCCATAACCTCAGCATAGCCTATCCACAATATGGAACACTCCAACGAACGTATCTCAATCTTAACGGGAATATCTTCACAGCCGATGAGAGGAATGAATATTACATTGTCATTTTCAATATAGAAAATAAGAAGGTATACGCTCCGGGTACGCAGCTTGCTCGTATTCCCACACTGGCGGCGCTGGTTGTTGCGTTACGTACCCCCAATGCTCCTCACCCGGCGGTGAACGGCCTGCTTCAGGCCGTGCGAGCCGCCAGGAACAACGTGCAAACGGAGAGTGAGATCGGGCCGGGGCGATTGATTGCGCGCCCCTTCATTACAGTACCAATTACTGCCGGTGCTGATAATAGCCAGGTGGTCGGTGTCTTGCTGATGATGCCTAGAAACGCGGCGGATAATACCGTGCCACCTTTCGTCTCTGCCGTCGGCAAAGCCGTTCTGCTGGGGGCGCTGGTCGCCGCGCTGGTCGCCGCGCTGGTCGCTATCCTCTTCTCGCGCACTCTCACGCGCCCAATCTCGAACCTGAACCGAGCTGCGCGCGCCATGGCGGCGGGCGACTACAGCGTGCGCGTGGAAACCGAGGCGCAGGGCGAGTTGGGAGAATTGTCACACAGCTTCAATGAGATGGCGGCCCAATTGAACCGTGACGTTGAGGAATTGCGCAAGCAAGAGGCGTGGCGGCGCGAACTCATCATGAGCATTACACATGATCTGGCAACACCTCTCACCGCCATCGCCGGTCTGGGCGAAGCGCTGATCGATGGCGTGAATCAGAGCCGTGAGGAGTATGAGGAAACGGGCCGTGTGATTGTGCGTGAGACACTACGCTTGCGCCGCCTGGTGCGCGACCTGCATGTCATGGCCAAGGTTGAGGCGGGCGCACTTTACCCCGTGCGGAAACAGGTGCGGCTGGCGGCGCTGGTCGATGAGGTGCTGGCCGTGCTGGCAACCGAGTTTGAGCGCGCCCAGGTCGAGCCGATTAACACCGTGCCCTTCACGCTGCCTCCCATTCCTGTCGATCCCGACATGCTCACTCGCGTCTTCACTAACCTGTGCAGCAATGCCATTCGACACACGCCGACGGGCGGCACGGTGACGATCTCAGCTCAGCAGCACGGTAATGAGGTGCTGGTCTCCGTCACCGATACCGGCGTCGGTATCCCACCCAACGCGCTTGAGCGTGTCTTCGAGCGCTTTTTCCGCGCTGACAATGCGCGTCGCTCCTCCACAGGCGGCAGCGGCCTGGGCCTCGCCATCGTCAAAGCCATGATCGAGGCGCACGGCGGTCGCATCTGGGCCGAAAATGTGCCAGGGGGCGGCGCACGCTTCACTTTCTCGCTTCCGCTCAATCCAACCAGAAGTGATGCGATTGTCAATGCTAAAACCGTCCCTTTGACATGATTATGTAACTGAAGACAAAGCATGTTGTATAATATAGTTAGAAGTATTTGATACGTGGAAGTGCTTTCTTGAACAAGAAAAAACTGCTAGAGAAAATCCTGGCGGAACCAAAAAATGTTCAATTTAGTGAGATGGTGACACTGGTGGAAGCTTTTGGATTTGAACTGACACGTACAAAAGGAAGCCATTTTATTTTTACACATCCTGAGATACCAGAACTGATCAACCTCCAGGAAAAAAATGGTAAAGCTAAGCCATATCAAGTTCGCGAGTTTTTATAATTAGTAGAAAAATATAATCTCAAACTACAAGAATAGAAAGAGAGGCATTTATGAAAGATTATCACATCAATATATTCTATAGTGAGGAAGATGAGGGCTATATCGCAGATATCCCAGATTTGAAATTTTGTTCGACCTTTGGTGATACGCCAGAAGAAGCCTTGAAAGAAGTACTAATTGCGAAATCCGCATGGCTGGAAGCTGCTCTAGCAAAGGGTAAACCCATTCCCCCACCCAGATATAAACCCGTGATCTATCAGACGGTAGGGGCATGATAATAAATCATGCCCCCTGGATTAATACGTATATGCTTTCAGACCATCCTGCAACTCTTGCCACAGAGCGCGCACTTCGGCCTCACCGGTGCGGATATTACCAATGGCAACACGGATGGTAAACTTGCCGCGCAATTTCGTGTGCGAGAGGAAGAAGTGGCCGTTCTCGTTAATGCGCGCCATCAGACGCTCGTTGAGTTCGTTTAACGCCTCTTCATCGTCCTGACCCTGTGGGTGGGCGCGTAGACAGACCAGGCTGAAAGGTGCGGGGGCCATGATCTCGAAGTCCGGCGATTCCTCGACCCACTGCACGAGTTGCTGCGCTATCCTGATATGCTCACGCAGGCGCGCCGCCAGCCCCTCCTGACCGAAATAGCGTAGAATCATCCACAGCTTGAGTGAGCGGAAACGGCGACCCAGTGCGTTGCCATAGTCCATCAGATTTGGCGTCTCATCGCCTCTGCTCTCGTCGTTGCGTAGATATTCGGGCACAAGGCTGAAGGCGGCCTTGACGACTTCTGGCTTGCGCGTGTAGAGAACACTGCAATCTATGGGCGTAAAGAGCCATTTGTGCGGATTGACGATCAACGAGTCGGCACGCTCGACCCCTTGCATAATCCAGCGCATCGCCGGGTCGATAGCCGCTATGCCGCCATAGGAGCCATCCACGTGCAGCCAGAGACCGTATTGCTCGCAGATGTCCGCGATCTGTGGCACCGGGTCAATGCTGGTCGTCGAGGTGGTGCCGATGGTTGCCACGACGGCGAAGGGAAGGTAGCCGCGCGCAATATCCTCTTGAATGGCCGCCGCCAGCGCCTGTGCATCCATGCGAAACTGCTCATCGGTAGGAATCTTACGTAGCCCCTCCTGACCGATGCCCAGTGTGATGACGGCTTTATCAATCGAGGAATGCGTCTCCTGCGAACAATAGCAGCGCAACGGGGGCAATTCGTGTCGTCCGGCCATACCCTTCTGGCGAATATAGAGGTGAGGGATGGCCTCACGTGCCGCCGCCAGCGCGTAGAGAACACCGGTTGAGGCAGTATCGTTGATGACACCGAAAAGAGGGTTCGGCAGGCCGAGCATCTGACGCAGCCAGTCCAGCGCCACCTGCTCCAGTTCGGTCGCGGCAGGCGAGGTGCGCCAGAGCATGGCATTGACGTTGAGTGCGGCGGCCAGAAGCTCGCCCAGGATACCAGGCGCAGAGCCGGTGATGCCGAAATAGGCCATGAAGCCAGGAGCATTCCAGTGGGTGATACCTGGCAGCAAAATATGCTCGAAATCGGCCAGTATCTGTTCCATCGGCTCCGGGGCAACCGGCGGCTGTTTGGGCAACGCCGCCCGAATCTCCCCTGGCATATTGCGTGAGAGAACGGGATAGCGCTCGGTATGAGCGAGATAATCAGCAATCCAGTCGATCACCTGATAGCCGTAGCGGCGAAATGCCTCCGGCTCCATATCGCCAAAAACACCGGGCTGCTGTGCCCTATCCAACGGTTGTAGTTCTTGCGTCATCGTACATGTTCCTTCTACTGTAGTATGATGCCTATACCCTGAATACTCTGCGTCGCCATGTTAGAGGCGTTAGGACGAACATTGAAAATTTTCATTAAATAAGGTGCAGGGCAAGAGAGCAGGTGAGCACACAGGATAGCCGCGAGGGGAACCCCTACAATGAAAACAGGCGGGGACGACGCTCTATCATTGTAGGGGCGTGAGAGCCACAAAGCCGACTTAGACGAAACCCCGGCTCACACAGAGTTCGGCGTTGAGAATGGAGCCACCGGCGGCACCGCGAATGGTGTTGTGGCCAAGCACCACAAATTTATGCGTCAGGATGGGGCAGGGACGCAGACGACCGAGCGTAACGCTCATGCCGTTGCCCGCGTCGCGGTCGCGCAGCGTCTGCGGGCGGTCGATCTCGCGGCGATAAAGCAGAGCATGCTCAGGCGCGGTGGGCAACTTGAGTTGCTGCGGCTCCGGCGTGTAGCTCTCCCAGGCCGCGATGATCTCCTCCTCGCTCGCCTGACGCTCAAGCTCGACGCTGACGGCCTCTAAATGGCCTTCGCGCGTCGGCACGCGATTACAGTGCGCGCTCACCACTATGGGCGCGTCGGTGAAGCCGCGTCCCTCTTGCCAGGTGCCGAGCATCTTGAGCGTCTCGCTCTCCAGCTTCTCCTCTTCGCCCCCGATGTAGGGAATGACATTATCCAGAATATCAAACGAGGGCAGGCCGGGATAGCCTGCGCCGGAGATGGCCTGCATCGTCGTTACCAGCGCCTTGCGCACGCCGAACTGCTGTTGTAGCGGCTTGAGCGCCATCACCAGCGGCGTCGCGGAACAATTAGCATTGGTAACGATGCAACCGGACCAGCCACGCCGCTTACGCTGTTCCAGCACGGCGGCAGCATGGTCGGCATTGACTTCAGGTATTAATAGCGGCACATCAGGCGACATGCGATAGTTTTTAGCATTGCTAAAGACGTTGATGCCTGCCTGGGCCAGCGCCAGTTCGATCTCGCCTGCCACCTCGCCAGGGAGGGCCGAGAAGGCGATTTTGACGCCGGAAAGCGCCTCCGGCTGACAGGGCACGACGGGCATACTGGCAACAGAGGCCGGTAGCTCGCTCGGCAGACGCCAGCGCGTGGCCTCGGCATAGGGACGTCCATCGTGTCGCTCTGAGGCAGCAACGGCCACCAGTTCAAACCAGGGGTGGCCCTGCAACAGTTCGATGAAGCGCTGCCCTACCATGCCGGTTGCACCCAGCACGGCCACAGGGATGCGCGCGGTCGGAACATAATGAGACATTAGCGAGCCTCTCGCTTTCTCTCACGCAACGGGTGAGCATGGCGCACCAGTGGGATCACCGGTGCAATCAGGTCACGGTGCAGGCAGCGTAGCGCCCGCTCGCTATCTTTATCGGCCACAATGAGCGTGATGCCCAGTTCGGACGAACCTTGCGTGATAACGGCAATGCGCTCACGGGCCAATGCAGTCACAGCGCGCGCCGGACTCATCGGGTCGGCGGTAAAGCCGGAGCCGATGCAGGCGCAGGCCGCCAGCCCTTTACGCGCCCGTACCTGCCACTCATCGTGATTCATGTCGCGCTTGAGCAGCGCCACCACCGTATCGGCAGACGGCTCCTCGACCACGAAGGAGAGATGATGGCCGGACGAAGAGCAGATAGCGACCGGCGCGGCTCCGGCGCGGGCCGCCAGCGCAAAGACCTGGCCTGCATTCTCCGGTGCGCCAAACAGGTCAGTACTCTCAACCGTAATCAGTGCCAGATGACGCCGCGTTGTGATGGCCGCTGCCCCGCCGGGGATATGCCCCTCCGGCCCGACCAGCGTGCCGCGCACCTGGGGACGAAAGGTATTGCGCACGCGCACAGGAATATTGCGCGGGGCGATAGGGATAAGCGTGCGTGGATGCAATACCTTTGCGCCAAACCAGGAGAGACGCGCCGCCTCAGCATACGAGAGGCTGGGCAGCAGGCGCGCGTTGGCGACCAGGCGTGGGTCTGCCGTCAGCACGCCATCCACGTCGGTATAGATCGTGACTTCCGCGCAATCGATGGCCGCACCGATGACGGTTGCCGAATAGTCTGAGCCATTGCGACCGAGCGTGACGACGTGACCGGTCTGCGTGCGCCCGATAAAACCGGCGGACACGGGCACAATGCCGCGCTCCACCAGTGGATAAATCAGGGCCTGCGCTCTGGCGCGGGTCTCGTCGGGCAACGGGTCTGCTCCAATCACCGTACCGGTGGCGGCGCTGCCATGTGGATGCTCCGTCACAATCACTTCTTGCCGTATCGCTTCGGCCTCAACGCCCAGGTCGCGCACGGCTCCGGCGACAATCAGGATGGAGAGCCGCTCGCCCCAGGCGGCGACGGCGGCTGTAGGTAAAGTTAGATCGCGTCCCTGCTCGGCTGCATGACGCAGAGTGGCAATATCATCGACCAGCCGTGTCAGCGCATACTCAAGCTCGGCGCGCACCCTTGCCTGCAACTCCGTGTCTTGAATGGCCTGCTCCACCGCGTCACGATGCTTCTGACATAGCGCGGTAATCTCCTGCTCACACATCGCATCCTCGCCGGTGCTGGCACAGCGCGCGATGCGCAGCAGTTGATCGGTAATGCCGGACATGGCAGAAACAACGACGACAGGGAAATGTGCCTCCTCAGCACGGGTTGTCGCAATAATGCTCGCAACTTGACGGATACGTTCTCCGTCGCCTACGGATGTACCTCCAAATTTAAGCACACTGACTGAACTGCTCATGATAAACCACCAGTATCCTTTTCCTTGACATCATGGGCGTGACAAATCACGCCCCTACACGTTTGCCGATGCGCTGGCTTCAGCGACAGCGGCATTCAGCGCTTGATCGAGATCGTCAATCAAATCTTCCACCGTCTCCAGACCGACAGAGAGACGAACGAAATCGGGCGTAACACCCGTCTCCTCCTGCTCTGCGGGTGTGAGCTGGGAGTGTGTGGTGCTGGCCGGATGAATGATGAGCGATTTGGCATCACCGATGTTGGCCAGGTGTGAGAAGAGTTCGACATGACTGATCAGGCTCTTACCGGCCTCCAGGCCACCCTTGATGCCAAAGCCCAGAATAGCGCCATAGCCATGAGTGAAGTACTTCTCGGCCAGCGCATGCTGTGGATGACTCTTCAGCCCCGGATAGCTGACCCAACTGACAGCGGGATGTGACTCCAGGAACTCCGCCACACGCAGCGCATTCTGGCTGTGCCGCTCCATGCGCAGGGGTAGCGTCTCCAGACCTTGCAGGAACAGCCAGGCATTAAAGGGTGTGGTAGCGGCACCGATGTCACGCAAAAGTTGCACACGCGCCTTTAAAATGAAGGCCAGAGGGCCGAAAGCCTCAACGTAGCGCAGGCCATGATAGGATGGATCAGGTTCGGTAAATTCCGGGAAACGCCCGCTGGCGGCCCAATCGAACTTGCCGCCATCGACAATGACGCCCCCGATAGCCGTGCCATGCCCACCGATGAACTTGGTGGCCGAATGCACGACAATGTCGGCCCCGTGCTTCAACGGCTGCACCAGATAAGGCGTTGGAATGGTATTATCGATAATGAGCGGCAAGCCATGCTCGTGCGCGATATCGGCCACAGCACGGATGTCCAGCGTATCCAGGCGCGGGTTGCCCACCGTCTCGGCATAGAGAGCCTTTGTACGATCATTGATAGCAGCACGGAAATTCTCCGGCTCGCGCCCATCCACAAAATGTACCTTGATGCCAAGTTTGGGCAGCGTATAGTGGAAGAGATTATAGGTACCGCCATACAGGCTGGCCGACGAGATAATCTCGTCACCCGCACCGGCAATATTGAGAATCGCCAGCGTCTCAGCGGCCTGACCGGAAGAGGTTGCCAGCGCACCTACCCCCCCTTCCAATGCCGCAATACGCCGCTCGAAAGCATCGTGGGTCGGGTTCATAATACGAGTGTAAATATTACCAAACTGCTTGAGGCCAAACAGGTTCGCGGCATGCTCCGGGCTGTCAAACACATAGGATGTGGTCTGATAGATGGGAACGGCACGCGCATTGGTAGCGCTATCGGCGGTCTCCTGACCGGCATGTAACGACAACGTTTCAAAACCATAGCTACGGTTACTATTAAGAGCCATACAGTTGGTTACTCCTTCTTGGGGTACGAAACCTGATATCATTATTCCGTAGGGGCGTGATTGATCACGCCCTGCTCACACTCACCCTCCCTGCTCGCGGCTCAACGGGCCACCAGGGCGTGATCAATCACGCCCCCACGGGCCACCACCGCGTACTCCATCACGCCCCTACCGGCCCACCACG
>Ga0080006_1159684_pt1 | contig 46273 bp, 44 predicted proteins | sample RS3BMetagenome_FD_69209 | JGI IMG/M metagenome (GOLD analysis project Ga0080006, IMG submission 69209) | Ferric oxide microbial mat and aquatic microbial communities from Rainbow Spring, Yellowstone National Park, USA - RS3B (SPADES... ... | reverse complement strand
GTCCTTGGGTGAAGGCCGAGAAGCAAACAGGCTTCTTTAAGAGTGTACAGACGTTCTGGCACGCCTATTCTATTGCAAACACCTATTAAAACCTATGTATTTTGAAACTGTTGAAAACGGCGTTCAAAATAGACTTCGACTTACGCGCTTTGACGGACTCCCATAAAAGGGTTTGGCACTCTTCGTAGGCGATGTTTGAACACTTGAAAGCTAGGGCGGGTACCTGAGTTGTGTGTTCGGCGTCAAATATTTGGCATTCGAATAGCCTTGAAGCTTTACAGGCTTCGGTTCGACGCAAAGAGGATGAGCAGCGGGCGCATACGGTTAACCATTGTGCCCAACCCAAGGCGCTACATAAGCAAAAATTCAGAGGAGTGAAAGGTGTGAATAATCGTCCACGTGCTCTGAAGCGGTTCACAACGTGCGTGTCAAATCGGGAGAAAAGAGGTAGAGGGTAACCCGCTTTGGCTAAGGGTCGGTAGCGTTGTCCAGGTTTGACGCGGGGCTGTTGAGTTCTTTGATGAGTTTGTCTGTCATCACGTGGTTCCTTAACATCGTGGTCAAAGTGAAAAGTATGAGTCCTGTGAACATGGATAGGAGCCCGCTTACTATCAGGGTGATGGAAAGGAACGAGAGTACGAATGACACGTAGCGCTGAGTGAGGTACTCGACTGCCGCGTATGACCCCACCGTGGTTCCGGCTACGAACAGGCATCCGCCCGGTAAGCCGTAGAACATGAGTGGGTGTCTTATCGACATCAGCTTGAGGGTGCTCGCTACGACGTCGAGTGTGTGAAACACCGGGTTGTAGGTGGACGTGTCCTCACCGTAGGCAACTGCTACCGAAGTCTCTTTAACCACCAAGTTGTTTTCTTTCGCCTTCATCAGTATCTCCGAGTCCACACCCATGCCCATTTCGGAGGGCATCAGGGCGTCGAGTTTGCTTGCCTTGTAGGCTCTGAATCCACATTGTGTGTCCGATATCCCGGCGCTTTTCTCTGACAGGGTGAAGCTGTTCAGAATCTTGTTGCCAAGCGCCCTGTAACCCGGAACGGATTCTTGTGTTCGGCGGTTCAGGAACCTGGAGCCCACCGCCACGTCGGCTCCGCTGCGGATGATTTCCACGAGTTTGGGTATCTCGTCGGCGTCGTGTTGCCCGTCGCCGTCTATGGTGACCAGCACGTCGGCTTTGCTGTCCTTTGCGTATTTGAAAAGGGTTCTCATCGCCTCGCCTTTGCCCATGTTTCTGGAGTGAGTGATCACTTTGGCGCCCATTTTCAAAGCTATTTCCGCTGTCATGTCTTGGGAGCCGTCGTCCACCACGACTACTTCGTCGCAGTGCTTGGACGCTTTGAGTATCACCTTTGAAATATATTTCTCTTCGTTGTACGCGGGTATCCCCACGACCACGCTCTTCTTCTTAACGGGTCTTGTTCCAGTTTGACTGGCCAATCCTTGTCCGCTCACGTTGAGTGGCTGCGTTTCGTTGGACGTCTGCAAAACTATCAGGCAATAGACGGGTTAAAAATATTAAGGTGATTGAACGTTTGCGGGGGGTGTTCTATATGCGACGTGTCGGTGTTATTGCCTAATACGAATGATGATATACAATTGTTTGCGCCTCGGAGCTGTGGTCCCGTTGAAAAACAGTTTGAAAGCGGTGCCAGTGGTCGATGCGCGGGCAGCAGGCTTTCGCCGTCGGCGAACCGTATTCATCAGCGAAGACGTCCTTTTCTCATCGTTGAAAACCATGAGACGTAGGTAACCGAAAAAGGGCTTACCCGTCTGAACTGAGCTGAACAGAACTGAGCTGAGCCACGTGGCGTCGCGTGAAGCTTGTTCGTTGCAAAGGCTTCGTCGATTTTGGTTGACCACGCATATCGACATGAAATGTGTTGAGTCAGTGTCCGCGGCGGGGGGTGCTGGGGGCCGAGAAACACTCAAAAGCAGTTCTGCGGGTCGCCGCTTCCGGGCTTGAAACCCCCCTTTTGAATGGGCTGAGGGGACGCCAGATTTTCGTGTTCTGGGTAAATTGGTGGTTCGCTGCAGTAGAAGATGAGTGGGTTAGCCTCGCCTGGTGCGCGTGTTATACATTGTCCGAGCAGGGGCTGTGTGTGTGCGACACGCTTAATAGTTTGCTTCGAATGTTTTCACCACTTTGGCACACACCGATGTTGAACCCGGATTCGTTAAAGAATGTTTGGGAGACCCGAGGTATCAGATAGTCGATGTCCGAACACCGTTTGAGTATGAGCGGTACCATGTTCCAGGCTCCGTGCTTATCCCCATCCAGTTTTTTCACGAATTGATTGACATGGTGGACGGGGCTAGGCCCGTGATATTTCTGTGTGAACACGCGAACAGAAGTCGGGTTGTGTGCCAAAATTTCGGGCACGTGTTTAAAGAAGTTTATAACATGGTTGGGGGCATGGAGCGGTGGCTCAAGCTCGGCTTCGAGTTTGAGTCAGGCATGGATGAGAAGGGTTTGCTTTGGGCCAATAGACTCAAAGAGAAGGGTTACCCTGTTGACGCTTTGTTCGCACCATACACTTCTGAGCGACGCACAGTCTGACAAAAGGTTTCAGAGTTTTTTGTGTTGCGTGCTTATCAGGTCTTTTTGGGTGGATTTGAATTTATTGGTTGACCTATGAATCCCTTTTTCGCTATCCCCTCTTTATTGTGGCGAATGCCACCACGGCGACCAGCGCTATTAAAGTAAAGAGGATGTAGAGGTTGAGGTAGGTTTTGACGTAGACCGCGTGAACCGTGATTGGCTTCGTTACGCTCAGCGACAGGTCTTGTGCTGAGCTGTTCAGTGTTCCGAACCATCCTTCAAACAGGCTTGGTAGAAGTGGGTTGTTTATCTGTGCCGGAGCGCTGACCTGCAGCTGGGCCCCTTCGGGGTAGAATCCTTTTATGTCTGTGCCCGGCGCCTTTACGATAACGAGGTACTGGGGTGTGTAAGTAGCGTCTATGAGTATCGAGGAGTTCACCGGAACAAGTAGCCGGGTCTGGTTGGACTTCAGATTGTTGACTGTCAGATATGAAAAAATCAGCATCTCAGAGGATGAGACGTTGATTACACTAGGAAGGTTTGCGCTGTAGTAGCTCCCGTCGTTGTACCAGCCGCTTTGGTTGACGAAGTATTGCAGATATGGACCCGTAAAATTGACTATGAACTGTTCTTCGTAGTACGGGGTGATATTCAAAGGCGCAACCAAATTGTAGGTAAAAGATGATGTATAGATTTTCTGTGTGTTTACCATGCTGTAAACGTAGCTGAGTCTTGAAGTGGTTCCGAGAGGTATGATAAGCGGAAGGCTCAGCTGGAGCGGGGTGGACGCGTTGTACCAACCCGCTTCCTGTCTGAAATACTTGGAGTAGTTGCCGTTGAAGGTCACAAGGAACTGTTGGACATATGTAGCGTAAACAGTGATTGGTTGGGTCACATTCAATGTTAGCGTGGTCACTTTCAGTTCAGTGTTATTAGTGGCTAGGAACTCTAGTGTAAAACGGGAGCTGGCAGTCACCGCTACGACTTGTGCAAAGCTGAGTTTCACGCTTTTACCCGCGTCGATCCATTCTACATAGTTGCTCAGAGGAACACTTTCGCGGTAGCTGGGCGACGAGTATGACGCTTCGTAGTCGACGGATACGGAATACTGTTTTAAATATGACGGCTCGAAACTTGTGGGTTTACTAATTGTGGCAGTGATGGTAGAAGACTTGTCCCCGTTGAGCCAATTCGTAAAAAGCGCTCTTATGTAGGGGGTCGGTTGAATTATTGTGGGCGCAGTTATCTGTGCTTCTACTTGGCTTCCGGTTTGCGGGTTAATTGTGATATTGTCCTCGAGGACTGCTGGACCCGAGGAAACAGGGAAGTCAAAGGTGCTTGGAAGAGTGAAAAACTCTGTTGAATTAAGCTTGAGAAACGTGGGTTGAGAGGTGGAAACGGAGATAAACGTTTCGTTGAGTGGCCACAGCTGGGAGAAGCCGTATAGTGAGCTGGACACTAGGACGATCGGCGCGGTCTGATTGGTTGAGCGAGTCTGATTGAGTACTGGAAAAACCTTTGCACCGGTCACGGTTTCGGTTTCGTCGGCGCCGTAGGAGGAAGCTTCGCTTACCGGTGTGAGCGCACCCGAAACAGAATAGTAGAGCTCCAAGTACGCGTTTACTCCGAGGACCTGGGTTGCCACCCCGTCGTAGGGTCCGGTGAACACCAGCTGCAAAAGGTTATAGTTCACGGGGTTGGTTCCCCCAACAACTAGTACTGGAGCGTTAAGCCCGCTGTCTGCCAACGTGACTAGATCGAATGTCTCGCTGAGAACGCTTTGCTGCAAGTTGCCTTGGGTAACGGTTGCTGCAAAGCGCACACTGGCTTTGCCACCTGAGTACCCCACAGAGATTGTTGGCTGAAATCCTATCGGCGCACTAGTGCCCACGAAGTCATTTATCTGGTAACTGTAGAATGTTCCGTTTTGTGTTAACAGCAACGAACCCAATCCAGACACTGAGCTTGAATCAAGCTTGGAGGGATAGGAGCTTATGTTCCACACGTTGTCGATTAGGCTCAAAACGAAATAGTTGTGTGACATCTGAGTTATTTGTAGTTCGTTCTGCAAAAAGTAATAATGGTTCACCCCAGTGTACATCACCGCGTCCAGCTGTAAGCCACCCGCGGATCCGCCGATCAGCGTTGGGTTCGAAGGGGAAGCGTAGTTTTTACCCAGAGTTAAAGAGTAGATTTCGGCTATGCCCGTGGCCTCCGTGGTGTTGTAGGGTTTAAGGACGCCGTAGTCCGCTATGCCGACGGGTTCAAACCCGTTTGCGTAGGGTGTTCTTCCCGCTATTCCCAGCGAGCTGGTCTTGGAAACGTTGCTCGTCGGTATGGGTGAGTCGACCCATAGCGGCGTGGCAGCAAATATGATAAGCACGGTTACGAACAGTGCAAGGAAAGTTGTTTTTTTGAGCACCTGTGTCACCAACTCGACGAGAACCCCCATTCTAGTAGAGGGTAACGCGCACAACGTATGTATAGATTAATCGTATTAAATTCAATGAATCATAATCAACCCTGTTCTATACCCGTTTTTTGGTATCATCTAAGTTTTTCTGTTGAGCTTGCAAGCCGTGGAAAAGAGTCATTCGGGAGCTTTTGCGGTTTAGCTGTGTGAGGGTGCGTGTCGAATCTTGTTGCGACGCATCGAATCGTCGTTGAGGGAAAAGCGTATTCCGGCGAGTTCGATTAGTGGCTTTTGCGCGTTGAGTTATGCGTTTCTAGCTTTGAATTGGTTCACCCACGCTTGAACCTTATATATCTCTGAGAATTTTTATTCGTGTGAAGGAGACAACGCGAATCGCGCGTGGCGCCAGCGCTCTTTTTTCGTCCAACTTGGCGTCCAACATAATCAGCTATGGTTTCTATATTTTCATTGTGCATTTTCTTGTGGTGGGGTCGCTGGGCGTGCTGTATTCGCTCAACGTTGTGAGTGGTCTACTGGCTTCGTTTCTTCTTCTTCAATTGCCAGGAGGATTCGGGCGCTTCATAACTGGGAGAGTACAGACGGGTAGGATGAATGAGGCAAGATACTATTTTAGAAGTGGCCTATACTTTGCTTTGGCCATTTCCGCAGTCAGCGCTCCAACGTTGGTGGTTCTATCACCGCTTATCGCCAAATGGTTATTCGGGTCTTCCTCTCATCTCGGGCTAGTGTATTTGGTTATCTTGGACTTTGTGTTTTACGTTTTCAACAGTTTTCTGGGTCTCTCGCTCTCCTCTCGAAGACTCTTTGGGCGCTCCAGTATAATAGGCGTGACGTCTTCGGCCGTGAGATGCGGGTTGGGCGCAGTTCTTATACTCTTGGGATTCGGAGTGGCCGGAGTGCTGTACGGCTGGATAGCCTCCGACATACTCTTCTTGGTGGCCTATCTGAGATACGCAAAGCCTTTCCTGAAAGGTGAAAAGACCAAGCAGAACCTGAAAGAAGTTGTGTCCTACTCGCTTCCACTTTTTTTGGCAGCCGGCGCGGTGGTTGTGCTCCAGAACGTTGACAGACTGTTCGTCCTCAAATATTTGGGGCTGGTTCAGCTGGGTATCTACGGGTCCATACTTATAGCTGCGAACATCCCAAAGATTTTGCCGAGTTCAGTGGGTAGCGCGCTTATGCCCGCGATAATAAAGTTTGAAGACCAAGACCGTCTGTCGCCGAACATCATCATGAAGTCGATTAGATATATAACGATGCTCACGGTTCCCACTCTTGGTTTGCTTGCCGCGGTCGCAAAGCCCGTTATCCGAATACTGCTGGGAGCCACCTTTACTCCCGCATGGGTTTCTTTTTCTGTGTTGATGCTGGGTAGCGGAGCCATGAGCCTCGACATACCTGTCACCCAGGTGTTATCGGCGAAGAAGAAGACAAAGGTGTTGGCGGTTCAGGAGCTGGTGAGCAGCGCTGTGCTGGCCGCTTTGGCAATTCTTCTGATACCCAAACTGTACGTGACGGGTGCCGCACTCGCCTATGTTCTCGCTAGGATCTCGGGTTTTGCGGTGACAAGCAGGGCTGTTTACAAGCTGGGTTTGCTGAAAGTTGACCTGCGGGACTATGCGAAGACTCTTGCGATGACGGCAGCCGCAATGGTTCCCACTTTGCTGGTTGAGGTGCAGCTGAGATTCGCTTGGTACCTTCTCCCACTATTTCTTTTAGTGGGCGTCGCTTCTGCGATTGTGGTTGAAAAGTTTCTGAAACTGTTTAAAGACGAAGACTATGAAGCGGTTGTGGACGTGTTTCCGAGTAGGATAAGGTGGCTGGCTTCTGCTATATGGAAAAAACTACGATTGCCGGTGCCCGCCTATACTTGAGAGCTGGTTGGCGTGAGTGTAGTGAATAAAACTACTTCGGTTCATCATTAAAGTACTTCGCGTCCTTCAGCTTTGGGTTCCAGCTCAGCGGTGCCGCCTGCGTAGGTCGATGTTTGCGATGCACACCAAGGCGGCAACGAAGCTGCTCACAACATAGAGACCCATGAAATAATACTTGATTGCTGTGCCGGGGTCGGTCGCCGTAAAGAGTCCAAGCATTTGGGTTATGGAGTCGTCGAAGTGGAAGGCCAGCGGTACGAAAAGGAACCATGCGATTCCGAACAGGTTGACAAACGCGGGGAGACCTTTCACGGCTTATTCTGAGTTGCCCGGCGAAGTTAAGCTTTACTTGCGGACCCGAGGATTCTCTTTACCCTATCTATATAGAAGGGCGTGTTTGATACGTGTCGGGTCGAACGCAGAGCTGTACCTGTCAGCCCGATACTCAGCGTCCCGCTCTTACACACATTATTTTGTTGGAGACCCTAATGGGCCACGGGTTTTGAGCGTGTGTAGCCGAAAGAATAATAGGTGGGGTCGGCGTGCCACAGGTTCGCGTGTATATGAAAAAACTAGCTCTTGAAGATGTGGTGGACGCTGTGGGCATCCTTTTGTTCTTGGCAACCCCCATAGCGATTCACTTGGATTACAATGTGGTGGACTACGTTCAATCTTTAAGGTTCATTCATATTAACCTCTCAATCCAAGCTTACTACGCTGGTTTGTACCTTTTGAACTCTTTTGTGATACTCGCCATCTCGGTTTTCCATCTTAAGCCTAGAAGGTCCAGAGCCGTTGACTCTGGCGGCTAGGTTGGCCGCGTGCACACTCAAACTCTTTTTTGTTGTGTGAGCAGTTTTGGTTCATGTAAGCGTCGAGTCGGGTAGAAGAGCGTCGCCTATTCGGACGCCATCTTTCAATCGCCGCAGGCGAGGTTTTGGAAATTCTATGTGCTGAGGGGAACGGTTCAAATGTGTGTCAGCTGGGCGGTTTTATTGCGAGCTCCTCCTCGTGGCCGTTGAGTGTGAAAAGGAAGCGTTTTAGCAGGTTTCTTCCAGCAATCCTTTTATCAATATGGGGCGATGGAGTGTATTTCCACAGTGTGTTCTTCTGAACCGAGGAGAAGCGTGCCCGTAGCGGTGTAAAGCCTGATCTTTCTTGCGTGGGGCAAGACCGCATGGTATTCGTTTGGGGTAAGATATGAGAGGAGACCCAAGCGCTCGAATAACTGGAAGGGGATGGGCACTTCACCAGAAAAGCTGGTGTCCACGAGAAGTTCCGCGTCTTCGCCGCATAGTTCGTCTTTGAAGACGGGTGTCGGTGGTGTGGAGGAGCAGTCATACTTCCATTTCTGGGCCAAGTTCAACAACTCTGGTTGCGGGTTTCTCGTCTACGCGAAAGGTGAACGCCACCCTGAACTTTGAAGCTGTTTTTCGCGCCTCCTCGAAGCCCACGAACACGCCCTGAAGCCTTTGTTCCGTTACCACGGCAACCTTCCCTTTGTGCGTGTTTAACGTCTCCCGACTCGACCGAATGGAGTCCAGGTTTGCTTCCATTTCCTGCTCTAGTGAAAGGGCTTCGACATGGAATATAGTAAAAAATGTTGATTTAAAAGTGTTCTACGCAAGACGTTTGAGCTGAACTGTCCTTTCTGGATCGAACAATTTAGCTTCCGCTATGAACTTTGTAGCTTCGTCACTACTGATTTTTCCTTTTCTGGCGTCTTCAATCATCTTGATTACCTCTTTAGCAACGTCAGACTCCGCCGGAGTTAATTCAAACCCGACTTTGCACACTTCGCACGCCATCCAAAAGTCTGTTCCATAAGTAAACGGCACGAAATAGATATGTCCTCTCTTTTCCACCTTAAGTAGATGCCACTTTGACTTATTCTTACAATTGGGACACTGTCAGATCCTTACTGTTCCGTAGTCACGATAACGTCTTCCGCCATGACCCCAAGCGATCACAACCATTGATAACGACGAGGCAATTACATAAACGTTACTCTGCGGTAATTGGCTTCATCAAGTAGCGGTTTTGAGCCCTTTGTCATGGCATATTTTTCCTTATTCATAAGGAGAAGGTAGTCTATTGCTGGCAAGTGTGGAGGAGCAAGGCATCTTTATCCAAGTTCATTGATGAATAAGCTCGCAGCCTTACATGTCTATCCCCCTTGCTAAAGGCAGAGAGGGGTCTAGGGTCACAGCCGATGCGTATCTGCGCGGGCTGTGCTCGTCCGTGAGACGTAGAAAGCTACCCATCATAATGTTCGAACAAGTGAAGGCGAACGGAACACGGTCTTACAACTTCCTCATAGACCTTGTGAGCGGCCTCGAAAGGAAGGGGAAGACTGGTAGCCAAGTACCCTCTAAGTTCAAGGGTATAAAGTTCTGACTTTCACGGCCCTGAAGTGACATCATCGCCCTAGCTAAGAAAGGGGTTTGGGCTCGAAAAGTTCAGATACGGTGCGTGCTCTCCTATCACTGAATACTTCCCTAGCGTACCACTTGGACCCGAATATGACCAACTGTAGAAGTATTGGGAGTGTGTCCCTGCCCTTTTCCGTGACGCTCCAACGAATGACTTTGGGTGTACTCTCTTCCTCCGAACGCTCAATAAACCCACTGCTTTCAAGCTCACCAAGACGCCTAGACAACATCCTTGGAGTGATCCCGTCCAACGATTCAAGCAACCGATTGAAGCGGTCTATCCTGCGTAGTCCAATGTCCCGCAGTATCAGCAGAGTCCATTTCTTTCCTAAAACTCCGAGCGACACTGCTATGGGACACTTCTCGAAAATAACCCCTTCTCTGAATATTTGTGGCTGGATGGGCTCTCCAGCCCATCCCCTGCTTACTCCTGTATTATGGTTCAACTATACTTTTTGTCCCGTACCAACTTATAAGCTATACTAAGTATAGTTGCAGCATGGATAGCAAATTGACGAAGTTTGACCCAAGGTATGCTAACAGGGCGCTCCTACTATTTGGGGCGGCAGTCCTGACGGTCTTCTATGTGGAGCTGATGATGACCCCCTCCACACCCAAGCTTTTACTTCAATATGGGGTCCCGCTGGGTAAAGTTTCCCTGATACTCTCGCTTTACACGGTTTTCGGGGTTGCCATCACACCGGTTGTCGGTAAACTTGGGGATATTTACGGTAAAAAGCGGGTGCTTATCTACGTATTGTCAGCGTATTCTGTCATGGTGGTCTCAACCTCGTTCGTTCCAAACTTTACGACGCTTCTTATTTCGAGAACTTTTCAGGGGATAGGCATAGCTATTACCCCACTAGCTTTCAGCATCGCAAGGGAAGAGTACCCAAGGGAGATGATACCGAGGGCGCAGGCCCTTATTGCAGGAATGATATTCACTGGAATCGGACTTGGTTTGTCAGTCGGTGCATTTGTTTCCAACTACTGGGGATGGCAGGCGAACTATCATATCGCTACCCCAATTATAATTGCTTTGACGATTCTCATCTTTCTCCAGGTTAAAGAATCGTCATATCGGAACGCTGACACCAAGCTGGATTACCTCGGGTCGATCTTTCTCGGCTCATCCTTGGCAATGATCGTCTTGGGCCTTTCGCAGGGAGCTAGCTGGGGGTGGGCCTCGGTACCCATCGTCACACTGCTCTCTTTGGGACTCTTTCTCCTTGTCCCTCTAATCATTATCGAAAGGAGGGTCGGGCAGCCCCTGCTGGACTTCAGACAACTCGGAGCTCGAAACATATGGGTCTCCAATTTCCTAGCATTCAATACAGGTGCAGCAATAGTGCTAAGCTTCGCATCACTAGTATACAAGCTCGAGGATGCCCCTCCGTCTGGCTACGGCTACGACACCTTAACCGCGGGACTCTACCTCCTACCCCTTGCCATCATCGTGCTGATGGCTTCTTACCCCCTTGGGATACTCCAGTCCAAGTTCGGAGCCAGGCCATTGCTTTTCTTAGGAGGTGGGATAGGAGCAATTGGATCCGCCCTGCTGGCGACTGAATCGAACGCGGTACAGGTACCCGAATACCTGTCGGTAACCGCCCTCGGCTTAGTTATGATACTAGTCCCGCGCCAAGTTCTCCTAGTCCTGTCCGTGAAACATGCGGAGATGGGTGTCATGACATCACTCAACCAGGTGTTTTTCAATGTCGGACAAAGCATCGCTCCGGCAATTTCTGCATTGATTCTGTCAACCTATGCGACGACAGTGAAGTTCGGTGGAAAGACCTTTTCCCTACCCACGACGCAGGCTTTCGGCTACGTCTTCTGGGCAGTGGTCGCAATCTTCACGATATCCATTCCGGTTTCTTTCTTCGCAAAGGAAGTAATAAAAAAGGAGGTTACTACGAACTCATTAGAAAATCACCCTGAGGATGCTCTCCCCAAGAATTCTACTGGTCCTAGGAAAAATCTCCAATAAGCCACGACTGCTGCCTATCTGGCCAGTTGTGGGGCTAGGAGCACACGGGATACCTGCAGTAAGGTAGGAGGTGTGAGACGTGACACCATTCACAACAGCTCTAGACAATCCGTAAAATTTGGTTCTAACCCTATTTATCTGTACTCCTTTTTGCAGAGAGCTGCAAACAAGAGTACCTACGTGAACTGATTCGGATTTTGTGGGTTCACTGCCTTTTCTAGGGGGTAGGTGTTAGTGGTTACGCTAAATACTCTTCAAAGCACCCAACGATTCGACGAACCGGTGACCTCCGAAGCTTTAGCGAGGAGAGGATGTCAGACGCGTTGCCGTGACCCAACCCGCGGAGGACTTAATTTGGGCCGAGAGTTGTGCGAAGACATCTTTGAAGACGCTAATCCTTTCGGATGTGCATTACCCCACGGGTGTCAGCAGGACGTGTTTTCAAATCATTCGGGAAGAGAAGCCGGACATCGTTGTTTTGCTGGGCGACGTGGTGGTTGGCCATGGTCAGCGTGTTCTGGGCAACATGCGTGGCTTCTTTGAGCGATACCCTCATCCGCTTGAGAGAAGCGTGGTGGTTCTGGGCGACAATGAGTTCAGAGGCGACAGGCGGGTTTTGGAGTTCGTTTCTGGGTTACCCAAGCTTAACTCCGACCCCTTTACCCACCGCTTCGGAAACATGTTTTTCGCACACGGCAACGTTGAAGGGAGGGGGTGGTTCTCGGCTTTGCTAGAAGAAGCGGGTGGTTTCGCAGCGCGCCTGCTCAAGCCTCTGACGCCTCGACTGGTCTCCGCCGTTGCACGCTTAGAGTACCGAGTGGGCTCCGAGTTCTACTCTTTTCTGGGCCACATCCACTATCTGGGCTACGTAAAGGCTACTCGAACAACCTTTTGCGGGACACTCAGCACCAAAAAAATGGTTTACGGCTTAGAGGAATCGCTGGGTTACGTTGTCGTGAATCATTCGAACAACGGCTTCGTGCGCGAAGATGGGATCCAACTCGTCAGAGTTGACGCCGGTCGAAACGGTCACCGCGGACACGTATAATGACGCAGATAATCCGCGCGGCGAGTTAAACCCGTAGTACACCTTTGTTCAAGTAAAAGTGTCGCGAAGATTTACTTGCACTGGTTCACCTAGACTTAGGGTCACGGGCGTCGTAGCCTTTGCCTTTCAGATAGCGGATGGGTTTCGTGTCAAGCGTGTAACCCTTGAACCCCGGCTTTACTGACGCAGCTTAGAGCGTCGCCCCGAGCACTCGCTTAGGCTATCTTGCAAGGCATAGGCGAAGTTCTGTGCAGCTTGGGATGCGAGCCCGCGAAGCTCCGATAAAGACCGCCCATCGCGCTGTCGATGGTTTCCTAAGCGGGTTTTGGGGCCGAATTTCTTCGCTTCTCAAAGGTAGCGGAAACTGGTTCTGCGTGAATCGAACCGAGGTGAGAGTCCCCACGACCATTCCAGAAGGCACCGATTTTCGGTGTTTTTCCGTTGGAGTAGCGTTAGCAGAAAGCTTAAACTCGGCGTGGAGGACTCGTGTGCTGAAAGCGATTGGGTATAATCGAGTGGCCCGAGAACAAAAGGTGTGCCGTAGTACTTTCGTTTGACCTCGACGCGGAGTATCTCTGGAAGGTGTGGTTGAAGGGGAAGCCATCGCTCATCGACCTTTCACAGGGCGCATACGACGTCGAGGTGGCGCTGCCAAGGGTTCTCGCCATGCTTAGAAGACAAGCGGTTCGAGCCACCTTTTTTGTGCCTGGAGCAGTGGCCGAGAAGTATCCCGACGCGGTAAGAAGCATCGCCCACGAAAGACACGAAGTGGGTCACCACGGTTACAGACACGAAGATTTTTCTAAGCTCACCTACGACAAGGAAAAGGAGGCGATAGAAAAGGGTGCGCAGCTCATCAGGGATGTCTGCGGAAGTTACCCTGTGGGGGCGAGGCTGATACCCGGTAAAAACACTTACGCGTTGCTGAACCAAATGGGTTTCCTGTATAACAGCGTCCTCATGAACAGTGACCTTCCCTACCAGGTGACCGTTGGGCGGCTCAAAACCCAGTTGGTGGAGCTACCCGTCACTTTTTCGTTCAACGACACAGCCTACTTTGTCTACACCTTTGGCATGTCGAAGCCTCTTCTGACGCCCAGAATGGTTGAGGAGGTGTTCAGAGACGAGTTCGACGCGTTTTACGCCGAAGAAGGCTATTGCATGTTCATGCTGCACCCGCAGGTCATCGGCAGGCCGCACAGGCTCTCAATGCTCGAGCGAACAATCGAGTATATGAAGAGTAAAGGTGACGTATGGTTTGCTACGGCTCAAGAAGTCGCCGCCCACGCAAAGAGCTTCTTCTCTCGTTGACTCGCCACGCTGCTTATTTGCACCGCATCCGTATAAAGCAGTTCTTATTAGGAACCCTTTTTCGTATGATTCAGGAAGCCACCTTGAAGATCGGCAGAGACGAGGTTGAAGATATAGCGCTGGGAGCCGCGGTTCTTGGAACAGGCGGCGGAGGCGACCCGTTTATAGGCAAACTGCTCGCTCTCGACGCAATAGACAATCACGGCGAGGTTGATTTTCTTGACTTGAACCAAGTTGACGACGACGACTTCGTTATACCGTCGGCGATGATGGGGGCGCCCACGGTGATGGTCGAAAAAGTGCCAAGTGGAAGCGAAAGCCTTTCCTCTCTGAGACAACTCGAAACCCAAATCGGAAGAAAAGCGGACGCGATTGTTCCCATCGAGCAGGGCGGCATCAACTCTCAGATACCCATCGCGGTGGCAGCAACGCTGGGTCTTCCGCTTGTGGACTGCGACGGAATGGGAAGAGCGTTTCCCGAGCTTCAAATGGTTACATTTCACCTTGACGGCATACCCGCCACCCCCATGGTGATATCCGATGAGAAGGGGAACTCGATGGTGCTCAGTACGTGTAACAATGTGTGGGCTGAAAGAATCGCCCGCGCGGTCACGGTTCAAATGGGCGGCTCCTCCCTTATCGCAATTTACCCTATGCAGGGCTCCAAACTCAAGGCTTCGTGCGTGCCCAACAGCGTTTCCCTATCTATGAAGATAGGAAGAACCATAAGGGAGTCAAGGAGAAGGGGCGAGAACGCTGTGAATGCGGTGGCATCCATCCTTAACGGGCGAACCCTGTTTCAGGGGAAGGTGGTTGACGTTATGCGCAGGACCGTAGGAGGATTCGCTAGAGGTGACGCGAAGTTTGAAGGACTGGACGAATACTTGGGGCACAGCCTTACCATCAGCTTTCAGAATGAAAACTTGGTGGCTCTGCTCGACGGCCGAGTGGTGGCCTCTGTGCCGGACCTTATCACGGTGATGGACAGTGAGACCGGGATACCCATAACAACCGAAGGGCTTCGCTACGGAAACAGGGTCACGGTGATAGGTTCCCCGTGCAGCCCCAAGTGGAGGACCCCAGAAGGTCTTAGGACCGTGGGTCCCAGATACTTTGGCTATGATTTGGATTATGTGCCCGTGGAAAGAATTGGTGAAACACCTTGAAGCTGAGAATTGGAATAGATGTAGGAGGGACTCACACCGACGCGGTTATTTTGGATGAAAACGACTCGCTGGTGGGCGCCGCGAAGGTGGACACGACCCAAGACGTAACCAGCGGCATCAACGGCGCGCTGCAAGAAGTGATTGAAAAGAGTAGTATCGACAGGGACACGGTTACGGCGGTGATGTTCGGCACAACGCATTTCACGAACGCCATTGTGGAAAGAAAGAATCTTGCGCATGTGGGGCTCCTCAGAATAGGTAAGCCCGCAACACTCGGTGTGAAGCCCATGTTTTCGCTTCCCAAAGACCTCAGAGAGGCAATAGGCAACACTTGGCGAATAGTCAGCGGGGGACACGAGTACGACGGCAGAGAGATCTGGGAATTCGACGAGGACTCGACGCGCGCAGTGGCTCAGGAATTCAAGAAAATAGGCGTGGAGTCCGTTGCCATAGCATCAGTGTTCTCTCCGGTCAATCCGTCACACGAGGAGAAAGCCTCAGCCATCTTCGCTGAGGTGATGGGTCACGAGACACCCATCACGCTCTCTCACAAGATCGGAAGCATAGGTCTGCTTGAAAGAGAAAACGGCGCGGCGCTGAACGCTGCGCTCGCCAAGGTTGCCCCCTATACAATACGTTCGCTTGAGCAGGCGGTTGAAAGGGTGGGGTTAACGAAGGCGAAGACCTTTCTTACGCAGAACGACGGCACTTTGATGAACGTGGACTACGCAAGAAAGTATCCCGTGAGGACCATGGCGTGTGGTCCCACAAACAGCATGAGGGGAGCCGCATTCCTTACGGGTGTCCGAGACGGGATAATCATAGACATAGGCGGCACAACCGCGCTCGTTGGTGCGATAACCCATGGTTTCCCCCGGGAGTCCAGCGTAGCCGTGGAGATAGGAGGTGTCAGAACGAATTTCCGAATGCCCGACCTGCTTGCGGCCAGCTGCGGCGGGGGAACCGTGGTGAAGTTCGTGGATTCCTCGGTAGAGCTTGGACCCGAGAGTCTGGGCTTCAGAATAACAAGGGACAGTATTGCATGGGGCGGAGACACTCTCACCACCACCGATGTCGCCGTGGGCCTAGGCGAGGCGCAGGTGGACGACAGAAACTGTAAAAGGGAACGCGTAACCGCGAGGTTCAGCGTTGAAATGTTGAACAGAGCCTACGAAAAGATCATTTCCACCCTTGAAGAGTTCACCGACAGAATGAAGACTTCGGCTGAACCCGTGCCGCTCGTGCTGGTCGGCGGAGGAGGCATAATCGTACCCAAGAAGGCATACTCAAACTTCAGAGGGGCTTCCGTGGTCATCAGACCCGAACACTTCCAGTTTGCGAATGCAATAGGCGCCGCGATAGCGCAGGTGAGCGGAGAAGTGGACAAGGTGTACGACCTCGACAAAATGACGAGGGCTCAGGCAATAGAGTCGGCCAAGCAAAGCGCGTCGAACGAAGCTGTCAGCGCCGGCGCCGACCCGCTTTCGGTCGAGGTTGTCGAAGTGGACGAAATACCGCTGTCATATCTTCCGGGCACAGCGACCCGAATCAGAGCGAAAGCCGTTGGAAAACTGGTCTACTAGCCTACGCGTTCATCGGTTCGTCCGTCGGCGTGTCCTTTGGGCTACGCGAAGTGACACGCAACAAAGTGGTCGCTGCGGACCTCTCTAAGTTGAGGCTCAACGCTGCTGCACACGGACTGCCTCATCCAGCACCTATCCTTGAAAACACATCCCACAGATTCGAGAACTGGCTCCGCTTTTGGCGGCGACTCTTTGACTCCCGAAGGCTTCAGCCTGCGCTCGGATTCGCTTACCACTGGAACGCTCTCAATAAGAAGCTGGGTGTACGGATGCAAAGGATTTCTGAAGATTTCCCCTGTGGTTCCAGCCTCGCAGACTCTGCCGCGGTACAGCACGATGAGTCTGTCGCAGAAGTTGGCCACGAGACTGAGGTCGTGTGAAATGAAAATATAGGTGACGCCCAGCTTCGATTTCAGCTCTTTGAGTAGTGCGATTATCTTGGCTTGCACCGACACGTCTAGGGCCGACGTCGGCTCGTCTAGGATTATGGCCTTCGGGTTGAGGGCAAGAGCTCTGGCGATGGCTACGCGTTGCCTTTCGCCTCCGCTCAGGGTGTGGGGATACCTTGACTGATAGCTGTCGTCGAGATTGACCAGTTTAAGGAGCTCCGAAACCCTTCCGTCGTCCCGAATACGGTGTATCTCCAACGGCGCCGAAATCAGTGCTTTCACGCTGTGCCTCGGATTAAGCGAGGTTGTCGGGTCCTGAAACACCGCCTGAACTTCTCTCCGATAATTCTTGACTTCTGGTTTGCTGAGGCCGAAAACGTCTCTTCCTTTATAGACCACGCTTCCCCCGTCAGGAGCATAGAGAAACAGCAGAATCTTCGCGATGGTGGTTTTCCCAGAACCCGTCTCCCCTATTATCCCGAATGTTTCGCCTTCACGCACATCGAACGACACCCTGTCCAAAGCCGTGATGTCCGCGAGCTTCTTTCTTGTGAGCCCCGAGGTTATCTCGAATCTTTTCGTCAGGTTCTGCACGTTGAACAGGTCTCTCTGGCTGATGGGTTTCACCTCCAATTCTTCGCGAAAAAGCACGCCGCCCTGTGCAAAGCCTCGACCTCGTCGAGCGGTGGCTGGCCCGTTGAGCACACTTCCTTTACGAATTTGCACCGGCTGCTGAAGCAGCACCCAGACGTTTCCCTGTCCGCCTGCGAAACCTCGCCCGGAATACCCGAGACCGGCCGGGAAGCGTCCAGAGAAGGAATGGAAACTATGAGGCCCTGCGTGTAAGGATGAAGCGGTTTTTCGAAGAGCGTCTTCGTTGAGCCGGTCTCCACCACCCGTCCCGCGTAAAAAACATAGGTTGTGTCCGCGACTTCGTTTGCTATACCCAAATTGTGCGTAATAAGAAGAAGCCCCATCTGTCTGCTTTTGGTGAGCCCAACTATGAGCGACAGGATCTCCTTCTGAGTGGTAACATCCAGCGCAGTAGTGGGCTCGTCGGCTATCAGAAGGTCGGGCTCTCGCAGAAGAGCCATGGCAATCATGACCCTCTGCCTCATGCCGCCGCTGAGCTGAAAGGGATACATGTCGAGTAGCCTCGGGTTGTCGCCCAGCTTAACGCTTTCGAGTGCCGACAAACACTTCTCCAACCTCTGCTGTTTCGTAAGGCTTGCGCCGTCCGTGGAAGACCACTTGAGAACGTCGTTGAGCTGCTCGCCCACCTTGAACAAAGGGTTTATCGAGGACATAGGGTTCTGAAACACCATGGCTATTTTGCGTCTCAGCTCAGAGGACCGCCTGTCGGCTACGAGGTCGACTCCCCTGTAGAAAATGTTTCCCGACTCGATCACGGCGTTACTGGGCAGTAGTCCGGCAACCGCCCTAGCAGTCATGGTTTTTCCGCTGCCGGTCTCGCCCACAACCGCCACAGACTGCGACTCTCCCACTGCGAGATTTACGTCTCTGAGTATGGGTACCCTTCGGCGTCCATCCGCGACGCTGAGTGCCAAACCCTTTATCTCCAGCAGCGTCTCTAAGTCACCCTTACATCGAACAGGTCTCTCAGCCCGCTTCCTATCAGGTTGAACGACGCTATCAGAACCGCGAGTGCGACGCTTGGGAAAAACGAAATCCACCACGCGGTGCCAAGGTAGGGGAGACCCGAGGCCACCATGACTCCCAAGTCGGGCGTTGGCGGCTGGGCGCCGAGTCCCAAGAAGCCCATCCCCGCTTCAATAAGTATTATGAACCCGAGGTCCAGCGTCATCTTGACTATCAGTGTGCTAGCCGAGTTGGGGAGTATCTCCTTGAGCATTATACGGGCGCTGCTTGCCCCTTGAACCCTTGCGGCTTCTATGTATGGTTGATTCTTAAGCGATTTTGTCACGGTGTACATGATCCGCGCGTACCAGTTCCACCAGACGCTGATGAGGGCCAGCATCACGTCTCTGAGGCTGGGACCCAGAACAGCGGAGATCACCAGAGCAAAGACGAGAGCCGGAACGGCGAGGAAGATCTCGGTTACTCTCTGAATAAGCGTCTCAACCCAGCCGCCGTAGTAGCCCGCGAGCAGTCCGAGTAACACGCCGAGTGGTACGCTGGAAAGGAGCACCACGAAGGCCACAAGAAGCGAAATCCTGAAACCGAAGACCACCTGTGTAAAAACATCTCTTCCCACGTTGTCGGTGCCAAAAAGGTGTTTGAGGGAAGGGTGCAGGTACGCCTGCGGGAAGTCAGTGTATGGACCCACCTCATTGGGGTAGGGTGTCACAATGGGTGCAAGAACAGCCATGAACACTATCGCTATGAGAATCACGAATCCAACTGTGGTCAAGGGGTCCGAAAAGAGTCTGCGCATGGCGGCCCCAAACTCGGCTCCGCCGCGCAAACTGGGTTTCAAACGCGTTTCCGTTGAACCCATCATGAACCACCCAGCCTTATCCTTGGGTCGACGTATGCGAGTATAAGGTCCACTGCGAAGTTGAGAATCACGTAGAAGAGGCCGATTATCATCGTGGTGGCGACTATGGCGTTAAAGTCTTTGCTCAGAAGAGCCTGAACAGCGTACTGTGACAGTCCTCCCCACGTAAACACTTCTTCGACCAGAAACGCGTTGGCTATGAGCGAAGCGTATAGTAAGCCCAGAACAGTTAGTACCGGTGTCATGGCGCTACGCAAAGCATACTTAAAATTCAGAGACAAAGAAGGAGCCCCGAACGCCTTCAGCGCCAAATAGTATTCCTCACTTTTCTGGTCAAGCATCCCAGCGTATGTGAGCTGAGCTATCTGGCCGATGCCCGCCAACGAAAGCGCTATTTCGGGGAGTATGAGGTGTCTGAGCGAACTCACAAAGGCGCTCCAGTCACCCGTGATCAGACTGTCCACAGCAATCATGCCAGTTATCCTGGTCGGCAAAGTACCGCTTATCTGACCCGCTACAGGTAAAAGATTCGTGTAGTAGCCGAAGAGGAGTTGAAGCGCGATTCCAACCGTGAAGGGCGGGATCGCCACGCCGATTATCCATAGCAGGCGGATCAAATTCGAAGACAATTTCCCCTTGCCTTGGGACGCAAAAACCCCCAAGGGAATCCCGATGAGAGCCGTCAGAATTATGGACACGGTTATCAGCTCAAAAGTCGAAGGAAAGTAGTACTCAACGTCCAAAAGCACGTTTCTGTGGGTGACGATGGACTGACCCCAGTTGCCCTGAATCAGGTTCCACAGATACAGAAAGTACTGTTCGTAGAGAGGCTTGTCCAGCCCCAGCGCCCGGTCATAAGCCGCCACCTGACTCTGAGTGGCAAAAGGACCCAGAGCCAAGCGGCCGGGATCCGAAGGCAGTATCCTCGAAAGATAGAAAATCAGGATAGAGAGACCAAGCAGGGTCACAGCCATCGAGGCTATGCGCCTTATCAGGAATTCGTGAAATTTCATGCTTTTACCGTAGACCCCTGTATCGGCGCATTTATATTTTTTGCATTCACACGCGTGTGCAGCGGTTGAATGGGCGGCGCCCAGCTCGGACTGTGAAGAGGTGTTTTTTGCCTTACTGGGCAGCACTTTGCGGTTCGTTTGCGGACTGCGTCCGTATTCCAGTTTCTCTTGGACTCACCCGACGCCTTCGTCGTTCAAAATCGTTGGCGCGTAGAACGGGTTCTTGGTTTCGATCGCCACTGGCTGGCCCGCTTCGAGAATGCACTACGCTTTTATGGGGTCCTCCCGATTTGTGTGCTCGATTCAGATTGACGCGCACACTGAGTGAGGGAGAGCTTGAAAGGATAATGGTCGGCGCAGAAATCCTTGGATGCGGAGGAGGGGGCACAGTTGAAAGTGGCAGACAGCTTGTGAAGGAGGTGTTCGAGTCTGGCAAGAAGCCTAGAATACTGGACGTGAACCAGCTTTCCTCGGAGGCGACGAGCTTCGTCGTAAGCGGGGTCGGAGGAGGCGTCGCAAAAAGAGAGCTCGCAAAACTCGAAAGATACGCAGCTACACACAAAAAACCCACTCGTCTGCAAACCTTTGTGGACGCGGTGCACCTTTTGAGCGAGTTATCCTCGGAGCCGCTGGCGCTGCTCGCCTCAGAGGTGGGGACTGGCAACCTGATGGTGCCCATCGCAACTTCGGCCATGCTGGGTGCTGCCACAGTGGACGCGGACTGCTGCGGCAGGGCGAAGCCCGAGGTTGCGATTTCGACCACCACGCTTCACGGAATAAGCGCAGCCCCCATGGCCATCGTTTCACCCTTTGGCGAAAGAATCGTGGTCAGGTCAACGGTGGACGACACCCGCGCCGAACAGCTTGTCAGAGCATGTGCCTCCGCTTCCGGGGGAGGCGTGGCGTGTGCAAGGTCCGCCATGAACGGAGAAACCCTGAAAAAGTCCGTGATAAGGGGGTCGATTTCGCATGTGCTGGAGCTCGGCGCAAGGGTCCGCGAATGCAGAGACAAAGGCAAGAGTGTGGTGGAAGCCCTGCAGCGCGACTTCGGTTTCAAAGAAATCTTCAGGGGAAGGGTGCACAGCTGGGTTTGCAGAAGCAGAGACGCATTTATGACCGGCTACCTGACCATCAGGGGCGCTGACGCCTACGAAAACAGATTTATGAAGGTGGATTTCAAAAACGAATATCTTGTGGCCTTTTTGGACGGCAACCCCTACGCGACCTGCCCCGACCCAATCACCGTCATCGACCTAGAAACACAGAAACCTCTGTCCAACTGGTCCGACACGCGCGAATACGTCAACAGGAGCGTGGCAGTGCTTTACAGAAAAGCGGATCCGGTTTGGCACACCCAAGCGGGGCTCAGCCTGTTTTCACCCCTGCACTTTGGATACGGCTTCGGATACACGAACATGGTCGACTCCGAACGCGGAGCCTCAGAGTGACCTAAACCTAGACAACGGCCCGAACCCACAAAACCCCGATTCACCGCGTATTCCCAGCCTCTACACCGAATATTTGAGTGCCGAGACGCGACGACAAACCATATATCCGAGTTACACACCTCTCTGCTAATTCGTCGTATGACAACAAAAAGGCGCAGAGGCACCATAGAAGGGTTCTTGAACAGGTACGCGGAGTGGCGGAAACGCAGGCTGGCCGCGTCCTGCGAAGCGCCGCTCAAAAACTATTTGCTGAAAATGGGTTTCACGGCGCTGTGCCTTGTGGCCGATTTCCTATTGCTACCTTCGTTCTTCTTCAGTTTTTTACCGGTCAACAAGGCCACCGTGATCATCTTGGCCGCGATTCTGGTTCCAATAATCTTCACTGAGTCGAAAATGTTGAACAGGGGAAGCGCGGGGGTCAGAGGTCGTCGAGCCTGAAAGCTTCGGGTCCGATTATCTTCAACCCCTCCCGCGTGAGCCACTTCTTGTCCACCGGAATCCCCAAAACTTTGCATCTGGCCCCGTATCTGAGCTGATCAGTGGTGAGTGGAAGCATCGAGGAGTAGTCGTGAATCGAAATTATTTCGGGGGTTTCCACGACAATCTTGGGTGGCTCCTCTTCATGAAGAATCTTCGCCCGAAGGTATTCGTTCTGAAACGTCACCTCGAGTCTGCTACCCGCGCTGTCGTCTATGCCCTGCATCACCGCGTTGCCCACGGAGAAACCCCTTAAGTTGTGGCGCTTCAGCTCCACGATTTTCCCAGCGAAAACTCTTCGGCCCTCAGTCGCCTTGATCAAATAGTCTTCTGCTTCCTTGTTCTTCGACCCTTCAAGAATCGACTCGCCTATCGCAAGCGCCTTGGAGAGGCTAGAGGGAATCGCCGTCCTCCTATAGGAGGCTCCCTGCATGGGATAGATGGCCACATACCCCCTGCCCCCGAACGCCACGGTAACACTTCTCGCTATTTTTTCGGCCCAAAGATTGTTCACCGCCTCTATGACCGTGGCGTTTCCCCTTTCGTCCACGACGCAGAGCGGACAAGCCTTCTCACCGTAAGCGTTGAACGTGGTCATCTGCAACTCGGGGAAAGCCCTACCTTCCCCGTCGCCGTCCACCACTGGTAACCCCCTATAGCTAGCCGTTATCAGGGGAACAATCGAGTTGACTCCGCCGATTTCAACCGGGGAAATGTAATCAGCGGATTTCCCAAGGTACGACTCAAGAGCTCTGAACGCGGTTGCATACTCTTCCCCGTTGGGTATCTTCTCTATGCCGATCACCGGCGAACCCATGCCCGCCGAACTTATGAGCAGGCCACGCTCGTCCACCTCGTCGAACGACGCGACTTCGACACAGTCGATTCCCTTGGATTCCCAAGCCTGTCTGAGCAGCATCGCGCCGAGATTCGGGTTTCCGCCGCCACCCGACCCCAAAACCGCGCTACCCAAAACAAGCGAATCAATGTGAGCCAGCCCTATTCTATTCAACGGTGTCACCCAAAAAAGAAAAAAAGAGAGTTTTGCGGCCTAGACTCGCCGAACCACTAAAACAATCCTGGTATCCGCGCATCCTGTAGGACGAAGCCACCCACGGCGGGTAAGTCAACGGCTCCGGGCGACGAACCCGAATAGTACATGTTGTAGGCGTTGTAATCGAAGCTCATCCCGTTGTAGTAGGTGTAGTTCGCAACGCTTGGTGCAAGCGCCACATAGTAGGGCTGGTTGAACACGAACACGTCTGGGGCAAGGCTCACGATGTCCTGCTGGAGCTGATAGAATATCTGTTGACGAAGAGTCTGGTTGAGCGTAGACCTCTCTTCTTGGATAAGCTGGTCGATGGTAGAGTTCGTGAGCCACTCCATGGATATCCATGTCCCGTGGGACGCGCTGTCGTACTGCGGATAGAAATACGAGTCGGTGTCCGGGTAAAGCGGGTCGTAGTACACCTCGGTGACGTCTGGGGTGGTATTCGGGTTCGCTGCAAGCTGAGTTATCGTCTCCCAAGTCTGTGGCTGAATACTCACAGTTATCCCTATCTGAGCCATGTCCTTTTGGAATTCAAGCGCTATTTCCTGCTCGGGAATGTTGCCTTGAACGTAGACTATTGTGAGCGTTATGGAACTCGGGGTGAGCCCCGACTCCGCGAGCATCTGCTTGGCAAGCGAAATGTTCTGCGTGACCGGTTTTATCGCGGGGTCGTGGAACAAATAGTTGTTCGCCACCGGCCCGGCGGACTCGACGGCGCCGGGTAGAATGTACTGTATTGAGCTATAGTTGAAAGCGTAGACTATCGCTCTTCTGAGCCAAATGTTGTTGAGAGGAGCCTTCTGAGTGTTCATTTTGAGGTCGAAGATGTTGGGCGACGTGAAAGTGAGCCACTTCCACCCCATCTGCTGGAGGGCTTGGTAAGTGGGAACGGCGAGGAAAGTGCTGGTCCACTGAATCTGGTTTTCTTTGGCAAGCGAGAGAACGGTTGCGTCGGACTCGATTATCTTGTAGACCACGGTTTGAAAGGCCACCTTGTTTTTGGGCCAACCCATCCAGTAGTTGTCAAAGCGTGTGAAGGAGATCTGCACTCCTCTCTGCCAGCTCTGAAGCATGTATGGGCCAGACCCAGCTTCGTTGGTCTGCATCCACGCATATCCCCAGTCGCCCATTGGGTTGGACGAGGTCACGTTGGCGAGGTGCTGCATCACAACCTGCTTGTCCACTATGAAGAACAGGGAAAGCGAACCCAGGAAGGGAGCGTAGACCTTGCTCAAACGGAACTGGACGGCCGTGGAGTTCAGCACAACTATGCCAGACTGATTCAGGACTCCGGACCACATCCAAGAGAAGCCCTGACCTATGGCAAGCATTCTTTGCATGGAGAAAGCGACGTCCGTGGCGTTCATATAGTTGCCAGCGTGAAACATGATGTGGCTGTGAATCACGAAGGTGTAAACCGTACCGTTCGGAGAAACAGTCCAGCTCTTGGCTACGTGTGGCACCACGGAGCCGTTGGGAAGCTGGGTTACCAGGTTGTCGTAAAGGTCCACCATGGCTATGAACTGTGTGTAATCGGTGCCAACCGCTGGGTCAATGGTTCCGAAGGACTGTGACACCTGCACCGAAAGCGTCTGGTTCGCATTGGCTGGCGTAGTCGTAGGCGGAGACACAGGGCTGCTTGAACTCACCTGCGTAGAAGTGGTCGTGGAGGCCGAAGTCGGAGGCACAGACGACGTTGTCGAAGAAGTGGAAGGAGTCTGCGACGGGTGTCTGGTTATTAGAATGGCCGCGGCTGCCACAACTATTACTATCACAACGGCGATCGCGACCATCTGAGTTGTCGAAGCCGCTTTGTTTCCTCTGCTTGACACTGTATGCATAGAACCCTAGTCCTAATTTGAATATTTAAACCTTTAGTGTCTCTCATCGCGTTGAACAAGTATCTCGAAAGCATTTTCCTTGCGGTAGCACTCGAAACGTTTTATGAACACGGTGCGGATATATGGGTGCATAGCATGCGCAGAAGTGGTCTCGTCTGGACAATCGTACACGTCTTCCCAGCCACAATACTACAACGAGCTTCAAGAAGTTATGGGTGCTCCAGGGTTCTTTGGATCCGAAATGGCAAACTGTGCGCGCTCCTTAGAATGAAGCTCACAAATCGCAACATTATCCTCTGACCCATTAGGGCTCAGTGAACCGACGGGATGACACGCGAACCATCTTTCACGGCTAGTAAAACATCGCGTTATAATAATAGCCGTAGAGCGGATTCCACACAAATCCGTGCACATATGGTTGAACAAGATATGTTGTTTCCGGCAAGGGTAACCATAGGTAAGGAGCGTTAACATATACTATTTCGTAGGCTTGTTTAAGCATCTGAACATATTGCGTATGGTTAGTTACAAAAGGAAGAGTTGCGTCTATTGACAATAGCTCAGAATTATTGAACCACGCATAATTCAACCCGCCGCCACCTCTTTCCTAAAAGGGTGGTTCAGGGACGCTTCGGGAAAGTCTATGCGAACAGGGAAGCCCTCCGCGAACTCTATTACGTATCCATGCAGGGAGGGGTCTCCCTTGACGACTATATTAGCCGGGTAGCCTCCCTTGTGTCCATCCCCAACCTCGAGTTCCTGCACACCATTCACGAAACAGACATACTCGCCCTGACCCTGATGAAACAATTCAGGATAACCTTCGTATTCGATGCGTATCACGCGGCCACTTGCCTTAGCACGGTTGCCGACAAGACTATTATTTCCACCGACGAAGTTTACGAGAGTCGCAGGGTTGGTGAGACTCGACCCGCGAAGCATCTGAGCACACCGTTTTCAAGTCCGCTAGTCGACGCTAATTTCCCTTGGCTGGCAAACTTCCCGTACAAGTAAAGAAGACGCTTTGTGAGCTCTTTGAACAACTCCCCATTTCTCTTTATAAGCCAGGATAAGCGTAGTATTCACCCAGACCCTTCTTCGTGAGGTCCACGAGACCGCACCCCGACAATCCTTTCCCACAGCGGGAGTAATCTTCACTGCTCTCCACACCCTGCAAAGGATTGGGCATCATCTGGCTACCGCAAGCGCGACGCTTCGTGGTTGATTGAAAAAGAGCTCGGCGTTTCCTAAGACCCGGGGTCTTAAGGCGCAAACAAACTCGGCCTCGGCAGCCAGAAAACGTTTTATCTAGGTTACAGATTTGTAACCTAGATGGCTCGGAGCATCTACGAGTTCAGGGATAGGGCACTTGGGAGTCCGAGGCGTGTTTTCGGCTACGCCCAGCTTGCGCTTCTCTTCGGCGTCGACAAGAAGTTTGTAAAGGTGTACGTCCACCGCATGGTAAAGAAAGGGCTCGCGCGGAGGCTGATTGAGGGGAGAGTGGCTTTCACCGAAGACCCCTTTGTGGTGGCCACACAGCTCGTCGAACCCTCCTATATCTCGCTCACCACAGCCCTCCACCTGCGCGGCTTAATACAGCAGGTACCCACTGTGCCTGAGTGTGTCACCACAAGAGGTACGAGGCGGTTTGACGACGTAGTTTATAGAAGAATCAACCCCAAGCTGTTCTTCGGCTACACCCAAGAAGAGAGAGGTGGTAGCTACGTTTTTCTGGCGGAGCCTGAGAAGGCGGTGCTCGACCTCGCCTACTACGGAGCGCTTTACCCCCTAGTAGTGGAAGAGGTGGTACCGGCGCTTGACTTAGGGAGGTTCAGAGAGTACGCCGAGCGCTTCAAGGAAACACCACGTGGAAGAGTGGCCGCACGCTTGGTGATGCGTCGTGCTCAGTGAACGAGAGCTTCTCGAACTAGCGCGCCTGTGGAGGCTGAAGCTTTGGCAGGAGGAGAAGAGGTATGTACAGTGCTTAGTGCTCTACACCCTAAGCGAATTGGATGCCGTCGTAAAAGGGGGAACATAGCTGTGGCTCTTTCACGTGCTCAACCGTTACTCAGAGGACCTTGATTTCACCCTGAGACTGTGTTGGCGCAGGCTTGAAGAAGCGGGTAGCGCAGGCGCTCGAGCTCTTCGGTGTGAGCTCGCGCACAAACGTCACAAAGGACGATGAGTACACTTTCTCGTTCACAATACACGCAAAGGGACCGCTTTACGCTTCCCAGAGGAGAGAGTGTCATGTTCGCGTGGACATGAGTCGTGGAGAGAAGCCGCTTCTTCCGCACAACCCGATAACGCTCAACGAAGCAAAATACGGCATACTCCAGTGGAGCTGCAGGGAATGAGCCTTGAAGAGGTGCTGGCAGAGAAGATACGAGCAATCCTAAGGCGAAGCGCGGCGAGAGACGTGTACGACATCTGGTTTCTTATAGAAAGACTCGGTGTAAGAGTAGACGTTGACGCGGTGAAGGCTAAACTCTCCTTCTACGGTTCAACGCTTTTACCTTCACAGATTATAGAGAAGGTGGAAACCCGCGCGGAGCACTGGGAAGCCGAACTCAGGCCGCTCATATTCGGCGAGCTCCCAACCTTTAATCAGGTTGTACAAGCATTGAAGAAGAGTTTAGGTGTAAGTAGAGACGTTTGAACTTCAACTCACCGCACGCTGACTACAACAGGCTCGCTTGTGGGCCACCTCCGCCAAGCGGGGCTTCCCACCTCATAACTCCACCTTACCCCTTTTAAACCCAGAGGGTAGAGGTGGCAGGGGCGCTGTGCAAAGTGAAAGGACTTAACAAAACAGAAGGTGACTATGGAGACCGCCTCGAAGTTGGCTTTAAATCGGTTTTCCTGTTAGCCGGCTATCCCTATAATGGCATCTGGCGGGTACCGTTTCGGATTAGATAGTCCACACTGCATAGACACGCTGGGCTACAAAGCGCCTTGGCAGGTCCTCCCTATCTGGGATAATGATAGCGTGGTGAGGCCATAAGGCTGCTAACCACGGCGTCCAATATTCCAGCTACTAAAGAATGAGGATTTTACATGGAGGAGTACACTTGGCCTCTTTCATTTACGGCGACAAGCACGACCATCCTCTTAGCATCGTCAACCATGTAAAGCACACGGTAATCACCGATGCGCATCTTGCGCAGCCCCTTGAACTTACCCTTTAGAAGCGGAAATTTATGCGGGTTCTGGCCAAGCTCGGCTATCGCATCGCTTATCCGCAGCTGTACTTCTCTGGGTAACTGGTTGAACTCCTTCTGGTAGTGTGTGGTGGCTTTAATCATATAGGCCGGCGCACTCAATTTCGCCGGCCAATAACGTCGAGTGCTTCTTTATACGCTTCCTCAAGCCCTCTCCCAGATTCCCACTTTGAAAAAATCTCTAGCATGGTCATGGCGTCGTCATACTCCTCCCCATACTTTAGCGCAAGCTCGGTGAGCTTCTCCATCACTGGTTCAAGCCTCTTCTGATTCAGAAATACCCCCTCAACCACACAGAGATTCACAACCGTCATCTTTAGCGAGAGCTCCATGAACTCATCAAACCCGATCCCGGCTTCTTTGAGCCTGATGGGCACCAGCTCCAAGAACCTCACAAGCTTTTCTGGAGTCCTCATAAGCCTCGCAAAAAGCTTCTGGTTCGCCTCAATTAACCCAAGCACCTCAACTATCCTCTCAATAACCTTCCTTTCGTAGGCGCCACCAAGCCTGCCCGACACAAGGTCAGAGCGGAAATCGCCGAGAGCCTTTAAGACGTCCACTTCCCCCGAAACAGAATAGTCAAGAGACTCCTCAAGGTAGTCAGCAACCAAGCCCTCAATCCCTTTATAGTTACCTTCAAGGTAGCCCTCCACCTCCTCTGGAGGCGTATTCAGGATAGGCTGCAGCACTTCACTTCTAAGCCTCTCATACAAGCGGTAAACCTTGTGTGCGCCAGTTTTCTGAGACTGGATACGCCGCGCCCGCCCAGCTTCCCCGCGCTCCAAGATAACCTCGGAAACCAAAGCAGCCGTGGTGCTATAACTCATCAAAATAATTCTTGCAAATACCATTATAAGTATAGCGACACAATTAGCGCCACCCGACCAATGACATGGAAGCATAACGGGCTGGCGGCACCAGTGTCAACCAGCGCGTCCCCACACACAGGAGGCGGAACACTCACAACCCGGCCTCTCAGATAGGATTCCAACCCATTTGGAACCCGCACCTGAACCCGTATTATTGGTTCACGGGTGAGCGGGTTGACCGCGGCCCGTGCACCAACACCTAAGGACACATTAAGGATTGGGATTTGACAACCCCAATTCGAGTGCGGGTATCCAGCGCTTCCGGCTTCCTCTGGATGCGCGCTATAAGGAATGGTGTGTTACTACACTTCTCCAAGCCAACCTTGTAGGCGTCGTAGTCCTCGTCGAAGACGCCGAGCAGCTCTTCACCCTTGACGAGCGTAAACCCTCCTTTGTGCTCTTTGAGAAGCTCCTCCTTAATGGATTCATATTACTCACACTCCAAATCGAGGTCAGCCATATATCTTCAATTAGAGAATGCTTCTAACGCTATTGAAAGATAATTGCCACCCTTCCGTAGAGAATACGGAGACCCAGATGAACGCCGCCTATGTATGACTTAGGGTTCCGCGTTTTAAGACCACACGCTGAAGGGTAACCCATTACCCTAAACCCATGTGGGAGATTCACACATACTTTTTAGGATCGGTCTAAATACCACTCAGTTTAAAGTATCATTATGCGTGAGAAGTTGGCGTCGATAAAAGTCGACCCTGAGCTCTGGAGGAGGGCAAAGCTTCTTGCAGTGTGCAGGGGGATTAGATTAAAGGTGATGATAGAATCCCTGCTCAGGGCGGAGGTTGAAGCAGACTTGTCTGGAGGCGATGTTCTACAAGTCTCGGGGGAGCACCTAAAGATCCTAATGGAGAGGAGAATGGAGGGAAAGACACCCTTAGTTATCCTCTCCGATAAAGAGCGCCGCTGAGTCGGTAAGGGAGGGAAGAGGCGAGTAGTGGACTATTAAGGCGGTGGGGGAGCATGTACTCCCCTAGTAGCAAGGGTTTCATAAAGATCCAGACCCCGTTCTTCAGGATAGGTCAAAACCCATTTTTAGCCTTCGTTGTTAATCCCATATAAATTTTTGATCTACCGTTATGGTAGGGCAGCCCGCATATCACCCTCATTAGTGGAACTCTGCGCAGTTCTCTCAGGGTCAGAGGCCAAAATGCACACCCTTACCTCAATCCACCCTGTCTATGAATACCCTCGTAGCCTCCATCATAAAAGAGTGCAGGCTACACGTAATCACCCAGGCTAATTTGGGGACCAAAACGCTTGGAAGCACACAGCTTAGAGTGTTACCAGATTACTTCCTTCCAATGGTGCGCGCTCATATCTCCGACCACCACCACGACAAGCACCACCATAACCACCAGCAACATAGGGGGTGTGATTAGGGCTCTCCTTCCTTCTTTGTGCGTTGCCCGCCACACATGCTTGGGCTGATCCCTAAACTGGCCGCTCGGAAAAAGTAACGGTTACTATCTGGTCCACTGAATGGTCAAGTTTCCCGTAGGGAATTATCCCTCAACCTGCACGCCTGCGTGAAAGATCCGCAAAAAGCGGTTCGCCTCGCAGAAAGGGTTAATATCACCCGTGATAGTATAATATCACTGGTGATAGTTACCCTTGCTGTTCGACCTTAAGCCCAAAACAAAGAGAGAAGAGCTGTTCGGAAGGCAAAGAGAACTCGACAACCTACTTTCATCCATGATGAAATACCCTCTTACGCTGATTGCTGGGGTAAGAAGGATAGGCAAGACATCCCTGCTAAAAACCGCTCTTGGGGAGTGTACTCATCCAGTGATGTACTTGGATGCGCGCAGGCTCGAGGAAGAGGGATACACGAGGCAGGCGCTCTATGAGCTATTCTCCGAAGAGCTTTCAAGTGCAGGTGGCTTATGGTTTAAAGCGAAGGATTACCTAAAGCGTGTAAAGGGAGTGCACCTCGGACTGGTGGGTGTGGACATCGACTGGGATAAAGGCGGGGCTCGCCTCTCATCCCTGTTTAGGGCACTCGACGAATGGGCTTCAGAACAGGGTAAGGTTCTTGTTATCGCAGTGGACGAAGCACAGGTTTTAAGGAGGCTTGCTGGAGGAAAAGGCAGAATCAACTTCGTGCAGCTCATCGCCTACTCATACGACAACCTCACAAACACAAGATTCGTCTTGACGGGTTCAGAAGTGGGACTTCTCCACGAATTTCTCGGATTGGAGAACCCTGAGAGTGCGCTCTACGCCCGGGGATACAATACCATCACACTCGAACGCTTCGACAGGGAGACTTCACTCGGTTTCCTCGAAGCAGGCTTCAGGGAGCTGGGTGTAAAAGTCTCGAAGGAGCTTCTGAATGAAGTTGTGGGCAGACTTGATGGACTGGTTGGATGGCTTACCCTCTTTGGGTACACCGCAAGTGAAGGGGGAGCGGAGGTGGTTCTCGAGGAAGTACTGAGGAAGTCAAAGGGCATCGTCAAAAAGGAAATAGATGCGGTGCTCCGACGCTCAAACCACTACAAACCCATCTTGAAAGCCTTGTCACAGGGGAAAAGCGGGTGGAGCCAACTCAAGAGGGAGCTCATCAACCAGACAGGTAGATTCATCTCAGACGCCCAGTTCAACCGAGCACTGACGACTCTTGTCAGCCTCTCCCTCGTCGAACACAACCAAAACGGCTACATAATCCCCGACCCAATACTCGCGGAAGTCGCAACAGAGCTCTAAAACAGGCAAACAGGGCAGAGTCGCATCTAGACGGAGCCTTCTTTGAGAGCACCCTTCAGCAAGCCGCATATCAAAAGCTGGCCTATTATGTCGATTAACATCGTCGACCATGATATCCGTGTGAGCTACCCCGCCCCAAACAGTAGACCAAAATCCGCGCTTGGCGTTGATTGTGTCTCACACACGAATTTTGGGTCTACCGTAAAGGGCGGAGCTTCCCACATCATTACTCCACCTTGCCTCCCCTAGCCCCAAGAGGGGAAGGGGAGGTATTGGGTGAAGCTCCGCGGGCACAACGACGGTAGGGATGGGTGGCACCCACCCCTCCTTCATATTAAATCTTGAACGGCTAGGTCGACCGAGACCAGTACGTCGCCCCCAGATGCAGGCAGACATCAAGGTTTGAAGAACGGGTTCCACCTATAACCCATAAATTATTCGCACCCCGATAGCCCCCTCCCCGCATCAAACCAACTTTTAAAACAAGCCTCATTACGGGAGGATTCCCATAGCCACCCGGTTAATCTAGGCATCGCTCAAGCGATCCCGGGTCCTTCGGGTGGCGGCCACCCGAGAGTGCCCCAAATCCCGTGACCCCCACGACCACAACCACAGCTTCCCTCTACGCCGGGTTCCACGAAGCTGGGGCTCACCCCCAAGAATATGACGCGGATTCACCAAGTCGACTGAAGCTTTGCGTATAGCTGTGACCCAACTTCAAGGGGAACCTCCACAAGGCAAAAAGCGGGGAAACCCAACCCGCCAAGCCTCAGTGAAGCCTCCCACCCCGGGTCTCCGCCTCCCCGTATTAATAGCATCTAACCACTCACCGAGTAACCGATAAAGTACTTGCGGGGCTACTTCTAGGCTTGTCTGCTGGTCCACAAAACCTCCGCGCACCCAGTTCACGTAGCCCAAAAACCACAAGGCTTGGAACCCCTAGCCTCTCGTTCTTAGCTCTAAAGTAACCACCCGAACCCGGCCTCACTAAAGCCCCACCCCATATTCTACCCGTGCGGCGCCTAGGAAGGCGTGGCAGGACCCACACACCGTGGCAAGCCAAGCCACCAATGCCCCCTCTCACGGGTGTCCTCGAAGCACACGCTCGACGCTGATAGGCGTTCAAAGCCACACCCATCCACCCACCTACTTTCACATCTATTCCTTCGGAGTCCCCCGCCCCAAAACACGAGGCTTCGAGAACTTATAATACTTCTCAAAAACCCCCACCACGGCTTCATGCTCACCAACCGTGATAAACGGGTCGAGAGGCAGCGAAACAATCCTGCGGGAAACCCGCTCAGTGACCGGCAGAGAAACCAGGAAACCACGATAGCTCTTCTGCAAGTGTGCCAGAACCCTGTTCCGCGTCAGGGTATGGGGCAAAGGAAGAGCTCAGAGAATCACGTTTTTATGGGTGGGTGATGTATAACGGTTTATATGTCAGAGAACCCGGATTCGCTGCCCAAACCCGAGTTGGACCCGAAGGATTTCGCGGTCACGGTTGACACTTCACCCACTGCTGGGGGTGCCCAGCTCTTCTATTTGTCACCGAAGAAGCTTCTGGACGAGCTCGGCGTCAACGAAGTTCAGTTCGACTTTTCTCGTGCAACCCGCGCCCAAGGGAGATACGGTAACCGCTATCTTCTCTTCCACTCTAAGCGTCCCCTGTGTCTTACCGTTGACGAGACAACGAGCAAGGGGAAGACCACGCTGTTCAGACAGCTCGAGGAGTCCGCGTTGAGGGGAGCCATCGAGCTGGGGCTGGCCTCCGGCTCACTTGTGTTCGAGCGCAGGCTCAGCCAGAACGGTTACGAGTACATTGGCTTGAAAGCGCTTGTTCTTCCACAATACAGGGATTATCTGACCACGCAGCACAGGAGCTCCGAGTGAACTCAGCTTCGAATTTCTCAGCGTTTTCCCAACAAAATCGGATTCGGACACCAATCAGCCCGTTGTTGGCCGGGCCCACCTAAGAACAGTGCGGTTGGCGGACTCGGCTTTCCTCTGGTTGGACTCTCAAAATCACACTCGGCGTGAAAGCCCTTTGGCGAATGGTTTCACCGATTTTTGGAGCCATAAGCTTTAGTTGGGCGGAGTGTGCCTGTTCTTGGTTCGTGCAAGATGGGTTTGCCGTATGAGACACTTGACCTAGACTTCGACTTCAACTTCGACTGTAAACGGGTTTTCGACTGGTGGACTGAGCTGGAGCCTTCGGGATACGTTGGTCGAACCCTGAAGAAAATAGAAGTGTTGGAGAAATCGGAGAGCCGCGCAAAAGTAAAGACTCACTGGGAGTTCGCAGGAGCGGGCTTCAGCTTGGTCGAAGAACTCGAAGTAAGGTCCGAGCGTGAATGGGTTTGGCGCTCACGTTTTCTGGGTGTTCCCGCTGTTGAAACCTTTACTCTCACGCCAAGGGAAGGTGGCTGCAGCCTTCACATACACTCTGAGATGACGCCGCGCTCGGCTTTCAGGAAAATACTTTTCCTAGTGATAGGCTGGTACTGGAGGATAGAAGACAGACGCGAATGGGCCTCAGCCGCCCAGGCGTGCACAAAAGAGCTGGGTTCGAAGAACTGATTTGTTGAGTGTTTCATGAACCCTCCGCGACCGTCTAAGCCGTATCCCTTCCCAAAACAGTGAGCCCAAATGCTGGATGACACGGGCTTCGCTTATTCGACCCAACCCGTTTGACTCTCCGCGGACAGATGGAGTTTCGACGTCTTTAAGCCGTGGCCCATCCCATGGTCATATAATCAGAGGCCACGCTGGACAAGAACTCGGTTTTTGCGAGCCCCGCTTTCCGAAACATTTGCTGAACGGTCTGCGCCGAGTAGAGATAGGCGTTCCAAGAGAACGAGTAGTCCGAGAAACCCGACGAGTCTTCCAGCCAAACCACTTCTTTCGTGACGCTGCGTGACCCGCTGGGTTTAAAGCTCCACTTTCGCACAAGCGTCGTCGAATTGGTTCTTTTCACCGTGTTTATGTGCTCGCGCACGCGTAGCTTGGACACTTTTTGCTGATCCAAGAAGTTCAAAAGAATGATACCCGACGGGTTCAGCTGGTCGCGCCAGTTTTTGATGGCTGACAGCAGCACCTGTGGCCTGAAATGGTGGACGAGGTTCAGCGCTATCACCGCGTCGAACTTTGAAGGCAGAACTAGGTTGACCGCTTCGCCTCTGAAAAACTGTGTTTTGAGACCCATCGCAGACGCCTTTCTCTTCGCTTGGGCTATCATCGCGTCGCTCATGTCTATGCCCACCACAGAGTAGCCCGCGGCGGCGCAGAACAAGGCGTAGGTTCCCGTGCCGCAGCCTATGTCCACCACGCTGGACACGTATCTGGACCTCAATACGGAGTTGACCTGTTCAAACGTCTTCTTCGGCTCTGGATTCAAATCGTCTGGTTCCCACTCGTTGTAGTACTCGGCCAAATCTGTGTACAAGGGAAGCTTCCAGCTCAGCCTAGGCTCCCCCCTTTTGGCTGCGCGCGGACACGAAACATTTTGAAGAAGGCAACGCGGCTTCGAACAGGGTAGACCCGAAGTGATTTAAACGTTTTCGAACCCTTGGCGCACACGCTTCAGACTGCTTCTGGGTCCACAAAAAAATGTGTTGGTGGATCACTGTTCGGCGGTCCAAGGAGGGTTACGGATGAGTTTGTCCACCTCGGACTCAACCTCTTCCAGATTTCGTTTGAGGTCGCTTATCTGGTTGAGACACTTGATTAGCTTGAGTCCCTTCGCAGTGGTGGTGTAGCCGAGTTTGTCCTTGACTATTAATCCGTTCTCCTCGCAGAAACTCAGATACTTTTCTAGCACAAGAGGGTTCACGTTGGATTTGAACATGACGTGTGTTTTCTTCGCGCCGCCTTCAGCCGCGACCAGCATGTCTCGTAGCAGTTCGGCTCCGCTTCTCCTGCTACGAGGCGAACTCGTCCGACGAAACACTTTTTCAAGATTCAACTCACTCAACTATATGCACCAAGCGTTGTATGGCATTCATAATCAGGGTTTGATAAAGACTATGTTTACAGTGTAATATATAGTAAGCTTTTAGTAAAAGCTCGCACTAACCAGTGTACGCTATATATTGTCTCTTCAAGATGTACATTACGGGGGAAAAGGTTGGTGAACCAGAAGCATGGGTGAAAAGAGGTCCGTGATAAGAAGCATAAGGATTCCCTGCGAAGTTGACGAGTCGCTTCAAAGAGAGGCCGAGGATAAAAATCTGAGCGTCAACAGCTTGGTGTCCTCTATTCTTACCAAACACGTGGAATTCGACGTGTATTCCGACAAGATTCGCACAGTGAACCTGCCCCGCGAAGTCATAAGAGCGGTGTACGAAGCCGCGGATGAAAAAGAGCTACGCCAAACCTCCCTCGACCTAGGCTACAGACTCATCAAAGACTTTCTGACTCTTTGGCACAAAGAGACCAGTTTAAACGGTTTCTTAGAATTCATACTGTTGACCTTCAAGTATTCGAATCAGGCCAGCGTGGACCTCAAAGTGGACGGCGGAGAATACACTCTGGTTCTGCGACACGAAATGGGTGAAAAATACTCCAAGGCTCTGGGCTACTTTCTGAACGGTGGCCTCAACGGCTTGTTCGGCGTGGACGCAGCCTACGAATTCGGAAGAGACCAGCTGGTCATCAGGTTCTCCGCGCCCCAAAGAAGCAGGCGGGTCTCGGGTTCACGCTGATTCGCTGATTCACAGAAAGCCATTCGGGTGTACCCTGCTTTCAAACGGCGGCGGTATGAGTAGATACGATTGGGACCTCAGTCGCTTGGACAGAGCAGCTCGCAAGGAAAACTCTTTCGCAGGCCGCATTCCAAGGTTGGGCGCCCGGCATCGACGGCTTAGGCGTTGGTCAAAAACTAGTCGTTTAGACTAATCTGGGGGTATCTGTTTGAACGCCAGTGACACGTCGAGTCCTCTTCTCTTGTGATAGGATGCAGACGCAAAGTAGATTATTAGACCCAAAACGATGATGCCCGCGGCGACTTCGAAGCTGAGAGTGGTGGGCGTGGTTATGATTGGGTCCGTGTATGCTATGTAGCCCAGCCAAGCGAACAGCACCGCTGTGAGGAACCCGATTATCGAAACCACTGGTAGGCCGCCCAGTTTTTTGGATATCCAGCCCGGAGCGTTTGAGAAGAGGTCTTTGCGGATAAACGGGAAAACCGCTATGGCCGCTCCCGGCACTATGAATGCCACGTCCCACATTACTGTGCCCAGCGTGAAAGCGGTGGACCAGCCCAGCAAAGCGTAGAGGGCTGAGAGAAGTATTCCCACGACCACCATTGCGATGGTGGCCACGTATGGGGTGTGGAATCTTTCGGATACGGTAGCGAACCTGCTCGGCAAAACCCTGTCGAAGGACCATGCGAAGAAGTATTTGGTTGACAGCCAGAAATACGTGAACATGGTGGCAACGGAGCCCGCCAAGTATGTGAACAGCATGGCTTCTACGAGAGCGGTGTTGGGGTAGGCGATGACGGCGAGCATCAATGGTTGAGACGGCGGGAAGGGCAAGCCGTAGCCGTTGGGGTTGGAGTCCCATCCGTGACCCACGACTGTTATCCAGTTGGAGCCCACCGCGTTCAGCGTCAGGGCCGAGGTGACACTCCAATAGAGTATTCCGAATACAAGCGACAGGAACAGGGCTATGGGAATGGAGCGCTTGACGTTTTTGAGTTCTCCTGCGGCCGCGTTTACGTAGTTTCCACCCAGCAGGAAGAGGGAGGCCAGCGGAAGGGCTCCTATAATGGCCGCTGTGCCGGTTGCCACCCCTGGGAAGGAAGAGGAGTTGGTTGCATACAGCGCGTTGTAGCTTACGCCGCTACCCAGGCTTCCAAGCAGGCTGTCCCACTTGGCTGCAAAGGTCGCAGGTGTCGAAGTGCTAAGAATGTACCACATGAGGCCGATACCGATTATGGCTATGGCCCAGCACACGTATAGGAGACCCTTCACCAGCTTGGAGCCGAATACGGCGAACAAACCGAATATCAGAGTGAATATCACCGCCAAGTAGAAGGAGCCCAAGGAGCCTCCTAGGAAGCTTCCAAGGTTTGTGAGCGAAGCGTTGCTTGAAATGAGTCCCATCACGGTGAGCGCGGTTGAGAACGCGTATGAAAAAGCGAACACTCCCCCAACGTACGCCACATAGAAAACCGAAAACATATAGAAAAGCGACCAAGTGAAGCCCGCTGCGGGGTGAAACACTCGGCTCACCCACACATAGTCGGAGCCCGACCTTGGCATGGCCACGCCTATCGCCAAATAGGCGACCATCAGAAATATGAAGGGTATAGCCGCAACTAGGAGCGAAAGCGGGAGATCCGCTCCGAGAGTGTTTCCGTAGAACCAAGGGAACTGAGTCGTGGTGAAAACCAAGGCGAACACCGCCGCCGACGCGAAAAGCAGAAAATCCATGGGGCCATACTCTTTGACGAGTCCCGTAGCGTCACGCACAAAACTCTTGGTGGCCATGTTCAACACAGAATTTTATCAAGCGTATAAACATTTCTGCACCGTTATAAAACAGATATTTGGAAACACCAGAAATTCTCAAGTTATCAATGACAACGACGGATTGATGTTTTGCTTTGCTCAATCTCTTTTTGGATTTGGTGGCACATGCGTATTCTTGGTAGAGGTCTCAGAAAGCGTCGATGTAATTTGCGGTTTCCCATTCGCACACATGTTCGCAGAAGCTTCTCCATTCGGAGCGGCGCATTTTCAGGTATTCGCCCACCAACTGTTCGCCAAGCGCTTCCCTGAGCCATGGGTCGGATTCGGCGTGTTTTATGGCTTCGCCCAAAGTTGCGGGCAGAGGGTTGACACCCAGCTCTTCGAGTTTGGAGTCGCTTTCCTTCGATGGGTCTATGCCCAAGGGCTCGGGGGGCTCAACGTTGTTGCGAACCCCGTCCAAACCCGCTGCGAGAGTTGCGGCTAGGTACAGGTAGGGGTTCGCTGAAGGGTCTCCCAGCCTGAACTCTATCCTCTTCTCTTCGGCTTCGTGTCCTTTGGCGCTGGACGGGATTCTGACCGCTGCCGCCCTGTTGTCGAAGCCCCAGAAGATGTGTGACGTGGCCCAGACGCCGGGTCGCAGTCTTTTGTAAGAGTTTGTTGTGGGAGCAGCGAAGACCGCGAGTGAGTTGATGTGCTTCAAAACGCCACCCACAAAGTGGTGGGCCAAACGGCTCATGCCGAGTCCCTTCGGGTCCCTGCTGTCGAAGAACGCGTTGCCGGAGCCGTCGGAGTTGAAAAGGCTGAGATGGAGATGGAGTCCACTTCCCGAGCTATCCGCGAAGGGTTTGGGCATGAATGAGGCGATCAGCCCTCTCTTCGCAGAGACACCCTTCGCAACGTCTCTCAGAGTGACAAAGTCGTCCGCTGCCTTTAACGCATGAGCATACCTCACAGTGGGTTCGATCTGTGAGCCGCCGTACTCCTTCTTTATTCTTTCAACGCTCACATTCATCCCGGAGAGACTCGCTGTGAGTTCGCGGAGGTAGTCGCTTAGCAGGTCGTAGCTGTGAGAAGTGCCGAATCTCTCGTGTATAAATTGCGAGGGTTTGCCACCGCTCAGGCTCAACAGATAGTACTCGGGTTCAAGCGAAGCGTAGGGCGTGAATCCCAAGTCGTTGGCCTGCGCCACAACTCGGCGAAGAGCGTATCTGCCGTCGGTGGGCGACGGCTTCAGGTCCAAGTCGAACAGCTCGGCTATTAGCCTCGCGCTTCCGGGTGCGTAGGGCACGGGTGCATAGGTCTCTGGGTCTGGGACCAGTCTGAACTCGGAGGACTCTGGTCCAAACGACCCTTCTCTAACCGTTTGGTCCAACACGTTGAACGACTGCATCCCCTTTGTAACACCTATACCCGTCTCCAAATGGCTCTCGAGGTGGGCCGCCGTGGTAACGAGTGCTCTCTGAATCAGATCGTTGCCTATCCACTGAAACCTGATTAGCTGAATGTCGGCTTCTTTGACCCGTTGGACAACCGTGGTCATTGTGAGCGCGTGATTCAGCTCGGTGTAACTATTATCCTTTGCGATTGAAGAGCGGCGTTTGGCCGCGTCCACAGGTTTCAGTGTCCCTCCTTTTCCCGGCTGTGTGTCGCGTTGTCCTCTTGGAGAGTGGGCGAGCGATTGCTACGTGTTTGTCTTAAAAACACAAAGAAGAGTAGCTGGGAGTTCGCCCTCGAAAGACGGTTCCATTTTGTGAAGGCAAATAGATGGGGACTGGGCTTACACACCGCGTCGCAGCTGGTCTGCGCAAAGTATTTGTTGCTTGGTTCAAACAGAAGCGTGGAAGTGTATACGCGTGCTGGATTTGAACGGAGAGAAGGTGTTCGACCTCCACTGTTTTGCTTTCTCAGAAGACACGGCTCACTTATCAGAGGAGAAGTTGTTGGAGTTCTTTGCTTTGGGTGGGCCAACCGTCAAAGGCGTCTCGGCCTCTTCGGGATCCGAGGGTCTACAGGATTCGTTCGCACTCAGGTATTTTACGAAGAGTCTTTCAAATTTCCTCGGCTGCGAGCCCAAGTTGGATGCGGTGATAGAGGCCAGAAACAGAAAGGCGAAGGACTACAAGGAGTACGTGGGTGAATTGTTTGGGGACGCTGGGATACAGGCGCTGGTTCTTGACAGCGGCCTCTACCAGGAATCCGAGGGCGCCGTGCGCGATTACGCCCCGTGCGAGATTCACAGGGTGCTTCGGCTCGAACCGCTGATAGCCAGTCTCATCGACGCCTCCGACAACTTCGAAGCCCTCGTCTCCGCTTACGCCGAGCGGCTTACGGATTCCGTGACCAAGCAGGGTTACAGAGGATACAAGTCCGTCATCGCCTACCGCACGGGTTTGGATATTCGGCGACCCTCCGAAACCGAAGCAGAAGCGGATTTCCGACTGGCCAAGTCTGGGGGAGCCAAGGCTTGGTTCGGACCCGTAGCAAAGAATCTCAGAGACTACTTGTTCGGGTTGGCTGCGGAGACCGCGGGCAGGCTCAAAGTTGTCTTCGAAGTGCACACTGGCTTGGGAGACACGGACATAGTTGGTCCGCGGTGCAATCCGATTCTCTTGGAAAACTTTTTGAAGGACCCAGCATTCGCCGACACAGAGTTCATACTTATCCACGGTGGCTACCCCTACTACGAAGAAGCAGCTTGGATGGCACGGGTTTTCCCCAACGTGTACCTGGAATTTTCGACTCCTTTCCCGCCCTGTTATCTTCCGCCTATGTCGCAGAGCAGACTGCTCGAAACCCTTCAGGTCACGCCTCCCGCGAAGATTGTGTACGGCTCAGACGGCCACGGTCTACCGGAGTTTCACTGGTTGTCAGCCAAATCCGCCAAGCGTGGATTGGCCCAGGCGCTCGACGAATTCATTGCGGAAGAAATTATCCAATACGAAACCGCTGCTTTGTGGGCACGCATGATGCTTTCGGGAAACGCTAAGAAACTTCTGCATCTCCAGTAAGGATGCACGTGGTGTTCAAAGCGAAGCGGGTCCACGGCCTCACCCGGGTTTTCTGAGCGCAACTCTGAAGCCCACTGCCTCATTTTGCCGTGAGTCGCATCGAGGTTTCCATCTTTCCTCGTCCAGCGGTTCACTCAAACAAACAGATAAATCGGCATCCCAGAAAATTTATAGCCTTCTGCCGCCAAATTCTCCGCGTGCAACCAAGGGCGCCGTGCGCTGTTCTTCTCTTAATCGTTGTGGCACTGGTGTTCGCGGTAAACGCGTTCGGCTCGACCGCGGGCGCTAGAAGCACGGAAACACAGAACCCCGTGACCCCTGTGCCACCGGTAACGGCTCCTGCGACGCCGAGTTGCACGGTTACGCTGGTCAACAATCAACCCTTCGGTCCAGTGGGCGACCCAAGAGGCTTCTCTCCTTTTGTGGGTTCCTATTCTCCGCCAACCGGGTGCGCAGCTCCGTGGTCAAAAGTTGTGCTCACGGTCACGTTTACGGTGACGCCTGGAACACAGTTTGACAGGGTGGGCGCCATCTGGATAGGCAACGTGCAAATTTTCAAGACTAGCACGGCTGAGCCCACTCCCAGCTTCGGTCCCGTTTGGACGATTCAGAAGGATGTAAGCGAGTACTCTTCTGTTCTCATGGCTCCCAGCAAGGTGTACGCCGTGGTTTCGAACTATGTGGTAGACGGTTTCAACAGCGTGGTCTACATGACCGCCACGCTCACCTTCTATGAGACGAGCGCACAGTTTCCGGCTGCGCCGCACCCCTCAGAGGTTATCCCGGTTTCACCTCAGGGAAGCTCCGGGTCCCCGCCGGCGTTCTTCCTTACGGCAGTAAACCCCGAAGCCAGCGCGGAATTCAGTCTGCCCTCGGACACTCTTCAACTCTTTATGGAGGTGTACGCAACGGGTCTTTCGTGCGACGAGTTTTGGTACGCCAATCAGCCAACATCTTTTGCGGCGCCCCTCGGACTCTGCGGCGGAGGATCCTTCCGTGAAATCCAAGTCTACATCGACGGTTCATTGGCGGGAGTGGTGTGGCCATTTCCGCTGATAAACACTGGAGGCTGGAACCCCTATCTCTGGTCTCCCATTCCTTCTGTGAACACCTTTGACACCCCCGCTTACATAATCGACCTTACACCCTTTGTTTCTCAGCTGGCCAACGGGGAAAACCACGAGGTCACCTTTGAGGTGGTCAACAACTATAACTATTGGATGGTTAGCGCCAACCTATTGGTCTACGAAGAGCAGGGCGCCCACGGTGGCCAACTTGTCTCGAACACGTTGGCCACGAGCCCGACGGTTCAGTTGGCTTCCCGAGTGAATCAGCTGAGCGCACAGTTCAACACTTCGGTAAGCAGAGACTTTACCATCACGGGTTACGTGGACACGAAGAACGGCGTGGTCAAGACCACTGTGAGGCAGACCATGAATTTTTCGAACAACCAAGTTTTGAATCTGAAGAATTCGCTTGAAAACCTGTTGGGCTCAGAAACAATTAACACATCCGTCACAACTGTTTACCCCGACGGCGAAACGGTCACCAACGTCACCTTATACTCTTACCCCATCGCGGTCACCTCCGCCTTCATAATTCCGAATGACACGGTGAAAGGCGTGGTGTTCATCTTACCCGCAACCGTGCGACAAGCCTACGACGTGGCTCAAACGGTTCAAATAAACGGTTTAACCGTGTTCTCCAGCCTCCTATCCTATTCTGTGACAGCGCAGGCACTGCTGGAAGCGGGAACAAACCTTGCTACAAACGGCCAGACAAGCGAATCATACGAATACTCGAACTCGGCGGGTACGTGCTACAACCACTATTTGGCCGCGGCTCAAGGCTTGGTAAGAACCAGTGTTCTCAAGTCGCACTGCTGAAAGGTGCCGCACCAATTCAATGCTGGGAGACGGTGTAGGTCATGAACGGTTAGGGGAGAGAAGAGTGGTCCTCGGGTTCGCGACGAAACCCGTGAAGGACCCGTTCCCATCTGAAAGCCCACTATTCGCGCCAAGCAGCCTTTGACCAGAAGGCGTCGTAGAGCTTTGAGATTTCTTTTCCCAGTTTCGCTTGGTTTTTCCCTGAACTCGCTATGGCTATGAGGGAGACTCCGAGCACCGTTGTAAGCGGTTCGGGGGCCACGGTCAGCGCGGCTCCCACTTTTACCAAGTGATGGTTTCTGGGGAAAGACCTGATGCTTTTGGTGGGTGAAGCTGCCCTGTTCATCCGCGCAATCTCCGACGCAGCCCGTAAAAGCTCCTCGGCGTGGGCTTCTCGGTTGTTCAGCAAATCAACCAATTCCTTTCTGTTCAACGGCGTCACACACCAGCGGAGTCTACGGGCGTATTGGAATAAGAACCTCTCCGAAAATAATCGATGGCTCACATGAATGCGCTCGGCCACCGTTTGGCACTCGCTTCTTTTGGGGTTTGCACCCGTCAAAGACTCGACCGCGTTGAAAGACACTTTGTTCATGTAGCGGGTCTTGGCGCGGAGGCTTATGCAGTGTCGCGGAAGAATTTTCGGCACAAAAATGCTTTGATAAGTGAGGTTAAGCGAATGAATCGTTGGTCGCCCAAGAAGCGTCCGCGTCGTGGATTTTCCGGTGTACCCGCAGCCAAAAAGACCTTTCCGAAACGCTTTGTGTGTCCACCACAATGTTCGGAGTCGTTGGCGAATCGAACCGCTTCGCGATTTCGTCCCGACGCGCTTTGAGTTTGGCAATGTTTTGATGGCAACGGTCTTAGCGAATAAACCAAGAGGTGTTTGTTTTGGAGGTTTCAGAGAACACGGGGTTGGCTGAACCCGTTTCTGGTTGTTTTGACGCGTTAGAGCGCAAGAAGCTGATTCATCCGTTCAAAAAGGATTCGGCGACACAGGGTTCAGCAACCCTTTTTCGCACGGATGTGTGAAGAAATCGTTTTGTGGGATATCACTTCGAAGCCGTGGTTCGGGTGTTTGCCCACGTAAGTCCTGCGTGTTCGTGGGGAGAGAAGTGTGCCCAAGCAGCTGAGGCACTAGGGTGCACCAAGCATTTCACGCATGTGTTTGAACACTCTCTCGGTCCATTCTCTTTGATTGTCCATCATTTGCTCGAAGTATTCTTTGAGTTCGTCGTCGTCCATGGTGAGCACTTTGTATATGATTCGTCTTTCCTCGGCTGGGACGAGTCTTTCTCTGAGAGTCTCTCTACCGATTTTTAGCGCGTCCTGTTTGAGTTCTGCTAGCCATGCGTATATCTGTGATACCTTCTCCATGGTTTGGTCCAGCTCTGTTAGAAGTTCTCTGACGGCTTTGATTCTTTGGGAGGGTTCCAGTGACTCTGTTTCGCGCAGCCTTTTTTGAGTAGCTTCCGGGTCGAATTCCACTGTGAGTCTGTGTCTGCTCTCTTGTGTTGCCGAAGCTTCTTTGTGCTTCATGATGTCACGGGTGAGCTCTCCCACGAACATTATTGACCTGTTGAGCTCATAGTATTTTTTGGGAGGCGTCCCACCCTCTCCTTCTACCACATAGGGTCTGATCAACCCCTTTTTCTGAAGGTACTCCAAGTGTTTTAGAATGGCCTGTTGGCTCACCCTGAGTTCCCTGCTCAGCTGGTTGAGGTAAGCGGGTTCTTCGGCGAGAATTTCGAGTATTCTTCGTCTTGTCTCGTTGCCCAAGACGTCGAATATGTCAATGAATTCTTCGGACACGCTCGCCACCAATAACTATTTACTAACCTAAGGTTGATAAGCCTTTCTCAGCAAAACACGGCGTATCAGGACGGCAAAAGCCGTGTATACCGCTTGCATCCATCATTGGCCGCTGATACGACTACGGAATCGGCGGAGAAGGTTCATGTTTCGGGACAGGGGCGAAGTCACGGCTCAGGATTTGTGGGTGTGCACCTCGGGGAACCTCCATTCAAAACTCTTGGCTCCGCTCCCACTTCTACTCCTAAGAGTGGCTCGGCTCAGCGGCGTCCTCCCACTGTCAAAGCGCATGGGCTTCCCGCCTACTCGATAAAACGGATGCTTGAAGCGTGATGCGATGCACTTACGCGTACGGTTCGTCACTCACACTTCTGCGACGCCAGCCCCAGCCCGTGTTTAACGTTGACCCAAGCAGCTGCTCAGAGCTGCTTGGCCATCGCACCGTAGCAGGGGCCATTGAAAATCCAGAAGTCGTCGAAAACGTGTGCCCCTGGTTTGCTCTGAACCGACGTGGCCGCGTCGCGTACGGCCAACAACTGTTTGGTAGACATCTGCAAACGCGGCTCACAGGGTTGATACCTTGTCCCTGCGGGGTAGTCCTTTTTGGGTGTCATTGTCATCTCTATGTGGCTCCCCATGACATGGGGGGCGGGTTTTTCTTTGACGAATGAGACCAGCCGGTTCAGACTGTCGACGAATGCGGGAAAATCAAAGACATACAGCCTCCCAGGGTAAACCGTGTCTCCAGTAAGCAAAAACCTGGTCCAAGCGTCGTAAACCGATATAGCGGTGGGATGGTGACCCGGAGTGGCCAAAACGTTCAGGAACCGTCCCCCAAGGTCGCAGTACCCAACGGTGTTTGGCCAACGCGTTATTTGGAAGGCGGAACAAACAGAGTCAACGTCTTTGCCGACAATCGATGTTCTGGGTCTATCGGAAAATTGGCCGTCGCCTGCGACATGGTCGCTGTGAGCATGAGTGTGCGCGACTATTAGCTGGTAATCGCTTCGTGGATGCTTGCTTAACCAGTCCTCTATTAGATTGTCCACGGTTGCGCGCAGGGGTAGGCGCCGTTTTCAACAGTTTCAAAATACATAGGTTTTAATAGGTGTTTGCAATAGAATAGGCGTGCCAGAACGTCTGTACACTCTTAAAGAAGCCTGTTTGCTTCTCGGCCTTCACCCAAGGAC
>Ga0080006_1219881_pt2 | contig 46319 bp, 42 predicted proteins | sample RS3BMetagenome_FD_69209 | JGI IMG/M metagenome (GOLD analysis project Ga0080006, IMG submission 69209) | Ferric oxide microbial mat and aquatic microbial communities from Rainbow Spring, Yellowstone National Park, USA - RS3B (SPADES... ... | reverse complement strand
GCGTGATGAATCACGCCCCTACGGGACAGGGGAGATGGGCGAGGAGGGCGTGATGAATCACGCCCCTACGGGACAGGGGAGATGGGCGAGGAGGGCGTGATGAATCACGCCCCTACGGGACGGGGAGATGGACGAGGAGGGCGTGATGAATCATGCCCCTACGAGACGGGGGAGATGGGCGAGGAGGGCGTGATTCATCACGCCCTGTTTGTGTATCGACCGTTCCAGGGCAGATGATGAAATTTTTTCCCCGAAACCGGCAATGGCGTTACCCTGTAGGGGCGTGATTCATCACGCCCACCTCGCCCGTCGATCTGCTTTCAGGGCGTGATAAATCACGCCCCTACGGGACGGGGGAGATGCATAAACAGGGCGTGAAAATTGATCATCACAACGGACGTAAAAGAGGCTAGCTGCGAATGATGGCGAGTATCTCATCGCGCTTCTGCTCCATGGTGGCGCGGTCGTTGGCCTCGACGTTCAGGCGCAGGAGCGGTTCAGTGTTGGAGGGGCGTACATTGAACCACCAGTCGCCGTAGTCTATGGTCAGGCCGTCGAGATGGTCAACTGATTTGGCGGCGGGGCCGAAGTGTTCTTCCAGCGCTTTCAGCTTACCCTGTACGTCGCTGACTATACTATTAATCTCGCCGCTGCGCACGCCACGATCCAGGGGTTTGAGCAGTTCTGAGAGCGGTTTGCCTTCGACGGAGACCAGTTCGAGCATGATGAGGAAGGCGATCAGGCCGGAGTCGGCGTACCAGTTGTCGCGGAAGTAGAAGTGGCCGGAATGTTCTCCCCCGAAGATAGCGTTGTATTTGCGCATTTCGGCTTTGATGAACGAGTGACCGACGCGCGTGCGAATAGCGGTGCCACCTAGCTCGGTGATGAGGGCCGGGACGCTCTTGGAGACGATCAGGTTGTAGAGAATGGTCGCACCGGGATGTTTGCGCAAGAGACTGTTGGCGACGACCTCGATAACCTGCGAGCCATCAACCAGGTTGCCGTGTTCATCGACGGGGAACATGCGGTCGGCGTCGCCGTCGAAGGCCACACCGAGATCTGCGCCGGTTTCGCGCACCTTCTTTTGTAGATCGACCATGTTCTCCGGTTCAATCGGGCTGGCGGGATGGTGCGGAAAGGTGCCATCAAGCTCGAAATAGAGGGGAATGAGTGTGCAAGGGAGATGCTGGAAAACTTTAGGCAGGATCATACCGGCCATACCGTTGCCCGCATCGGCCACGACCTTGAGAGGCTTGATGTTACTGATATCGATAAACGAGAGGACGTGTTTGACGTAATCATCGGTGACATCACGTTTGATGACTTCGCCCTTGCGTGTCGGGGTGGCGAAGTTACCGCTAATGGCCAGATCGCGGATATCGGCCAGACCGGTATCCAGGCTGATCGGGAAAGCTTGTGCGCGACAGAATTTGATACCGTTGTATTTGCCGGGGTTGTGTGAAGCCGTAATCATGACGCCAGCAGGGAAATCGAACTTACCGACGGCGAAATAGAGTTCATCAGTGGTTGTCAGGCCCAGGTCGATGGCATCGACACCCTGGTCGGTGATGCCGCGTATCATAGCGGCGGCAATCTGTGGTGACGACACGCGCATATCGCGCCCAACAGCAATTGCCGGAACGTTCAAATACTGCGCGGCGGCACGCCCGATGAGGTAGGCCCCATCATCAGTAAGTGTCTCGCCGTAAATGCCGCGAATATCGTATGCGCTAAAGATCTTTGGGCTAAGGGTTGGATTTGTTGAACTCGTCATAGTTCCTTCTCCATAGTTCTAATAATACCCAGGGATCTCCTGAGCTGCGTGGATCAAAGATTTGCCCGACCTCGATGAAATGTGCTCTGGCGAATGACCGCCGTGCGGGATAGTTCGCCAGAGCCGTCTCGGCATAGATGCGATGGAAGCCGAGACTGGTGAAGAGATAGTGAGTCAGAACACGAATGGCCTCGGTGCCGTAGCCTTTGCCCCAACTCCACTTTTCACCCAGGCCCAGCCCTATCTCAACCTGGCCATGACGATGGTCGATATTGAAATAGGTGATCGTGCCGATAGGGTAGTGCTGTTCGTTGAGAATTATAAACCAGAATTGTCTACCATTGCCACGAACGTAGTTGCGCTCAAAGATGGGCAGGAACTCTTCCAGGGTGTTCGAGTAGGGTCGATGAGGGTCATAGCGCCATACCTCGTCATCGCGCTCCCAGTAGAACACCTTTACCGCATCATTCATCGTTGGACGACGTAGGGTGACACGTTCGCCACGAAGAACCGGCTCTTTCTGCTGACCAATCGTTTCGTTGCGTCTTGTATCTGTCATAACAAATCCGTAATTTCGTGTGCAAAGCTTGTACCGGCGGTAAGAGGGCCAACACCAAATACTTCGGCCAGTGTCTGCCCCAGATCGGCGAAGGTGGCACGTGTGCCCAGGTTGATGCCGTGACGAACAGGTTGCCCATAGGCCAGTAATGGCACACATTCGCGCGTATGATCAGTACCACGAAAGGTGGGGTCAACCCCGTGATCGGCGGTGAAAAAGATAGCATCACCTGGACGCATGATGCGCTGTACCTGAGCAAACCACTCGTCAACCTCGCGTAGCGCGTTGGCATAGCCCTGACTATCGCGGCGATGACCCCATAACATATCAAATTCTACGAGATTGACGAAGAGCAGACCGGTGAAGTCGCGGTCGAGCCAGCGTAGCGTCGCGGCCATGCTCTCGCGGTTGGTTTCGGTATGGTCACGTTGCGTCAGGCCACGTCCAGCAAATAAGTCTTCAATCTTGCCAATACCAATAACCTCTTTGCCCGCCGCCTGGAGAAGATCGAGCAGCGTCGTCCCTAGCGGCGCGAGAGAGAAATCCCGGCGATGCTCGGTGCGTTTGAAAGCCCCCGGTGTGCCGATAAACGGGCGGGCGATGACACGACCGACGGCATGTTCTCCTACAAGCATAGCACGCGCAGTCTCACACATATGATACAACTCTGGCAAGGGGATGATCTCCTGGTGCGCGGCAATCTGAAACACGCTATCGGCTGAGGTATAAACGATGGGATAGCCGGTGCGCATGTGCTCCTCGCCCAACTCTTTGATGATCTCGGTGCCCGATGCGGCCTTGTTGCCGATGACCTTGCGCCCGATCTTTTGTTCAAAGGCGGCGATAAGCTCCGGTGGAAAGCCGTTGGGATAAGTGGGTAGCGGACGTTGTAGCACAACACCGGTCATTTCCCAATGCCCGGTGGTGCTGTCCTTGCCGGCAGCCGCCGAAGCCATGCGTCCGTAGCTGCCGATGGGAGCGCTGCACGGTGGCGTGCCCAGAATAGGGGTGATATTGCCCAGGCCGAGCTGACCCAGATTGGGCAAGGCAAGGCCCCCGACAGCCAGCGCGCAATGTTCGAGCGAGCTGGCTCCCTCATCGCCATAGGCTTGAGCGTCGGGATTGGCCCCCGCGCCTACGCCATCCAGTACGACCACAATGGCCCGTGTCATCTTTGTCATCTCTGCACCTTCACCTGCTCTATGCGTGGATATGTCGGCAGTGGCTCACCGATGAGTGGCAGCGCGTAGTCATAGAAAGCCTGCGTTACCATTGTTTTATCGGCTGTCAGATACTCCGCCGGTAGGAGGCGCTGCTCATTCGCTATCTGTGTTAGCGCAGCCAGTCCGGTTGTGCAATGATAGTGGGGAGCGTTATGCCGCACTAACGTAATCATTTTATCACTTTCGTCGGCCAGGAGCGCGGAAACGGCCCTTTTCCCAACCAGGTATGCCTCGTCGCGGTCCGTCGTGGAGACGCAATCAGAAGCCATGCGTTGCAAGTCGCCAGGCTTGTCGAAGCGCGCTCGTAGCTTCAATTCGCGTTTCACCAGATCAACGAGATACTGCGCGGCCCCACTGAGCAAGGGATGCTGAAAGGCGTCGGTTCCGACCTGGCCGGTGGCACCCAGCGCCTGGCCCTGCTCGTCGCGGATGGTTTCGGCTGCCGCGATTACCACGTAGCCTACACGGCGATAGACTTCTTCAACCTGCTGGAGAAAGCGCTCGGCCACGAAACGCTGTTCGGGAATGAGCAGTATATGCGGTGCGTCGGCCTCGTCGCGCTTGCCCAGTGCCGTGGCAGCAGTGAGCCAGCCGGCATCGCGGCCCATTGTCTCGATGATCTTGACCGGATAGTGCCAGGGAATGGAGCGTGTGTTCATCGCCGAATCCATAGTGGCTTTGGCCAGAAAACGAGCGGCACTGCCATAGCCGGGACAGTGATCGGTATAGGGCAGGTCATTGTCGATGGTTTTGGGAACGCTGACGACGAAGAGTTCATACTGCATCTGTTGCGCGGCCAGCGCCAGGCGGTGTGCAGTATCAGCGGAGTCGTTGCCGCCGATGTAGGCGATATAGCGAATATCGTAGCGACGGCAGATCTCAATGGCGTGTTCTACGTCACCCTCGCGCAGCTTATAGCGGCAAGTGCCGAGTGCTGCTGAGGGTGTAAGCAGGAGTTGAGTCCAGAGCGAACGCGGCTGTTGACGCAAATCGAGCATATCTTCTTGCAGAAATCCCTCGATGCCGTAATGCATACCGTAGATGCCATCAATGCGCTCATCGACCAGCGCGGCTTCGACGGCCCCAACCAGGCTGGCATTAATGACGGCGGTTGCTCCGCCTGATTGTCCGATCAATATATTTCCATGAGATGTATTTGCCAACGGTTTCCCTCGTTTGTATGTATAGTTGTGCTTATCAGCATTACCTTTGTCATTATATCAACCTGCGTATCGAGCGTCGAGAGACATCAAGGGGCGATCCTCGCGGTGGCCTCGCTTGCCATGCCTCGTGCAAAAAATGGTGTTTCCGCCTTCACTACGCATGGTTGCAAACCCTGTTGCGTTGGCCTATACTGTGGGACAAACTCTACGGAAGAGGTGTTTCCTGGTGAAGCATAAGATCATTCTTGATTGCGACCCTGGACATGATGATGCCATTGCTTTGCTGCTCGCTGCCCGTCATCCTAACATTGAACTGCTGGCTATAACAACGGTGGCGGGCAATCAATCGGTGGAGAAGACGACGCGCAATGCTTTGAAGGTCTGTACGCTGGCGAATATTCGCGGTGTGCCGATTGCAAAAGGCATGGAACGTCCACTGGTGCGCCCGGCCCGCCATGCCGCCGATATTCATGGTGAATCGGGCCTGGATGGGCCGTCATTACCGGAGCCGGATATTGAGGTATCACCGTTGCACGCCGTTGATCTGTTGATCAAATTCCTGCTAGAATCGGATGGCGATATTACGCTGGTACCCACCGGCCCTTTGACCAATATTGCCGCCGCCATCCGGCACGAACCGGCGATAGTGCCGAAGATCAAAGCCATCTCGCTGATGGGAGGCGCAATTGGCCTGGGCAATATCACACCGGCTGCCGAATTTAATATCTGGGCCGACCCGGAGGCGGCGGCCATCGTTTTTCGTTGTGGCTGCCCCATCACAATGGTGCCGTTAGAGGTCACGCACCAGGCGTTGGCGACCCCTGAGATCATTGAGCGCTTACGCGATGCGCAGCGCCCCGTTGCCACACTGGCTGCCGACCTGCTGGTCTTTTTTGCCAGCACGTACAGAAAGGTATTCGGCTTTACAGCGCCGCCGGTGCATGATCCATGTGCCGTTGCCAACGTCATCGACCCGAACATCATCAAGGCACACATGGCCTATGTAGAGATCGAGACGGTCAGCGAGCTAACGGTGGGCCGAACTGTCTGTGACTTGTATGGCACGATGCAGCGCGCACCGCAGGTGCGTGTCGGCTACGAACTGGCTGTGCCGCATTTCTGGGAGATGGTGCTGGAGACAATCTTAAGTTACTAAATCTGATAATCCATCTCACCATTCCACCCCTGGGTCAGTTCCTGGTGATGAGCCAGCGTTTCGCCACTCTTCACCAGCAGCTCGGCGGGCTTGGCAGCCACCACCGAGTTGGGAGGAACCGACTCAAGCACCAGGGCCATCGCCCCGATACGACTGCCTCTGCCAATAGTGATAGGGCCTAGCACGGCGGCTCCGACGCCGATGGTGACATCATCCTCGATGGTTGGGTGACGTTTCTGCTTGCGCCCCGGCCCCGGTCGCCACCAGCCGGTAGCGCCCAGCGTTACCTGGTGATAGAGCATGACGTTGTTGCCGATCACGGCTGTTTCGCCAATTACCACACCCGCTCCATGATCGATGAAGAAACGTTTGCCGATCTCCGCACCGGGATGGATTTCAATGCCACCGGTAATAAAACGTGCGAATTGAGAGATCAGGCGTGGCAGCAAGGGAATATGGGCTTTATAGAGAGCATGGGCGATGCGATGATAGAAAATGGCCCACAGACCCTGATAAAGCAGCGCCTCGAAAACGTTATTGCAGGCAGGGTCTTTCTCGAAGATCACATCTATTGCGTCGGGCCAGCGTGTCTTGCGGCGCGTCGTGCCCGGCTCAGGTATGAGCATCCCAGGCGGAATCTCCGGCCACTGAGAACGTGCGTCCTTGTTATCTCCTGTCTCATCCGAGATATGTTGTGCCATAGGTGTTGTTGCTCTCTTCGTTGCTGGTCAATCTGCTACCATGTTGCTATGTGCAGTGTATGGCAGGCATAGTAGCTTGTCAAGGGGAGGTAAGGCGAGAAGGCGAGGGGTGCCCGTGATTATAAAGAGCGTATGGCTATGAGTTTAGTCCCCCAGTGGCCACCTCTGGCCACGCTGGAACAGTCGTTACCCGTTATTCTGGCATCACGGGGAGGTGGCTCTTCTAATGCCTGTGCATAGCAATATCCCGATTTGGTGATAGCGGCGAGCCGCAACTTTGTTGCAAGCAATCCGTATGTCACACAGGGATAGCCAGGCGCTGAGAAGTATGTTACTCTTGGTGGGCGTTTGCATGGCTCTCTTCGGTATGGGGGCAGTGAGGAAGGGATGAAGGAGCTATGCGCGGAAGACGTCGTGTCTACCAAGATGCGTTTCAACATGAAAAAAGAGTTTGAGGAGCGAACAAATGTGGCCCTTTGATCAGAACAACCAGGGTATGTATCAGCAGTATGCACAGGCATATAACAGTGGCAACTTTGGCGGCTTTGACCCCAATCAGGCACTCGGCTATATCGAGCAGTTTTTCCGGGGCGCGCCGCCGCAATTGCAGCAGCAGGTCTATCAAGAACATTTTGCGCAGATGCCCTATGAGCAGCGTATGTTTCTGGCGCAGCAGGTACCACCTCAGTATGCAATGAACCCGAACGATCCCTGGTCGATGAGCCAGAGTTTTATGCGTATGGGGCAGGAGCAACCTGGTCTATTACGCAGTATTTTGAGCCATCCCGTGTTACTGGGTGGGGGCGTTGTGCTGGCAGGTCTGATTGCTAAACATATGATTGCTCACCATGAGCGGCAACAGCAATATGGCTATGGCGGTCAGTTTGGCTACAATCCGCAGGAGCAGTATCTCCAGCAGGAGATCATGCAGGAGCGCCGAGAGGAACGGCACTTGCAGCAGGAGATGCGCGAGTTGGAGCGCGAAGAAGATCGTCTGGAGAACCGCGAGCGTCATCACCATCACCGCGAAGAATGGTAATGCTCTGTTAGCGAAGTAAGCGGAATAGAGCAAGAAGGGCAACTATGCTACAGGGCGTAGTTGCCCTTCTTTAACACGTCATTTTGTGTAAAAGGTGGAGTTAAACAACAAAGATACTTGACAAAAAAGAAGATGAGAAGTATGCTTTACATTGTGGTAAAAGCCTATTCAGGCAAGCAGTATTCTTAGCTTGCTCTTTCTCGTAGCTACACTGTCTCTCACGCGCAACTTGTCTTAACAGGGGGCACATGTATCTCGATGCCATGCTCCATCGAGCCGTCTGTAGATGTATGAGTACTAAAGTCTCTTATGAGGTTTTTCTGGAAGGAAGCGAGAAGCAATGGCGAAAGTGATTGGGATCGACCTGGGAACAACGAACTCGGTTGTAGCGGTGATAGAAGCAGGAGAGCCGACCGTGCTGGAAAACAGCGAAGGGTCGCGTCTTACTCCTTCGGTAGTCGCTATTACGAAGGCGGGTGAGCGGCTGGTGGGTCAGGTGGCGAAACGTCAGGCAGTCACAAACCCCGAAAATACAATTTTTTCCATCAAACGGCTGATGGGACGTAAGTATGATGATCCCGAAGTCCAGCGTACTATGAAGAGCGTCCCGTACAAGATCACGCGCGCGCCCAATGGTGATGCGCGTGTTGTGATGGGCGGGCGCGAGTACAGTCCGCCGGAAATCTCGGCCATGATCCTGCAAAAGTTGAGAATCGATGCGGAAACCAGGTTGGGCGAGAAAATTACACAGGCGGTCATTACGGTACCGGCGTACTTTAATGACTCACAGCGCCAGGCTACTAAAGATGCAGGCACCATTGCCGGGCTGGAGGTCTTGCGTATTATCAACGAACCAACAGCGGCCTCGCTGGCCTATGGGTTAGACAAGAAGCGAGATCAGTTGATCGCTGTCTATGACCTGGGTGGTGGCACCTTTGACATTTCCATCCTGCAACTGGGCGAGGGCCTCTTCGAGGTGAAAGCTACCAACGGCGATACGCACCTGGGCGGTGACGATTTTGATCAGCGTATTGTTGACTGGCTGGCCGATGAGTTCCGCAAGGAGACGGGTATCGATCTACGCAAGGATCGTATGGCTCTCCAACGCTTGAAGGAAGCCGCCGAGAAAGCGAAGATTGAACTGTCATCGACGATGCAAACCGAGGTAAATTTGCCGTTCATCACGGCTGATGCCTCTGGCCCCAGGCATCTGATGATGACCCTGACGCGAGCTAAATTGGAGCAACTCGTGAGCGATTTGATCGAACGCACACGAGGGCCTGTGATGCAAGCGTTGCAAGATGCCGGTGTCAAGGCCAGCGATATCAATGAAGTGGTGCTGGTTGGTGGTCAGACGCGCATGCCGGCGGTGCTTGAGCTAGTACGCAAAATCTTCGGTCGAGAGCCAAACAAGAGCGTCAACCCTGATGAGGTGGTTGCTATCGGTGCCGCGATTCAGGCAGGCGTTCTCAAAGGTGAAGTGAAGGATGTCTTGCTGCTTGATGTTACTCCACTTTCATTGGGTGTTGAGACGCTTGGTGGTGTGATGACCAGGCTGATCGAGCGCAATACAACAATTCCGACCCGCAAGAGTGAGATTTTCAGTACGGCGGAGGATAACCAGACCTCGGTTGAGATACATGTATTGCAAGGTGAGCGTGAACTGGCCCGCGATAATAAGAGCCTGGGCCGTTTCCACCTGCAAGGTATTCCGCCCGCTCCACGTGGGGTGCCACAGATAGAAGTAACCTTCGATATCGATGCCAATGGTATTCTCAATGTCACCGCTCGTGATAGGGCCACTGGGCGTGAGCAGAAGATCACGATCACAGGTTCCAGCGGCCTTTCTAAAGATGAGGTGGAGCGCATGGTACGCGAGGCCGAACAGCACGCGCAGGAGGATCGCCGTCGCCGTGAAGAGATCGAGGAGCGTAATCGCGCTGACAGCCTGGCCTATCAGGCCGAACGAACGTTGCGCGACCTTGGTGAGAAGGTTTCAGCCAGTCTGCGCAGCGAGGTTGAGGAACGCATCAAGGCTGTGCGCGAGGCTCTGAACAGTGGTGATATCGCGCGCGTGCGCAATGCCACGAATGAACTGGAACGCAGCATGCAGCGTATTGGCCAGGAGGTCTACAGTCAAACTGGCACGAGCGCGGGTGCAGAAACATCCGGTACTGGTCCGGCTACCGGTACTGAACCTGGCACGGTTGAGGGTGAGTACCGCGAAGTATAGAGGTTGCTTCCTACCTGAATCTCATCGACCAGAGACGTACAGCCAGAGAGGCGGGGGCCTGATACCCACAAGGGGTATCACTACATATAGTGATACCCCTTGTGAGTGTCATACCTGACTATATCCAAATCTTGTCGGAGAAAGGACAGATTCTATGTTCATTTCCACTACACACCTGCGTGCCCTGAAACAGCTTGCGAACAGTGAGAATGCAGGGCGCTCTGTCTATACATTGACCGAGGATGACTCGCAGCAGCCTGTCTACCGCCTGCTTGAGCTACAAGGGTTGGTATTGCTTGAAGTGCCACGTTCATATCGACTGACCTACGCAGGACAGGAGGCTTTGCGCTTGATCGAGGCGATGGCTCAGGCAAAATTACTTCCGCCGCTAGATCAGTTCAAAGCGGACTGGCACTGGATAGACTCTATTGTGGGAGGGGCGTTGCAGACCGCAAGGCGCAATAAAGGGCGGGTTGGCCCTTTGACGACACAGCTCTTGAGTTCTCGTGGTTTGACGGAGAATGTGTACGATGCCGTTCAGCAGCGTTCCTTTGTGCGCTTAAACAAGTACGGCGAAGCCTGGGCGGATTTCATAGCACGTTACCGTCCTCGCCTGGAGATCGATGGCGCGTTAGCTAATTCTTTGTGTTCCATGCAGATGGGCTATAGTAGCAGGCCCGGCGCTACTATACCGGCTGAACATATTGCCTTGCTTGAGGCGATGGAGCTACTCGTCTGGTCTATACCGGAAGGGAAGGTTTCTACCTTGACGGCGTTGGGACAGGCGGTGTACAATGCATTGCGCAAAGGCGGAGGATATGCACCCCTTACTGTTGTGCTCAATGAGCCGATCCTGGAGGTGTTAGCCTTGCTGGTAGATCAGGGTCGCGCGGCTCTCACCTCTGAGCAGCGGACAAATCTCTATATGCTGGGCTATATCGAGTCTGATGATACACTCACTGCGGCAGGACAGGCGGCCATGTATGCTTACTCGTTACTTCAGCGAGAAAGCGACGAGCGCAGCCCTACCTTCGCCATCACGGAGGCTGAAGGTGAGCTTCTGGTCACTATCCATCAATTGAATGAAGCTTCCCATGAGTCTCAGCTCCAGCCGGATAAGCAAACGCTCCATCGTGTCCTGGTTGATCGTATGGTCAAACGCTACCAGGATTACATAGGCCATTATGGCCGAACGATAAAAGAGCAACCGGCCAGAAAGCGCCAGGTGGTGGAGTTGCTTGAGCAGTTGAAGAGCCATGAAGAATGGTTCAACACATTCTGGGACCTTGACCAGTTGCTGGTAAGTCTGGAAGCCTTCGAGCTGGTGCGTGCGGAGCGTGAAGGGGCGAAGACTGTCTACCGACTCACCCCCACTGGCTACCAGGTCGTGTTAGAGCAAGAGGGAAACGCGCGTGATATCACTGCGACGGCGGTCAAAGTATTGACATCGGTCTGCACACGCTTGCAGGCCCCGGCCGATTCCTGGGTCGAGCAAGCGCGTGAAGAAGGGTTGATTGGTGCAGGTGGGGTTACGAAGGCCGGGCGTTTCTATGCCATGCTGGCGCGGCACTGTGAGCGTAAGTTGGCATTGACACGCATGGAAGCTGAGGTGCTGACGGATTTACCGCACACAGTCAATGAGATTCCTGCCCTGGCTACCAGGGATCGTTGCTTGCTCGATGAGGAAAAACGATTCTGGGCTTTTGAAAAGCTGGAGGCGCGAGGGTACATTGATCGCCTGGTCGATGGCCAGATTGTACGCACGCCTCTGGGAGAACAGCTAGCGCGGGCGGTGAGTGGCGCTTTACACCTTGGGCACCCGGTCACACCAACGATTATCCGTTTGCTGGCGGCAATGCGGCAGGTGGGAACACTGTATGTCAAAGAGCGCAAAGTGCGCATACAGCCTGAAAAATGGGTGGAAGTAGAGCGCTTAACGGGGTTGGGGCCACAAGAATTCAAAGAAGTTGTGCATGTTGCACGTCTGGGGCATTATATTGGAGAGGTAACTATTACCGAGTCGGGCCTGGATCTCCTGGCAGTTCATGAGCGGCTGGGGGAACCACAGGCATAGCATAATACTTCCATCAGGCCGCGTTGACACCGGTTGCCTTGAGGGCTTGTTCATTGGAGAAGTGAGTGTATGTCCGTTGACTTTAAAGACTATTATAAGATTCTGGGCGTGGACAAGAATGCCAGCCAGAAGGATATTCAAAAAGCGTATCGCAAGCTGGCGCGGCAGTATCACCCTGATGTCAATCCGGGAAATAAGGCAGCCGAAGAGAAATTTAAGGAAATCAACGAGGCCCACGAGGTTCTGTCTGATCCTGAGAAACGGAAACGTTATGATGAACTGAGCGAACAGTATCAGCGCTATGGACGGTGGAGCGATTTTGCAGGCCCCACGGGCGCACCGGGGGCCGGTGGGACACGTGCCCACTATTATACGATGAGCGAGGAAGACCTGAACGACCTTTTTGGAGGCACGTCTCCTTTCTCTGATTTCTTCGAAGTCTTCTTCGGTTCAGGCTTTCCGGGCGCAACGAGACAGGCGCGCACGACCGGACGTGCTCAACAAGGCGCTTATGCACCGCCTCGACAGGATGTGGAGGCCGAGGTGGAGATCTCCCTCGCGGATGCCTATCGTGGAACAACGCGCGTTTTCGAGCTAACACAGCCAGATGGGAGTACTCGTCGGTTGGAAGTGAAGATCCCACCGGGGGTCGATGAAGGTTCGCGTATACGTATTGCCGGTCAGGCCGGAGCGGGACAGGGCGACCTCTATTTGCGTGTGCATGTATTACCAGACCCACGCTTTACACGAGAAGGTGCCACGCTACGCACGCGCGTGGATGTTCCTTTGGCAACAGCGATCCTCGGCGGCAATGCGCAGGTAGTAACGCCCGATGGGCGGAGGCTCCAGTTGCGCATTCCACCGGAAACCGCCAACGGCACGTCCTTTAGACTACGGGGCCAGGGTATGCCGCTGCTGGGGCAACCTGATAAACGTGGTGATTTATATGCTGAGGCGAATGTGGTGTTGCCCACGCACTTAAATGCCGAACAACGTCGTCTCTTCGAGGCCTTTGCCCGCTCTCTCGGCTATGACAGCCAGGCGGCAACGGCGGGGGGAAGCAGCAGCCATGAATGAACAACATGTAACACGCATTACCATTGTGCAACATCGTTCACCGCTTTTGTATAGTGAGCAAGAGACGGCGACGGCAAGCCACCTGGCACCTGGCACGATTCGTCATCTACGCGCATTAGGGCTGGTCGCAGGGGAAGAGGTTGACGGAGAGTTACGCTATAGTGAGGAAGAGATCATGCTGTTGCGGCGCATTCGCCGCCTGCACTATGATCTGGGTATCAACCTGGCCGGTGTGGAAGTGATTATTCGCTTACTCCAACGCATAGATGAGTTGCAAGCCGATCTGGAACGTGCGCGTGGAAGAGAATGAGACGATCTGAGACCCACAAAGGCCTCACCACAGATAGTGGAAGTCTTTGTGGGTCTCAATCTCAGACCCACCGAATCAATCTCAATAAATTACGAACACATATCTTCATCTAAGTTCTGTTCGCGTTGACCAACAAGTTGCTCTATGAGGGCTAGCAGATCATTGATCTCAAACGGTTTGAGCAGCACGGCTATATTTTGTTGGGCCAGCATTGCCTCTTTGCCCCGCACTTCCTGGGCCGCTGCCGTGCAAACGATAATCGGGATAGCGGCCAGGGTAGGATGCTGCTGTATCTGGTGAATGAGTTCCCAGCCGATGGGAGTGCGGCCTTTTAGAATATCAATGACCATAAGATCGGGCTGCCACTCCTCGATCTTGTCCAGGCGCGCGGCTATTTCATGCTCAACCCTGACTGTGTAGCCTTCCATTTCCAGCAGGGCATGCATCATTTCTAAAAAATCAGGCGAGTCATTAATGACACAAATGCGACATGTAGCCTGTCCATTCATGTTCTATCTCTTCCCTTCACGATGGCTTATGATGCCATTACGTAATTACCACAGGACTATGCTATCCTTCGTTCTCAGAGAGGTAATAGCAGATACGGAGTATTCACCCCCATATTTTCCGGGCAAGCTGCGTATGGATACTTAAAAGAATATTGCTACAGGATAATTGCTAGCAGATTATGCTGTAGAACTTATTGTATCTTACAGGAACGTGTCAAGCTGATGTATTGTATGCAGAAATAATACAGTATAACTGGCGATTAATTATATTCCATCCATAAAGATTTGTCTGACTTCATCTCTTTAAGTAGAGGCGGCTTTCCGTATAATTGTTGGGTTTGATTTTCTTCGTAGTTTCATATATAGTAATCTCAATAATACTTTGGAAGCATTCGTTCCATGTACTGTCTGGGGAATGTTGCACGTTACGCTTTCCTGTTGAAAGAGATAAGCGTGTTATCTCAGACTGTTTAAGTAAAATGTGATGGGGTACCAGGGAAGCACATGATGGACTATTGCATCCAATCTGGTTGCTAGACAAGAAGAGGAGTGCATGATGCAACAGATATCTTTCCCTGCTCCTGACTCTATGCCGGGGCCGCAGGTATTTGAGCCAACTGGTATCCCCCAGCTTGATCTCGTGCTGGGTGGGGGGCTGGCACGCAGTAAACTGGTTGTTCTATTTGGCCCCCCAGGAAGCGGGAAAACCACGCTCGCGGGCCAGATCGGCTTTGCCGCCGCTAAACGTGGACAGAAGGTGCTGATCTTAACAACCTTTTCGGAATCAACCATGAAATTATTGCAGCATCTACAGTATTTTCGCTTCTATGATCCAAACCTGATTGGTAGTAGTGTGCAGGTGTTCAGCTTGCAGCAGTTTCTCGCGCAGGGAGTTTCTACCTTATATCAAGAGATTGCGGCGACCGTAAGTCAGGTGCAGGCGAATCTGGTCATTCTCGATGGCTTTCAGGGGATTCGGGATATCTACAGGGATATCGCAGCTACGCGCCAGCTCATCTATAACCTGGGAATGCGCCTGAGTTTACAGGGGACTACTATGCTAATTACCACCGAGGCCGATCCGCGCGACCCGGAACACTTTCCTGAAATGACTACGGCTGATGCACTCATCGGTTTGTATTCTAAGTTGGAGGGAGTGCGGACATTTCGCAGCCTGGAAGTCCTCAAGGTACGGGGGCGTGCGCCATTGGTAGGGCGTCACAGTCTCCATATGGATGAAGGGGGTATACAAATCTTTCCGCGCCTGGAAGCGCGGACTCGTTCCTTGACCTTTGAAGGTTGGCCTGCTTCATCCACCCACACAGCGCTTTCAGAGCGAGCCACCTTTGGTTTGCCGAGACTGGATAGCCTGCTTGGTGGGGGCCTCACGCGACAGACCGGTACGTTACTGGTGGGAAGCCAGGGCACAGGGAAGACGCTGCTGGCGTTCCAGTTCGCCCTGGCCGGAGTGAGTCAGGGCGAAGCAGTACTCTTTCTCGGCTTTCGTGAGACGGGTGAGCAATTAATGCAGAAGGCTGATGCTTTCGGGATGGGTACACACCTGCGCGCGGCGCTGGCAACTGGTAAAGCGGGTGGAAAATTGCTCTTGCAGCGTTGGGAGCCGGTTGAACTGGACCCCGACCAGGTGGCAACGCACCTGTTGATTGCCCTGGAACAGACAAATGCTCGTCGTGTTGTCATCGACAGCATTGCTGAACTCGAACGCGCTGTGGAGGAAAGCAGTGGTAAAGCGCGGGTACCCGATTATCTGGCCGCGCTCATGGCGGCGTTGCGCGCTCAAGGTGTGACATTACTGGCCATTAAGGAGATACCACGGTTGTTGCCTACCCAGATAGATTTTTCTGCCGATGTGGTGGCGGTACTGGCAGAAAATGTGTTACTGACCCGGCAAGCCATTCATCAGGGTTATCTTTACCGTCTCTTCTCCGTCCTCAAAATGCGTTTTTCGGCCTATGATTATGCTGTGCATGAGATGGTGCTTGCCCCTGCACAGGGCATTCAATTCCCTGCTGCCGATGAGGGCAGGCAAGCAATGCTGGAGAGGCTCGCCTTGCAACAGGTAAAAGTGGGCGAGGATATTGAGCACCTATCATGCTCACTGGAAGGCAATCCAGGAGCATCGAAGCCATGACCGCTCAAAACCTCCCATATGATGTAAAGAAGACGAAGCCGACGGAGCCACCTCTGATCCTGATTGTTGATGATGAAGAAGCCATTGCAGAAGTGCTGGCGGCCATTGTGGAGGAGTGGGGCTATACTCCTCTGGTAGCGTACAACGGGCATCAGGCGCTAATGCTCGCCCGCGAACACTGGCCTGCGCTGGTGCTGACCGATCTCATGATGCCCGTTCTCGATGGGGCCGGACTGATTAAGGCTCTTCATGCGGAAGCAGCGTCCCAGCACCGAGATGTTCCTCCTATTGTCCTGCTAACGGCAGGCGGAGGAAAGGCAGTGAACCACCTGCCAGCAGATGCTTTCGTGTTTAAACCGTTTGATCTTGCCCAGCTTGAAGCCGTGATCCACCGCTTGCTTGAGCAAAAGACATGAGAATATATAACATTTTATGTGGGCGGTTGATGGTCAACAAACCATCGACCGCTCTGTTGTGTGTGCTATGCCGTCTAAATTGACGCTTAGTTTGACACCTGCCAGGGCGGTTGACCGTTACTGGCTGCAAGGCATAGAGAGTATCAGAAGAGCTGGTGTAGATGGTATTTTGCAGTACAGTGAACGACCCGATGTTCGTATACTGCCACTGGTGTGCGCCGTTGTTTGCTTGCAGCGCATACAGCGAACTGGCGTAGTCTGCCTGGAGCAACAGTGTTCCACCTACCAGCGTCAGATGAGGATTTTTGTCGGGCGGCATCATGGAACAGTCATCGGGGTTTTGTGGGCCGCCACAGGCAACGAGGCAAGCTATCAGTATCAGCAAGGGCAAAGGAACTCCATAGCGTTTACCCGGAAACTCGACAGTGGCGGCACAAAACGTGCCCCAACGGTGAGTATGCTCCGTATCTGGTACCGGTGAAGAAGCCAAAAATGAAGAAGGGGTGACCGATGGGGCTTGAACCCACAACCGCTGGAGCCACAATCCAGAGCTCTGCCGATTGAGCTACGGTCACCACAGCTTGTTTAGCACGTGCTTTAGTATAGCGGACTCCCCATTCCTTGTCAATAGTTCACGGACAGCAATTTTGCGCATGGTTGAGCATGGTATAATGGGGGATAGAGGAGAACTGTTGGACAGGAGACATAGATGGCAGAACTTGACTTCGGTTTCATGCTCAAACCCTATGAGCAGGGGCGTTCTTTGCAAGAGATCATAGCGGAGAACGAGCGTAGCATTCAGGCCCTGACAGCAGGCTTCAGCACTATCTGGGTTGAAGATCATTTGCAATGGGAAGCCACCGACATGCTGGAAAGCTTTACGACGCTGACCTACTTGGCGGCGTTGCATCCGCAATTCAAACTGGGAACGCTGGTGCTGTCGCAGTCCTATCGCAATCCTGCTCTGCTGGCGAAGATGGCCGCCAATGTGCAGATCCTCTCAGGCGGGCGCGTGATTCTGGGCCTGGGCGCAGGCTGGAAAGAGGATGAGTATCGTGCCTATGGCTATCCCTATCCTCCTGTCGGCACACGCATGGCGCAGCTTGAAGAGGCGGCACAGATCATTCGTCTCCTGTGGCGCACACAGCCTGCAACCTTCGAGGGTCAGCACTATCAGATTCATGATGCCTATTGTTCTCCTCGTCCCGACCCCATGATTCCTCTGCTGATCGGTGGTGGCGGCGAGCAGCGTACCCTGTCGATTGTCGCGCGCTACGCCGACTGGTGGAATTATAACTCAGTAGATGTTGCAACCTATGCGCGCAAACTCTCTGTTCTCAAGCAGCACTGCGAACGGGTTGGCCGCGATTTCTCAACACTCAAACTAACCTATCTGGCAACGCTCAGTGTCTCCGAAAACCCATCCCAGGTGGTGCGGCATCCGCAAAAGCACTACGTAGCGGGTAACGCCGCCGAGGTGACACGCGAAATCGAGCAGTTTCACGCGCTGGGCGTCAGCCACTTCATCTTCCGCTTCCCCGATGTCGAGACGGTAGAGCGCTTCATCTCCACCGTTGTACCAAACTTCTTATAGCCGTATGGCGTGGATATGGTGCTCGTGGTGTAGGGGCCGGTTGTAAGGTGGCATTCTCGTGTCTCTACCACAGAAACGCTTTATGGCGTATCTTCGAGAAATACAGGCGTAGGACGGCGGAGAGCGAATCGGCGATGCTGACGCGCGGGTTGGTAACGTAGACGTTGCGTACACCCCAGTACAGGTTGTGATGCGTGTCCTGCGGGCTGATCTCGTCGCCGCCGGTGCGCAGACGGTTGAGCAGCGCGATCTGTGCATCAAGCTGGCTCTCGGTATCGATAAGCAGCACAGCGATCTCTGGATTGAACTCGGCGGCACGCCGCAGAAACAATCGGAACTCATTCTCGGTGATCTGCGCCGCGCTGCCAGATTTGCACTCGACCATCACGCGCACACTGTCCACGAAGGCCACAACGTCCAGGTCGCCGCCATCGGCCACCCCTTTGATGGCGACACCGTGTCGCGCAGGTACCTGGAGCCAGTTGCGAAACCACTCCGCCACGTACCATTCCAGCGTCGGGCCAAGATTGTGGATGTGCTGATAGCGTTCCCCCTTGTAGATTGTCTCGCCCGCGCGTTCGATCAGGCCATACTGCTGCATAAACGCGAGATGCTGTGCCAGCTTCTCTTCGCCCCGACAGATGCGCCGCAATTCATCATAGCTGCACTGTTTATGAAAAAAGATATGTCTGAGTAGTTTGCGAAACGTGTTATCGCCAAACGCTCCGTAGAAGATATGGCGCGCCTCTTCCTCATCCTGTCCCGCCAGTAGCACCAGCCGAATCACTCTGGGGTCGGACTGTTCAGGGCGGTGACGAATGAGATGCCAGCCCTGACGGCGCAGCATCAACTCAAACTCATCCGGTATGCTCTGGCATGTGTTCTCCATGCTACTCCCTCGATATCATGAAACGGTTTTATCTATATCTTTTTCTTGATATGCTTCGTATTGATGTATATACTTTTGTGTATATGCAAGCCATCTCTTAGCGAGAGGAGAATGTGATGCAGATCATTAAACTACGTAAGGTTGGTAATTCGATGACGGTTACGTTGCCCCCGTCTATTATAGAATCTCTTCACTTGCATGAAAATGATGAGATTGCTATTGAGGTTTCTGGAGATTGTATCATGCTTACACGTGCGACTGGCGATGTGCAGGATGCGTGGGAGGCTTATCAAAAGGTTGAGCCTCGTTATCGCAAATGAGCATCAGCATTAGGATTATGAATTTTCCCGACCGAAACCGGCAATAGCCAATACCGTAGGGGCGTGATTGATCACGCCCAGCTAGTGCACACCCTGCTGGCTCGTTGCCCCCCCTCTGAGGGCATGACGAAGAAATTTTTCCCCCGACGTAGGGGCGTGATTGATCACGCCCAGCTAGTGCACACCCTGCTGGCTCGTTGCCCCCCTCTGAGGGCATGACGAAGAAATTTTTCCCCCGACGTAGGGGCGTGATTGATCACGCCCAGCAAGCGCATCGACGGGCGGGCGAGCAGGCATGGGAGAGCAGGGCGTGATCAATCACGCCCCTACGTCGGGGGAAAAGTTCATTATTCTATCCCGATGATTTTTTAGGATAGTTTGCGGGCCAGCACGACGCCGGTATTCAGGCCGACGGTGTGCAGACCGCCGAAGAAGCGCGCATGTTCGATTTTTATGCAGCGGTCTTGCACGAAGGTCAGGCCCGCCTCTTGCGCGATCTGGCGTGCCTCTTCGTTGCGAATGCCGAGCTGGAGCCAGAGAACCTTCGCGCCGATCTGCACCGCCTCGCGCGCTACCGGTGGTGTGTCTTCGGCTTTGCGAAACACATCCACGATTTCGATCTGTTCGCCCGCCGCTCTGGCCTCGCTCAGCGTGCTATACACAGGCCGTCCCAGCAGGGTTTGTCCGGCGTAGCGCGGGTTGATTGGCACGATGTCGTAGCCCTCGGCTTGCAGATAGATGGCGACGAAGTGGCTGGGCCGATAGGGGTCCGCCGAAACACCGACAATCGCCACGTGCCGATATTGCTGCAAGAGATGCAGACGGTCATACATATCCGGCATGCCGGGAGGTTGTAACTGCAATTGTGGTTGCTGTGGTTGCTGTGTCATACGGTTATTTCCCTCTAGTATTGACGCTGAACGGCAATAGTGGTCTTGCTCGTGGCTTTGTTAAGTGCCTGATCGAGATCCCACAGAATATCTTCAATATTTTCCAGGCCGACCGAGATGCGAATCTGGTCGGGAGTCACGCCACCCGCGAGCTGGTCTTCCTCTGAAAGTTGCTGGTGTGTAGTGCTGGCCGGATGAATAATCAGGCTGCGCGCATCACCAACGTTTGCCAGGTGTGAGAGCAGACGCACACTATTAATGAAGGTCTTGCCTGCCTCATAGCCGCCTTTGATGCCGAAAGTGAAGATGGAGCCTGCGCCGCGCGGCAGGTAGCGTTGTGCCAGAGGATAGAACTGATCGTCGGGCAAGCCGGGATAGTGTACCCAACTGACGGCAGGATGCTCTTGCAGGAACTTCGCTACCTGCACGGCGTTCTGACAATGGCGTTCCATGCGCAGCGAAAGTGTCTCCAGACCCTGCAAGAGTAAGAAAGCGTTGAATGGGCTGAGGCAGGGGCCGGTATCGCGCAACGTCTCTACACGCGCTTTCATCACAAAGGCGAAATCGCCGAAGGTTTCGTAGAAGCGCACGCCATGATAGCCGGGCGAGGGATCAACGATATGTGGGAAGTTGCCGTTATCCCATGGGAACTTGCCCGACTCGATCAGCACGCCCGCGATAGAGGTGCCATGACCGCCGATGAATTTAGTGGCGGAATGCACGACGATATCGGCTCCATGCTCGAAGGGACAGCAGAGATAGGGCGTGGCGAAGGTGTTGTCGATGATGAGCGGGATGCCAGCTTCGTGCGCGATATCGGCAACGGCACGGATGTCTAGCACATCGCCGCGTGGATTGCCGATAGTCTCGCCGTAGAGCGCACGGGTGCGCGGCGTGATAGCGCGGCGATAGTTCTCCGGGTCGGTGCTATCAACGAAGATGGTTTTGACGCCCCAGGTGCGCAAGGTAAGATCAAATTGTGTGTGCGTGCCGCCGTAGAGGCTGCTGGATGAAACGATCTCATCGCCGGGGCGCAGCAGCGTCATCATCGTGACCATCTGTGCTGCCATACCCGACGCTGTTGCTACTGCGCCCGTGCCGCCTTCCAACGCGGCGATGCGTTCCTCAAAGGCAGCGGTGGTGGGATTCATGATACGGGTGTAGATGTTGCCAAAGCGTTGCAAGGCAAAAAGGTGAGCGGCATGATCGCTATCGTCGAATACGAACGAGGTTGTCTGATAGATGGGTACGGCCCTGGCTCCTGTGGCCGGGTCTGGCCGCTGGCCTGCATGTATAGACAGGGTATCGAACCCAAAGACATGATCGCCATCGATTTTCGGCATGGCTATATGCTCCTCTGCTACTTCCTATGGTCAATCTAACTTTAGCAGGAAAGAAAGTTGGTGCTTATTCTTCTATTCGTAGTCTACCACACCATGCTTTTCAGAAGCTCTCTCGGAAGGCAGAAGAATATAGCTCACATCCAGTTTGCAATTGAGCAGGCGATGTTATAGACTTTAACCATGCTATGTGATTACCTTTCACCTGGAGAACTTTCCCATGACACAAACCATTGACAAGAATGCATCGCATGCTGCTGTTGGCAAGGCAACACGGCGTCTGGATTCGCCGGAAAAACTGACGGGCCGAGCAAAGTATGCTGGCGATATTGTTGTTCCTGGTCTGTTGCACGCGCGCCTGGTGCTAAGTCCCTATGCGCACGCGCGTATCAGGCAGATTGATACCTCGGCGGCTGCGGCAGTTGAAGGCGTTGTTGCCGTCTTGACCGGTAAGACGTTGAAAATGGCACATGCTGGTAGCCCTTCGCGCGCGCAATCGCCACTGGCTATCGATGAGGTCTTCTGGCATGGCCATCCTGTCGCCGTCGTAGTCGCAGAAACCGAAGCGGCAGCCGAAGATGGGGCCAGCCTTGTCGATGTAGAATATGAGCCGTTGCCTGTCGTAATCGACCCGCTCGCGGCGATGGATCCCAATGCGCCACCGGCCCGCTCGCGTAGCAAGGATGAGGTATCCGAAATCGCTGGTGGTGATGCTCATGCTGCTGTGGGTGGTGAGCAGGTGGCCGAGGAGCAACAGGAACCGCTATCGCAGAATGTGAGCGATAGAACGCACCTGAAAGCGGGTGATATTGAGGCGGGCTGGCGCGAGGCCGAGGTCGTGGTTGAGCGGACGTATCGCACCAGTTTTGTGCATCAATCGTATATGGAGCCGCAGTCCATCACCGCTATGCCCGACCAGTTTGGCACGCAGATAACGGTCTGGCCCAGTACGCAGGCACTATTTGGTGTGCGCACCAGCATTGCTCAGGCGCTTGAGTTGCCGGAGCGCCAGATTCACGTCGAGTCCTTGCCCATCGGTGGTGCATTTGGCGGCAAATTTGGCCTGATCGAGCCGCTAGGAGCTGCGGTTGCCTACGCGGTGCGCAGACCCGTTCGCCTGGTCTATACACGCCAGGATGATCTGCTGGCGGGCAATCCTGCACCCCAGGCCATCATCACGCTCAAACTGGGGGCGAAGCGCGATGGTACGCTGGTAGCAATGCAGGGAAAAGTCATTCTGGACACAGGTGCATACCCTGGCGCGGGGGCCGCGCTGGCCGGTCATATCCTGACCAGCAGCTATCGTTGTTCCAATATCGACATCGTTTGTTACGAAGTGCTGACCAACAAGGTCAGCGTAGGGGCCTATCGCGCTCCTACCGCGCCGCAGGCTACCTTTGCCCTGGAGTCGCTGGTGAGTGAACTTTGTCGGCAACTCAACATGGACGATATTACATTTCGCAAGCTGAACGCGCTCAGGGAGGGCGACCCGACGATGGATAAGCGCAATCCCACATGGCCGCGTATCGGTCTGCTGGAATGCATAGAGGCACTTGAACAACATCCGCTATGGGTCAATCGCGCGTCTGAAAGAGCCGTACCGGAGGGTCTGGAGGGTTGGAAGGTTGGTCTGGGCATCGCTGTAGGTGGCTGGCCCGGCGGTATCGAACCGGCGGCAGCGGCCTGTCGCCTGGAGCGCGATGGCTCGATCACGGTCATTATCGGCACGGTTGATCTCACCGGCTCCGATACCTCGATGGCGCTGATTGCGGCGGAAGCGCTGGGTGTGTCTTCTGCAAACGTCAATGTAGCGCATGATAACACGGATACCATGCCGTATAGTGGTGGCACGGGCGGCAGTAAGACGGTCTATACGATGGGGGCGGCGGTGCTGGCAGCGGCACGGGACGCGCGTAATCAGATTCTGTCGATTGCCAGTGACATGCTGGAGGCCGCCGTAGATGACTTAAATATTGAGGGTGACAGAGTTGTCGTGCGGGGTGTGCCGAATAAGAGTGTCACGCTGGCCCAGATCGCCGGAGAGTCTATGCGTTTTGCCGGTCAATACGAGCCGGTATATGGACGTGGTCGCGCGGTTGCCCGACGCAATTCCCCCATGTATGCTGCGCATCTGGCAAAGGTTGCTGTTGACCCCGAAACCGGCGAGGTACGTGTGCTGGCCTATGTCGCGGCTCAAGATGTTGGTTTTGCCATCAACCCGGCGGAGGTCGAAGGCCAGATTTATGGGGGTGTCACCCAGGGACTGGGCTGGGCACTCTTCGAGGGTTTTGTCTACGATGAGAATGGTCAGTTATTGACGCAGACACTGATGGATTATGCTCTGCCGCTTAGTAAGGATGTCCCTAATATCACGACGTTGCTGGTACAAATCCCATCCTCGTTCGGCCCTTACGGAGCGAAAGGTGTCGGCGAGCCACCGGTCGTCCCTGTTGGTGCGGCCATCGCCAATGCCATCTACGATGCCGTTGGTGCGCGCGTTACGCAATTGCCCATTACGCCTGAACGCCTGTATACGGCATTACATGCAAATGCATAATCTAGCTTGTGAACGGAAAGAGAGCAATATGGCTATACGGTATAAGTATAGCTATATTGCTCTTATAGTTGCTGATTACTAGTAAAGCATCTATTAACACAAAATATGTTTTGTCGGGCAAACTCTTCCGGTGTCGTTTGAATAAATCAGGCTTTCGCACGTTCATTGGGGGAGAAACCGGGGTTCAGAGGAAAGGTCAGGATATGCTATACTAAAAATGTCAGTCTTGCCCTCGTGGAATGTAACTTTAGTGGTGTGTCTCTCGTGGCATACCGAGGTAGCGAACTCCTGCAACAAGGAGCTAACTCATGGCTCAAGGAGGAAGCGTATGGCACCTTCTGATCCGTTATCAAACCAAAACCCGGTGATACGAGCGGATGCCTCTACCACACCCGCCCCTGATGTACCCCCCGAAAGAGGCTCAACCCATCCTATTGTCCTCGCCCAGCAAGCAGCGGAGGGACGGCGCGGTGCCGCCTGGCGACTCATGCTCTGGATTCTTGACGATGACCCGCGCGCCGTTGAGGCGGTAGCGAATATGCCAGATGATCGCTTAGCAGAATACCTGCTGGAGTTTATTGCCGATGGCACATGGGCCGGAAAGCCCTTCGTCACGCCAAGACCTCTGCGCACTGCCCATGCCCGTACACGTTTGCGCACGCTGTTTTTGCCTGGCTCCGGTATGGATGAGGTGCGGGCTGAGCGTGTGTTATTGAAGGCCCTGCGCAGTAATCGACCTTCCATGCGTGAAGCTGCAATTTATATCCTGGGCATTATGGGCACACGTGACGCTGTGCAACCGTTGATCGAGGCTCTGCATGACCCCGCTCCCTCGGTGCGCATCCAGGCGGCCAAGGCGCTGGGCCGTATTCGGGATACCAGTGCGGTACCGGCCTTGCTAAATGCGTTCAGCGGTGACGACGAACAACTGGCCAGCCAGATCAGTACGGCCCTGGTGCAGATTGGCCGTCCTGCCGTTCCGGCTTTGTTGGAGAAATTTGCCACTGGTTCGGCCTGGATACGCTGGCAGTGTGTGCGTGCGCTGGGAGAGATTGCTGACACACGCGCTTTGCCTACGCTTGTGCAGGCTCTGCATGATCCAGATCACGCCGTAGCCTGGATGGCTGCTAAAGAGGTAGCGCGCTTTGGCAAAAATTGCCTTGAGCCGGTCCTGCGCCTGTTGATGAATGCCGAGCCATCGCGCTGGATGATCGAGACGACCTCTTATGTCCTGCGCGATGTCTATCGCCATGACCCGCGTTTTGGCCCATACCTGGAGCCTGTCGTGCAGGATATGCATGGGCCTGCACCCCTGGTTGCCACGCCGGTGTCTGCGCAAAAAGCCCTCACGCGCCTGATCAATGACGGCCTGATTGAGCCAGCGCGGATCTGATCAATCCGGTATGGACGTGTGGTTTCGCACGTTTATACCGTCTTGCATGTTATTATTGTTTTACTGCATATAAACTTAATAATGTTGCCTGTCTGATTGCTCATCTTATAGTTGTGTAAGCCCTGCTCCGTAGTCGAGTCATTCCTGGTGATAGATGGCTCGCTTGCTGTTTGCAGAGAGATAGTAGAAGTTCACGGAAATTCTGGTGCTGATGTCCATACTGTGATATTATCCCAGTACTCCCGAAGGGTAACGTGGGCGAATCTCTGTTCCCCGCGCGAAGCGATCAAAAGTGAAGTGTTCCATATCGGCTGGTTTCTGGCCTGTGAGTATATAGTGAGCCATCCATTGCCCGACTATCGGTGCGAGTTTGAAGCCATGACCACTGAAACCGGCGGCGCAGTAGAGGCCCTGGTAGTGGGGGAGTTGATCGAGGATGGGGTGGTAGTCGCGGGCGTCGTCGTAGATACCGGCCCAATTGCCGCGCGGGACGGCCCGTGCCAGCGCCGGAAAGGTTTGCTGGCCCTGGCGCTGAAAATAGCTGATCTCCTCTTCTGTTAAGCCTTGTGCGTAATGGTCGGGGTCGCTTGGTGTTAGCACATCCTCTGTCGAGCCAACCAGGGTGGCACCACCAATATCCGGGCGGAGATAAATTGAGCGTGTCAGGTCCAGGCAGACGGCATGTAGGCCGAAGCGCCCGCCGACATCGTTGGGGCGACGCAGGACCAGCATAGGGTGGCGCGTAGCAATAATAGGAAGTGTAATGCCGAGCGGTGCAGCAAGGGAGACGCTCCACACGTTCGCGGCTAGAATGACAATCGGCGCAGAAAAGGTACCCTGTGCCGTCTCTACTCCTGTTATGCGTTCGCCTTCTGTGCCGATGTGTGTTGCCTGTATACCTTCATGAATCTGCACACCCAGTTCGCGCGCGCGTTGCGCAAAACAAAAAGTTGTTGCCATCGGATCGGCGACACCAGCATCCTCTTCGTAACAGGCCAGCGCCACGCCCTCGCCACTGTAGCCCGGCGCTACCTCTGGCACCTCTGCCGCACTGATGAGCCGCGTGTTGACACCTTCTTGCTGCTGCATCTGCACATTAGCACGCAATGCGGCTGCCCCCTGTTCGTCAGTGAGAACCAGCATGCCGGTTGTCGTGAAGCCACAGTCACCCCCTACGATCTCCGCGAAATGTTGAAAAACGTGCAGACTCTCTTTTGCCATGCGAATGGTGAATTCGTTTGAATAATGTTGCCGCACAATCGCGCCTGAACGCCCCGTTGTACCACTACAAATAGCCCGCCGCTCCAGCAGGATAATCTTTCCCGCTCTTTGCATGGCAAGATGGTAGGCAATACTACACCCCATCACACCCCCACCAACGATAATAATATCGGCTCGCTCACTCATCAATGTTGCTCCTTACTGAATATCTATTGGTTGTTCTTAACTAAAGAGTACCTGGAGCGTCGGCAAATTACAAGAGAGAGCGGGAGTAAGCTAGCCGCTCTACGCATACCAGGAACCGGGGAATAATTTTTTAGTTACGCATGTTTGTAGCAGTGAGCGTCTTAAAAATAGCGTGCCTCCGAGAAGATAGCTTACCTTCCTTGACAAAGAAAAATTGAGGGTGGTAAGCTTTTGTAGTAGTTTAGAAAGTAAGTTGATCTATTTAGTCAACATTGAGGTGATGGCACATGGGCGATGCATCCCGTGAGATCATGCGCCGCGCGCGTCAGCAGGTTCCTGAGTGGTCGCCTGCACAGGTACATGAGGCTCTTGAGCGCCAGAAGAGAGCAGATAATCAGGAGATAGTCCTGGTGGATGTGCGTGAGAAGCTTGAGTGGAACGATGGCTATATCCCTGGCGCGATTCATGTTCCGCGTGGTTTTCTTGAATTGCAGATAGAAGAAGCGGTACCCGATAAGTCGAAAACACTAGTACTCTATTGCGCGGGCGGTGTGCGCTCACTCATAGCCGGAAGCACGCTGAAACAGATGGGCTATGATAAAGTAATCTCGATGTCCGGTGGTTTCGGGCAGTGGAAGAACAGTGGCTTTGAGGTGCAGATGCCGCGCACGCTCAGTGATGCACAACAGAGACGCTATAGTCGCCATCTCTTGATACCGGAGGTGGGTGAGCAGGGCCAGCTAAAGCTGCTCGATTCGCGTGTTCTGCTGATTGGCGCGGGTGGTCTGGGCGCACCGGCAGCTTACTACCTGGCAGCGGCGGGTGTAGGCACGATTGGCATTATTGATGCCGACCGTGTTGAGGAGAGCAATCTCCAGCGTCAGATTATTCATACCACTGATCGCGTGGGCGAGTACAAGGCCGAGTCGGCCAAAAAGGCGATCCAGGCCCTCAATCCCGATGTGAATGTGATTACCTACCTGGAATATCTGGATGAGCGCAATGTCCGCAGCATTATTGCTGATTACGATGTGATTCTCGATGGCACAGATAACTTCCCCACCCGTTATCTGCTGAATGATGCCGCACTGCTCGAACATAAGCCGGTGGTGCATGGGAGCGTCTTCCGCTTTGAGGGGCAGGTAACAGTTTTCAAGCCCTACGAGGGGCCGTGCTATCGCTGCCTCTATCCAGAGCCGCCGCCCGCCGCCTTGGCTCCCAACTGCGCCGAGGCTGGTGTACTGGGCGTATTGCCAGGCATTATTGGTCTGTTGCAGACCATCGAGACGTTGAAACTGCTGCTCAACATTGGTGATCCGCTAGTTGGGCGTCTGCTGACCTATGACGCTCTGGTTGGTGAGTTCAACGAACTGCGCCTCTACCGCGATCCCAAGTGCGCGGCGTGTGGTGAGTATGGGCACCCCGAAGACCTGCCGGTCTATGCGGATGTGTGTGCGGCTCCCTTCCAACTCGCACATGCATAACAATCATTTGAAGCTGTAATAACTGTAGGGACGGTATTATGAATTTTTTCAACTGACATCGGCGCTCCGCGTTCAGGGCGTGATTCATCACGCCCTGAACGCGGAGCGAGGGGCGAGCAGGGCGTGATGAATCACGCCCCTACGGGAGCGTCGGTATTGATGGTTGAATTCCATTATCCCGTCGGAGCCGCGACCTGTCGCATGTAAAACCTATATATATCATCTAACCGGAAAATCACGCAAAATGCGTGGTATCCTGTGATGTTATGCAGGCTCCATCACGTTCCCGCAAAGGAGAAACGTGATACACGCCATGTTGAGGCTCTGCGAGAAAAGATGGATGGAGCGTGACGCGCGATAAATCGCGTCCACAGCGCGATTTATCGTGTCCCTACGAGGTTGGTTGAATCATAGAAGGAGTAAGGGAAAAATGGCAACGATTCGTCTGGCACCTGTCTTGCGTGCCTCGGCAGGCGGTTCTAAGCAGGTGAGTGTGCAAGGTAATACTTTAGGCGAGGCACTCAGCAATCTCTATCAGCGTTACCCTGCGCTTAAGGAGCAGATACAGCCGGAGCAGGAACTGAGCCGCTTTATTAATGTGTATGTTAATGACCAGGATGTGCGTTTCTTGCAAGGGCTGGAGACGGCGCTAGGCCCTGACGATACGGTTATCTTATTGCCCGCGATGGCCGGCGGGTGCTAAGGATCAGGAGACAGCAATGCGCTACGGTAATATTCTGGAGACCATCGGCAATACGCCGCTGGTCGAGCTGAAAAGTTTTAGCCCTCGTCCGGGGGTGCAGATATTCGCAAAGTTAGAAGGTGTCAACCCTACTGGTAGCATCAAGGACCGTATTGCATTGCAGATGATCAACGATGCCGAAGCCAGTGGAAAACTCAAGCCCGGCTCTGTGCTGCTGGAGCCGACCAGCGGGAATACGGGCATCGCGTTGGCGATGATCTGCCGCGTCAAGGGCTATAAATTTGTGGCCGTGATGCCCGACAATGTGACCAGCGAGCGGCGTCAGATGCTGGAACTCTTCGGGGCGAAGATTATCTTCTCCGATGGCAAACTGGGCAGCAACGGTGCAGTGCGTCTGGCGCAGCAGATGGCGCAGGAGGATGAGCGCTATGTCATGCTCTACCAGTATGGCAATCCTGCTAACCCTGGTGCGCACTACAATGGCACGGCGGTCGAGATTATCCGTGATCTGCCGGATGTCGATGTCTTCGTAGCCGGACTTGGTACCGGTGGTACGCTCGTTGGCAATGCACGGCGCTTGAAAGAGTACAATCCTGCCATCAAAGTGGTGGCTGCCGAGCCACTGCAAGGCGATGGTGTGCAGGGATTACGCAGCCTTGAGGATGGCTTTATTCCGCCTGTACTGGACCTGTCGTTGCTTGATGCGAGGATTCTGGTGCCCGGTCGTGAGGCTATTCGTCGTACTCGCCAGTTAAAAGATCAGGAGGGTATCTTTGCCGGTCCTTCCTGTGGTGCGGCCTTGCATGCGGCATTACGCTACGCTGAAAAACTGGAGCAGGCCAGGATTGTGGTCATTCTCGCCGACGGTGGCTGGAAGTACTTGAGCGAAGACCTGTGGACGCTCGAATTAGAGGAACTGGAAGATAATTTAGAGGCAAAAGTATTATGGTAGCTGAGGTGCAAACCCCCGCGTTCGTAGTGCGTATCCCGCAGACGATTTATCAGGAGATGGTGGCCCATATCGTGGAGAGCTATCCCAACGAGGGCTGCGGTGTCGTCGGCAGCAAGGACGGCCTGGTTGTCAAGCACTATCCGACCGCCAATGCCGCCGACGAGCCGGATGATTTCTCGATTATCGCCGAAGCCGACCTGGTACGCATTTATAATGATGTCGATAGTTATGATGGTGATATGATCTATTATCATTCACATCCCAGGAGCGAGGCCTATCCCTCGGCGCGCGATAAAGAGTGGGCGAAGCGTAGTGGCTACCTCTATATCATCTTTTCGCATCGTTTCTATCCAGAGCCACCTTATGTGCGCATTTTCTCTATTGATCTCAATGGTGACGTGACCGAGGGTAAAGTTGAGATTGTAGACTAAGCGTCGTTGAATACGCTTTTTAGCAGCAGAGCGGTGAGAACGACGGGCGGTCGTCCGTCGTTCTCACCGCTCTGCTGCTAAAAAACACGAGGGAGATTGACGTTTACGTACACGTTGACCTGAACCGCCTGTTTCGTGTATGATATGTATGGGCTATCAGAGCGATGTTTGTTTTGTAGCGGTGGAGCTACTTGCTGAATAGTCACGGGTTCTCATGATGGTGAGCATCGTTGCTGCACATTATTATCATCACAAGCTCTACGGGATAAATGCCCTGGGTCATTCTGAAAGGTTTTTACATGCGTTCATCTTCTGATCTATCTGAAAGCGCTGTGTCATCCACAGGAAGTACTGATATTGTTGTTCAACATGATAGTTACAAGTGGACAGCGCTCTCGGTAACAACTGTTGGTGCGCTGCTGGCCTCTATTCAAGGTTCGGCGCTCCTCATTGCGCTGCCCAATATTCTCGCTGACTTGAAAGCCACCTTCTTCACCATCATGTGGGTGTTGATGGGCTATCTTTTGATAACAACCGTTCTAACACCGGTCATCGGGCGTCTGGCCGATATCTGGGGGCGCAAGCGGCTATATAACAGCGGTTTTGTGATGTTTGGCATCGGCTCGCTGGTGGCGGGTCTGGCGCAGCCACAATTTCATGGAGCGGATATGATTGTAGGGCGCGTCATTCAGGGTGTTGGCGGCGCGCTGCTCTTTACTAACAGCACCGCGATTGTCACCGATGCCTTCCGCAAGGGTCAGGTGGGCCTGGGCCTGGGCGTCAACCAGATTGCCGGTGCGGCTGGCTTTCTGCTCGGCCCTATTATTGGAGGCGTCCTCACGGAAATTTCATGGCGCTGGGTCTTTCTCTTTAATGTCCCGCTGTGTCTCTTTGGTACACTATGGGGTATCTGGCGTTTGCGCGAGCCTGTGCAACCGGCTGAACATCAGCGCATCGACTGGTTCGGTAGTGTGACGCTGACGATTGGCTTAACCGGCATTTTGCTGGCGTTGACGATGGTTGCGTTCCCGATGCTGCCAGAATCGGTGACGACAGCCATTCTGATCATTGGCGTTGTCAGTGCCGTTCTCTTCGGCATCTTTGAGCCGCGCATCAAACAGCCGATGGTGCGCCTGGACCTCTTCAAGAGTCGTCTGTTTACGATGGCGAACCTGAGTGGCTTGCTGAATGGTATCGCGCGTGGTGCGGTGCTTTTCCTGCTGATCTTTTTCTTGCAGGGGCCTTATGGCAAGGACCCCCTGACGGCTGGCTTGATGTTGATTCCCTTTGGGGCGGCCTTTATGCTGATCGGCCCGATTAGCGGACGTCTTTCGGATCGGTTTGGCTCACGTGTGCTGGCCCCGCTGGGACTGGCGGTTTCTTCGCTTGGTCTACTAGGACTCTCTACAGTGCAACCAACGACGCCGGTCTGGCAGCTCTACGTCTTTATGGCGCTGATGGGTGGTGGTTCTGGTTTCTTCGCCTCGCCCAATACCAACGCGATTATGAGTTCGGTCGAACCCCATACGCGCGGTGCGGCGGCGGGTATTCTGAGCATGTTAAATAATACCGGTCAGTTGCTCAGTATTGCCATCGTCTTCCCTCTGGCCCTGAAATCGGTGCCGATGCAGGCCATGATGCAGGTATTCATTTATGGCGGCGGTATGAGTCAGTTCCCATCGGCACTGGCGGCCTTTATGAGTGGTCTGCATACTGCATTTCTGGTTTCTTTTGGTTTATGCATCATTGCAATGATTGTCGCGGCTTTGCGTCCCGCGCACTAAGCACCGTTGATCCAAAGAGGGTGGGTGTCAGGCCCACTCTCTTTTTTGTGCTCAGCTTGTAGACCGTTGCCTTATAGTGGCTCTGTTTATGCCTTCTTGTGCAGGTTTTAGCTATATGATATATTGTTTTTAAAAAGAGTAAAACTGTGATTTAGCAGGAGGTAAAAGCGATGGATAGACCGATTCAGGATTTGACGCCGCGTATTAGTGATTGCCTGAAGGTAATCTACGATATGCAAGAGCGAGGACAGAAGGTTTCAACTTCGGCGGTCAGCGAGCGGCTCGGCGTGAGCGATGCGACCGTCACCATGTTATTCAAGGATTTTGCGGCTGCCGGTTGGGTAGAGCATGTGCCATACAAAGGAGTACGTCTGACACAACTGGGGGAACAGAAGGCGATTGAGGTTATCCGTCACCACCGTTTATTGGAGCTTTACCTGGCGCGTGAACTTGGCTATAGCTGGGATAAGGTACATGCGGAGGCCGATAAGCTGGAGCATGTCATTTCTGAAGAGTTCGAGGATCGCCTGGATGCGTTGCTCGGTTATCCGACCGTTGACCCGCACGGTGATCCCATTCCAAGTAAGCAGGGCGTGATTGTGGCGCGTGAAGGGCAGATGTTGTCGCAATTGGAAGAGAAACAAACAGCATATGTTTTGCGCGTGAATGACCAGAACCCGGAGAAGCTCTGCTACCTGGGCACATTGGGCCTTTACCCGGATGTGCGCGTGGAGATGCTGGAGCGTACCCCCTTTGGTGGCCCTATGCGCATTCTGGTCGGTGAAGGCCAGGGACAAGCCGAGCATGTCGTGAGTAAGGAGCTGGCTGATCAGATTACGGTGAGGCCGACCAGAGTTGATGAAAAAGTGAATAAGCTATGATACTAGCTATAGCGTTCTCTGAAAAACTATGCTAAGATTCCTCTAAATAATACTATGCTCATCCATACATAGCATGGCCTGCGCGCACTGCTATGTGGAGTGATGTGTGTTTGCGACCTCATCAACCGATGCATTTGTTGATGGGGGCCAGTCAAGAAGGAAAGCAGGATAGGTACAGAGCAGTGGCAACACATGACAAACGCTATGTAATTATTGGCAATGGAGTGGCGGGAACAACAGCAGCGGAAACGCTGCGCAAGAATGATCCCAATTGTAGTATTCATCTGTTTACTAATGAGCCATATCCCCTGTACAATCGCGTCTCGCTTCCACGTTTTCTGCAAGGTGTGATCGTTGAGCAAAAGGTTATGATTCGTGATTTCGCCTGGCATGAGCAGCGCAATATTCACCTGTTGACAGAGACACTGATTACGAAGGTGAATACTGAGGAGCGAGTAGTTGTGACCGACAGAGGAGAGCATTATCCCTATGATGCATTGCTGATAGCCAGCGGCGGCTGGGCGAATCCTTTACGGGTGCCGGGGGCCAAAGAGGCCTCGAATATTTATAACTTTGTGACGCTCGATGATACAAAGACGATTATCGACAAAATGTTGCAATCGCGAACTGCGCTGGCCTATGGCGGCAGCTTTATTTCCTATGAATTGTGCGATGGCTTCGCGGTACGCAAACTCGACACCACCTGGTTAATGCGCGGCCCCTACTGGTTGCGTTCGTCGCTTGACCCACAGGGCGGCGAAGTGGTGGACAATATCGCCAAGAAATTCGGCGTTGAAGTGATCCATGGCGACGAAATTGAGAGCGTCGTGACTAAGGACGGCATGGCGAGGTATGTCAAAACGAAGAAGGGGCGCGAGATTCAGACCGATATGATCGGTATTGGTCTGGGCATTACGCTTAATACGCAGTTTCTAGCAGGCACTCCTGTAGAGATTCGCAACGGTGTCGTGGTGAACGAATACCTGGAGACGAATGTGCCGGGGGTGTATGCGGCGGGGGACGTGGCGGAATTTTTTGATGTGGCTATTGGACGCCATCATACAATGGGTACATGGGATAATGCGATGGCGCACGGGCGCATTGCTGGTGTCAATATGGCAGGTGGGCGGCAGCCATATAATGATGTACCTACCTATACCAGTCCGCTCTTTGATGTCAACATCGCAGTGGTTGGAACCGCTGAGTCGAACAACCCTGAGCTTGAAACGATTGCGCGGCGCGAACCGGGCGAGAAGGGTAATGAGAACTATCGCAAGCTCTTTTTCCGCGAGAACAAGCTGGTTGGTGTGCTGATGATTGGCAGTCCCAAAGGGCGTAAGAAACTGGTCGATTTGGTGAAAAATCAAGTAGTTTTCGCCACTGCCGCCGAGCGCGAAGCTGTCCTGGATGTGAAGTAAAGCACTGTTTTTATGAGCAACACAGGAGGGGAGTTCTGGTGACGATTTGTCCAAATTGTGGGGCGGAGCTGCGGAATGCGCAGGCGCGTTTTTGTAGTAATTGTGGTGCGCAAGTATCGACTGAGGCAGTTCATGAAGCGAAATCAACGTCCACTACACCGCAAGCTCCTTCTTCCCCTTCTGCAAGGCAGACTCAAGCAGCTAACCATAACCATCCAGTGTTACATGAACAGATCGCGCAGCAGCCACAGCGGCGTGGATCAGTTGCGCATGAGCAGCACGCGCCTGTTGCTGGAACGGACGTGCGTGAATTGCGTATAAAAGTTTGGGATGTAGATGAGGGGAATAAGTTGGTGGAAACGCAGGAGCAGGCGAACGTGGATGTGAGCGTGGATGAGGAGAAAGAGAATGAGCGCAAGCAAGCGATAGAGCAGCTTGCGACAACGCCGCTGATTTCATATAGACAGGAAGATATGCCGAAATCGGTCGGGCCAGCACGATCCCCCTCGATGCCGGTTCGGTCTGTGCCCCCGGTTCTGGCAGGTGAAGGGTGGCGTTCGCGCAAACTGGTCATCATGGGAGTGGGGCTGGTAGCGGCACTGATTATTCTTGGGAGTATCGTGTGGGCGATAGTACTACAACCGTTTAGTGTCTCACCCGTGACGGCTCCGCTCCAGCGCTTTCAGAGTACTCACTTTGGGGTTTCGTTGCTCTACCCCACTGGATGGAAGGTGCAGGCCGATACTAAAGCCTCGGTGCTTCGCTTTGCCGATAGCACTGCTACGGATCAGGTGACGATCACCGTTTCTAACGCTGCCGGGACGAATGAAATTATTTATGTGCAGAAGCTGGCAGCGCAACTCGGCATGACGAATGTGAAGATGGCGGCTCCGCTCACGTTTGCTGGTGCGCAGTGGCAGCAATTACAGGGCAGTGTCCTGGTGAGAGGGGCCAGCTATACGGAGACCTTATTTGTTACGGTGCACGGCTCACATCTTTATACATTGGAGCAATTAGCTCCGCAAGGTACTTATGCGCAAGAGGAGCATATTGTTTTTGCCCCTATGCGCTCCTCGTTGCGATTTCTCTCATAGGGGCCTGGAAATTCTGGCTATGGTATAATGGGGCAGCCTTTTGCGGCCTTATGTATACGCTGGGAAGGCTATACAGCACGTGTCCATTTTGGAGAGTGCAGGGCTAGAAGGTGCGCCTGTGAGGATAGAGAAAGGAGTGTGTGTCGGCACAACACGCCGCGCACGGCGAAGCAATGTTAGAGGATATTCGCTTTGAGAGGCATTTTCGTACTCCCTATTCTGAGGGCTACTATATTATGCAGGGTAGTGGCTTGCAGAATAATAGCCGCCTGGGGACAATAGATATTCATTTCACCACAACGGCGGTTCACGGTACCTTGATCCTGGAACGGGAACTGGAAGAGGCCGATCTGACGAAGCTGATAGAGCAGATTGACGAGGACCTCGTGTTGTCGGCGGATATGCCGCGCGATGATTTTCTGGTAAGCGTGTACGTCGGGAGGGACGTTGGTTTTTATAGCGATGAATATTTCGCGGAGGAGAGTGCTAACAGTGCAGGCTTTGAAGATGAAGACCTCCATTAGCAACCCCTCCGCGTTTGTCTGCGCTTAATCTTCAAGCAAGCCGCGTCGCATCGCATATTTGACCAGTTCGGCGCGGCTATGAAGGTTGAGCTTATCCATGATATGTGTGCGGTGGGTATCGACTGTTTTGGGGCTAATCACGAGGCGTTCGGCGATCTGGTTATTCGTATAACCCTCGGCCACCAGTTTCAGAATTTCTCGTTCGCGTTCAGTCAAACTGCTGTAGCTATCTTTCTCCTCACCGACACGCACCCGTTGTAAATAGTCGCCAACCATAACCGATTGGGCCATTGGGGATAGGTAAAATTGACCACTCTGGATAATGTGGAGGGCCGAGATCAGTTCAGTATCGGCAGCTTCTTTGAGCATATAGCCTGAAGCTCCGGCGCGCAGGGCCTGAAAGACATACTCATCATGCTCGTGCATGGTCAGAATCAGTATCTTCGTTTCTGGCATTATCTTTTTGATCTGGCGGGTGGCCTCGATACCGTTCATATCAGGCATAGTGATATCCATGAGAATAATATCGGGCTGAAGGCGCTGGGCTTCCTGGATGGCCTGTCGTCCATCCTGCGCCTCGCCAACGACCTCCATATCAGGTTGAGCATTGAGCATCATCTTGAGGCCCGCGCGTAGAATAGTATGGTCATCGGCGAGAAGGATTCGTATCTTCATTGTTTTTCTGTCCTGTCATGAGTGTGGTAGCGTAATGGGCAACGCTGTGGACGTATCCGCCTGTGTGTGTGGCGAGATGTCCTGCATGTAGAGTGGAATGCGGAACTGGATGGTTGTTCCTTGACCGGGTGCCGATTCGATGGCGAGCGTTCCGCCAAGCAGGTGGGCACGTTCATGCATACCAACCAGTCCTAGCCCACGATCTCTATCCTGTCCGCGCTGCAATTCATCGAGGTCGAAGCCTTTCCCATCATCACTGATGGTGGCATAGACCGCGTCGGCATCCTCACGCAAGGTGATCGTAGCAGTGTGAGCTTGAGCATGTTTGGCGATATTGGTCAATGATTCCTGCACAATGCGGTAGATAGCGGTTTCCATTTCGGGAGGAAGCCGTTTCTTAAAGCCGCTGGCCTGAAAATCGACCTCGATGGGAAACTTGTGTTGGTACTCTTTGACGTACCAGCGCAATGCGGGCAGCAATCCCAGATCATCCAGTGCGCTTGGGCGCAGATCGATGCTGAGATTGCGGATGGCGCGTAGCGTCTGGTGGGCGAGGGCGCGCGTCTCGGTGATCCGTTGACGCGCCTCGTCGTTCGTGATTGCTTCTTCCAGGATAGCGAGGCTGATGAGGAGCGAGGTCAGCACCTGTGAGGTTTCATCGTGTAACTCGCGCGCGATGCGTTTGCGCTCCTGTTCCTGCGCGGTGATGATCTGGTTAGCACGCAGGCGGTTGGCCTCGTCGATAGCTTCCAGCATCATGTTAAACGTGCGTGCCAGCATGTCGGCCTGCCGGTCAAAGCCGGTCAGTGGAGCGCGTAACGAGCGTTCGCCTTTCTGAACCCGGCTCATCACTTTGCCCAGGTCCATCAGGGGGCGGAAGGCAATCTGGAGAACGACGAAATTCAGTGCCACGCTCACAAGCCAGCCTGCGGCTACAAAGGCAATCAAGTAGATGGGTGTATTAGGGGTGCTATTAAGCTGGGAGGCCAGATAGGTACCGCCGGTAGCACCCACAAAGATGATAAAGCTATTGGCGATGAGTACCTTATAGAACATGGGAATGCTGAGCAACGATTTGATGAGTCTGTTTCGTTGCGCAGCTTCACCGATCATATTGATATTATTGGTCTGTATATTGGCTTTCATAGGGTAAGCTCTTCATGAATTCACATCTGGTATCCACCGTAATTGTATCGGGTGCTACATGAACTGTCAAACCATACACGGAGATGTTAGGAGGCAGGAAATCAGGTAGATTGAGGGAAAAATCAGGTGTATACCTGATGTCACTGTGTTTGCAGCACGGTATCTTTAGAAAAGATAGCTCAGTATCGCTCGGAACACTTTCCTCGCTCACGTTGCCTGCTTTTCCGGCGAAAAAAGTGGTTGTCCGAGGCAACTATTCTGCGTAAACCTGTAGCCCTTTTCGTTCATTGTAATTATTCATTATAATTGGAAGAAAGGGAACGTGAGAGTTCCTGGACGTTACTGCGGTCGGGGGTCTTCTGTACGAACACATGTTTATGATATAATCAGCCACGCAGTAACAGTACAGAAACTCGTACTAATTGCTATCTTTCCAGATTGATCAAAGTCTTGATCCTTGTGAGGAGGCACAGTGAGCTCTACTAACGGCAATAGCAAAAGCTTGCTCGATGTGATGACACAGAAGCTCGTCGCGAGTCAGCTCTGGCGTTCTATTTTTCGTCATGGCTACCCCGACACCCCGCTCAACCAGTCGTTGGTGATGATGGGGAACGTCTTTCTCCATATTCATCCCGTAAAGGTGAGTCGCCAGGCAATGAAGATTACATATACCTGGTGTATGGGGGGTATTTCGTTCTTCCTGTTTCTGGTCTTAACCATTACCGGCGTATTCTTGATGTTCTATTACATCCCTGATACAGCTACTGCTTATCAAAACATTAATCAGTTGAATGCGGCGGTTTCGTTCGGCCATCTAGTGCGCAATATGCATCGTTGGGCGGCGCACCTGATGGTGGTATCTGTCACGCTGCATATGATTCGTGTCTTCTATCATGGCGCATACAAGCCGCCCAGAGAGTTTAACTGGGTGGTGGGTGTGATGCTCTTCTTTGTCACGCTGTTCCTTAGCTTCACCGGCTATCTGTTGCCGTGGGATCAGATTGCCCTGTGGGCGATTACGGTGGGCACTAATCTGGCCCCCTATGCGCCATTGCTGGGCGATCCTGTCTACAAGGTGCTTGTTGGAGGAGGTGCGGTCGGTCAGGCCACGCTGATACGTTTCTATGTGGGTCATGTGATCTTACTCCCACTAGCCGGTGCTTTGTTGATGGCAGTACATTTCTGGCGTATTCGTAAGGATGGTGGCGAGGCTGGTCCTCCTCCTCCGTCGCGCCGTGAGTTGGAGGCCCGTGAGCGCGCTCTGGCTACGCCCACGCCCACCCGTTAGTTTGTACAGGCCCGAAAGGGGAAAACAACATGGCAATTGAACAAGAACCGAGAGTACAAACGCAGGCAGCGGCTACCCAGCGTCGATATCGCACGCTGGCCGTGGTGAAGCAGGAAGCAATTACCCGTGTAGAGAAGCCCCTGGAAGATTCGGTCTTTGTCTGGCCTCACTTGCTGGTGCGCGAGTTTTTCGCAGCCACAGCGGTGATGGTAATGTTGACGCTGCTCTCTGTCGTCATTGATGCGCCCTTGCGCGATCCGGCTAACCCGAATGTGACGCCAAACCCGGCTAAGGCCCCCTGGTACTTCCTGGGTTTGCAGGAACTGCTACACTATTTCCCGCCCACCACAGCGGGGGTGCTGGTGCCCGGCCTGACTCTGCTGGCACTGGCAGTACTACCCTATGTAGACCGTAATCCCAGCCGCGCTTATACTGATCGTAAGGTTGCCATCGCCACCTTTACGATGTTCCTGATCTTCTGGGCCGTCATCACGTTGGCGGGTAGTTTCTTCCGAGGCCCCGGCTGGATCTGGGTCTGGCCCTGGCAGGGGATCTACTTCGATCTCTAGTCTAGAAGGACAGGATGAACTGAGGTAAACCATGAGTATTGATACACCACCCATTTCGCCCCAACAATATGAAGTGTTGCATGGCGGCGGTGCTGAAGCGGCAGAGATTGCCAGACAGCGTTTGTCGCGGCGGCGTTTCCTGCGTCGCTCGATGCTGGCCGTCTGGGGCCTCTCGGCAACGGCTGCTGTTGCCGGCGCGCTCGATATGCTCTATCCCAATCTGGCCGGTCAGTTCGGCTCCACATTTAATGTGGGTAAGAAAACAGATTTCCCGCCAGCCTCAACGCTCACCGAGTATGCAATTAACCAGAAGGGGGTATTCTACGAGCAGGCCGCCAAGACCTATGTGATTCATATGGGGGCGGCAACAAAGTTCTTGCAGAGTGGCACCTTCCTCCAGAGTGAACTGGACTACGAGTGGATCGTGAAGGACTCGGATGGCTCCTACTGGATCGGCCTGTATCAGCGCTGCGTTCACCTGGGCTGCACTGTCCCATTCCGCAATGACTGCAACAGCTTCAAATGCCCGTGTCACGGCTCGCACTATAATGTCGATGGTGAGTATCTGGACGGTCCCGCACCGCGCAGCCTGGATCGCTTCCGGCTTTACTTCGATGGTGAGAATGTAATGGTAGATACCGGTTCACTCAATCAGGCGGTGCCTCACCCGGAGCCGACTACGCGCTTGATCGCTCCGCCAACCGTGCAATGCAGCGCCTCGTGATGTTTTGCGGCATGGAAGTCTTGCCTATTATGGTTGTGTTTTATGGTGACGTGCTGTTTCTCTCACTCTAAGATGGATGAGAGGAGCGGCGCGCCGCCAACCTGACTTCAACTTACAATGAGGTCCGCGTCCTGGTGAGGACGGGCGATGAGGACCAGTACGAATTAAAGGTTGTGTTTTATGGTGAATATAGGACAAGTCGTTGTAGGTATCATTATCCTTCTGGTAGTCGTCGGCGGCTTGCTGTACATATTCTACTCGCGTTCCAACGCAGTTGAGAAGACGGGATACGGAGCTTTGATTATGTTAGCTCTCATCTCGATGATGATCCCTATCTTCTGGATTGCGGAGGGAGGCCAGGAGGCCAGCGCGCAGTCATCACAGTTCGAGCTGGGTGTGCAGCGAGGTCTGGCGCTCTATGCACAGTACTGCACGAATAATTGCTATCAGATCAGCAAAGATGGCAAATTGCTTAATCCGACCTATAACGGATATACCATCGATCAACTCAATCAATTGAGTGACGAGCAGTTGATGCGCATTATTGCGGCAGGCATCTATGCGCCTGGCGTCACCCCGCCTCCTATCAGGTCACTGGTGGATGATACTGCCTATGGTGGCCCACTCTCGACGATGGACGAGCAGTATCTGTTCGACTTCTTGCGCTCGGCAGACCCGGAGTATTTAAAGAGTAATGGCTATCCTCTGCACAATGGCTTTGACGATCTGGTGAGCTATCTCCAGAATAACGATACAGCAGCCTATAATGCTGCGCTGGCCGCAGGAAGCCCCACCGACTTCGGCACACCGGTCAATATGAGCAACCAGAAGAGCGTGACGATAGAGATTCTCAACAGCGCACCCGGTCAGACGTGCGATCCGGCTTGCTTCCAGTATAAGAATGTGGAGGTTAAAGTCGGTACTACGATCACCTGGATCAACAAGAGTAGTACGCCACACACTGTCACCGCTGCGCAGGGAGAGAGCGCCTCGGTCGAGACTCCGGCCAGTGGTTCCTTTGACTCATCAAATGGTACATTAACCAAATTGCTGCAACCTGGTCAGTCGTATACATACACGATTACGCAGGCAGATTATAATCTCAACAGTAATCATGAGATTATGTATTACTGCAAGATACATCCTATGATGGTTGCTGCACTCACTATTGTTCAGTAAATTGAGAGTTCAGCGGTCTCGCAACGTGTGAGATCGCTCTTGATATTCTGATCGCTATTCATGTCGTTACAAGAGATATGGGCGACATATGGGAAGGGATGCGATCCATGCAACAAGTTCAGAGACGGGAAATGCCTGAACAGATTTCATGGGCGCGCGCGATAGTCTTTGCTGTTGGCTTCTTTTTTATCGCCGCTCTCCTGATCGGACAGGTTCCTGGTTTCATCTATCTACAATTAACTGCGGCGTCGCTGAGCGGCGCTGAACAGGGGTCGCTGGCTCTGGGGCTGACCTGCCTCGGCGCGTTTATCGTCATTCAGGTCATTGTGATGCTCTTTGACCCCAAGCCGGTTGTTCCCCCCATCATTTTTACGGTGATCGGCCTGCCTTTGTCGGTGGGTGGTATTGCTCTGATGATCTGGGCTACGGCCACCGGCTGTGACCCGACGCAGACCACTCCAACCTGTAATCAATATTTCCCACTGGCAAGCCAGCATATCGCCCCGCTCCTCCAGGGGAATTTCCTCTGGTTCCAGCCAGCTTCCATCGACTTCGTGATGCTGGGCGCACTCTTGTTGGGGCTTGGCGCAGCCTTGATCTTCTATAGTCAGCTTGCGATCCGTGAGCAGCAAAATCCAGATCGCCGCGATCCGGGTACTACTCCTGGCATTCGTTTCATGATTATTGCTGCCTGTGTCCTGCTGGTCGTGTTCTTGATCTTCTATACCCTCGTGAGCGATCAAGGTCTGGCCTATCGTTTTACCTCCGATCCGGTACAGGCGTACTGGATTCAGAAGATCATCGACTACATTCTGGCCACCATTCTGGGCATTGCCATTATGTTGACGCTAGGGGCATTCGCTTTGCGCTTGCACTACCTGATGCGCCCGGTGCGGAAGCGTACCATGCACATCCTTTACGCCGTTGGCGCGCTGGGTTTCGCGCAACTTGGGGCTATTCTGATCCTGTTCTGGCTGGTGCTCTATCCCTTGATTACCTGGATGCATACTTGGACCTTTATCGGCCTGGGTAGCTATCTGACCATCTGCTCCAATAGCCTGCAAATCCCCGGCAGTTGTTTCTTCACGCCTGAAGCCGGCTACATCGTCGATGCCATCGTGACCGGAAACTTCTTCGTGATGTTAATGGCGGCCATCTGGGCCTGGAAAGATCATCGCAACGTGGTTGTTATCGGCGGAGTGGTGACGGTGGCCGTGCTGGCGCTGGCAACGCTGTTGACGCACCTCTACCCAACGGAGTTCCTGATTGCCTTGTTGCTCTGTGGTGGCGCGCTGGTGCTGGCTACTATCTGGACGAGCGTGGCACGCCGCGAATTTGCGGTAGTTGGTGAGAATAATCTGGGTTGTCTGGGCATGTGGCTCGTGGTCGGCACCTGTCTCTTTACCTACCTGGCGGCCTTCGCCTTCTTCTCCATTCCCGGATTCCTGGAAACCGAGCCGAACGTGCCGTTCGTCTCCGGTACGCTAATCGGGCCTCATCCCCCTGCCGGTCAGCCACCGGTGCTGACCCAGGCTGATGCGGTAGTGATGTTCATCTTGATGGGGCTATTGGCCGCGATTCATTTCTACTTCCTGACGCGCAGCCGCTATAAGGTGTGATTGTCTTTGCGATAAGCAAGCGTTGCAAAAGAAGCGTGGAAAAGATTCAAAATCTGGCTTTTCCACGCTTTTTGCTTGAGCTAATTGATAGATTTTATGCTATAATAAGGCGTGCTATTACACCAAATGCGGTTCATTTTGCGAGTGGGAGGTATGTATGCAGCATGAACGGCCTCTGCGAGTACTCATCCTCGCGGCAGAGATCGTGCCGTTTGTTAAAGTAGGTGGTCTGGCCGACGTAGCGGGTGCGTTGCCAAAAGCCCTCAAAGCTCTGGGGCATGATGTGCGACTCGTCATGCCGCGCTACAAACAAGTTGATCCTGAACGGTTTCAGCTTACTACCGTCATCGACACCCTGACCGTCACTATTGGCAAGTTCCCTGTGCAGGTCAGTGTGCGACAGGGCATCATCGGTGAGGATATCCCCGTCTATATGATAGATGCCCCCCGCTTCTTTGAGCGCGAAAATATCTATGGCTACACGGATGATGGAGAGCGTTTTATCCTTTTCTGCCGTGCTGCTCTGGAGGCAATGCGCGCTCTTGAGTGGGCACCAGATATTTTGCATTGTAACGACTGGCATACTGGTATTGTGCCAAACTGGATGCATACGATCTATCATAACGATCCTTTCTATGCCAATACGGCCACTGTTTATACCATCCACAATCTCGCATATCAGGGCATCTTCGGCTATCGTATCCTGGAGGTTGCCGGCGTGGCGGCACAAGGTTTCCTTTATCCGCAGATCACTGAGCTTGCCAATGTCGTCGATATTATGGGACGCGGTATCCTCTTTGCCGACGCGATCACGACCGTCAGCGAACGCTACGCGCAGGAGATTTTAACCCCCGCTTTTGGTGAACGGCTTGACCACATGTTACGCGCGCGCCGTGACCGCCTCTTTGGTATCCTCAACGGCATCGATTATCAGGAGGTGAATCCTGCCACCGATCACTATATCCATAGTCGGTTTGATGTCGATTCTCTGGAGAAGCGTGAGCCGAACAAGACTGCCTTACAGGAGCAGGCCCATCTGCCTGTGCGCCCGGATGTGCCTCTGCTGGCAATGATCTCGCGCCTGGCCGATCAGAAGGGCTTTGACCTTATCTCGCAAATTATCCATCCGCTCCTCTCGCAAGGTGTGCAGTTTGTGGTATTGGGCATTGGCGACCAGCACTACCACGAGATGTTCCAGAATCTCGCGGCCCGCTATGCTGAGCAGGTAGCTATTTTCCTGACGTTCAATACGGAACTGGCGCAACGAATTTACGCCGGTAGCGATATGTTCCTGATGCCCTCGCGCTTTGAACCCTGTGGTCTGAGTCAACTTATCGCAATGCGCTATGGTTGCGTGCCTATCGTGCGCAATGTCGGCGGCTTGGCCGACACGGTCAAAGAATATGATCCGCGCACAGGCACCGGCAATGGCTTCGTATTCAACAATTATGATCCCTGGGAACTGTTCGCGGCTATCGTGCGTGCCCTGGAACTCTACCGTTTTAAAGATATCTGGCGCATCTTGCAGCGGCACGGTATGATGGCTGACCATTCATGGCACGTATCGGCCATGCGCTATGTCGATGTGTATCGCAATGCTTTGAGCTTTCACAAAACGGGAAAGTAGAAGCAGACGTAGCGTATCGCGCGTATCCCATTATCAACGCACTACCGGCTTTTAAGGCTTCACATGTTTCAAAGAAGGCCGGTGTTAACTGTGATAGCGTCGTATTGATCTGGATGTTTTGTGGAAATCGGGAGTATACTAGAGTGGATACGGAGCCGCCCTCTATCAAGAAGCCGACTCGCAATAGTGATGGAGAAGTACAGCGTCGAGCTATCAGTGATATTTATATGAGCTTGTCTCAAGCTACGACTGCTCAGTACTGGCAACAGTTGAACGCGGAAGACCTTCCTCTGGAGGTGCTTGTGCGCTGTTGCCGCGATGCGCTGGCGCGTGGAGATCAGCACGCACGAGAACGGATTATTGAAATCATTGTGCGCCGCACTCATCGTAGTAATGAGCAATGGGCCAGCTTCCTTGTCCTGAAGCTTGCCATTCCTTATGATGTGCGGGCCGCTCTGATGGATGATCTCTATGCGGATTTGTATGAGCGCATTATTCGCGGTATCCTGGACGAACGGCGTCCGGTATGGGAGGAAAGCTTCTGGTCTTGCCTCAAGTATGAGCGGCAGCATAGCTGGGAAGCCCTGTTAAAACGTGAGGGGTTGATCAGGGCAGCGCGGACAAAAATCAGTGAGCGTATTCCGCGCCATCGGTTGAGTCGTATTCAGTCCTGGAACGTATGCAATAATGAGGGTGCTGTTACTTTAGAGCTAGAAGATGAATATGAGCAGAAATTGCAACTGGAGATTGAGTACACTGATCTCTTTCAACAGGTATTGCTACTTCCCACACGCTTAAGAGCGGTGGTGCTGCTCATTTTTTGGGAAGGTCTGACTGAGCGACAGGCGGCATCGCTGCTCCGTGTGACAGACCGCACAGTCCGAAACAGGATACACGAAGCATCGAAGTTGTTACATGAGAAATTGACCCTAGAACCAGGTGGAGCATCGAATGATGGATAGCGAGCAAGAAGCTGAGGTGCAACGCATCGTTGCTCGATATGTAGAGGAGGTGCAGGCCGGGTTACGTCCACGTTTGCAAGAGTATTTCGTTCGTTATCCGCAATACGCTGATGCTATTGCGGATTTTGTTGCATATTATCATGCTGTCGAAGCTCATTTACCACAGCAGGAAGATGCAACTACCACAGCTCTACCACCCTCGCTGTCTGCCTTGCTGCCAAAAATTCAGCAACGTGCCTTATCAGCACTTTCAGAAGGGCAGGCAGCAACCGGTATAACGAGCCTCTTTCTGACGGCCAGGCAAGATGTACTCGATGAGACGCGACTGGCGAAGGCGCTCGATCTTGGTGAGGATAGTGTGATAGCGCTGGAGCAGCGAAAAGTGCTGCCGGAAACCCTTCCGCAAATGTTGTTGCAGCGCTTGTCAAGTATAACCGGTTATACCGTGCGGGAGATACAGGAGTTCTTTGAGGCGGCATCGCA
>Ga0080006_1194952_pt1 | contig 46380 bp, 43 predicted proteins | sample RS3BMetagenome_FD_69209 | JGI IMG/M metagenome (GOLD analysis project Ga0080006, IMG submission 69209) | Ferric oxide microbial mat and aquatic microbial communities from Rainbow Spring, Yellowstone National Park, USA - RS3B (SPADES... ... | reverse complement strand
GGCGGCGAGGCGGCGCCGTCGACGGCGACCGTGTACGAGAACGCGGTGCCGCAGCCCTGCGCCAGCTCGTACGACTCGCCGGGCGCGTCGAAGCGCGTCACCTGCATGCTCGTCCAGAGCAGCGGCTGCCCCGGCGTCACGCGGTCGACCGCGCCTCCGTGCACCAGCCACGCGTCGTCGGCCGCGTCGGCGAGCAGCGAGATCTGCGCGGCGCGGTCGATCGCGAGCGCCGCCCCGTCATCGAGGCCGATGCCGAGCGCGGCGTCCGGCATGCTGTCGACCAGCCCGTCCGCGATGGCGCGCGCCGTGAGCGCGGCGAGGCGGCCGAAGCGCTCGCCGCTCTTGGTGCGGACGTCGACGAGCGTTCCGGCCAGGATCGACGGACCGAGGGGGCCCTGCACGAGGCGGATGGAGGCGTCGTATGGATTCGCGAGCGCCGTCGCCGAGTCGACGTCCGCCATCAGCATGGCCGCGCCGAGCGCCACTGCCCCGCCGCCCGCGCCGGCGACGACGCCGCCGCGCTGGAACAGGTCGCGGATCCCATCCGCGATCGGTCCGCCGGCCCACGCGGCGTACGACGCGGCGTCGCCGTCGGCCAGAAACACCACCTCGGCGGACGCGAGCCGCTGGCCGACGAGCTGCGCGTCTTCGACCGAAGCGCCCGGAGGCACGAGCACCGTCTGCACGGAGTTGAACGGCGCCGCCGCGTAGATCGGCGCCGAGTACGCGTCGTCCCCTTGCGTGCACAGGACGACGACGTCCGCCGCGATGCGCGCGTGGTCGACGGCGTCGTGCATCCAGACGAACGCGCTGGCCGGCGACAGGCCGCCGTTCATGAGCACGACGCCGGGGCCGAGCGAACCGTGCGTGTCGTCGAACGGATTGCCCAACCGCGGGAAGAACACGACGCTCGGCGCGGTATCGGGCGCGGGCGCGACCGGATCCACCGACGCGCTCGTGCCGGCGTCGCCTCCGGCAGACGGGGCAGAGCCGCCCGCCGCGCAGCCGCACGCGGCGAGAGCGAGCAGCACGCACGACCGCCGCAGTGCGATTTCCATGACGAGCCTCCGACGACTTCGCTCTCCGAGCATGGGCAAGGGCCCGAACGATGGCAAGAGCCGGCGGGGTATTACATGCCCCCACGCGGGGCCTCGCCGGCTACAGTGTCTGCCCCCCATGCGCTGGATCGTGCGACCGGGCGACGGCACGACGGTGCGCGAAGTCCTCGCGCGCGCGGGCGCCGACGCCGACGCGGTGCGCGACGGGCGGGTGTTCGTCGGACCGCGCCGGGTGCGGCGGGACGACGAGCCGGTCCAGGCGGGGGACGTCGTGCAGGTGGCACCGCCGCGCGAGCCGCGTGGAGCCAGCGTGTCGGTGCTGCTGCGGGCGGGGGACCTGGTCGCGGTCGACAAGCCGGCCGGGATGCCGACCATCCCCGATCACGCCGGGTCCGCTCACGCGCTCGTCGCGCTCGTCGCGCGCGCGCTGGGCATCGACGTGGGGCGTGTGCACCCGACGTCGCGTCTCGATCGCGACGTGAGCGGCGTCGTCTTTCTGGCGCTGAGCAAGGCGGCGGGCGAGCGCCTTCGTCGTGCCCGCGACGAGGGTCGCTACGACCGGCGCTACGTCGCCGTCGCGGCGCGAGCGCCCGAGCCGCCGCGCGGCACGTGGGACGTACCCATCGGCGCGGCCAGCGCCGTCGAACGTGACCGTCGCGGCGCCCGCGACCCTCGCCGCCGCGCGGTCGGAGGGCGCGACGCGGTGCCCGCGACGACGAATTACGCCGTCTGCGCCCGCGCGCCGGGCGGAGAGGTCCTGCTCGCCGTCGCGCCGCTCACCGGTCGCACCCACCAGATCCGCGTGCACGCGGCGCACGCGGGGGCGCCGCTCGTCGGCGACCGCGCCTACGGCGGTCCCGCGCGCGTGACGCTGCCCACCGGCCGAGTTCTCGAGCCGCGTCGCGTGGCGCTGCACTGTGCCCGTGTCGTCGTGCCGGGCGCTCGCGGCGAGCCGCGCGTGGGGCCGGGGCCCCACGCGACAGACCTGGTCGCCAGCGCCCCGGTTCCGACCGAGCTCGCCGACCTGTGGTCTGCCCTTGGCGGCGACCCGGCGGCGTGGGAAGTATGCGCGTCGTGCGCGCTGCCGTGAGCCTCGCTGCCTCTCTCGCCTGCGTCGCCTGCGCCCTCTCCGCGCTGGCGGGCGAGCGTGTCATCGACGCGAGCCGCGCGCTCGACGCGGGGGCCCCGCCCGCCGCACTCCCGGCCGACATCGTGATCACGCGCACGCCGCCCGACCCGCCGCCGCTCGTGGAGAAGTCGCAGTGGGTGTTCGACCTGCGCTGGGACCGCGGCGACGTGTGGCTCCTCGGCGTCCACGCGCTCGAGCTGCCGGCGCCGCAGGCGACGCCGCGCGCGATGGGCCGATTCGCGCTCGAGCTGTTCGAGGGGCCGACGCTCATCGAGCGCGTGCGCTTCGATTTCCCCCTGCTCGGCGTCCCCGACGAGGAGGGCGGCATCTCGTTGACGCGAAACCTGCGCACGCGCATCGGCGTGCTCTTTCCGGCGACCCGCCGCGGCACCCGCCTCGAGCTGTGGGACCGCGCCACGAACCGTCGGTGGGCTCTGCCATGGCCCGTCGCCACCGCCACCGCCGGCGCGCGCGTGGGCTCCGACGCCGGCGCCCCCCGCCCGCTCGCCGCCCCCGCCCGGTTCGTCCCGGATGCCGCCGCCGCTCGCGACTGATCCTTTGCTTGGCTCGCCCGTCTGAAGCCCAGGACGTGCCGGACCGCCCCGTTCTGTGCGACGATCGGCTCCCCACCCATGCAATGCCCCTCCTGCCAGACTCCACTCGACGACTCGCAGCGCTTCTGCCCCAACTGCGGCACGGTGCTCAAGGCCGGCGATGCGCAGGCGCCCGACCCGATGCTCGGCCAGGTGCTCGGGGGCAAGTACAAGGTCATCCGCCTGCTCGGCGAGGGCGGAATGGGCGCCGTCTACGAGGGCGAGCAGCAGCTGGGCACGACCAGGCGCAAGGTGGCGGTCAAGACGCTGCACCCGCACCTGTCGCGCGATCCCAAGATCAAGGCACGCTTCGAGCGGGAGGTTGGCACGATCGCCGAGCTCGAGCACCCGAACACGATCCAGGTGCACGACTTCGGCGAGACGCCGGAGGGCATCCTCTACATCGTGATGGAGTTCCTCCAGGGCCGCAGTCTGGGGGACGTGCTCGAGAAGGAGGGCGCCATGCCGCCCGAGCGCGCGCTGCACATCATGCAGCAGGTGTGCGGCTCGCTCGAGGAGGCGCACGGCCGCGGCATCGTGCATCGCGACCTCAAGCCCGACAACGTGGTGCTCGTCGAGCGCGCGGGCCAGAAAGACTTCGTGAAGGTCCTCGACTTCGGCATCGCCAAGCGGTCGCGCGAGGAGGACAAGGACGAGCAGAAGCTCACGCAGCAGGGCATGGTGCTCGGGACGCCGCCGTACATGAGCCCCGAGCAGTTCACGGGCAAGCCAATCGACGCGCGCAGCGACATCTACTCGCTGGCGGTGATGGCCTACGAGATGCTCACCGCCAAGCTGCCGTTTCACGCCAACACGGCGTGGGAGTGGGCCTCCCAGCACATGACCCAGCAGCCCATCCCGCTCGAGTCGCTCGCCGAGGGGATGCGCGCGCCGGAGCCGATGCGCGCGGCGATCCGCCGCGCGCTCGCCAAGTCGCCCGACGAGCGCTTCCAGACGGTCAAGGAGTTCATCGAGGCGTTCGCCGGGCACCGGCCCGCGGCGGCACTCGGCGGCGCGGCCCCGGCTTCGGGCGGCGCTCCGCGCGCCAAGACGGAGCTCGGCGCCCCGCTCGACGTGGCCGCCGCCTTCGGGCCCACGCCGATGTCCCCCGGCGCCGCACCGGGCGGGCCGCCGGCGGCGGCGCCCGCCATGAGCGCTCCCGGCGCGCAGGGGTACACCCCCGTGGGCGGCAACGTCGCCTTCCCCACGCCGGCGGGCATCCCGCAGGCGCCGCCGCGGCAGACCGGCGGCGGCAAGGGAAAGACGATGCTGCTCGGCGCGGCAGGGCTCATCGCCGTGGCGAGCGTGGTCGCGATCGTGTTCGCCATGAGGGGCCGCGGTGGCGGTGGCAATGCCGTGCAGTTCGACAACTCCGTCCCCTCGGCGCCGCCGCAGACGGTGCTGAGCGGCGATCCGGCGACCGCCGACAGCAGCGCGCCGGCCGACAGCTCGGCGGGGGGAGGCGCCTTGCCGCCGCTCACCGGCGGCGGAGGAGGAGGCGGCGGCGGCGGGCACGAGCCCCCTCACGAAAACCCGAGTCCGCCGGCTCCTCGTCCCACGCCGCCCGGCCCGGGCCCCGGCCCGAGTCCGAGCCCGAGCCCGCCGAAGCCGAAGTACGACGGCCCGGAGTGCCAGACGGCGCGGCGCCTGAAGGCCATCGGTCACGCCAAGGAGGCCGAGAGCTGGGCGCTCGCCTGCATCGCCAAGGGCGGGACCCCCTGACTGCCCGCGCGCCCGATGGGGCCGGGACCCCGTCGGACAAACCTGGGGATCAATCGCGAGGCGCAGCCTCCGGCACGAAGCATGCGCGGCAGCGCGCCTCGTACTCCGCCGCCCCGCCCACGAAGAGCTGCCCCTCGGCGGCGACGAGGCGCTGCGACCGCGTGGCCGCGCCGCCGCAGCGCGCGCACACGGCGTGCAGCTTCGTGACGTACTCGGCGATGGCCAGGAGCGCGGGCATCGGCCCGAACGGGCGGCCGCGCCAGTCCTGATCGAGCCCCGCGGCGACCACGCGCATGCCGCGCGACGCGAGGGTTTCGACCGCGCCGGCGATGGCCTCGTCGAAGAACTGCACCTCGTCGATGCCGACGACCGCGGTCCCTGGCCTCACCAGCGCGAGAAGCTCGTCGGCGCTGCCCACGGGCAGCGCATCGGCGTTCAGCCCCTCGTGCGAGACGACCTTCACCTCGTCGTAGCGGTTGTCGACGCGCGGCTTGAAGAGGAGCACCGACTGGCGGGCCAGGCGCGCGCGCTTGAGCCGGCGCAAGAGCTCTTCCGTCTTGCCGCTGAACATCGAGCCGCACACGACCTCGACCCAGCCGGTTCGGTGCTGCGCAGGCGGCGTGTGCACGCGCCCTCGCTTAGCCGACCTCCGCCGCCGGCGCTACGCACCGGGAACAATCGATTTCGGCTGGGGGTCGCGGGGGAGCGGCCGCGCTCCCCCGCACTCAGCCCGTCAGCGGCCGCGCTCCCCCGCAGTGGCCCGTCAGCGGCCGCGCTCGCCCGCACCCGCCTCGTCAGCGGCCGTGCTTTCTGCCCTGGTTCCAAGAACTTCCGAGCGAAGACGGTCGAGCCGTGCGACGTCCAGTAGACGCGCGCGTCGAGGATGCTAGATTTCAGCTCGTGGACGTGGTTTTGCGCAAGCTCGGTAAGGGCGCGCGGGCCGTGGCCGGCCGGCTCGTCCGAGCACCGCGCAAAGGCTCGGTGGTCGTGATCGAGTTCCCCGACGGCATGCACGAATACGTCACCACGCCCGTCAAGCGCGTGCTGCGCATCGCGGGACGCGAAGTCTTCTACATCGAGACGATCAACAGCCGTTACCGGCTCGAGGTGCGTGGCCGCGAGGCGGCCGCCGCCGAAGGCACGGGCTGAGGCCTGCCGACCGCCCGGCGGTCGCATCGGAGCGGTTGACGACGGTCGCCCGGCGAGGGCATGGTGCGCCCCGTGGGAAAGCACGACAGTCGCAACTCGATGAAGATGAAGCGCCGCAAGTCGCAGGTGAAGAAGAAGGCGCGCCTCAAGCGGCACAAGGCCGAGCGCAAGGCCGCCGCGGCGCCGGGCGCGAAGAAGGCGCCGGCCAAGCGCGCCCAGAAGGCCGCGACGCCGCCGCCGGCAGCGCCCTCGGCCCCGGCGTCGAGCCCCGCCGCTCCCGGCGAAGCGCCCGCCGAGGGCTGACGGCGTCGCGCCCCGGCGTCACTCCGTCGCAGTGCCGCCCAGGCGGACGGTCGGGAACTGCGCCGGCGGCCTCGGCGTGCTCGGCGTTTCGTAGACCACAGTCTCGCCGAGCAGGCCGACGTCGCCGTCCATCCGCTGCTCGCCGACGAGCTGCCAATCGTCGGCCTTGTCGTGCCAGCGCTGCTTGACGGTCGTCTGCTTCAGCTCCTGCTCGCTCAGCCGGTACCAGGCGACGCGCACGAACACGTCCACCTCGTGCTCGCCGTGCGGCTTCATCCCCTCGACCTGCACGTCGGCCACGCGTATGTCGGTCCCCCACGCGCGATGCTGCTGCGTGAACTCGTCGCGCTCGGCGGGGGCCACCTTGTCGAGCACCAGCTCGCCGTCGCCGAGGCGCTCGTCGAGGTTGAACTCCTGCGCGGTCTGCCGCGCGCGTGCGAGCGCGTTGGGGGGCGCGGGGCACCCGGCGAGGAGCAGCGCAGCAGCGACGGCGGCGCCCGGCGCGGCGAATCGCGCGAACGCGGAGCATGGGCGGCGTCGCATGCCGCTAGACCAATCACGGCAGCGCGCCGGCGGCCAACTTCGTGGCAGGAGCCATCCTAGAAGGGGATGGCCGCGACGACGTACGGCTTGGAGATCCCGCCGCTGGCGAGCCCCTGCGCGTACCCGACGCGGAACGTCATCTCGAGCACGTAGCCGAGGTTCAGGTCGAACCAGAGCTCGCCGCCCACGCCCGTCTTGAACTTGGCCGTCGCGGCGTCGTCGAACGCGCTGCCGTAGTCGACGAACAGGTTGCCGTTGATGCGGTTCAGGAAGATGGGCAGAGTCGACGGCCCGCGATCGATGTTGACGATGGGGAAGCGGTACTCGGCGTTGAACAGCGCGTAGTCGTTCCCCGCCTCGGCGACGACCGGATAGCCGCGCAGCTGGATGCCCCCCTGGAGCAGCGAGTTCTGGACGACGTTGACGATCGGCAGGTCGATGAACCCGCCCACGTAGAACGGGCCGTGCCCGCCGCGGTCGCCGCCGCCGACGCCGCCGCCCGCGTGCAGCGCGAGCACGTGGTGACGCAGCCACGGCATGGCCAGGTACGTCGCGAAATTCAGCGTCGTCGCGTACCCCGTGAAGTCGCTCCCGAGCGCCGGATCGGCCACGTCGAAGGTCGCGCCCACGTCGAAGCCCTTCTCGTTGCCGACGCTCCAGAGAAAGCTCTGCGCGTTGGAGTAGCTCCAGCCGAGGTGCAGCGTCCCGAGCATGCCGCGCGCCGGGACCTGCGGCGTGTTGTACGGATTGAGCTGGGCGGGAGGCAGCGGCAGCTCGCCCGAGACGTCGGCGGCGCTGTAGGTGACCGCGAACGACTGCGAGTCGAACGCGTGCGGCAGCGCGTACGAGATCCCGGTCGACACGCCCGTGGCCTGCTGGATCCACTGCACCGTGTTGTCGCCGAGCTTGTAGTTCGACTCGGGCGTGATCTGGCGGAATGCGTTGACGTTCAGGTCGACCGGCAGGCGCGAGTACGTGTAGCCGACGTTCCCCTCGAACTCGGGGTGCTCCCACTCGGTCGTCATGCTGACCGCGATCGCGTGCTGCCCGGCGATGTCGCTGCCCGCGGCGCTGACGATCGTCGCCTCGCCGAAGTTGCCGGGCGTGATCTGCACCGAGTACTTGCGCGGCGCGAGCGTGTAGAGCGGGTTGTACGGCTTGGGTGTCGCGGCTATCGGAGGCGGCTCGGCCGGAGGGGCGGGGCGCTCCTCGACGTACGGCAGCGGGTCGAGCCACTGCGCCGGATCGAGCGGCATGACGAACACGTCGTAGCCCTCGTGCGTGTAGCCGACGTACGCGAGCCACCTGCCGTCGGGCGAGGGCTCGGGCTGGTAGGCGCCGTTGATGACGTTCGTCACCTGGTGCAGCCGCCCGGTGGACAGCTCGTAGGCGTAGATGTTCGACACGTCGGTGCGGTCGGAGTGGAAGTACAGCCACTTGCCGTCGGGCGAGTACACGGGATCACCGTCGATCGCGCGGTCGTGCGTGACGTCGACGAACGAGCCGTCGGCCGTGTCCACGATGCGGATGTCGCGGTAGCCGCCGCGTTGCCACGAGCTGTAGGCGACGTGCCGATTGTCCGGCGACCACCGCGGCGTGAACGCCTGGTCGAAGCGCACGCTCCGCACGAGCGGCCGCGCGTTCGCGATCGCGTGCTCGCCGGCGCGCTCGGGCGACGGCACGATGTCGGCGATCATCAGCGTCGTCGTGCCGCGGTGGTTGGTGGTGAAGGCGACGCGCCGCCCGTCGGGCGACACGCTCGGGTCGATGGCGCGCCAGCCGTCGGTCCAGCGCACGCGCCGGCCCTCCAGGCCCGAGGGGCTCTTCTCTTGCGCGGGCAGCTCGAACAGGTCGTCGAAGAAGAAGAGGTTCTGGTGGATGTCCGACGAGCTGAACACGGCGGCGCCGTCGGGCATGAACGACACGGCGCCGGGCGCGCTCTGGCGGATGAGCAGCTCGCGCCGGTCCTCGCGCCCGCCGGTGATCGCGCCGCCGCCGGCGCGCACGAGGGGCAGCGCCCAGAAGCCGGCCGTCGTGTGCCCGTCGTCGACGTAGAAGCCGAGATCGCCGGCGTGGTCGGGCCACTCCTGCGACGTGATCCAGCGCGGGTGTTGGTAGGTGTTGCCCGTGTGGGTGAGCCGGATCCCCTCGCGCAGACCGCGCGCGCGGATGGCCGCGGCCTCGGCGTCGTACTCGCGCCGCATCGAGTCGATCCACGAGCCGTAGAGCTCCTCCCACGTGCGGCCCGTCGCGCGGCGGATGGACCGGTTTATCGAGTAGGGGACGATCTGACGGCCGTAGTCGTCGATCATCGCGCGGAGCGCGTGCTCGCCGTACGTCTCGACGAGCCACTCCATGAAGAACGATCCGTAGACGTACCAGATGTTCCCCTGCGGCCAGCGCCGTGGGATGTTCGAGAAGACGTCGAGCGTCGCGATGTTCCGTTCGAGCACGTCGGCGCGCATCCACATGTTCCACATCGACGAGCGCAGGCGGCCGCCGCTGGTCTCCGAGCTCTCCTCGAGGACGGCGAGCCCCTCGAGAATCCAGTGCGGCTGCAGCTGGTTGGGGGCGAGCGTCTTGCCGATCAGGCGGTTGACGAGCTTGGGGATGCCTTCGATGTGATCGGTGTGCAGGATGTGCGTGTACTCGTGCGTGACCAGCTCCAGGTACCAGTCGTCCACGTCGCCGAGCGGCGACATGTCGTCGGGCGACGTCACGTTCAGCGTGATGGCGTCGTACGGCAGCGCGGTCGCCGCGCCGTTGGCCGAGTCGGTCTGGTCCGTCAGCAGGATCTCGGTGCGCTCGCTCGGCGCCCACCCGATGACGGGCACCAGCCGCGTGTAGATCGACTCGGCGAGGGTGAGCACGTGGTGCGCCACCTCGTCCTCGGTGGAGTAGTAGGTGATGCGGAAGTGCTCGCTCTCGATCGACTTCCAGAGCAGCTTCGGGTCGTCGCGCGCATCCGCGCGGCCGGTCGCGGCCAGCACGCAGACGAGCACGAGGAGAAAGGCGACGCGCCGAAGCAAGCGGCGTCAGTCTAGCGGCGAACGCTCACAAATCGTCGTGGAACAGCGGCTCGCGGTTGCGCACGTAGCGGTAGACCAGGTGGCGCGCGTCGGGCGTGATCTCGGTGAACTGCGCGCCGAAGCCCGGGGGCGCATCGCTGCCGGAGTCACTCGGCTCGCGCCGCCAGCGCACGACGGCGTTGGCCTCGAACTCGTAGCCGCCGGGGAGCGACACGCGCAGCCGCACCGTCTGGCCGATCTTCGGCAGCTTGTATGTGGAGACGAACAGGCCGCCGTGATCGACGATGTCGTTGCCGGACAGGCCCTTGTAGAAGTTGGTCGGGCTGTGCGCCCCCAGCTCCGCGGGGACGACGGGCACGTCGCCCGGCGGCATCGGCGGCGCGGGCGGTCGTGTGGACTGGCCCGCGGCGGCCGCGGGGACGAAGGCGGGCGCAGCCGCAGCCGCAGCCGTAGTCACGGGCGCGGCCTGGGGGCGAGGGCCCTGCGGCGGCTGCGCGGGGGCGGGGAACGGCGCCTGCGCGAAGGGGTCCCGCTGCGGCGCGGGTGCGAAGGCCTGCGCGGGGGGCTGCGCCTGCGTCTGGGGCCGGGGCTGCGGCTGCGGCTGCGGCTGCGCCGGCACCGCGGCGGGCTGCACCGCGCGCGTCAGCGCGTGAACGCCCGACAGGGCTCCGGCCACCGCCTCGATCGCCGTGGCGACCGCCGGGTGCTGCGGTGGGGTCACCTGCAGCGCCGCCAGCGCCTGCTGCGTATTGGCGAGCGCCGTCTGCGCGTTCGGCATCACCTGCGCGCCGCCCGAGCGCTCGATCGCGTGGAGCGCGCCCATCGCCTGCGCGATCGAGGCGGCGAGCTCCAGCAGCGGCGGCGGCACGTTCGGATCGCTCTGCAGCGCGTTGAGCCCTCGCGCGAGCGACTCCCGCGCGGTCCGGGCAAGCGTGACGACGTCGGACACGGCTGGTCTCCTCTCTGTGCTGACCGATGGTAGTCCCGGACGACAGGCAATGGCAGCAGGAATACGGCTCACCGCGCGGCGCGCACGAGGGCTGCCATCGCCTGTTCGTCGAGCGGTCCGTCGTCTTCTCCCCTCCCGGCGAGCAGCTCCAGGGCCGCGTCGCCGGCGCGCACCACCGCGATGCCGTCGGCGCGCACCGCGCCCTCTGCCGGCTCCAGCGCGCGCGGGAAGTCGCGTGTGGTCCGCACGCGCACGAGCGTCACCAGGCGCTGGCCGATCTCCGTCCACGCGCCCGGCCACGGGGCGGCCGCGCGCACGCGCCGCTCGATGCGCTCCGCCGGCCACGCCCATCGGATGGCCAGCTCGTCGTCGTCCGGCTCCGGGGCGGCGGTGGCCAGGCGCTCGTCCTGCGTGACGGGCGCCGGCGGCCGGCCCTCCGCGTAGGCCCGCACGACGTCGCGCAGGAGCGCCAGGCTCGGGCGGTCGAGCGCCTTCGCGAGTCGCCAGCCGTCCCACGAGGGATCGATGCGCAGCGTGCGCTGCCCCAGGACGGCGCCGGTGTCGTACTCCTCCTCGAGCAGGTGCGCGGTCACGCCGGTCGTCTCGTCGCCGGCGTCGATGGCCCAGAAGCACGGGTCGGGGCCACGGTGTCGTGGCAGCAGCGACGGGTGCACGCCGACCGCGGGCGCCAGCGCCAGCACGCGCGCGGGGATCTTCTTCGTCCAGAACCAGCTGGCGAGCAGATCCGGGCGCGCGTCGCGCACGCGCGCGAACACGGCGTCCTTCGACAGGTCCGGCACGAGCTCCATGCGGTCGCCGATCCGCCGCTTCAGTCTCCTCGTGCCGATCGCTCCCCGGCGGCACACTCCCGCCCAAACGACATCGTGCCCGTCCCGCGCGAGCAGCAACGCCGCGAGCGGCAGTCCAAAGAACGCGATCCTCACGGCCGCCGCGTCGCTACGCGGGCGCGACCGGCGGGACGATGACCCCCGGCGTCGGCTCCTCGCCCGACTGACGCAGCAGCGCCGTGCGCACCGCGTGCTCGACGAGCTGCCAGAGCTGCTGCCGGTCGGTCACGCGCCCGAGGAAGCCGATGGGGATGCGGAACGCGCCCTTGTCGCGCCGCCCGCCGCCGAAGGGCCGTCCCTTGTCGTCGGTGCCGAACGCCTGCTCGAGCCACACCGCCGGGTCGACGCTCGGCGAGTGCGTGCGCAGCGACCCCTCGATGTATTTGTCGCCGACCACGCCGTACACGACGCACGTGTCGATGTCCTCGCGGCGGACGAGGAAGTCGGCCGCCTGCGCGATCGTGTCGCGCTCCGCCTCGCTGACGAAGCCGACCCCGGCCATCGCGAAGTTGCGCCGCACGACGAGCGCCTGGAGCGCCCGGGCAATGACGTCCATCGCCGTCGGGGCGATGAGCCGCCGCGACAGGTCCTGCAACAGATCGCGGTCGCACACCTCGGCGATCTGGCCGGCGGCGCGGAAGTCGGTGGCGCGCGCGAGCATGAAGTCGTCGGTGTCGGTCGCGAGGCCGTGCATGAGCGCGGTGGCGATGCGGCGGTCCTCCTCGACGTCTGGGTCGAGCGGCGCCAGGTCCTGCAGGTACTCGACGAAGATCGTCGCCGTCGCCCCTACCTCGACGCGCAGGTCGATGAAGCGCGCCTTGGGCGGCGACGTCGTGCGGTGGTGGTCGACGATCGTGAGCACCTCGTACTCGCCGGCGTCGGTGAGGTCGGGGTCGACCTCGTGCGAGTCGACCAGACCGAGGAAGTCGACCCGGCCGGCCTCGCGCACGCTCTTGATCTTGCGCAGCTCGAGACCCAGGAGCTTCACGAGCGCGCGGTTCTCGCGGTGGCTCAGCTCGTGGCAGTAGCCGATCGTCGTCTGGCCTACGCCGAGGCGCTGGGCGATGTGCGCCTGCGTGATGGCGCACGCGATCCCGTCCGGATCGGGGTGGCCGCGCAGGGCGATGAGCACGTGCTTGCCACGTGCGGCGGCGAGCGCCTCGGCGAAAGCCTTCGACCGCGGCTCGGGCGACGTCGCCGGGCTCGCCGGCGCGAGCCGTCGGACCGGTTCGTTCATCGTGGGACGAATTGTGGACACGTTTGCACCGACAAATCCAGGTCGTGCCGCCTCCCGATGAGGCGGCTGCGCCTTGCAGAAGACTCTCGCACGGACGGTGCCAAATGGCCCAGGCGCGCGGAACGCAAGGGAAAAGATGATAGCCTCGCGCCTTGCCCAGGTCACGCATGCACGCTGGACGATTCGCTCCGGGCGCCGGCGTCGGGCGGCGGCTCGTCCGGTCGCTGCTCGTGCCGCTCGTCATCGCGCTTCCGCCGCTCTTCTGGGTGGCCGAGGCGACGCGCCGCGCGTCGCTCACGCCGCTCGGCCGCGACCAGGGCATCTTCCAGTACGTCGCGTGGGCGCTCCGCCACGGCGCGGTCGATTACCGAGACGTGCGCGACGTCAACGGCCCGCTCACCCACCTCGTGCACTGGGCGTTTCTGTGGCTCGGCGGCGCCGACGAGCACCGGTTCCGCGTGCTGGACCTCGTCGTGACGGGGCTCAGCTTCGCGGCCGTGGGCGCGTGCCTGCCGGGGCTGCGCTCGAGGCGCTGCCCGGACGCCGTCGAGCGGCTCGCGTGGGCCGTGGCGGCGTGGGTCGTGCTGAGCGGGCAGTACCTCCTCTACGATTACTGGCACCAGGCGCAGCGCGAGAGCTTCTTCGACTGGTTCCTGTTGCCGGGCGTCGCGCTGCAGCTCGTCGCGCAGGCCCCGTGGCGTGGCGCCGACTCGCCGCGCCGGCGGCACGTCCTTCTGGCCGCGTCCGGAGCGCTGAGCGTCATCCCCTGGTTCGGCAAACCGACCTACGTCCTCTTCACGCTCGCCCAGCTGGCCGCGTTGCTCGCCGACGAAGGGTTCGTCCGATCGGGCTCCGGCGCCATCGGCGGTACGGGGCTGCCGCGCCGCAGGGCCGTGCTCGCCTTCGCGCTCGGGGGTCTCGCCGGCGCGGCCACGCAGCTCGCGTTCCTCGCCGCCTTCGGCGACGCGCGCGCCTACCTGCACCTGCAGCTCGTCGACGTGCCGGAGATGTACCGGTTCATCTGGCCGCGCGCGGCGGCCGACATGTTCTCCGAGCCGTGGCGCGCGTCGCAGGCGATCTTCGCGATCACCGGCTCGGCGGTGCTGCTGGCGCTGGTGGCGCTCGGCGAGATGCCCAGGCGCGTGCTGGCCGTCGCGCTGCTGCCGCTCTGCGCCCTCGGCAGCGTCGTCGTGCAGGCGAAGGGCTTTCCGTACCACTTCCACCCCGTCACGGCGGGCGTGTCCCTGCAGTGGCTGCTCCTCGCCTCGTGGCTGACCGAGCGCACGCGCGTCGCGCGGCGCGATCGGGCGCTCGTGCGCCTCGTGCCGGTCGCCTTCGGCGTCGCCGTGGCGCTGCGCGTCGCGACGTCGATGGAGGACTCGCCCCCTGTGCGCGCGACGTGGCTGCTGTGGGGCGCCTCCACGCCGCAGGAGCGCACGACGCGCGAGTACTTCGCGCACTTCCCCGAGCCGGACTTCTTCCCGTTCGAGCTGCGGCAGACGGCCGAGTACCTTCGCGAGCACACGACGACCCGCGATCGCGTGCAGACCTACGGCATGGATCCCTACGTGCTCTTCCTCGCCGGACGTGCGAGCGCGACGCCGTACATCTACGCCTACGACCTGAACGCCGACGCGGCGCTCGGCGGCGGCACCGGCGGCCGGCCCGACGACGAGCAGGCGTCGCGCATCCGGGCGATGCGCGACGCGCACGAGGCCGACCTGCTCGCGCGCGTGCGGGCCGCGCCCCCGGCCGCGTTCGTCTTCATCGACGGGTCGCCGCTGATGACCGAGTCGGACGCCTGGGAGGACTTCGCCGACCACTGCGCGCGCGCGGCATCGTGGGTGCGCGAGCGCTACCGCGAAACGGCCCGGTTCGGCCATGATCACGTGTGGATGCGCCGGGATCTCGAGCCCGACGACAGCGAGCCGGACCAGGAGCCGGCCCCCGCGACGCCTTAAGCTACAGTGTCTTTCCCCGCTTCGCGGGGCGCACTCGCATGGACGACTCGACGGCAACTCCGAGCACACGCACCGGCAGCTGGCCTCCGCCGGCCCCGAAGGCCCCGGCGGCGGCCTCGGTCAGCCAGGCGCCGCCGTCGGTCCAGCCCGCGTCCGTCCAGCCCGCCTCGGCGCAGCTCGTCGCCGAGGTCCCCGATCTGCGGTCGAACGCTCTTTACCTCAACCGCGAGCTCTCCTGGCTCGAGTTCAACGCGCGCGTGCTGGCGGAGGCCGACAGCGAGACGGTGCCGCTGCTCGAGCGGCTGAAGTTCCACGCCATCGTCGCCAGCAACCTCGACGAGTTCTTCATGGTCCGCGTCGCGGGCCTCAAGCAGCAGCTCACGGGCGAGGTCGACGAGATGGGGCCCGACGGGATGACCGTCGGCGAGCAGCTCGCGGCCATCGCGGCGCGCGTGCACGAGCTCGTGGCGGCGCAGTCGGCAGGGCTCGCGGCGCTGCTGCCCAAGCTCGCCGACGCGGGCCTCGTCTTCGTGAAGCCCTCCGAGCTCGCGCCCGAGGCGCTCGCGGAGCTCGACGGGCGCTTCCACAACGAGGTCTTTCCGATCCTCACCCCCATCGCGATCGACCCCGGTCACCCCTTCCCGCAGGTGCGCAACAAGAGCCTCAACCTCGGCGTCATGTTCATGCGCGAGGGGACGCTCGAGCAGGGCTTCGGCGTCGTGCAGGTGCCCTCGATGCTGCCGCGCCTGTTCCCGGTCTCGGGCGTCAAGACGCCGACCGGCCAGCCGGCCACGCGCGCGTTCGTGCTGCTCGAGGATCTGCTGGCGCGCCACGTGGGGACCATCTTCCCGGGGGCGCGCATCAAGGGCCTGTACGTCTTCCGCGTCACGCGCAACTTCGACATCGAGGTCGACGAGGAGGAGGCCGAGGACCTGCTGCAGTCGATTCAGCAGGAGCTGCGGCGGCGCGAGCGCGGCAACGCGGTGCGCCTCGAGGTCTCGGGCGACGCGCCGGCAGGAAGCCTGGCCAAGCTGGTCAAGGCGTTCAAGCTCGATCCGGACAAGGACGTCTACCTGGTGAGCGGCATGCTCAACGCCGCCGACCTCTTCGCCATCACGCGCGCCGACGAGCGCGTGCTGCGCGACGAGCCGTTCCAGCCGCACGCCGTCCCGCCGCTGCGCGAGGCCGACGACCCCTTCGCGGTGCTGCGCGAACAGGACGTGCTGCTGCACCACCCCTACGAGTCGTTCGACGCCGTCGTCGACCTCGTGGCGCGCGCCGCCGACGACCCCGACGTGCTGGCCATCAAGCAGACGCTCTACCGGGCCGGCGGCGACTCGGCGATCGTCAAGGCGCTCGTGCGCGCGGCCGAGAGCGGCAAGCAGGTGACGGCGATCGTCGAGCTCAAGGCGCGCTTCGACGAGGAGTCGAACATCGTCTGGGCGCGCATGCTCGAGCAGGCGGGCGCGCACGTGGTCTACGGTCTGCTCGGCCTGAAGACGCACGCCAAGTGCCTGCTCATCGTGCGCCGCGAGAAGGGCAAGCTGCGGCGCTACGCGCACCTGTCGACGGGCAACTACAACCCGACGACCGCGCGCCTGTACACCGACTTCTCGCTGTTCACGTCGCGCCCCGAGGTCTGCGAGGACGTCTCGAGCCTGTTCAACCTGCTGACCGGTTACAGCGCGCCGCCGCGGTGGAACAAGCTCGTCGTCGCGCCGCTCGGGCTGCACGAGGCGGTGCTCGGGCTCATCGCGCGCGAGGCCGACCACGCGCGCGCCGGGCGGCCGGCGCGCATCGTCGCCAAGATGAACAGCCTGGTCGACGCCGACGTCATCGAGGCGCTCTACCGCGCGTCGCAGGCGGGGGTGCCCATCACGCTGCTCGTGCGCGGCATCTGCTGCCTGCGCCCGGGCGTGCGCGGCGTCAGCGAGACCATCGAGGTGCGCGCGCTCATCGACCGCTTCCTCGAGCACGGGCGCGTCTTCCATTTCGCCAACGGCGGCAAGGACGAGGTGTACATCAGCAGCGCCGACTGGATGCCGCGCAACTTCCACCGCCGCGTCGAGGCGATGATGACGGTCGACGATCCGGCGCTGCGCCAGCGGCTCGTCGACATCCTGGGCGTCCAGATGGCCGACAACGTCAAGAGCTGGGCGCTCGAGCCGAGCGGCAAGTACCAGCGCGTGCAGCCCAGACCGGGCGCGCCGCTCGTGCGGGCACAGGCGAAGTTCATCGAGATGACGCGCGACCGGGTGAAGGCGGCGGAGGCGTCGGCCAACAGCGGCCGCTTCCACCTGAGCCAGCTGCCGCGCACCACCGCCGACGGCAAGCGCGCCGACGGTCGCCGCACGCGGCGCGAACCCGCTTCCAAGCGCTAGTTTGGTTGAACAGGAAGGCGGGAAGGCGGGAAGGGTTGAGTGGAGTGCCTCTCCCCACCAAACCTTCCCGCCTTCCCGCCTTCCCGCCTTCCTGTGATCTCCCTGCCTGCAGAATGGTGTAAGCGTCGGGCGTGACGCGTCGAGGCTTCTATCCGCCGATCGAGCCGTACCGCACCGGGCGGCTGCGCGTGTCGGACTTGCACGAGCTGTACTTCGAGGAGAGCGGCAACCCGCGCGGAAAGCCGGTCGTCTTCTTGCACGGCGGGCCGGGTTTCGGCACCGAGCCGAGCTACCGCCGCTTCTTCGATCCGGCCGCGTACCGCATCGTGCTGTTCGATCAGCGCGGCTGCGGCAAGAGCACGCCGCACGCGTCGCTCGTCGACAACACGACCTGGCACCTCGTCGCGGACATCGAGCGGCTGCGCGCCCACCTCGGCATCGAGCGCTGGCAGGTCTTCGGCGGATCGTGGGGCAGCACGCTGGCGCTCGCCTACGCCGAGACCCACCCCGAGCGCGTCACCGAGCTGGTGCTGCGCGGGATCTTCCTCATCCGCAAGCAGGAGATCGACTGGTTCTACCAGCGCGGCGCGAGCGCCCTCTTTCCGGACGCGTGGGAGCGCTACCTCGAGCCGATCCCGGAGGACGAGCGGGGCGACCTGCTCCACGCCTTCTACCGGCGCCTGACGAGCGACGATCCGGCCGTGCAGCTGCGCGCCGCGAAGGCCTGGAGCGTGTGGGAGGGATCGACCAGCTGCCTGTTCACCAACCCCGCGCTCGTCGCCAAGACCGCGGGCGACGAGTTCGCGATCGCGTTCGCGCGCATCGAGTGCCACTACTTCGTGAACGGCGCGTGGCTCGAGCCGCCGCGCGACCTGCTGTCGAACGTCGGCCGCATCCGCCACGTGCCCGCCGTCATCGTGCAGGGGCGCTACGACGTCGTCTGCCCGATGGAAACCGCGTGGGCGCTGCACCGCGCGTGGCCGGAGGCCGACCTCCGCGTCGTGCCCGACGCCGGGCACTCTGCCGGCGAGCCGGGCACGCTGCACGAGCTGGTCGAGGCGACCGACCGCTTCCGGTGAAGCGCGTCAGGGCTTCGGCCTGGGCGTCTCGAGCAGCGTGACCGCGCGAATGGCGTCCTTCCAGCGGATCTGAAGCTCCGAGAGCTGCTGGCCGACCTGGATGCTCTGCGCGGTGAGCGCGTCCTGGCGCGTTCCGATCGCGCCCAGGCGCTCGGTGAGCTTCTTGCGGAGCGCGTCGGCCGTCTTGTTCTTCTCGATCGCCCTGAGCTCCGCGCGCCGCTCGCGCGCCTCGTTGGCGAGCTGCACGAGCTCCGCCTGCATCTTCGCGCGCTGCTGCTGCAGCGAGACGATCTGGTCGCGCAGCGGCCACGCCGCGGCGAGCTGGTGCGCGACGGCCTGGTCGGAGCGCGGATCGGCCACGTACGCCTTCACCGCCTTGTCGGCCGCGTCGGAGAACCAGTCGCCCCACTGCTGCTGCGCCGAGCGCTCGTCGACGACGAGCCGCTGCTTGCCGTGGGCCGGGACGAGCACCGGGACGAGCGCGACGCCCGAGCCGAGATCGTCCTCGGTGCCGGGCGGCGGCAGGTACAGGCGTGCTCCGCCCATGCGCGAGTGCTTGACGAGGAGCTTGGCCGCCTGGTCCTCGCCGTTCTGCACGTCGTAGGTCGTCTTCACGACGTAGTCGTGCTCGAGCCAGAGCGTCCCGTTCTCGATCTTGGCGACGCGCGAGCCCTCGACGTCGCTCTTCTGCGTGCGCTCGACGCCGACGCCGCGGTCGAGCGCGAACGGCACCGTCGCCGACCCGCCGGCCGGCAGCGGGTCGACCAGGCCCTGGCCGAGGAACGACCCACGCTCGAACACGGCGATGGGCCCGCGCTCGAGCAGCCCCGCGGTGCCGTTGACGAAGCGCACGACGCGGAACGGGTGCGACACCGAGTCGGGCACGCCGTCGTCGGGCGCGAAGAGGAAGAGCGCCTCCCCGTGCACGCGCTTCGAGAGGAGCATGACCATCGTCGCCGACTTGTCCGGCAGCGACACGCGCCCGGGGATGTCGTAGCGCGTGTTGCCCCCCTGCACCGCGACGGCGGCGAGCGATCGCACGTCGCGCGGGGCGGACGGCTGCACGTAGCCCGCGCCGCCTCCCGCGCCGCCCTGGCGATTCCTGTGCAGCCGCGGCGGCGGCGCGGGCGGCGTCGAGGCGCGCCTCTCGCCGGCGATGGTCTCTGGACCGGCGGCGGGCGCCGGGGCGGCCTCCGCGGCCGCGGGCGGCGGGGGCGCGCCCTCGGTCTTCGGCGCGCCGTCCGAAGGCTTCTCCTGCACCTGGTCGTCCTGCGCCACCGTCGTCTGCCCCTTCGGCATCGACGCGATCACCTCCCCGTTGTCGGTCACCACGGGCCGGTCCGGGATGACCGGCGTGCCGAGCTCCGCCTCGAACGCGAGCGGCGCCCCGGCGACGAGCGACAGCTGCACGTCGTGCCAGTCCTCGCCCGACACGTTCTCGACCACGCCCCACGCCTGCAGGTCCGCCTGCCCGCCGGGCAGCACGACCAGGCGGTAGGACGGCCGCCATACCGGCGACTCGGCGACGTAGCCGACCTGCAGATCGTGCTCGTGCCCGTCGAGCGCGAGCTCCACCGTGCGCATCGCGCGATCGGGATCGGGCGCCGCGGCCGGGTCTTTGGGCTTGGGCGCGTCCTCGTCCTTGAGCGGGAACGCCGCCGAGCGCACGCTGCTGCCGCCCTGCTCCATCACCGCGAGCGTGGCGAGGAAGTCGCCGACCTCCGACTGCCGCATCCGGAAGCGCACGTCGCCGCCGTCGACGTGCCCGGCGCGCTCGAAGTACGCGACGCCGTTGCGGTAGACGACCACGCGCTCGATGGGCAGGTTCGAGGCCACGACGGGCCCGCGCGCGCAGCCCGTCGATGCCCCGACGCAAGCCACCGCCACCGCCGTCACGAAGAAGGGACGAGGGATCATCATCGCTGACGGTATACGAACGAAGCGGCACCGGGATCTCTTACAGTCGGCCGATGCAGCGCCTCCGGCTGCGCGGCGGCTCGTCACGGCCTGCGAGCCGCGACGCCTCTCACCGCCGCGTAGGCGACCATCGCCGGCACGCCGAGGCGCACGACGATGCGCGTCACGAGGTAGACGGCCCCCACGGCGAGCGCGCCCATGTGCGGCGCCCCGGAGGGGGAGAGGAGGCCTTCCGTCCGCGCCAGGTGGGCGAAAAGGCGCTCGAGGGCGAGGTAGGCGACGACGAGCAGCGCCGCGGCGCGGAGCGGGCGCGCGTCCCTCGAGCGAAGCGCCCACGCGACGAGCGCCCTCACGGCGCCAGCTCCGGGCCCGAGGTGAGCATCGCGAGCAGCAGCGCGTTGCCGATGGGCCCTCCGGGAAGGAAGCGCAACCGCCCGCCGGAGGCGACGGGCGCGCCGAACAGATCGGTCGTGCGGTAGAGGCGCGCGAAGACGGCGCGCTGGCCAGACGCGCGCGCCGGCGCGAGGGCGAAGCCGGTGGCCGACACCGACACGCCGAGCAGCACCGGGCCGCTGTCGACGTCGCCGGCGCCGGAGTAGCCCTCGCCGTACTCACGGATGGCGCCGAAGCCCCAGAAGGACGACTCGTGGCGCCACAGACCGTCGGCGAGGTCGCGCGCGACGGCGCGGTCGGCGAAGCCGGCGAAGTACGCGGCGAGCGCGGTGCCCGAGCCGCGCGGCGCGTCGTGCGGGCGGCCATCGAGGGCGCCCATGCGCTGGAACACCAGGCCGCTCGCGCGATCGATCTGACGCGCTTCGACGAGCGCCTCCCAGCGGGCGAGCACGCGTGCGTGGTCGGCGCCCGTCGCGCGGCCGTGCACCGCGATGGCGGCGGCGACGGCGGCCGTGTCGGTCGGGTACGCCTCCCCCGGGTAGGTCTCGATGAGCCCCGTCGGCGAGGCGAGCAGGCGCCGCTCGTAGGCGGCGATGAGCGCGTCGTGCTGGCGCGCGACGGGGCGCGGGAACGCGGGGTCGAGCAGGCGCGCCATCCCGAGGGCGAGCGCCGAGTACGCGAGGTACGCGTGGCCGTGGGGGCCGGCGAGGCTCGCCATCGCGTCTTCTCCGCGCCAGGCGCGCGTGCCGAAGTCGCGCATCTCGGGCCGGAAGCTCTTCAGGGCCGCGCGCGTCACCTCGGGCGCGAGGCGGACGCGCTCCTCGGGGTGCGCGAGGGCGATCTGCGCCAGGCCGAGGGCGATCATCTGGTGGGTGACCAGCGCCCACTCGCCCGAGAAGCGGTCGCGCGCGGGCGCGGCGCGCGCGGCGTCGTCGCGCGCCTCGAAGGCGACGCACTCGGCGGCGAGCGAATCGGCGAGCGCGCGGTCGCCGTCCATCCAGCGCGAGGCGTCGCGACCGCACCACCACGGCGCGACGAGGCGCGAGGCCAGGAGCGCCGCGGCGAGCGCGACGAGGCGCGCGACCCAGGAGGGGGAGGGCGGCGCCATGCGGAAGACTGTAGCGCGTGTCGGCAGCAGGGGAGCGGGCCCGCGGAGACTCGTGAGCGACTCCCGAAGCTCACGTGGGAGCACCGGACGCTCGTGGTCGAGCGCGCGAAGGACGTCATCGAGCGCCGGAGGTTTCGAAGTCGCTCGGCGACGCTCGTTCGTCGTCGCGCGACGTCGCGATCGGAGGGCCGTGAGCTCCGAGGCGAGCGCACCGTGCTCCCTCGGGAGCCGCGGATCGACCTCTCGGAGCTCGTGATGACGATCATGGGCGACGTAGCGACAACGCCCCGCGACGCGCGAGCTGCTCGAGCCGAGGCTCGCCTCTCCTCCGACGACGGTAAGATGGACGAATCCAGCCGATGTCACCGCCTGCCGGCCCCGCCACCCGCTCCTCCTGGAAGACCGAGCCCCTGCCCGAGTCGCGCGAGCGCCTCCCCTACGATCGGCGCTTCGACGCCGCCCGGCACGAGCGGCTGCTCCGAGGCCTGGTCCCCGAGCAGATGGAAGACAAGTGGTTCATCTTCCACGAGGAAGGGTGGCTCTACTTCCACCGCAGCTGGACGGGCCGCTGCATGTACGCGGTGCGCCTTCGCGCCGAAAGCGATGGCGGCAGCGCCGTCGACGAGGCGTGGGTCAACCGCGCTCCCGAGCAGTACGCGAACACCGACGCCGACTACGATACGCGCCTGCTCGCCTTCCTCGTCGATCGTCTCCTTCTCGGCGGCCACGAAGCGCAGTTCCCGATGCCGCGCACGATCGCCGGCACCGGGCGCGAGTCGGCGTACGTGCACCACGTCGTCGGCCACGCGCGCGCGAACGACGACGACGGCGCGAGACGGGACGACGACTCGAGCTGACGCCGGCGCAACCTCGGCATCTCACGGTCGCGGCGACGCCATCGCGTACTCGAGCTCGTAGAAGTGCTTCCCGTCCACGATCCGGATCTCCATCCGCCCCGAGATCCCCGCGAGCTCGCCCGTGCCCGAGTCGGGGACCACGGTCACCGAGAGCGCGGGCGCGCCGCGGTTCATGATGCCGGCGTGCTGAAGCACGAACGTGCCCCGCTTGCCGTCGAGGACGCCGGCGACGCGCTCGAGGGCGACGTACCCGGCGGATCCCTCCACGCTCGTGCGCGCCGAGAGCATGTGCACCCGGCTCGCCCCCTCGAGCGGGCCCGAGAACGTCTTGTCGATGGTCGTCCGCCCGAGCGACACCCCGTCGACGACGTCGAAGGGCGGCTCGGCCGTCATGCGGATTTCGAAGGCTCCCTCGGCGATCATGACGCCGGATGTAGAAGATGCCGTCACGTCCGTCTTGAAGAAACGCGACACGTGCCGAATGCTCGGGGCGTGGCACGCGGCGCGACGGAGAGGGCGAAGGCGGGGCCCGCACGCGGCATCCTCCACGCGGCTCCACCCGACGGAATGGTGGAGCACGACCGCGTGCGTCCAGGGGCGGCGCTCGCGCCCTTCGTCGCGCACTTCTGGCACGTCGCCTGGAGCCTCCGCGCGCCGTTCCTCGCCGAGACGCTGCCGCACCCCACGGTGCACCTGACCTTCGAGCGCGAGGGCCGCGTCGATCGGGCGTGGATCGGCGGCGCCGGGACGGCACGCTTCACGAGGCGGCTCGAAGGCGAGGGGTGGGTCTTCGGCATCAAGTTCCGGCCGGCGGCGTTCGCGGCGACGGGCGACGACGCCTCGACGCTCACCGACGCGCGCTTGCCCCTCGCGCGACGGATGGGGCGCGCGTGGGGCGAACTCTCGCGCGACGTCTTCGGCACGGGCGACCTCGCCGCGCGGATCGATCGTGCCGAGGCGTTTCTCGCCCCGCGCCTGCGGCCGCTGAGCACCGAAGCCGCGGGCGTGCGGGATCTCGTCGAGAGGATCGAGCAAGATCGGTCGCTGCTGCGCGTCGAGGATGCGGCGAGAGCGATGGGCTGCGACGTGCGCACGCTGCAGCGCCTGTTCAGGCGACACGTCGGCGTGGCGCCCAAGTGGGTCATCCAGCGCTACCGCCTCGTCGAGGCGGCCGAGCGGCTTCGCGCCTGCGGGGCGGCGTCGCTGGCGTCTCTCGCGGCGTCGCTCGGATACGCCGATCAGGCGCATTTCGCGCGTGACTTCAAGCGCGTCATCGGGACGCCGCCGCGCGGCTTCTCGGCGACGCACGCGCGAGCGCGGCAGGCCTCCCGCCGGCCGGGTTGAGCCACGGTCAGGGCAGCGTCCCTTTCGCCGCCGCCGTCGTGTCCACCATCAGGTACACGCGCATGTGCGCCGGCAGCGTGGCGCCCTTGGTGGGGACGCTGACCGTGGCCAGCGTCCCGTCGGGCGCCGCGGCGCGCGTCGTGCCGAGGCCGTAGTCGAGCGTGACCGGGAGCCCCGTGCCGGCGTCGACGACGAGGAGGCCCGCGAGGTGGTCGGCGATCGTCACCGCCGATCCGCTCACCGTGGCCGTGATCGCGTCCTTCCCGAGCGCGAAGCCGACCTGGCCGACGGCAGGCGGCGCCGGCAGGTCGGTGCGCCTGGCGACGTTCGCGGCCCCGAGCACGCGCACGACGTCGGTCTGCGGGTTGCAGAGGCCGAGCTGCTGCAGGAACGGTCCGTAGAACGGGATGCCGCCGCAGACGGCGCTGCCCGTGAGCTCCGCGGTGCCTGCCGCGTCGCCGCCCGCCAAGAACCTCGTCGCCAGGCGGAAGGACTGGAAGGGGAGGGTGAAGCTCATGATCTGCACCTGCAACCCGTCGGCGGCGTTCATCGTGGCCAGGTCGCCGCTCAGCGCGAACGACATCGGGAAGACGGCCTGCGTCGCCGGATCGACCACGGAGCTGCCGCCGCCCGCCGGCAGCTTCGCGCCGACCATCCACGCGACGCCCGTCGGGCCCGACTCCACCGTCCCGAGGAGGTAGTGCAGCGAATCGAACCCGATCTGGTTGTAGCTCGGCATCACCGTCGGCAGCGGGATGGACAGGCGCGTCAGCTCGTAGGTCGCCGCCGGATCGAGCGCTCCGCTGCCGGACGCCGAGACGGTCGTCGTCACGTGGGTCGAGACGTGGCCGCCCGGGTGGCCGCCGCTGAGGCGCAGGCCCGCGCGATCGAGCCCGACGAGATAGCTCGCGTCGACGCCGACCGACAGGGGCCCTGGCGCGAACGCGACCTTCGGCGTGATGGTGAGGAACTTGCCGTCGCCCGACACGTCGACCGACACGTCGGCCGGCTGGTCGACCGTCACGTGGACCGAGGTCGCGTCGAGCACGGCGAGCTGCTGCGCGCCCTGGGCCCGGACGGCGAGCAGCAGCGTGATGGGCGCGTTGCCGTCGACGGCCGCCGGCGCCGCGTCGAGCGTGTCGCCGAACGCGTTGACCCACGCCAGCGATGCGCCGTCGGCGCGCGGCGGCAGCGACGTCGTGCATCGCGCCTCGGCCGCGTTCGCCGGGCGCAGGCACCAGTCGTACGGGACGCTGAACATCTCGCCGCTCTCGCCGCCGATGTAGACCGCGTCGGTCCCGAGGGCCGGCGACGAGTTGAGATCGTTGCGGACGTCGTCGATGAGCTTCATCGCGAAGCGCAGCGAACCGTCCGGATCGAGCACGTACAGGCGGCCGTCGCCCCCGCCCACGTACACGTGACCATCGGCGTCGACCGCCGGCGAGGAACGGATGGGCGTCCCGGCGTCGAACGTCCAGCGCACGCTGCCGTCGTCGGGCGACACGGCGTAGACGGTCCCGTCGGCCGAGGGCTGCACGATCGTCCCGTCGGGCATCCGGGCCGGGCTCGCGTAGATGTGGTCGCGCGTCGGAAGCTGCCAGAGCACCGTCCCGTCGGCCGCCGAGTACGCGCGCGCGTAGCCGTCGAAGCCCCCCACGATCACCTTGCCGCCGTCGAGCAGCGGGCTCGCCGCCACGGTGCCGAGCGACACCGTGGCCCACTCGGTCGATCCGTCCATTCCGATCGCGAAGGTGTTCTTGCCCAGCAGCGGCAGCAGGTTGTTGTTGCCGACGTAAAGCATGCCGGCGGCGGCGTCGACGGCGGGCAGCGACCACGTCTGGTCGGGCATCCGGTACGACCAGCTCACGGCGCCGCTGTCCCGATCGACGGCGTAGACGCGGAAGTCGTCGTTCGGCACCAGCAGCGTGCCGTCGTGGCCGATGGCGACGTTGCCCTCGAACCAGTTGATGAACGCCCCGGTCGCCTTCGGGTCGTCGGCCTTCATCGTCCACACGATCGCGCCGGTCCGGGCATCGGCCGCGCGCAGCACGCCGTCTCCGGAGCCGAAGTACACGCGCCCGGCGTCGTCGAGCAGCCCCGCGGAGTCGATGATCTCGCCGGTCGCGATCTTCCATCGCACGCTCCCGTTGGCGTCGAGCGCGTAGAAGTTGCGATCGGCCGAGCCGAAGTAGATGGCGCCGTCCGCCGCGACGACGGGGGAGCTGAAGATGCCCCGGCCGGTCGCGAACTTCCACTGCGACCCGCCCTGCGTCGAGGCATGGATCGAGGACGAGGAGCCCGTCTGCGCCGCGTCGCCGCGGAACTTCGGCCACGGGCTGCCCGGTTGCAGCGGAACACCCGGCGCGGGACCGGACGCCGGCGAGGACGAGCACCCGGCGAAGACGAGGGCGACGACGAAGGAGCGGAGCGGCGGCCGCGGCATGCGCGAAGATCAACCACGTCGCGGTCCCGCGCGTTACTCGGCTTCCGGGGCGCATCGATCGCGCGGGAAATTCGCGGTCGGGCGCTCGTGTCGCCGCGGTGGCTCGATTTCGTGCTTCGATCGGCGCGTGCCTCGACGGCTCCGCACCACTCCGCGACGGGCGCCCAGCCAGAGGCGCGCCCACGACACGGTGAGCGTGCTGCTCGAGGCCACCGAGAACGTGCTGGCCGAGCGTGGCTTCGCCGCGACGACGACCAATCACATCGCCGAGGAGGCCGGCGTCAGCATCGGCACGCTCTACCACTACTTCCCGAGCAAGGAGGCGCTCGTGGAGGCGGTCGTTCACGGCATGTGGGCGCGCGAGCTCGCGGTGCTGCAGGCGCACCAGAAGGCGCTCGTCGACGGGCCTCTCGACCGCGCCGTGCACGCGATCGTGCGCGACCTCGTGGCCGTGATGGCGTCGCGGCAGGCGCTCTACCGCCGCTGGTACGCCGAGGCGTCGCACCTCGGGAGCCTCGACGCGGGCCTGCAGATCACGGCGCAGGCGGTGGACGCGGTGCACCGCGCGCTGCTGCCGCGCGCCGCCGAGCTTCGCCCGCGCAACCTCGCCTTCGCGGCCGATTTCGTGGTCAAGATGGCGCTGGCGATGGTCCGGATGGTCCGGACGGGCGCGCGCGACTGGGAACGGGAGACGCGCTCGGGCGAGCTGGCCGAGACGGTGGCCGACTCGATCCTGCGCTATCTGGTGCGCGACTGACTGAATCAGGGTTCGTCACGACCGTCCCTCCGTCGGTCGCGCCGCCGCCTCACGACAGCGCATACCGCCCCAGGCGCATGAGCAGCCCCTGCAAGCCCTCGGCGAAGGTGGGGTGCACCATCTCGGCGTCGACGATGGCGCGCGCCGGCGCGCCCGCCTGCATCAGCACGACGAAGACGTGGAGCAGCTCTCCGGCCTCGGCGCCGACGAGCGTCGCGCCTAGGATCCGCTCCGTCCTCGGATCGACGAGCACCTTCATCAGCCCCGCCGTCTCGTCCACCTCGACGGCGCGCGCAATGTCGCCGAAGGGCATCGTCGCCATCTCGAACGGGACGCCGCGCGCGCGCGCCTCCTTCTCGGTGAGGCCGACGCCGGCCACCTGCGGATCGGTGAAGACGACGTTGGGGATGACGCGGTCGCCGCGCCCGCGCTGGCTGCGCCCCATCAGTCCGTCGAACAGGATCCGGTGATCGTCCCAGGACGTGTGCGTGAACTGCGGCTGGGGCGTCGCGTCCCCCACGGCGAACACGCCGCGCGCGCTCGATTCGTAGTGGTCGTCCACGACGACGAACCCGCGCGCGTCGCGATCGATGCCGGCCGCGTCGCACCCGAGATCGTCGGTGTTGGGCACGCGCCCGACCGCGACCAGCAGGTGCGAGCCCTCGACCTCGCGCCCGTTCGACAGCGAAACCCGCACGCGGCCGGAGCTCTCCGACACGCGGCTGGCGGTCGCGCCGAGCGCGAGGTCGATCCCCTCGCCGCGGAAGACCTTCTCGATCGCCTCAGACACGTCGGCGTCCTCGCGCGCGAGCAGGTGCGGCGCGCCGTCGACGACGGTCACGCGCGACCCGAGGCGGCGGAACATCTGCCCGAGCTCGCAGCCGATGAACCCGCCGCCCAGGACGACGAGGTGCTCGGGCAGCTCGGCGAGGGCCATGGCGCGCGCGTTGTCCAGCCACGCCACGGTCTCGAGCCCCAGGATGCGCGGCACGGCCGGGCGCGCGCCCACGTTGACGACGACGACCTCGCCCCGGTGCCGCTCGCCGGCGACCTCCACCTGCCGCTCGCCCACGAAGCGCGCGTGCCCGCGGACGAACGTCAGCCGGTCGCCCGCGGCGCCGAGCTGCTGGACGACCCCCTCGCGCCAGCTCCGGACGATGGCGTCCTTGCGCGCGACGACGGCGGCGAAGTCGACGCTCACGTCGCGGGCGTGCACGCCGAGCCTGCCGGCCGTCCGCGCGACGTGGGCCGCGCGCGCGCTCGCGATCATCGTCTTGGTCGGCGTGCAGCCGGTGTTGATGCACGTGCCGCCCGGCTCGCCCCGCTCGGCGACGAGCACGCGCTTTCCGGCGGCCGCGAGGCGCGTCGCCAGAGGCACCCCGGCCTGACCGGTCCCGATCACGACGACGTCGACGTCCATGGCGGCCTCCCTCTACGCGGGCTCGCATACGCCGGCCGAGGCGGCGACGCGAGCGAGCCCGGCCGGGGCCGCCGGGTCGGCGCCGACCCCGAGCTCGTCCGTTTCGGGCTCGACCGACGGCCTCCGCGGCAGTCAACCCAGTGCACGCTACACCCATCCGCGCTATCCCCGAGATGCCATGGCAACGTCGTCGATCGGACGTCTTGCGCGCGGGGGAAGCGCGGGCGCATGAGCAACGAGCCGGATCCGACGCCCGCGCTGCCCGAGCGAGAGCTCGCGCAGGGCACCTACGTCCTGTTCGACCTGATGCCGCAGCCCGGCTGGGTCGCGCACGCCGACGGCTCCATCTTCTTCTACAACCGCTGCTGGTACGACTACACGGGTACGACGGCCGAGCACATGCGGGGCTGGGGCTGGCAATCGGTCCACGACCCGCAGGTCTTGCCCACCGTGCTCGAGCGCTGGCGCGCCGCGCTCGCCAGCGGCGAACCGTTCGAGATGAGCTTCCCGCTGCGCCGCCACGACGGCGTCTTCCGGTGGTTCTCGACGCGCGCGGTGCCGCTGCGCGACGGCTCCGGCAAGGTCTTCCGGTGGGTGGGCATCAACACCGACGTCGACGCGCAGGTCAAGCTCGAGCAGCTGCAGCGCCGGTTGGCCGAGGAGCAGCTGCACGCGTCGGAGGAGCGCTTTCACGCCCTCGTCGACGCCGTGACCGATTACGCGATCTTCCTGCTCGACGCGACGGGCCACGTGGCGACGTGGAACGCCGGCGCGAAGCGGATCAAGGGCTACGACGAGGCCGAGATCGTCGGCAAGCACTTCTCGCTCTTCTACGCGCCCGAGGACCGGGCGGCGGGCAGGCCCGGGCGCATCCTCGACACGGTGCGCCGCGAGGGCCGCTTCGAGGACGAGACCTGGCGCGTGCGCAAGGACGGCTCGCGCTTCTGGGCCAACGTCGTCCTCACGGCCCTTCGCAACCGGGAGGGCGAGATCATCGGCTTCGCCAAGGTCACGCGCGACCTGACCACGCGGCGCGCCGCCGAGGAGAACGAGAGGAAGCTCGCCAACGAGCGGTTCGCGCGCGCGGCGTCGGAGGCCGAGCTGCAGCGGCTTCTGATGCTGCTCGAGCAGGTGCCGGCGATCGTCGACCTCCTGCGCGGCCCCGACCTCGTCTTCGAGTTCGTCCACCCCAGGTCCCTGGCGGCCATGGGAGACCGCGACGTGCTCGGCAGGCCGCTGCTCGAGGCGATGCCGGAGCTGCGCGAGCAGCCGTACTACCAGCGGCTGCGCCGCGTGTACGAGACCGGCGAGCGGTTCGAGCAGCGCGAGGCGCTCCTCTGGCGCGTGATCGACGGCGAGCGCGTCGAGAGGTACGTCGACTCGGTGTACCTGCCCGTGCGCGACGCCGCGGGCGCGATCGAGGGCGTCATGACCTTCGACCTGGACGTGACCGAGGCCGTGCGCGCACGCCAGGAGATGGAGCGCGTCAACCGCGCGAAGGACGAGTTCCTCGCCACGATGAGCCACGAGCTCCGAACGCCGCTCAACGCCATCTACGGATGGGCGACCATCCTGCGCCGCAAGCCCCGCGAGGAGGAGAAGCTCGAGCGCGGCCTGGAGGCCATCGAGCGCAACGCCAAGGCGCAGACGCGGCTGGTGAGCGACCTGCTCGACGTCTCGCGCATCATCACGGGCAAGCTCGAGCTCAAGCTGCGCAGGACCGAGGTCGCGCCGCTGATCCTCGCGGCGGCCGACGTCGTCCGGCCGGCCGCCGACGGCAAGGGCGTACGCCTGGTCGTCGACGTCGATCCGCAGCTGGGAGAGACCGTCGCCGACCCGGATCGCATCCAGCAGATCGTCTGGAACCTGCTGACCAACGCCGTCCGCTTCACGCCGCGCGGCGGCCGCGTCACCGTCCTGGGGGACCGCACGGCGTCGGGCGTGGTCATCCGCGTGCAGGACTCCGGCGCGGGAATCGCGCCCGAGCACCTGCCGCACGTCTTCGAGCGCTTCATGCAGGTCGACAGCTCGACGACGAGGGCGCACGGCGGGCTGGGCCTGGGCCTGGCGATCGTGCGATACCTGGTCGAGGCGCACGGCGGATCCGTGGAGGCGCATAGCGTGGGGCTGGGCCAGGGAGCGACGTTCACGGTGCAGCTGCCGATCCGGGCGGTCAGCACCGTTCGCGACCAGGCGCGGGCCGACGCGGAGCAAGCGGCGCTCGAGAGGACGGCACCGCCCTCGTCCGGCGACGTCGTCGAACGTCCCGCGAACCTGCGAGGCGTGCGCGTGCTCGTCGTCGACGACGACGGCGATTCGCTGGAGGTGGTCCGGCTGGTCCTCGCGACCGCCGGCGCGGACGTCACGACGGCGGCCAGCGCGCGCGAGGGGTTCGAGCTGCTCGACGCGCGCGGGCCCTTCGACATCATCATCAGCGACATCGGCATGCCCGAGATGGACGGATACGCATTCATGCGCGGCGTCCGGTCGCGCCCCGTCGGCGCGAACGTGCCCGCCATCGCGCTGACGGCGTACGCCCGCGCCGAAGACACCGAGCGAGCGAAGCGCGCCGGCTATCAGGAGCACCTGACGAAGCCGGTCGACGAGCGACGGCTGCTCGATATCGTGAGGACCTGGTCGCGGCAGGCGCGCGTGCAGCAAGCGGCGCCCTGAGGTCCGTCGCCCTTCTGCGCCGCCCGAGGTCTCTGCGGCCGAGCCGTCGCGCCCGGCGGCGCGCGCGCTACAGTGCCCTCCGGCATGTCCGGTCCGCGCGCGGTCGTCATCCCGCTCGGCGTCCCCGACGAGGGGCGCGGGCTGGGGCTCGGCCTGGCGGCGCTGATGCACGCGTTCGTGCACGTCGAAGGCGGCGGGGTCGCCATCGCTCAGCTGCACGCGCGGCGCAACGACCAGCCGGCCGACACGGCGCCGACGCCGGTCGAGGCGTTCGTGCCCCCCAACGCATGGCGGGACATCTCCGGGCGCGGCGAGACGCCGGCGGGCATCGGCGTCGTTCTGACCGGGGCCTTCGAGCCGCCCGTCGAGGGGCACGGCACCATTCAGCTCCTGGCGTTCGACGCACGCGACGGGATCACGCGCGCGCGCGTGGACGCGCCCGTCGACGACGCGCGCGCCGGCGAGTCGCTGGTCGCGGCCCTCGAGCAGCTCTGGTCGCGCCTGGGCGGCGAGATCGGCGCGCTGGGCGGCCTGCGCGAGCTCGATTGGGAGCCGCTCGAGAGCGTGCTGCGCGCCGAGCGGTGCGCGCTGCACGACCCGCTGCGCGGCGGGCCGCACGACCGCCTGGCGGCGATGCTCCACCTCGGTCGCGCCATCGGCGACGCTCCGTCCGCGCGCTACCCGTGCGAGCGCCTGGCGGCGCTCGCGCTCGAGACGGCGACGGGCGCCGCGCTCGACCCCAAGCTCGCCTCGGCCGCGGCGCGCGCGCTCGAGAGGGCGGTCGACGACGCCCCCGGGCACGTGGAGCTCGTCGAGGCGCTCGCCGCGCTGCGCCTCCGCCTCGGACAGCCGCGCGACGCCGAGCGCCGTCTGAACGCCGCCCTCGCGCTCGCGCCCGGGCGCGCGCGCCTCTACGCGCTGCTCTCGCAGGCGCTGCGCGCGCAGGGGCAGCTCGACGCGGCGCTGGCGACGGTGCACGCGGGCATGGCCGAGGCGGGCGGCGACCCGCTCATCAGCGCCGAGCGGGGAATGGTGCTCGCCGCGCGCGGCGATCTGGTGGGGGCGGGGGCGGCCTGGCGCGAGGCCCTCGCGCGCGACCCGGTGCACCCGGCGGCGTTCGGCAGCCTCGCGGCGCTCGCGGTGCGGGCCGGGGACGCGACGACCGCGCAGTCGCTCGTCGACGCGGCCCTCGCGGCGTCCCGCGTCCACCCGGACGTCCTGCGGCGCGCCGTGCAGCTCGCGCTCGCCGCCGAGAGCGACGGGATCGCCCGCGCGGCGCGCGTGGCGAGGCTCTGCGAGCGGCTGCTCGAGCTGACCCCCGGCGACTGGACGGCGGCCCTGGCGCTCGGCCGATCGCGCCTGGCGCTCGGCGGCGTCGACGGCGCGCGCGCGCTCTTCGTCGAGATCGAGCGCGCGGCCCCTGGGTCCGCCGCCGCGGCGGAGGCGCAGATCGAGCGGCTCGGCATCGACGACCGCGTCGCGTCGGCGGAGCTGGCGAGCGTCACGCGCGCCGCCCACACGGGCGGGCCGGCCGACCTGCCCGAGATCGCGGCGCGCGCGCGGCGTGCGGCGACGCTCCGGGGCCTCTGGGCGGCCTGGGTCGCGGCGGCGGTGGCGGAGCGGCGCCTCGGACGGTTCGCCGCGGCCCGCGCTGCGCTCGAGGCGGCGCTGGAGCTCGCCCCCGGCGCGACGGCCGCGCACCTCGAGATGGCCGAGGTGCTGCTCGCGCTCGACGAAGCCGCCCCGGCGGTGGGGCACGCCGAGCGGGTCATCGCGGTCGAGGGCGAGTCGCCTCGGTCGCTCTCGGTGCTGGCCCGCGCGCTCGTCGCCGACGGCCGCGCCGACGAGGCGCGCGAGCTCGCCCAGCGGCTGCTCGCCGCGCAACCAGACAACGAGGACGCCCGCGCCCTCGTCGCGCGCCTGAGCGCGCCGCCGGCGCGCCCTTCGTGGTCGGAGCGCCTGCGCGAGTCGTGGCGAGCGTGGAAGGGACGCTAGCGCTCACCCTCGCGGACCGAAGACGTCGGTCCCGACGCGCACGAGCGTCGCCCCGCACGCGACCGCCACCTCGAGGTCGGCGCTCATCCCCATCGACAGCTCGGGCAGCGCCGCGGCGCCGCCGTGCAGGTTGCGCAGCGACACGAGCGTCTCGAACGCGCGCCGCGCGGCCGCCGGATCCCCCGCCGGCGGCATCGTCATCAACCCGCGCAGCGCGAGCGCCGGCTGCGCGCGCACCGCCTGCATCACCTCGTCGATGTCGCTCGGCGCCGCCCCCGCCTTCTGCGGCTCGCCTCCGACGTTGACCTCGATGAGCACCGGCATCGGCGCGGCGCGGCCCTCCCTGGCGGCGCGCTTGCCGAGCTCGCGCGCCAGCGCCGCCGAGTCGACCGTGTGCACGACGTGCGCGTGGCGGGCGACGACGCGCGCCTTGTTCGTCTGCAGGTGCCCGACGAAGTGCCACTCGATGTCCGGCAGATCCGCGAGCGCCTCCGCCTTGGCCGCCAGCTCCTGCGCGTAGTTCTCGCCGAAGGCGCGCTGCCCAGCCGCGTACGCCTCGCGCACCGCCTCGGGCGGCTTCTTCTTGCAGACGGCGACGAGCCGCACCGTCGCCGGATCGCGCCCCGCCTCGCGCGCCGCCCGCTCGATGCGCGCGCGCACCTCGCCCAGCCGCTCGGCGACGCTCACCGCCGCCTCCGACGCGCGTGCCAGACCATCACGTCGCTGTCGCCGGTCAGCGGCCCGCCCTGGAAGTCCCCCTCGACGCGCACGACCTCGAAGCCGTTGTAGTGCAGCAGCGCCTCCCACTCCTGCGGGAAGAACTGGCGGTGCGCCAGCGGCGTCATCCACGCGCGCCCGGGGTCGTCCACCGGCTCGAACTCCATCGACACGAACAGCACCTGCCGCACCCGATCGTAGTCGAAGTACTCGCGGTTCTTCACCGTGACCCCGGCGGTCGGGTGGCGGAAGCGCGGCGCGTGGAAGGCGCGCGACGGCGGGCGCGCGAGGTCCTCCATCGAGGGCATCGACAGGTCGACGACGAAGCGCCCGCGCGGGGCGAGGTGCTCGCGGACGCGCGCGAGGAAGCGCTCGACGTCGGGCCGCGCGTACAGGTGCAGCGCCGTGTTGAACGTGCAGACGACCAGCGGAAAGCGACGGCGGAGGCGCACGCGACGCATGTCGCCGCGCACGATGCGCAGGCGCCGCCGCATCGCGTCGCCCTCGCGCGCGACACGGGCGCGCAGGTCCTCGAGCATCGGCCCGGCGTGGTCGACGCCCACGACCTCCACGCCGTGGCGCGCGATCGGCAGCGCGATGCGGCCGTTGCCGACGCCGTACTCGAGCACCGGGCCGCCCGCGCGGAGCGCGAGCGCCACGTAGAACGCGACGTCCTCGATGCGCCGGGCGTACGTGGACGTGTAGTACGCGGGGTCTTCGTAGTGCGCGAGCGAGCCTGCCTCGAGCTCGCGGTCGCGACGGCTCAACCGAACTCGCGCCGGTTCAGCTCTTCGATGTACTCGACCACCGCCTCGTGGCTGTTCCGGTCGTAGTGGACCTTGCCGGCCGCGATCTCGCGCAGCGCGGTGACGGCCGCCTTGTTCTTGGAGTGCACGAGCGGCCCGGCTCCCTTCATGAGCTGACGCGCGCGCTGCGACGCCAGAACGACCAGGGCGAAACGGTTGTCCTCGCGCTCGAGGCAATCTTCGACGGTGACGCGGGCCATGGGCAATTCCTTCGGCTGAGGGCGGCGGAGCCTACTTTGCCCCGGCGTTCTGCGCAAGGTCGCGGGCCGAAAGCTCCTCGAGCCCGTCCAGCTCGGCCACGAGCCCAGCCCCGAAATACCAGGCGATCTCGTCCCGGACGCCGCGATAGAGCGAGGGGCCGTCGTCGATGCACTGGAGGGATCGGTCCTCGATCTCGTTCGACGGGTGCAGCAGCCCCCCGTCGAAGGTGACGGGGAACAGGACGCTGACCATCGGCTTGAGCTCGTGGTAGTCGAGCCCTGCCTCCAGCGCGTACGAGTGGATCATGCACCCGCGCGCCGTGCGGCTCCGGAAGACGCAGGCCCCGTCCTGGACGCGCGTGCGGGTGTGGCGGCCGCCGGGGAACTCCGCGTCGTCGGTCCACGCCTCGGTGAACCAGCGGTCCCGCGGCACGCCCGTGTAGCGCTCGAGGTCATCCGCGCGCGCGCGCAGCCGCTCGACGTTCGGCGCGTCGACGTCCACGCCGTACTGGCAGCAGGAGTCGAAGCAGTACGAGCACTGCATGCACTGCATGAAGTAGCGACGGACGAAGATGGCGGTGTCGACCCGGTCGACGGCGGGTACGCCCCATCGGCACGCGAACGAGCGGCTGAGCGCGCGGATCACGCGCGGCAGCGTACCATCGCAGCCGGACGATGCCCGACGATCGCGAAGGCGACGGCTTCCGCACCGCGTGGTGGCAGCGGCTCCTCGCCGACGGCTCGACCTACGAGCTGACGCGCTTCGCGGTCTTGCGCCTGCTGGCGCTCGTGTACCTGGTGGCGTTCCTCGTCGTCGTCGTGCAGTGGCCGCCGCTGCTCGGCGCGCACGGCCTTCTGCCCGTGCCGGCGTTCCTGCGCGCCGCGCGCGCGCAGCTCGGCGCGTCCGCGTACTGGAAGCTCCCGACGCTCTTCTGGCTGGGCGCGTCCGACGGCGCGATGCGCGCGCTCGCGTGGGCCGGCGTCGCGCTCTCGGTGGCGGCGCTCTGCGGGGCCACCAACGCCGTGGTGCAGCTCGCGCTCTGGGCGCTGTACATGTCGTTCGTCCACGTCGGGCAGATCTTCTACGGCTACGGGTGGGAGACGCAGCTGCTCGAGACCGGGCTGCTCGCCGTCTTCCTCTGTCCGGTGCGCAGCGTGGCGCCGCTGCCGAGGACGCGCGTCCCCGTGGTCGTCGTGTGGCTGCTGCGGTGGCTCGTCTTCCGCGTGATGGTCGGCGCGGCGCTCATCAAGCTGCGCAACGACCCGTGCTGGCGCGACCTCACGTGCCTCGATTTCCATTTCGAGACGCAGCCCAACCCCAACCCTCTCGCGTGGTACGCGCACCATTCGCCGCACGCCGTGCACGTGGCGGGCGTACTGCTCAACCACGTCGTCGAGCTGGTCGTCCCCTGGTTCGCGTTCGGTTTTCGGCGCTGGCGGCACGCGGCCGGCCTGCTGCTCGTCGGTTTCCAGGGGATGCTCATCGCGAGCGGGAACCTGTCGTTCCTGAACTGGCTGACGATCGTGCCGGCGCTCGCGTGCTTCGACGACACGGCGTGGACGCGATTCCTGCCGGAGGCGCGGCGCGGGCCGCTGCTCGCGCGCTTCGCGGGTCTGGCGGCCTCGAAGCCCCACGAGCGCGCGGCGCGCGCCTACGCGATCGGCGTCGGGCTCCTCAGCGTCGGGCCCGTCGTCAACCTGGCCTCGTGCGATCAGGCGATGAACGAGAGCTTCGACCCGCTGGACCTCGTCAACACGTACGGCGCGTTCGGCGGCGTCGATCGCGAGCGCTACGAGGTGGTGCTCGAGGGGACGCGCGACGCCGTGCCCGACGAACACGCGCACTGGGAGGAGTACGAGCTCCCGTGCATGCCCGGCGACGTGCGCCGCCGCCCGTGCGTCATCACGCCGTACCACCTGCGGCTCGACTGGCAGATGTGGTTCGTCGGCAACGGCGCGGCGCGCGGCGAGACCATCGAGGAGGAGCCGTGGCTCGTGCACCTCGTCTGGCAGCTGCTCGAGGGCGACCGGTCGCCGAAGTCGCTCCTGGCGCGCGACCCCTTCCCCGATCCGGACGCCCCGCCGCGGTTCGTGCGCGCCGGCCTCTGGCGCTACCGCTTCTCGCGCACGCGCGCCGGCGGGCTGTGGTGGGAGCGCGAGCGCGTCGGCGAGTTCCTGCCCCCGGTGTCGCTCGATCACGCCGGGCTGCGCGCGTACGTGCGGGGCTTCGGCTGGACCGAGCGGACGCATTGAGTCGCGCTGCGGGCCGGGTCGGCCTGCGTCACGCAGGCCTTCGCGTCCGCGCGGACAGCAGCGTGAGCGCTGCCCCGACGAACGCGCCGCCCAGCGCGAGGGCGACGACGACCCCCGGCGCGATGCCGGCCGGGGCCGGCGGCGCCCCGGGCCACGATGGGGAGGGGCTCGCTTCCTCGGGCGGCATCGGCGCGGAGATCGAAATCTCGGGCGGTGTCGGCGACAGGCCGGAGGGAGCGGGAGCGAGGGGCGGGACGGCCTGCGGCGGGACGGTCGGCGCGGGCGGTGGGGCGGCCGGAGGCTGGGTCGCGGGCGCGGGCGCAGGCGCAGGCTCAGGCGCAGCCGCCGGTGCGGGCGCGGCCGCAGGCGCGGGAACGGCCGCGGTCGCGGACGGCGCGGGCTGAACGACGACGTACACGCTCTGCGGCGCTGCCGCCGCAGCAGGGGCGACCGCGCTCGGTGGCGTTGCCGGCGCGGTCGCCGCCTGCGACGGAACCGCGGGCCCGACGTAGCTCGGAACCGTCAGCAGCGAAGCGCCATTGGTGAAGTAGGCCGATCCGGGGCCGGTCGTCGGCACCGCCGTCGCCTCGCCTCCGTTGGTGAAGTACTGCCTCGTCTGCTCTTCGAGCGCCTGCGCTTGCCGCTGCGCAGCCTCCGGGCTCGTCGCCGCCGCCGCTGCCGCCGCCTGCCCGACCTGCGTCGCATAGATGAGCGCATTCTGCGCCGAGGTCTGGTTGGTCCCCGCGACCGTCGCGGCGATGGCCGCCAGCGCGTCCGGCGAGAGCGCCGGTGCCGTGGACACCTGGACCCCGCCGCCGGGCGGAGGCGGCGGCTGTGGGCCCGTCGGCGCCGCCGGATAGGGAAGAGACGCCGGGCCGGTGGGCAAGACCTGCGGCGCCCCGACGGCCGCATTGGGCGTGAGCGGGGAACGGGTGGTCGTCGGCGGGACCGTCGCCCGCGGCGCCGAGAACGGCGTGGGCGAAGCGGGATTCGTCGGCAGCGCCCTCGGACCGAAGGGCGACACCGGCTGGGACGCCGACGGGATCGGCGCGAGCGGCGGAGGCGCGTACGGCGATCCGATCGGGCTGAACGCCGTGCGCCGCTGCGCCAGCGCCGGAGAGGCGAACAGCACGAGCGCGACCGCGAGCGCCGGGAGCGTGAGGGAGCGAGCCACGCTGCACTCGTGGCAGCAAGCCACGCGCCGCGGACGCGCGGTCGGCTCGGCCGTCCGCGGCTCCTCGGAAGATGCGTCAGGATCCGCCCCGACCGACTCCTCACGACGCCGCGAGCTGTCCGTGCAGCGCGACGATGGCAGGCTCTGGAACGCGAAAGACCTGCCCCACCCGTCGAACCAGCGCATCGAGCGCCGGTGCGACCGTGTGGACCGAGGCGCGGCGGGTGCGGGTTGCGGCCCGCTGGAGAACCTCAGCGGCATCGACCGACTCGGAGGGTGCGTCGATGGTCGATCCCTGAAGGGAATCGTCGCCCAGAGCCCGCACGACGGCCTCGGCCGCTCGTGGGGCCGAGGTCACGACCACCATCCGGCCGCGAGGCAGCCAGACGGCGCATCGCTCGTGGAGCGCGGGCTGGACTTCCAGCTCCTCCACGAGCGGCGGCGTGCGCATGATGACGTACGGAAAGCCGTACTTGCGGACCGCGAGCTCTTCGTCGTCGTAGCCCGGCGGGGTGGCAACGACCAGCAACTCGACTCCAGGAGCGTTCGTGGCCCCAAGCACCCTGCGAACGCGCTCGGGCACCGGTTCGGGATGGAGCCGTCCATCGAGAAGAGTGGGGGCTGGTAGGTACACGATGCCCCGGCAGCCGAGCGCCTTGGAAAACAGATCGTCGTCCGAGGGACTCGCGACGCGAACGTCCTCGCCCTGCTCTCGTAGCCTTGCCGAGAGCGTGGCCTTCAGGAGCCCCTCGCCTGATACGCAAAGGATCATGTTGGCCTCCAGCGCCTCGCGTAAGCACCGCGGCGGCATGGGTCAAGGCCGCTGGGCGGCAGTGCGGGGTGGCGGCTCGACCGTCTGGCAGGACCGCGACAGTCTCCTGGGCACCGCACCCTCTTGACGACCAGTGCCGCGTGGTTACCCGATCCTCGAGCTCACGGCGTTCGACCGGCCCGGCGCGGCGGTCTTCCTTCGTGCTCGGGTCGAGGGGCAGGGCGCCCGATTGCGGCCTGCGTCGGGGTCACAGACCTCGCGAGGCCCATGGCGGAGGATTCCATGTCGACCCGAGATTCTTCCTGGCTGGTTGAGGAGACGACGCTCGATGAACCCGCTGACCTCCTGACCATTGCGCAGATCAGACAGCACCTCGTCCACGAACCACATGACGACGAGCTCGGCTTGAGGTCACTGCTCGACGCGCCCGAAGCGCCTCCCTCCCCGTGGTGGGACGAGCAGCCGCGCGATCGGCCTGTTCGCGGAAAAAACCGGAGGCGACGACCGGACTTGGTGACGGCGGCCTGATTTCGAGCCGCGCGAGGAAGCCATGAGCATCTACGCCGACTGCAAGGACAGCTTCCGCACGCTCGCGCGAATCGCGTCGAAGAGCATCGCCGAGCCCCCATGGTTCGCGACCCCCGTCAACGCCGAGGAGGACCAGGACTCGGTCACCGTCTACTTCCACGTTTCGGGGAAGAGACGCAGCCAGCTCCAGGTTCGAGCCAGCGAAGAAAGCGTGACGGTGTGGGGTACGGTGTGGGGTGGCCGGGTGCGCGACAAGCCACGACCGATGCGCCTCTGTGCCCTTCCCTGTCCGGTCATCACCGATCGGATCGAGACGACGCAGATCGGCGACCTCCTGCGCGTGCGCATGCCCAAGAAGCGTCCCGCCATCGACTCTCGCGAGGCGTCGCCCACGACGTAGGTCGGGCGCCAGCCCCTCGTGAGTCGCAGCGAAGAGAGCTCAACTCAGTCCCTTTGCCAGTCTCCAATTCCAACCCGAATGAGGTGTTCCATGTTGACCAGATGGGATGCCGTCTCGACGTTGGACCGCATGTTCGATGACGTCATGGGGTCCATGCTCGGTACGGCGACGAGTACCCGCACGTTCGACCCGTCGATCGACGTGCACGCGAGCGACGACGAGGTCGTCTTCGTGTGCGACGTCCCCGGCATCAAAGAGGACGACCTCGACGTGACCGTCCAGAACCACGTTCTGACGATCAAGGGCGCGCGCAAGCTCGAAGTCAGGGAGCACGAGCAGGTGACCCTCGGCCGCGCCTACGGCTCGTTCAGCCGCTCCTTCACCCTGCCGGAGCACCTGGACGACGAGAACGTGACCGCTCGCCTGGCCGACGGTGTTCTCACCATTCGCATCCCGAAGCAGGCCACGGCGAAGCCGAGGAAGGTCCAGATTTCCAACGGTCACGACTCCAAGCGGCTCGAGGAGTAGCTACCGTGGACAGCCAGAACCCCCGCGGCGTCGCTCGCGATGCCAACCGTGACGCCGTCGTACGGCAGTCGCTCGACTACCTCCGCAAGCGGTCGCTCCATCGCGTCTGGTGGAGCTCCGCCCGGGTCGCACTCGAGCGCGGGCATTCAGGGGAGGTCCCTCATCAGCCAAACGGCCTTCGTGACACCGGCAAGCGTGTCTGAGCCCAGGTCTCCCCTCACTCGTTGATGGCGGTACCTCGACAGGCAAGTCCCCACACGGGGCCCACACGGGGGCGACACCTTCACCGGTGTCGCCCCTTTTCTTTGCCACCCGCCTCGGTCACGAGCGATGTCCGGATCTCTCCTCGTCCTGACGCCGATCGAAGCTCGGGCGACCACGACGGGCGGTGGTACACGTCGATGTCGGCCGTGCCGCCCCCGAACCGTCGCAAGGCGCGCTTCCGGCGCTCGGAGGTCGCCGCGGGAACGGGAAACGGCTAGAAAGCACGCACCGGAGGAGTGGCCGAGTGGTCGAAGGCAGCGGTTTTGAAAACCGCCGAACCGGCAACGGTTCCGTCAGTTCGAATCTGACCTCCTCCGCTGAAATCGTTGAAGAAACGGACATGGCACCAGGAGCGGTGACGCTCCTGGTGACCAAGTCCGCGACCAAGTCCGGCGGTTTCCGAGCACACCCAGAGCCGTCGTCGTCACCGTGCTCAGCGTCGGGATCCGCATCGAGCCACGGCGGGATCTTCGCGACCTCCTTTGCGAGGAGCGGAAGATCCTCGTCCTCGTAGTGCATCGCCTTCACGTCCTTGGGACGGTGGCCGAGCAGACGGTCACGAGCGTCGCTGGAGACTCCTGCACGTCGTGCAATCGTCGCGAACGAGTGCCGCAAGCTGTAGAGGTCGAGCGTGTGGCCCTTGTGCGTCGTGTCGCAGTTCACGAGGTCGATCTGCGCGAGGAACGTGCCGCTGCTCTGCTCGCGGAAGGGCATGCCGTTTTCGTCCGTGAACAGGAAGTCGGTGCTCGTTGGCTCCCGCCCGACGTGGCGCTTCCACCCCTCCGTCACCCAGGCGTCGATGTGCGGCTCAAGGCTGGGATGCGCGGGGATCTTCCGCTTCCGCCAGATGGTCTTCAGCGGAGCGTGGGACGACGGGTAGTCCTTCCTGTTCAGCGTCCACTGCAAGCGTACGTCGAAGATGCGAACGCCGAACTCCTGCCGGTAGTCGCTGATCAGCAAGCCGTGCAGTTCGCCTGGGCCGAGCCCCGTGAAGAAGGCCGTCCGACGCATCACCCGATAGAGTTCTGGGATCGTCTGGCAGTGCACGAGGGCGCGAACGGTTTCGGTGGGGCAGGCAACGCGACCTTCCTTCCCGAGCTTCGCCTTCTCTTTCAGCGCGCCCGACAGCTCCGCCTTGAACTCGTCGCCCTCGGTGGGTAGGACGCGGTCCTTGGGAAACCAACCCTTGCGTCTCGCGAATCGGTAGATGGCGCCGAGCACGCGCGCGATGTTCCGCACCGTCAAGGGATCACGTGGCTCCCCAGCGCTGCCATCGCGGCCCTTCTTCGGCTCGGACAGGATCGCACGAAGCCACAACAGCGCGAGGGGTTCGTCGTGTTCTTCGATCGGCTTCGCGCAGAAGACGGCGGCCCGACGGAGGAAGCTGCCCCGCCGCACGCCCTCGTCTTTCGTGCTGTCAGCACCGCGAACGCGCTCCTTCACGTCCTTCACGAACGCGTCGCAGACATCGGGCCACGCCTTCGTTCCTCTTGTCGTCGCATCTCGCCCGGCAGCCCTCTCCGCCATCTCGACCTGATACCAATGCTCCGCGCAGGCAAGCGCCTTGTCCGGCGTGTCGATCTCGGGCGGATACGCTCCACCAGGGATGCGGCGCCACGCCTTCGTGTAGTCGCTCTCGCTGGGGTCGCGGTACTTGCCGTGGAACCTTCCGGGGTGTCCCTTCCAGTTGAACACGGCGACGGGCAGCGTCTTGCTCCTCATCGTGCAGCCTTGAGCTTGCGGAGCGCAGTGCGAGCGCGACGGCGTGTGACTTCGTCAACCGCGAGCCGAGTCGTGTCGAGCGGCTTGTCGCGATCACGGTTGCGGATGAAATCCGCGGCTTCGGGCAAGTGGTAGAGGACGCGCGTGCCGTGCTTGTGAAAGTGCACGTCTTCGGTCATGTCCTGACGGTCGTACGCGATCATTCGCTCCGACACGCCCATGTACGCCGCAAAGGCCCGCTGAGAAAGATACGGGGAGGTGACCGCCGCGCTCGACGAGCGCGTGTCGCCAAGGGACACGGGCACCCCATGCTCCTCCGCCGCGCGCCTCGCAGTTGCGATGGCGATGTCGGCCGCTCGAAGCCGAGCTTCAACGAGGGCAACCTCGCATTCCGCCGCCGACAGGCGCGCATCCGCTTCATGGATGGCGACGAACACCTTCTCCAGCGCCGGGCTCATGGCTTCGCCTTCCGTGAACGATCCTTGCGAGCTTCATCGCGCATCTCGCGCAAGCGATCCCAGACCGACGGCCCTACTACGGGGCGCGCCTGCTCGCCGGCAGCCTCCGCCAAGATGCGCTCCATCGCCCAATGACGGAGTAGTGCGCCCGTGGTCAACGACGCCGGCTCGCCTCGGGCGGACAGGTCCCGGTTCTTCCGCTCGACGATCTCCCCAAGCATCCGGGCCACGTCCGCAGGGATTCGGAAGCCGACGTGAACCGACTTCGCCCCCTCGGGATCAACGCTCGGTCGTCCACCCGAATGTTTTGATCTCATTGTTGACAAAACTAGATCACGAATTAGAACGAGTCAACGGTCCGCTGTCGGACGGTCATCAAGGAGGTTGTCGGTGGGAATCCCGGGCTACCAGTGGGTGCATCTTCAGCTTCGGCGCCGGATCGTCGAGCAGCTCGACAAGGCGCGCGGGACCAAGCCGCGCGAGGACTACCTCGTCGAGCTGATCGAGGCCGACATCGCGGACAGGGTCGCTTCCAACGAGAGCGACAAGAAAGGAGCAGCTTGATGAGCGCGAGCCTGCCCCCCGATGAGTACGACGCCCCCCAACTCCGCGCCGATCGCGACGAGTTCGAAGCCGCTGTAGACGCCGTCACCGAAGCCGTCCTGCACGTGATGGGCGACCTCCATCAGCGCGACCCCGAACTGGTTCAGCGCGTCCTATGCCAAGTGGCCTGGGATCTCGATGCCTTCCCCGAAGTCGATCCCAGCGATGAGGAGCCCCCGCAGGTCACGCTTGCTACCCGGGTGCCCCCGGGCCAGCGCATCACCGACCTCGACAAGATCGAGATCCGCATTATCGACGATCACGGCGGAGACGACGGCATCATCCTCGAACGGAACGAGGATAACGACGGCGAGTGGATCGGCCGGACGACTTCATGGACGGTGCCCGCGCGGTTCTCCGAAGCGCCGGACGCAGAGAGTAACTCCGACCCCACGCGCGAGGAGTAAGTCCCGGTGCCGTCGCCGAAGAAGCAGGGCCACACGGCGCTCCTCGTGCAGATCCCCGACGACGTGCACGCCGCTGCCGACCGTCGGCGGCGTGCGGAGAACATCACGTGGGCGCGGCTCGTGACTGAGCTGCTTCGCCGCTGGGTTGCCGGCGACGAAGCCGACCTCGCCGCGCCCGTCCGTCATCCGCGCCCCGTCGGCCCCGACGCCGAGGAAGCCGAACGGCTGCACCAGAAGTGGATGGCGGAGGACCCGAAGTACGCGCGGGCGTGCACAGAGAAGGTCGATCCGAGCAACCTGCCTCGCTACCGCAGCCTCGGCGAGCTGTTCGCCGCCGACGCCGCGAAGGCCGGTCGGACACTTCCGCCGAACGTCGTCGCCGCAATCGACGCCGACCAGGACGACGAGGTGGAGCAATGAGCCGTGCGTCGAAGAGGTCAACCGGAGGGCGCGCACCGCTGCACCCGAAGACTCTGCGCGGAGAGCGAAAGACCTCCAAAGCTCCGTGGGTTAGCCACGCAATCAACCGGCTCGCGGGAGAAAGAGTGGTGGATCTGCCGCAGCCTGCGCTTGAAACGGCGTCGTCGTCGTCGGATGGGACAGTGACCCAACAGGAGGTGGGTGCCGGGAGCGCGCCGGCCCCGTCGTCCGCCGCGGCCACGTTCCTCCAGGCCGACGTACGCAACCGCAAAGTCGTGCTGGAGGAGCTGCTCCGGGACTTCGCCCTTGGCGATTCAGACGCCGCACGCTGCGTCCGATTGGCCGCCGCCAAGCTCGCCTACGAGGGCTTGTACCCAGACGCGGCGCACGGGAAGAACCACGGCAAGAGAGATCCCAAATCGGGATCTATCCCGTTCTGGAAGTACGCCCTCGCCAAGCTCGGCGGCTGGAAGAGAGCGACCATTTCCCGCTGGTGCGCCATCGGCGAGGGTCTTCACCAAGACGCCTACGGGGGACTTCTCGGTACGCCGCTCGCCAACGATCTTGGACGACTAGAGAAGCTTGCAAGCCTTCCCGGCGCCGCTCAGGTCAACGTCGCGACGAAGTTCAGCCTCAAGCTCGAACGCGAGGGCCGCGACTTGCTGGATCGCCTTTGGCATCGCCGCGACCAAGCAGCGACGCCCGACGAGCCACTTACCGACCGCCCCGAGGTCCAGGGACCCCCGTGTGACGCCAGGGAGATTGAGGTTGTGCCTCCCGGCTTCGGCATCCTGCACGATCACATCATCGGCGTGACCGGCGTTGGTGATCGCGTCCGCCTGACATTCCTCGGCGTGCTCAAGCCCCAGAGCCGCTCCGACGCTGTTGCGGCGGAGGACTGGTACGACGCCGTGGTCAGGGCGGCGAAGATGATCACCGAGGCGCGGGCGACGATCTCGTTGCAAAATGAGCGGCTCTTCGAGGCCGGGTCCTATGTGGCCGAGGTCTCGGCGATCACCTGGGTGCCGCCCCAACCGGCGACATCGGCCGCGCCGGGCCGGCCCGCCCACCATCTCGTGACCGTCACGTGCCGCCCGTTGTTGCCCCTCGGCGACACCAGAGAGATCACGGTCTGCGTGACGCGCTGGGAGTCTGGCGAGCGGGGGCGTGGCACGGTCGGCTTTGGCGAGGGGGCCGCGTACGATCCGTACCGGACGAAGCTCCCCGTCATCGCCGTGACCGACGAACGCATGCGATCGCCCGCACCAATCCCCTACGACTGGCCCGCGCAGATCGAGCAAGCGCTTGTCGGGGAGTTTCGCCGCCAGCTCTCCCTCCTCGTGCTGTGGCCGTACCTGGATCGGCGGCGCCGGTACGCTGAGTTGCTGGCGGCCAAGCGGGTGCGGGCCGCGCTGCCGTACACGTTGCTCCTCGCGTTGCTGGGCCACCGCCCTGAGCGGGTCCGGGACGGCTTCGCATTGCTCGTTCGACGGGAACAGGAGCTTGCCAGGCTTAGTCGTGAGGAGGGGCCGAGCCTCGCGACTTCGCCGCGTGCAGCCACTCGGTCGGCGAAATTGCCGGGCGAGGAAATGGGCCGGCTGGGGGTCCACGAAGGCGAAATCTGCGTGGCAAGCGCACCGGCCGCTGTCGATAACCCATGACTGGGAGGTCATCGGTATGCGCGCCGTGGAGTTCATGATGCTCGCCGGGACCGTCGCCGACCCGACTCGACTGCGAGCGCTCTTCGAGCTTGGCGCCGGACCTCGCACCGTCGGACAGCTCGCCGTTGCAACCGGCGTCACGCAAGCAGCGGTGAGTCGCCACGTCCAGCGGATGCAGGAGGTCGGGCTAGTAACGGCCGAGCGCCGGGGTCGCTACACGATCGTCCGCCGACGAGAACGACGATGGGCGGTCGTCGAGTCGGTCATCGCGAGCAGCGCGTGGGAGGACACGTGATCGAGCCGCGGACCACGTCGAGCAAATGGCAGGTGAACAGTCCCCCAGCGGTAATGAAAGGGCGCAGACAACTATGAAGACACCGGGCAACGTAGTGTAGGTCTGGACGAAGCTCGTGAACTCGCAGCGCGTATCGTGAACGAGTGGCGCGACGAGATCCGCAGTAACCGTTCACGGCCTGGCGCGGCGACGCGGGCCGGTGGGTCCATTCCGCACTGTGTGAGATCCATCTTCGGGTCGTCGCGCGATCGCGCTTTCCATTCGGATCGACTTGCGGCACAGCG
>Ga0080006_1190176_pt1 | contig 46394 bp, 36 predicted proteins | sample RS3BMetagenome_FD_69209 | JGI IMG/M metagenome (GOLD analysis project Ga0080006, IMG submission 69209) | Ferric oxide microbial mat and aquatic microbial communities from Rainbow Spring, Yellowstone National Park, USA - RS3B (SPADES... ... | reverse complement strand
GCCCGAGCACCCCTCCGTCTTTTACACCCCTTCGAAGCGAGTAGGACCGTTACCGCCAACCTGGCCCCGCCTCGCCGCCCTGTCGGCAACGGAAACCGAACCCGGACTCGGCCCGCTGGTGAGGCACGCGGGCACCACCGGCGACAGCAGCCCGCAGGCGGCTGCCGCGTGGGCGCTGTGGGTCCGCCAAGCCGGACTCGCGCTCTACGAGTTAGGGCAGTATGGGCTGCGTCAGCTCGTGCGAGCTGTGCGCAACCCAAGTGCAGCGCCCTGGTCAGAGTTACCAGCTTTTCTTGAACTCGCGTCTGCGATCATGCAGTTTCACTTTTGGGAACAGGCCGCGCAGGTCGCTGAGCCAACCTGGTGCGCCCGAAGCCGCGCAGTCTTGCTGCTGCTGGAGGCGCACGGATATGGCCGTGTGCCGGACGACCTCAGTGCATGGCCGTCTTTGTGCCTGTCCGAGATGGTCCACGACAGCGATATCGCTGACAAGTTGCATCACGAATTAACCCAGCGTTTCTATCGGGATCAGAGGCCGACTTTGCCAGAAGCGAGCACCGGTGAGCGGGTTACTCAGCATGCACCGCCCAACAGCAAATGGAAACAGGCATTGATGGACGCTTTGCTGGGCGATGTGCCACTTCAAGCTGCTCTCCAGATTCTCTGTGCCTGCATTCGCGTGCACTCGGGGGGATGTCGGCGACGCTCGGCGGCAGCAGAGGAGCACCAGGATGTCTGGGAGCAGGACAGCTTCGGTACCGAGTCCGAGCCTCCTGATCTGGCGGTAGCCTACCTGGTGCCGCGCGAGACCATCATGCGTTTCGTGTTCCTTCAATGGCGGGCGCTACTCGCTGAAGTGGACGGCCTACGCCGTCTCGCTGCTTTCTGCTGTGCCAATCGCACCGCAGCATGCACCGTGGCGCGCGCGATCCCGCGCTTGGATGGGCGTCGGTGCTCGCGCCTGTACCTGGATCGAGCGTTCAGTCTGTTGTGGCTTTTCGCATTCGTCGGTAAGTGTGTGCTGCCTCGGCCGCATCACGATTTGGACGCATGTACACCTGCAGAGAATCACGAGTTCGCGCGGTGCATCTACGGATTGCCACGACTAGGGCACTGCCTTTTGCTACCGCTCTACGAGGTGCTGGTGCAGACTTGGCCGGCGCCGTTGTATAAAACCAGCGGCTGGCTGCGCGCGCTGGACCTCCTGGCTCAGTGCTGGACCGCTGCAGCTGCTTTTGGCGACGCTGAGCCCGCTACTGCAGCAGTTTCATCGCATATGTTCAGTTGGCATGCGCTGCTCGTCTGTAGCGCAGCATTCGAGAGGCGCGCCGACCACCAGCGATCCCAGAGCGGTTTGCGCCTGTCCGCGTGCCGGGATGCAGCGTCGGCGCTCGACGATATGGTGCAGCTGAGCAGGACGCTTGCCTCTGCTTGGCGCAAACGGCTGGCTGAGCGCCCGTTGCTCCTCATCGAGGCGCTGATTGGTCGTTGTAAGGGTCGCCCAGCCGCGGTCTCGGAGGCGAGGGAATCATTAGCAATGCATCGAGCGCCGCCCCGAAGCAGTGCGTCTCCAGACCGACACTTGACCGTACCGTCGACTGCTGGACAGTCGCTTGGCCAACCACCGACCGGTACCGTAGCGGACGAGCGAACGCAGCCAACCTCATGGTTTGCGTCCTCGCCGTCATCATCTTCATCGTCGTCGTCGCCTCTGATGTTGACGACACCCCCCGCCCCGAAAGACGCTCGTGGCGTGGATGCCCTTGCAGCGCCGACCGCACGTGCGCCCGCCAATGGGCTCGCCGCTCGCATGCGCGATCGTCGAGGTATGCGCCCCAGCCGCCCAGTGCTGCTATCAGATGCGACCGAGAGCACTGTCGACGCCTGTACGACGCAGATCAGGAGCAGCGAATTCGCGCCCTGTGCCGATTCAGCTTGAATGACATCATGTCTGAAGCTGGCCGGCGTTCAGTGCGCTTTCTCTGGAACATCTGTGTACGTGCCGCTTCACCGCACAGTGACGTAGCGCGTCCGATTCACCCAGCGCATCAACTGCGTGTTGCGTCGCGCGTCACGCGCTGCATCGATTGACGCTCACTGCTGCTCGGCTACAAACGAGCGAACACCCGCATCGTGCGATCAAGTCAGAGTTTATCCGATCGTTCCTATCGATTGGGTCAACAACGGGCGTGCCACGCGAGGTGGCGTCGCGCACCTCTACCGCCGTAGCGCGCTACCTGGTGCTACTTCTCAAGCGGCACCCGCGACGCGGACGCCGTCTGCGTTCGCTGCTGCTGCAGCAGCTGCTGCTGCAGCAGCTGCTGCTGCCGTCGCCGACGTCGACGTTCCGTTGCTTGCCGACGGCGAGCAATGGAAGAACTCATCGTGCAAGGCGCGCACTGCAGTGATAGCTTCGTCGTTGTGGACTACCAAGCTAATATTGAATTTGGAAGCTCCCTGGGATATCATTTGTACCTCGATGTTCTGCTCGTGGAGCACTTTCATCGCTCTGGCCAGAATTTCGCTACTCCGCCGAACGTTGCTGATGATGCTAATGATGGCGCGTCCGGAGCTGAAGCTCACCTGTGCGATCTGTTGCAGTTCCTTAATGATGCGCTGCTGCCGCGTCATATCGCAGGCGTTTGCGTCCAGTGTCAGCGATAGGCTCACTTCTGATGTAGCGATAACGTCCACGCTCAACTGGTGGGTCGCGAAGCACGCGAACACCCGCGCCAGAAAACCGTATGCACCGACCATACGCGTGGATACAATATCCACCAACTGGACTCCGCGTTTCACGCTGAGCGCTGTGACAGGGCGATCCATGGTCGCGGACTCCCGTCGAAGAATCACAGTGCCCGGTGCTTCCGGATTGTACGAGTTCTTCACGCGCACCGGTATATTGAAGCGCAACGCCGGTTGCATCGCCACCGGATGCAGAACCTTGGCGCCAAAGTAAGCGAGCTCGGCGGCTTCTTCGAAAGACATTTCAGCCACGGGTATCGCATTCGGCACTAGACGCGGATCCGTTGTCATGATACCGTCGACGTCCTTCCAGACTTGGACTTCGGTGGCGCCCAGCGCTGCACCCAGCGTGGTGGCAGTCAAGTCGGAGCCTCCGCGCCCCAGAGTGGTAACGTGACCCTCATTGTCCTTCGCAATAAAACCGGTGATCACCGCTAGGGTCTGGTTGCTTACAACCCGCTCGAAAAAGCTTCGGATAAGGTCGTAGGTCTCTTCGAGGATCTCCGCATTCTGAAAATTCGAGTCCGTTCGAAAGCCGACGTCAAACGCATCGAAGGCGCGTGCAGGTAGTCCTTCATTGTACAGCAGATGCGCTGCGAAAATGCGAACCGAAAGCCGCTCGCCAAACGAGACCAGGTAGTCTCGGGTTCGCGGCGAGAGCTCCCGAATGAACTTGACACCCATGAGCAGCTGGTCCAGTTGCATGAGCAGGGGGTCCACGAGCGCCTCCCGGTCCAGGCCGAGAGCATCACAGACCGCGTAGGCGCGGTTTCGGACCACTGTCGAGTCAACGATACCTTCGTAAAGTGCGGCGTCTCCGGCGGCAATGAGGTCGTTTGTGGTCGAGCCCATCGCCGACAGCACCACCACTGGGTACTGGCGGGACAGCTCAATCTGACGCCGCACAAGTCGCGCTACCTCACGCATACGTTCCGCGTCGGCGACAGAAGAGCCACCAAACTTGCACACGACACGGTCATAGACCTTGCCGGGAGCGCCTGTCGGAGTCGCTTCCTGCTGAAACTGGGTTCCGGAAACGGCCTGGGCGTTGCCCGAGTCGCTTCGCTCAGCCACTATGTCTAGTGGGGCAGTGCGCTTCGTACGACGGCGCGATAGCGCAACAACTCGTTGGCGATGGAGTTCCTGTCGATGAAAGCTTGGCACCAGACAACTTGCATCGTGCTGTGGGCCTGCTGTTTGCCGGGGAAAGCGACGCCTTGCGAGCCAGACGCAAGGCGCTCGCCGCAGCTCGTGCGCGCACGAAGCACGCGTCAACCCATTTCGGTTACTGGTCAAACCAGGCGCCAGGATAAAACACGGCTGTGCGGCTGGACGTAAAGCGGAGTGCATATGACCTTGTCGTCGAGAGGAAAAGAAGCACGATCTCCTAGTGCGCTGTGCTGGCACGCTGCGACAAACGTTCCTGCTGGAGCAACCGCCTGCGGTATGCAATGCATCCATCGCCGGCGCTTCGAGCGCGTGTCCGCCGCGCTACGAACGCATGACAACCGTCGTTTTTGGGTTTCTGGTTTTGATCGCCGTAGCGACCGTTTTATCTATGTATTTCTCTTTCTGATGACAGTCGACATAGCGACCATTTTGTCTCTTTTACCTCTTTTTGATGGCGATGGCGCCTGCGGTGCAAGCATCGCCATGCGTGCGCGAAAGGCGCGCTCCTGTTGGACGCGTTCCGGCGCCTGCCTGGCACCACCGAGCGACGTTCCCGGCTGCGATTCTCGACGGGACCCAGAAATCAGCACCCTGCAGCGTCCATTCAGGCTATGGTTTGCTCCCGGATAAAGCATAGTATCCATGGTGTGACCAGCGGTTCACAGGCGTGCATTGCGCATGCTCCATGCGTCTCTGTGCATCGTATGCGGTGAAGTCCCGCTGCGCAGCAGTTGCGTCAGGCGGCAGTGCGAAGCCGTTCCCGGGGGCGTTCTCGGCGCGTACCGCCACGATGCTCCAGTTGTGCGGATCCAGAGTGTCATGCCGGAATCCTCTGGATACGTGCGTGCTGGCGGCTATCAAGCAGGCGACAGCATTCTTTGGTAGCAGACGTCATATCGTTCCAGGGCCCGCAGACCGTGCTCCGGTCTAGAATAGAGGCCGGATCTAATTACCACGTTCTGTGAGCAGCCCGTTACCCGCTCCATGTACGTCGCTCGACGCTAGCGCCGCTTCACCCCAGTATTTCCTAAAAGCAGTATGGCGTCCGAAGATAAGCCCGGGTCGTGCAATTTCGAATTCGGAGATATCGAGTTTCATCCTGGCTGTTTCTCTAAACGCTCCCATTGATGACACAGTCCGGAATCGCTGGTTAGGTTCAACGAACCTTCAAAGAGCAAAACGGAGATACGCTCTGCCTGCATAGCCGTCAATAGACGGCGGCCTCAGCGGGACGCGTGCCCTTCGCTGCACATCGTTCACAGCACGCTGCAGGCACTGCATCTCATCCTTGACGGAGGGTTTGCTTGGGGCTTGTGCAAAGAGGGCGGCTTCCAGAGACGAACGAGGTCTCGAGGCTGGTTGCCGACGACAACCACGCATCCACTAGCCTCTAACTAGACGAATTGCTCTTGGAATTTTCGAAGAATTGGTCACTTGCTACACCTACGGACGGCGTGAGCGGTTTGCGAGAGCCCCAAGACGCCGCCAGTGCTCTCGCCTTGCTGAACCGTTTTCTTTTTTGAAGAATCGAGCGCATGGCATCTGCCGGACTTACCCTGGTGGACTGGAAGCGAACTTGTGAAGATGCCTTGCACCGTTTGCGAGCAGATGTGCTCGCTTCGTTGTGGAAAGTGCGCCCAGCGTTCGCGCGGGTGACGGCAGCTGGCCCCAGCGTACGCCGCCCCGCCGTACGCAGGCTCCTGGCGCTCGGTGACGTTCACGGTGACTTGGCTTCGTTGCGAAAGTGTTTATCGCTGGCGAATGTGATCAATGAACATGGTGAGTGGATCGGTGGGGATGCCGTCGTGGTGCAAGTCGGCGACGTCTTCGATCGTGGCGACGCTGAGCGGGCAGTCTTGCACTTTCTCGACACCCTCGACAGGCAAGCGCGTGAGCGTGGCGGCGCCGTCTATCGACTGCTCGGAAATCACGAGGTCATGAATGTAGACCTGGACTTTCGATACGTGACGCCTGGTGGTTTTGCCGAGTTCCGTCGGCGGGACTGGGAGCTCGCCGGTCGCGCCCTCGAGAAGGCCTACCGAGAGTTGCCGCCGGTGCTGCGTCAGCGCGTCAAGGCGCTACCCCGAGAGCAGCGTGCCCGCGCGATGGCGCTTGCTCCGGGGTGCCCAACCGCCCGACTTTTGGCGGAACGCGGACAGCTCGTGCTGATCATTGGCGACACGTTGTTTGTGCACGGTGGCCTGCGTCCGGATCACGTGGCGTATGGCCTCGAGCGGCTCAACGCCGAGACTCGTGCCTGGATGGAGCGACGTGCGGCAGCGGCATGGTCGACACGGCTGCCGATGAATCCCCGGAAGGCCACGATACCGCGCATCACCGAAAGTGTCCCCAGAGTCGGGGTTGCGCGCTTTGGCTCCACAGCAGCAGCAGCAGCAGCAGCAGCAGCAGCAGCAGCAGCAGCAGCAGACGTCTCATCTAAGCCAGAGTTCCTGAAGGGCTCGCGCTCCCCGGTATGGATGCGAACATACTCGGCGCCGCATTTGCGTTCTGACTCGGACGCTTGTCGCGAGCTCGAGGAGACGTTGCGCCGCGCTGGTGTACGACGCATGGTTGTAGGCCATACACCGCAAGTCGTCATCAATGGAGCGTGTCGGGGTCGCGTGTGGCGTGTCGACACGGGCATGAGTGCCGCGTATGGTGGCGCTTGCGAGGTGCTTGAAATCAGCGAAACGCACGGTATTCGGATATTTACAGACCATGGCGTGGTGCGCGGCGAGCGTCGGCTTCTTCCTTGACTGGTATCGCGAGCGTAGCGTTCCACCAACAGCTGCGTTGTATTCGAGGCAACCGGATGCGTATGCGAACGTCTAGCGCTTCGGGACTCTATGCGATATGAGGCAGGGTGCACGATACGGCAAGTTGGCGACCGCAGCGTGTCGAAAGCGTCGCATCTACGCTCGACAGGAAGACTGAACCGGTGGATGTGGGTTTTGTTGAAGCGTCTTCAAAGGGCACGAGGCCTCGTGCTTGATCATTGAACGGGAACGCGCTGCATGGGGAGCCTCTTGGATGCACCGATGGAGCACCATCAAGCATTGTCCTTCGCCTCGCCTAGCCTAGCCACGATACGATGCGATACGATACTAATGTACGTCGCAGGCCGGCACTGCACAGTTGGCGATGCAAACAAGGCGGCACTGAGGAGCGTCGCACACGCGTCGCCCGTACGCGACTCCAGTTGGGATGCGCGTGTGTGCGACGCTCCTCAGTGCCGTCGATACTACTTGAAACATTTCCAGACTTTTAGGTTTAAAAACGAACGGATTTACAGATACCGCCTTGGACTCGGTTTGATCGCGAATCCCACGTATCCAGGGCGTTGGCGTCAACAGCTGGCGCAGCATGCACTGGAAACCAGGTATGCCTGGTCGCATATTTCCAACAAGAATCGCATTGGGCGGATCAGGGACTAGTTATCGGGGTGCTAGCCAGCGCAGCACGACAGCTTCTGGACATCACGCGTGAATGACTGGGCAACCAGCTTGACTGCCTCGCTCGCGGTGAGGTATGGTATCAACAGCTCCGCCAGATCCGGGACAGTTAGACCACCGCGCATGGCAACCGCGACGGTGGCAATCATGTCGCTGGCTTCCGATGCCACCGCCTGAGCCCCCAGGATACGCTTGCTCGTTATATCCGCGACGACTTTCAAAAATCCGTACTTTTCGCCGTGCACGATGCTCCGTGGCACATTCGTGACCGGGAGCGTGCGCACCTGCGTCTGGAGACCAAGCGCATGTGCCTCCGCCTCCGTGAGACCCACAGCCGCCACCTGTGGATCCGTAAAGATCACCCAAGGCACCAGCGACAAATCCAGTTTGGCGTCACCGCCGGTCATCTGGATTGCGGCACGGGTACCAGCTGCAGCCGCCACATACACCAGCTGCGGCATGTTCGTACAGTCACCTGCTGCGTATATGTTTGGTACATTCGTCTGCATCCTATCGTTGACTGGGACAGTGCCCGAGGCCGCATCCCAGTGCACACCAGCTGCATCGAGCTGCAGTGCGGCAGTGTTCGGACGTCTCCCACACGCAACCAGCAAAGCGTCTACCTCCACGCTCGTTTCCTGCGAGTCCAGCGTCATCGTGAACAGGCCGTCCCGATACCGGACCCGCTCGACCCGAGTATGGCAGCGGATCTCAATGCGTCCGTCACTTACCAGAGCCGCACCCAGTGTATCGCCAACGAGCGGGTCAGTTCGCGTGCATAGTCCATGGCGAGCGAGGATCCAGACGCGACTACCCAGACGTGCGTAAGCCTGGGCCAGTTCGAGCGCTACAGCAGACGACCCGATGACCGCGAGTCTCCGCGGTATCTGGTCGCTCGCCAGTGCTTCCGTTGACGTCCAGAAAGGGACCTCTGCGAGTCCGTCAATCGGCGGTATGCAGGGTGCAGCACCCACAGCAATCAGACAACGATCAAAGCGCAGCAGGGTGTCGACACGACTGCCGTCATCTGCAGTGGTTCGTACCCAGACGCTCTGAGGATCGTGAAAACGCGCCTCTCCGTGCCAAGTTGTGATTCGGGGGTTCTCACCAAGCACCCGCTCATACTTTTGATAGCGAAGCTGTTCTACGAGCGCTTGTCGAGCGGTACGCAGTTTAGGGGCGTCGAGCATACCGGGACAGGGACAACCGTTCTCAGCGTTGGACACGGTTTGGTGCTTGTGCAGTTCGCACCAGTGCTCCAGTTGACCGCATCGGACGAGGTGTTTTGACGGGATGCAGCCCACGTTCACACACGTGCCGCCTATGGTACCTCGCTCTACCACGTGCACTTGAGCACCCCGCTCTGCAGCGGTTATCGCTGCTGCCATGGCTGCTCCCCCGCTGCCCAGAATGACGATCTGCGTTGTGTCGATTGCTGTTGCGGAGCAGCATGTCGAAGCCATTTTTCGTGGATCGCGCGCCTCTTGCGGTTTGCACGGAGCGGAGCGGCGGGTCCAGTGAGCAGTTTCGAGGTCAGAAGACAACCACAGCAGAACGACTCGCGTACCGTTGTTGCAACCAGTACTCGTACGCTTGTGGGAGAGAAGGATCTACCGAACAACGTCTTGCCAAACGTATTGAGAATGGTGTTGCTTGCGCGGTACTAAAACCTGGAACCTTACTCGCTTCTCGACTCGTGTCAGATTACAATGGAACAGTGCACTGCTGGATCCTTTCCGGTCTTGCGATTTCTTACGGCGTTTTTCTAGATATGCAGCCTCGAACGAACAAGTACAGCTGGATGGGTTTGGGGCTTCATGCGTAGCTTCAGGTTTCTTGATCGTTTTTGTTTCGGAATACCGCATGCGACGCGCTGCCGCTGAAGTTATGGACGTTACCGGAATCAAGATGCATCGCGACGCGCTCGACTCGAGGTTCGTAAATGAAGCGATATCACTTTCCAGTTCATACGTTCAAGGTTACGCACGTTACCGCTTTGCATGAGTGCAGCATGCGCAAATCAGGCTTTCTTCAGCGATTGCATCTTCCAGTTTCTGGGCTGCTCATGGCCTCAGCAACTCGCAAAGTTAGACTGACGACGAAAGATGCTCGATGTTGTCCATGGACGACTTGTGAACGAGCTCGTTTCTGAACATCAATGAGTATGGCACGCCAAATCATCGATTGTATTTGAAAAACAAGTGCTCTTCGCTCGGCGCCTATCAACGGAATCCAAGTCTACTTCAGTATCATTCTTGATATGGGATATGCCTCCAGGACTCTTGGCCATTCTTCTGGCACAGACAAGGGTCCCGGAATTGCACTGGAGTCATTGCAGAGATCGATTCCAGTCAATCGTGGGTCACTGCTTTGGGTAAAGCTAGCGTATACGGATCGAGATTTCTCCGCTATATATTCAGAGCGGATTCTCCTTACAGAACGTTTTTGACTGTGCACATCATCGCGTTACACCACTCGTCCATGAAAAGGCAAAGCGTGAGCTTGGCCAAGCGACAGACAACGTACGCGCTGCGGGAGTCACCCAGAAGAAGCCCGTGATTCTAGCGCACGGTGCTTGGCGTCGAAACGGAAAGGGATATTGAAAAAATCGTCTTCACTCGCCAAGAGGCATGTACCTAGGGATGCAGCAAGCGTCCCACTCGACAGGGCAGCATGCAGAGGAGTCGAAGGTGTTGTAGATATGTGCGAACAACTGATGATCTTCAAGTTTCACCGCTGCGACGGGCGTATCAAGGCTGTACATAAACGTAGACTGAAAATGGCGAGCGAAATGAGGATTGCAACATCCTCCAATCCACCAGAAGCGTGGACTACAGCCGGAAGATGCGAAATCCGGAGATTCACGGTGACATCAAGCTCGTTCGACCGGTAAAACAATGGAGCTGCATGGATAGGAGAGATAGGCGACTCGAAAGCCGGAGATATGAACGGCAAAAGGAGGTAGCTGCAGCACCAGCTCGCAAAAGCTGCTTTTGATGACAATGGAAAGAGACCCAACAAATTAGAATTTCCCAATGACCCAAAGGACTCGTTCCATTATCGTCTGATATGGATGTCGAAACAGTATTCGGGGTACATGCGGATGCAATTGCATGAATCGCTGCATTCCAGATACATCAAGTGAAAAGGTGTTTCGATGCCGGGAACACTGCACACGCAGCGCACTTTATCGCTCTGGGAGCGTCCATGAGCGCGTGCGCACCAAGTCGCCGGCGCTTTCTTTCGTCGAAGAGAAACTAGGCAAGCTCTAGACCGCTCGATACTGATGCTGCTGGAGTGAGCGTCTCTGGAGACGCGTTTGCCCAAGCCCGCCTTGTCAAGCTGTAGCGTACACGAGTCCGGGATCTTGAGTGCGTGCAGCGGCAGCTGCGGCTCCAGTTCGTCGCCGCCTCCATCTTTACAGGAAGGAAACATAGTTACAACTCATAAATTTTCTTCGGTTCACCGAAAAAAAAAACTTAAAGCTGGCAAGTTCTCCCCGACAGCAACAGCGACCGGCAGTCGACTTGAGCTGTTTCCGCGAAACGCTCCTGCTGCGTGTGCTGCGTCCGGCACTTGCAGTGGACACGCGACGCATCCAGCTTCCTGGAAGAGTTGTTAGGTCTTCCGGTCTCCGAACGTTCATCCGCAGGTTTCTGTACCGTTCGGCAGCGCTCACCTGGGTACAGTGCTTTTGGCGCCCGGCGAACAGTGGTCGTCCAGGAGTTGAACTGGCGCTAGCCGGCAGTGGTGCTGTTTTTGCGCCCTGAGAGCGCACGGCAGACCGCTGCTTCTACACTGGACTGTATAACACCCACGTTCACTGACCCTGGTTTCGACCTGCCCTGGACGTGAGCAGGGACGCTGTCAGCTAAAAGGTAACGTCCACGAAACATTGGGACTCGAGTCCGCAGCAGCTACAGTGCTCTGCACAACTTCGCAGCGTTGTTGCCACTGCAGGTACTCGGGGTTTGTTCGAGGCCAGCGACCTGGACACGCTGTCGAGCGCAACAGCAGCGCTAAGGTGTGCGTATCGCTCCTGGTTTCATAGTCGTGGTAACCTTTGCACCTTACAAACGGTTTTGTTTGTTGGACGCCCCTAGCCGAAGGCCAAGCGAACTGGTGTGAGGGCTGGTAACATCGCTATGCCAACGAACGCTGGCGCTGGCGGAGGCCAGGGTCTGACGACTTCGGGGAGCGCTGGATGGAGCCCGCCGCTTCTTGGGCGCTTCCAGTCGTTCGCACAACAGCTACACGGGCCGTCTGCGCTAGCAAGCGGCGCGTTAGCGACCACACCGCCGGCTTCAGCTGGCCCTGCTAATGACTCCAACGCTGGGTTTGGGAGCGGCCCGCTCAACGCCTCAGCAGCAGCAGCAACAACAACAACAACAGCAACAACGAGCGCTGGTCTGACGGTGTCGCCTGCACTCCTGACCAGTGGCTCGCCTCTGTTTCCGCCACTGGGCCAAACACCGCCCGCGTCAAGTGAGTCACACATGGGCCAACAGACTGCAGTTTTCGACCTGACGGATTTCCCGGCTCTTGGTGTGGGAATGATGCTGAATCATGGGCAGGGTGCAACGTCGCAGGCTTCTCTTGGAGAGTCAGCGAACAACTCGGGAGCTGGCAATGCAATGATGGGGTACGGTCGGGTTCTGGGGAGCCCGTATTCGATGTCGCAGCGGGTGGAGCTTACTGCGCGAGACTTTCCGGCGCTGGGATCAAAACTCCAGAATCCGGCCACGCTCGGTGTCCATTCTCGACTGAACCCATCCTTGGGAACCATAGGTGGCAACGTGACGGCTGGCGCAGTGCCCAACTCCTTCGTTGCTGGTACTGGAGCAGGTGCCGGGAACGGAGCCTCGGGTACCGGTGCTCTGGCGGCGATGTCGATACCGCCGGCGTCGTCGACATCGACGGTCGGCTTCCTTGGAGCACCATCCGCCACGGGATCATCGACAGCGCCCACTTCGCTGCCGCCGTACGCAGCAGGGCCAGCACCAGCAACACCATCAGCGCCACCGCCGTTACCCTCAGCACCGCTGGCAACGCCTCCATCCTTGCCGACTCTGGCATCTCTTGCAACAACAACAACAACAACGTCGTCGGCGTCGTCGTCGTCGGGCCCGGCAGGATCACGCTCCGATGCCCCAGAGTGGAGTACGCGACTCAATGCCGAGCCGAATCCGAGTGCACGACTAGGAATGGGCCAGTTTTCCACTGAAGCTGGTGCTCGGTCGGGCGTCTTCTCTGCAGCTGGGACCGCTGCGGCCAGCGCGACGTCCATGGCGCTGAATCTCTTGAACTTGGCCCACGGCTCGGGGACTGCGTCGGGTCAGGCAGCAGGTGCGGAGAACGGCACCTGGGGCTCACCGTACGGCATGCTGGGACTCTTGGCGACGATTCGCTCGCAGAACGCGGACCTGTCGCTATTGGCGCACGGGGTAGACCTGACGGCCCTGGGTCTGAATCTGAACAGCGCGGAGCCGTTGTATCCTTCGTTTTCGTCTCCGTTTGGTCCCGATTTATCACGAAATGGTGCACCATTGGAGGATACCCGAACAGATGAGACTGTGGGCAACTCGCTCGATGCATTTGCGGCTCTGCCGTCTTGTTACAGCGCATGCACAGTGAGCTTGAAACCTGCGCATTTCAAACGCTTTTCAACGGAGACGTTAATCCTTATCTTTTACGGATATCCGCGTGATTTGGTACAAGTATATGCTGCACTGGAGTTGTTCAATCGAGGTTGGCGGTATCACAAGGAGCTCAAGACGTGGTTTGCACGATCGGGACCAGGCGTCGAGAGCCTTGCTCCAGATCCGTCTGATGCCAAGTCCATTTCATCGAGCGGTAACCAGCTGGTGTACTTTGATCTCCATAACTGGTCGCTGAAGCCGTTTGCGAACGCTGGTACGCTTCTGAATTTGATGCGTGGATTTCTCACTGAAGCGGAGTTGCGTGAAATGATGGCGGCGTGCAAGTGAGGATTCACGAAACGCGTCCTGTGCTGCTTTTTTGAGTTGTGTGTTGTTGATTCAGGAGCCGGACTCGCAGGATAGCGAGTAAGCTGTTGGGATTCCTGCACAACTGAGATCGTTACGCAGCGCGTTGCACGGGTGTGCACGGGCGTACGCCAAACGCCGGGATGAAGCGATGTTTGTGAGCGCGTGCGCACCGCTTTTGCTGGTCATCTCTTTATGAAGTGCGCTGTTTCCGCAGCAAATGTTGAACTGATTGCTAGCTGACGACGCTATACACTCACTGGGTTGGATTCTTGTGAGTCCATGGTCGTTGCTACTGTCATGAGCAGGACACGCTGAGCCGGCACCAGCGATGATTCTGTGATCTCTCCAGGAGGCGCGGTTGCGCTCCGGACTGAAGCGCAATCCATAAAACCGCCATGGCTTTCTGATGTAGGCGCGTTCGCGGCTGCAGCGTCATGCGACAGCACAGGAATCGGACGCTCTATCCGGCCTGCAGCAGAGGCGACAGCGGTCGTTGCTGTATATGAGTTCGCACTGCGACTTGCACGGAGTATCCCGATACCCAACAGTGCGTTGTTCCTTTGCCACTGGCGGCTGTTACGCACAAGTTGCGGGTGTACAGAGGTCACTTGCAATGGCTGCTGCTGCTGCTTGGTACGGCCGTATCGTTCACAATATCAAGCATCCAAAAGTTGCGTTTGCGTTCATGCGATGTCATGCTTGTACAACATTGTCCCAAGGGCAAATCTCATCAGATCGTGGCGTCTGCGTTATCAATTTATCCCATATTGTCGCAAGGGCAAATCTCATCAGATCGTCTTGTTCGTGCGCATGATCGCGCGCTTCATCTCGGTGTATCGTGGCGTTCGCTGGCGCATGAAGTGCTCCATGCCTTCATGGACAGGTGTCTCATCGACCGCGCAGCGACGCACACATGATGGAGCGTTGGTACGGAGCCGGCATCATCCAAGCATCCGAGTTTCTGTTCGAAAAGCGTACTTGCCTTCGTGTTTTCGCCCAGTTCGCGGACGGGTGCTCGTGGTTGCCTTTGCTGCCGAACACGTGCACTGCCGTGAAGTCCAGTTTGGTAGCACGTTCCCCTCGATTGCGCTCGCATTTATGCAACCTTTGAGTTTGGTAAATGCCGGCCGGAGGCGCTTCGCCTTGAAAAGTGTGCGCATCCGAGCTGCGCTCTTGTCGCAGGCGATCCCCGAGTGGAGCGGAGATTGCCTGACCTTCGCGGAGCTTGAGGAACCTCTTGATGACACGTGCACATTTATCCTGTTATTGAGCACCTGCTAGCGTACCGTAAGGCACCATAGCGCACTTTGGCGCCTAAGGCTCGTCTCCGTGCAAGCCGTGCGAAAGCATGTGCACCGGATGGTACACACCCCTGGAATGTTTACGTTTGTTGCGCGTACGTTTTCGTCCGGCTCAAGATAGGGTACAAGCTGCCGCTGTGGTATACAGCGTGCCGCTGCGTAGACGGTCGAAACCACGACAGTCTCCACATTTGCCATATGTCGCCGCTGGCGTTCATGTATAAAACAAGATGCGATCGCGTTTCCAGCTCAGGGACTGGTACGCTCGTCCCGTCGAGTGTCCCAGCTAGTCTGTTTTTCTGGAGCATGACACGCTCAGCGACCTGCTCGGAGATGACTCTGCGTCTTTCATGCAAGATAAACGACGGTTCCACATGTTGGTTGTATGAGTTCAAGACGGAGCACCCGTCCGCAAAACGTACATTCCATCCAGCGTCCCGATGCTCTGTGCGGCACGCGAGGCGGTTCTAGCGTCCGGCTCCATCATGGCGCTCAGTGGTAGCCCTCGTTTCTAGAACGGGCTGAGCGTCTGTACGCTGCGAACCGCTCGCATCCGTGCGTGTTCCGGGCATGGCGGAGCGCGAAGGCAAGAACACCACGGAATGGTAGTCGGCGCTACCGTCGGTGAGTTCCAGGGCACTCGAGCCTTGCCGCATTCCCTGTATAACCGTACGCAGATCCGTTACGTAAACTCGATCGAGAGGAAGTTTCGCCGGCAGCGCGGTTCCTTGATTATTGCTCACTTGACGCAACCGATCCCATGCGAACTGCACATCATCCAGGGTGAAGAAAACTGGTGTGAGCAACAAAGGTTCGGTTGACAGGTTCGCGGTCTCAGATACTTGGGTCGCTTCTGAACCCGCCCCAGCATCCTTTTCGACGACTCGCTGCAGTGCAAAGCCGCGGATGCTAAACAGAGGGACGCCTCGTATGCGCGCATTCACCCCTAGGGCCCCGTTTGCTTTGAGCACCCGCTCCGCAAAACGCACGCTCTGCTCACTTGGTACAAGGTGAAACTCATCGGACGGGTCTGGCACTTTGCCACGGCCACCTTCGCGTGGCGTCACGAAGCTAAGCGCCTCATCGAGGGGAACAACGACAATACGAGCATCCCGAATGAGATTCTGCTTGTCTTGTGCGCTTCGTCCCGAGAGCTGTTCTAGGAAACGCGAGGCATCGTCATAGCTCAGGTAAAAGCTGCCGATGCGGTGCGCCGTGGCAGGCCCTGCTCTCCGCTTTTGAACTCGCTGTTGCGAGTCGATATCCAGCAAGCCTAGAGCACCACTCAAGGTTTCGGGTTCGTCCAGCTCGGCCTGGGCCGCTGCACCAGCCGGGGTGTTCGACGCCGACCCAACTTCTGTGAGAATCGGTCGACCTTCGCGGTCCGTAACACAGAAAACAGGAATGACGCGCAGTTTTTCAGCAATTTCCTCTTCACTCAGTGCACTAGACGTCCTTAACGCCACCTGAGAACCCGGTGCAACGTGCGTCGCAAGCGTATCCACGAGTGGCTTCACAAGTGGGGCACCAAACACCACGAGCGCCGCGAACGATAGAATGAGCTGCCACGGAGGTGACGGTCGTTCATTCTTCGCCCGGAGCGTAATTAAAGCGTGGCGCCTTACTGAGGTACCGCAGCGCTGGAACAGCCGCGGATGCCGTTGCAGTGGTACCGGCGACCTGGCACGGTGCTTGCACGCAGTCCGTGGCTCCAGCCACGGCGGCAGCGCCGCAAACACGAACCCGCTTCCACAGTAAAACCTGGGAGCACGTCGCAGCAATGTATCAGAATTTATGCGCTGATCTGTTCCTACCATACGGCACAGTTTGATGGTTGTGAACCAGAGGCTTTTTTCGTTGTAAAGTTGCACGGCACACAAACAGAACAGAAAACGACCCTGCGAGTACGATCGTGCTTGTTTCTTAAGCGCTGGTATCGCGCAAGTTGGTAGTTGCGGGGGTGTACTCTGCTTGTTTTGCAAAATAAGTACGTATTTTTTTTCAGGGATGCTCAGCCTTTAAAAATCTGGTGCTTCAATGTAACGTACTAATTGACATTCTGCAAGATATTCGTTACATGACGATAGGACGCTGTGTACATGTGGCGCAAGTCACTCGTTGTGACACGTGAGGACAATTTGTTCCCTATATGAATAGGTTTATTTTTCAAGAGACTCCATCCTGAAACACCCTCTGCTTCAATGTAGCAGACAATTCAACATGATTCAAGACATTCATTGCATTACGATGGGACACTGTACGTGTTGCACAGGTCGATATGCACGGGAAACAGAAAGCGCCCATATGCACCCTTGCATGGAACGCGCGACACCAGAGCCGCGGCTCCCGTCGCTGAAACGCTCTGCGTTCGCGGTGGTGTTGACGAAGCGCAAACGCAGGTAAACGCAAGTGCGAGCGAGCCCAAAACCGGTCTCGTTTAGGTCTGGGCTGCACAGCGTTTCAGCGACTCTTGGTGCAGAACAAGGCGTTGTGGCTGGCGCGTCTCATTTTGTTACAACGCGCAGCGCATCTACGGTGCGTAAGCGAGAGAGGTGCTCAACTGGTACGCTTCTCGACGGACCCAAGGCAGGGAGCGCACGCATCACCGGCGCGGCAAGGACAACAGTGTTACCAGACAGCGAGATCGGAGAACTGTGGGCTGTACTCCAAGTGCTAGCGAACGCGCGCGTTTCGAAAATACGTTCGCATCCCTGTTTCTCTTTTGCTGCTCATTCGCTTGTACCACACTAGGCTGACGGCATGAGACCAGAATCGATGACGGACGGCGTGCCGGGCTCAGATTCACCTGCAGCAGCAGCAGCAGCAGCAGCTTCGGTAACTACGAGCCTGCATGATTTGCAGGTTTTGGTGGAGCGTGGTACGCTCAGCGGGCCCGAGAAGCAGCAGGCCGATCACCTGGTCACGAGTCTAAAGAGAGAGCTGGTGCTTCGCCGAGTTGGTGATCATCTGGCAGAGCGCACGTTTCACGAACTATGTGTGCGACTCGCCGTCATGGAACGCGACTGGGCGGCAATGGAGCGTCACATCCAGCAGCTAATGCCACTCTACGAGCTGGACAGGCAAGCCGGTATTCAGTCGCCACATCGCGACCTCCTAGTTGGACTCAATCTGATGCGACTCTTGGCACAAAACAGGTTGGCAGAGTACCATATGGAGTTGGAGCTGCTGCCTACCACAGAGCCGCAACAGAACCCATACGTGCTTTTTCCTTTTCAGGTGGAGCAGGCGCTTACGGAAGGCAGCTATCAGAAAATCCTCCACATTGAGGCAGGTGCGGAGTGGTTGCCTTTTATCGAGCTTCTGCGGGAGACGACAATCCAGGAGATGGTGACGAGTTGGGCGGAGGCCTATGCGCATGTCACGCTTGAAGAATTGGCGAGCATGGCAGCTTTGCCGGTCGAACAGGTGCCCGCTCTGCTGGCACGTGTGCTTGATTGTACGCAGTACGTCGTTCAAAACGAGACTGTGCATTTCATCGCTTCAGATCACATTAGGGAAGCACCATCACAATATCTGCTGGCGAAAGAAGCCGTCAGTCGCACCATGGAGTATATACGCGGTCTGGAGCGTATTGTTTAATCGTATGCATCATGAATCGCGTATTTAGGCTGCGGACTTGAAGTCGCATCGGTTTATCTGGAGACATGGTCACCACGATCCGGGCGTTTTGCGTCCACCCAGGTATGCGATGCTCACGTCAGCGCGATGTTGACGTACACGTCCGGGGCTGATCAAGCCTCTGGTGCTCCAATGCGTCCCCAGTACTGGTAGGCGGTTTGGCGTCCATTTGGCGATACTGGCATGATTTTGAATGTTCTATGATGACGCGCCCGTTCTTTCAGAGCATCTACAGAGGAACGGTCACGAATCTTGCAGCAGCGTGGACTTCCGGCGGCAGTCGTTCTTGAGCAACACCGCCCGAGAACTTTGAACTGGTACCACCGAGGTAAATGATGCGATGTCGAGCAGAGGCCGGTGTTCCGAAGAGGCATGCTGGTAGCTGCATGCAGCTAGGGAGTAATTGCTCTGAAAACGTTGAGTTTAGGCAACGCTGGCAATGCACGGTGCGCGCTCTAGGATAGCATTTCCAGAAGCGCACCCCGTGCGACTGTATCCTTGCGCAAGGCGCCCTCGTTGCAGTTGCCGAGTTTCCGCGCACCCGTTGCATCTTAATTCGTTGCTGGTATGCCGTTTGCACGTATTCGAGATGCTCTCCATTGCGCATGCATGAGCCGACGCGTGCGCTCGAGCTGCATCTGTGACAACGAGGCGCCTGGAACGGTTGCGTCTCCGGTCCGTGCTGCGCCAAGGACACAGGCTCCCGTGCTCTGGGTGCAACGTCGAGATGAAGCACTTTCATGTATGTCCGCGCATGGTATCAAGCACAGATGCATTACCAGGAATGCCACGACGCACGAAGTCGGGCACGTGATCCACACAGTCGCGTGGACGCGTGCTGAATTTCGCGACAGCTGGTGGCCACTGGACAACCTCGCCCTCGTTGATCGCCTTGCGCAGGCGCGCTTCTGCGCCGCGGGAACATGCTTTCGAGGCGCTCGTACAGCGCAGAGGGCATCCTGGTACGGAAACAGGATTGATTCCCATTGAATCCGCTTCTGCTCAAGAATACATTATCCTTTTGAGTCCAAGACAGGTATCGGTACGCGTCTGTAGCGATATGCAAATCCAGTATCGCTTTGGTGTTACTGTATAGTTGCCAGCTGCGGGATGTGCGTGTCTGTGAGAGGTGTGCTCTTGTTAGCGTGCGAGGTGATCGATCGATTATTGATCATGATTGTCTCATAATATGATGCTAACCACATCGTTCCTACCGCACGACATGCAAGGCAATCTATGGATGGTTGTTCACTAGTGTCTCATAATAGGATACTTACCGCATCAAGCTTTACGCACGACATGCATCATGATCGATCGATTATTGAACATTCTTGTCCCATAATTGGATACTTACCGCATCAATCTTACCGCACGGCATGCAAGGCAATCGATCCATTACTGTCCACTCGTGTCTCATAATATGTTGCTTACCGCATCGATTTTACCGCACGGACTGGAACGCATGCACCGGGCGGCAGTGCTGCGTTGCATCGCACAGCGGAGCTCTGAGCATGCTCACGTTACAACTTTTGGATTGACGTTTTTCGAAGTCAACATTTTGTACTTTTTCGGTACTTTTCGTGCGCAGGCATGAATATTTTGGAAATCTTGCTTCGAACTTACCGCAAGAACCGCAGCAGGTGGCACCGCCAGGCGCTTTCGTTTTTTGTTTTGTTCTCCGTTGTATTTCTGCTTGCGGTCTTCCCAGCGTCTCAGCTGACGGCGAGCTCGAGAGATCGTCTCTCTGAGTATGTAGACGCGCGTGCGATCAGAAATATTATCAGCAACTCGGAGACGCAATCGTTCAAGTACCTCTTGGGCTTACCGAATGAGCGCTGGTCGCAGTACCGGCTCGGCCGATATGTGCCCGAAAACGACACCGAGCTCCCCGCAACAGAGCGTCCCAATCCGTATACATTCCTGTGCGTGACTCCTGATCTCGTTTGCGACAGCATGCTGAGTAATGGGGGTTTCTGGGACCGAGAGTTCGTGCACAATGTCTTTACGTTGGTTCGACGGCTATCGAAGCCGACCGCCGGTCGTGGCAAGATTGTCATGGACGTCGGTATGAACTATGGATCGTTTGCGCTCTTCGCGGCAGCGCTCGGTCATCGGGTGCACAGCTTTGAGATGCAACCAGATGTCGCCGCTACTGTCGCCCTTTCCGCGCGCCTCAATACTGCCATTGCTCAGCGTCTGACTATCCACCAGTATGCCATCGATGAAAAGCCAAGCAAGGACGTGCATTACGCTCGCTACGAGGGCAACATTGGCATGGCACATATTAAGTCTGCGGATGACTCTGAGGACACCGTTCAGTCTATATCAGTGGAGAGCATTCGCCTTGACACACTACTGGATCGTTGGCAGCGCCAGAGCGGCGAACGCATCCAGGGTATATTCTTCATGAAGATCGACGTCGAAGGCCATGATATGAATGCGTTACGCTCGCTTGGACAGCGGTGGCTCCAAAAGGTCGACCATCTCGTACTCGAGGTGAATAGTTATACACCAGTGTATCGTGAAGTGGCACCATACCTCGTCGTGCGGGGCTTTTTGTGTCAGCCACTTGGCGACGACCAGACGCCGCATCCGCACCGGTTCAGCTCGGATCCCAGCGTGAAAATTCCATCATACGGAGCTATGTGGTGCGCCCGCGCCCCTGTTGTCCGACAGCTGCGGCATGCACAGTACAAGCTTGCAATGCGAAGTGCGGAATCGCCTTAGCACCATCTGCATTCTGCGAGCAGTATGCACTAGTAATGGCGACGTATATTCGTTCGGATGCGGTGGGCTCTAATGGAAAAACGTAGTTCGTGCTCTCGCGCCTGGTGGTGCGTGTTTTCAGCCTAGCAACTCTGGAACAGAGCTGCTCTTGCCCCGCAGTCTGTGCGCGGGCCTGGATCACGCTGTAGTCTGCTGTCGTCGAGAGACGCTTGATGCATCGTGGACCGAGAAAACTGATGGCGCGTTAACGCCCCGAAAGCCGGGATCTAGTGAAGCGCAGGCGTCCCGAGCTACGCATAAAGATCTGAAAATCTTTGGAGTTTCATTGCACTGCACCTCCGAATTTGCATAGATTCCGGACGAGTATTCCTCCCAGAACCTGTTCTCATGGTGTTACGGTCTCGTACAGTGCCGCTTCGGCCGTCGATACAGCACTTCCCGATGCCCATACGTCTAGTACGGTGCATGATCGTGATATCCTGCATCTTTTGGAGGGAATCCACTTCGAGTGCCCATGGATTGCGCCAGCAGCTGCTACGCGTATGCAGACGGGTGCCGCGTACCACGAGGAATCACTACAGACGCCTCGTTCGAGACGACAGCTTCGGGACAGCAGCAGTGCCAACATGATAAACGCGGTGCGTGTACCGTATTGGACACGCTGCGACTAGCGTATGCCGAGTCTTCGAATGAGGCGGGCACGTAGACGGTGGCATGCGAGGCGTTCGCATGCACAACTTTTGTCTTGCAAACGCTTGTCAGACAACGCACCTCGCTCATTGCACCCCAGAATGACTTGGCGGCGACAATGTACCTATGTTTCCGCAATGAATCCCATCAGGGTACTGGTTGTCGCCTGTTCTGCTGTCGGGCAGAGCACTCAGGAGACGTTCGAGGAACAGAGATTTTTGCAGATGGCTGGCTCCTGAAGCGTTTTGTCGTCCAGGTTACTTGGGTGTCGTGGCCTTTGCGGACAGGTGCCGCTGACGACTTCATCGTCAACGTTCAGACTCGCTATGCGCTTTTGTTCTGCGCTTTCTGAAGCACTTTGCGAGCATCGACGTATATCGTCTTGCAGATGAACGTCGTACCGCTGTGTAAACGACCCCTGGCCCTGATATCAAACGTATGAGTAAAAAGTATCTATCTTAGAATATGCCCGATGGAGCGACAACGTTTCACGAGCATCTAATGGAAATTAATAGGTATGCCCAGACGCCTTTCAGCCTTTTTTACCGGCTCCCTGCTATCGGTTTCAGTTTCTCCATGCAAACTTGGAGCCTGAGAAGCATCACGACAACGTTCGCTCGCGAATGCTCCGCAGGTCTCGTCTGGAGCGCTGAACATCTCCTGATGTTGGTGGCGGCGTTGACGCCTCGGTTTATGAATTCCATGCGTGCATTGCCCCTAATGGAACTCATCAGTACACCGATTCCTCGAACTCGTGCCATTAGTACCATTTGGGGCTCTGTCAGCTCTGCGTGCTTCTCTATTACCGATGCGCTTGGCTGCCGGCGCTCCATCTCGGCCTACTGAAGTGCGCACTGCGGCTCATTCCTTATTTTTTTTTGGAAATGAACGCGCTTCTATATACCCCTATATGAGGACCTTGCCGGAGGAGATGGTCATTGCGGATGAAAGACACCATGTGCCAGAGTGTCACCCTGTACAGAGCCATTTTGCGATTTGCCCACTGAAGCGATCAATAGGATTCACAATAGAAAACACTCATGCAATAGGGTTGAAACATGGAGTGTGCGCAGGAATGGAAAGCTACTCTAACCCTTGATAGAATCGGCAGAATCCCAACCGCAAGTGGATGGTGAAATGCCACGTTGTTCAATAGAAGGACGTCACCAGACCTCAGGTGAAAAGTATTCAATTATTAGGCCAATGGGTGCTGTCGAGTGAGCCTGCTCCACGAGCGCGACTGACGCCGCCGAGTGAATCCACTATAGCTAGAATCGATGATGATATCTTTGTTCTCTTCGAGCTCACTCGTACAGATAACATGCTCTGTCTCCGCGATTACCAATATACGTTCTGGCCGTTTCATCCGAAGCAAGTGTCATCGACTGAAAAACAAACCGACGTTCCTGTGCTTTCTCCGGATAGCGGCTTTCCAGGAATGCTGCCGTTGCGATTTCCGTGCAAGACGGCCGTGCTTGAAATAGGATTCATTTTTCCGACTGTATCCCAGTGTTTTCAGGATCCCGGGAACGAGCTGTTGAGAAACAGAGACTCCCGTGGTGTCCATGCTCGCCGCTCGGGTTTTCTCTATAGCGATCAATCAGTTGTTCTCTACCAGTGACCTCAAAAAGTCTCTGAAAATATCGGTTTCTGGAGCGGAGCGCATCTGATTCTTTCTTTCCGTGTGAATCACGCATCTGTGTACTGTGTTAAGACTCATCCGAAGGAGAATTAGAGTTCTCCTGGAACTCTTCAGGAAAGAATGTGTATCCTACAAGCAATTCTTCTACGATCTATAGAGTACACTGCATATTGAAGTCCATCTTCTGCTGCTCGACGTACCTTGTTGCAGAACAATTTGAACGGAAAGCCCATGAAGAGGTCATGAAAGAGGCTCCATCCCATCTACGAAAGAGGTGCATAGATCCTGCCGCAACAGCAACGCTATAGATTTTAGTTCGTTAGCGCTGTTGGCAGGTCGGAAACGGCCCGCCAGAAAGAAACCCGTTTACAGTCAGACGTTGCTTTCCTAGGTAACGCCGAGGTGACGCTTGCTTTGCAATCTATACGGCGGTTCGTTGACGCAAACGTGTGATTCCGCCGGAGCAGTTTTCCATGACCAGCAGTCGCCTTAGACGAGACTTGCCGCCTCAGGGTCGTCCGTGGATCTCGTAAGGCGTGTATTGGCCCTTGATAAGTTCGGAGACCGCTCCGTATGCCCACGGAGAGCGGGTTACAGCAGCGCTGGCGACGGGGCTGTGCCGGAGGCGCTGGTCCGCAGTGGTGGCCTCCAGGCCGCAAGCCACACGGCGCCGGCGGGACGATGCCTCAGCCTCCAACCAGAGACGCACCACCTGAGGTGCTGGATGCGTATCTCAGGGAGCGTCGGCGGCGGTGGCCACGTCTCGACGCAGAGACTAGTGAAGCAGCAGCGCGGAACTCGACTGAGGCTGCCAGCACGTCTTCGTCGGTAACCCCCAGGGAGCGGGCGGGGCCCGCGAGCTCTATTGGTCAGCCCTCAAGTTCGCGTGACGTTTTACCGGGAAACGAGGCATGCTTCGAGAGAAATAGGCCTGGGAGTGCTGCTGCACAATCCAATATATCGGAGAGCGTCGCTAGCGCTGTGGTTTTTCATGAGAAGCCTCCACAATGTCGCCGACGTTTCGCCGAGACACGCCCCACGGCACGTTTCCGGGCGCTCTTGGAGTCTGATGCGAAGGCAGAAGAGCAACAGGAGGTAATACTGGACTGTCTGGAAACTATTGCCCGATTGCAGGGCTGGATCGAGTGATGTGCTCGAGCTGCACAGAAGCATCGAATGCGGGATCGGACCCTGGGAGACGACAATTGCGTGTTCATGTATGGGGTGAACTTCGAGAGACTCACCATTTGAAGAGTTCCGGCCATTGAGCTTATGGACTTGTCAGCAGTCAGTCCCAGGTCGTTCCGGTGCGGTCGCGTACGATACCCGACAAGCAACAGTTGTGAATCTCGCCTTGAGAGCGGTAACAGGAGTGGTGGCGGGTCACTACCGTTGCGGAATGCACGTTGACGATACGCGAAACGCGATCGCTGCGAAAACCATGAGCTTGCGCTGAACGCGGGCAGTTTGTTTTCCTTTCGCTGAGTACGTGAATGAGCAAGCCTCTTGGCTAGTGTGCCTCCCGGAGATTCATGTCTCCCGAGTAACCATAGGGCATTCTTCGCTAGGGACCTTGCGTCTACTGGAGCGGCTTCGAAAAGCGTCGCGACGCTATCAGCTACTTTGCAAACGCGGACGGATCCGCTGGCCAACTTGCGTGCGCGCTAAGGCGTCTCTTCATGTGCAGCATCTTTGGTGCTTCTCTTGGCCGCTATATCCGAACACGAAGTAGAACGCCGGAGCTCTCTCATCTCATGCATGGAATTTGCGGTGATCGTTGGAGGTCCTGCGTATAACTGGTTGCGTACCCGCTGGCTGGCGGCCTCACTGAGCGCGGTTCGGACGCAATGCTTTCGCTGCCAGACCGATCGTGCACACCCTTCTACGTATCAGGGGTGCGGGCCTCGAGCGACAGCAAGCATCTGGGTAGCACTCGCTTGGGTTCGCGAACACCTACAAGCCTCCAATCTCGTTTGCGCTGGAGGTCTCAGGTCGCCAGTCTTTGCAGCGTACTAAGAGCGCATGCATCGTGCTCTGAGGGGGCCGGGGCCGTCAATTCTGCCGCTCATTGCGTACCTGGCTTGTCTGCATTTCTGTCCAATCAGCGAAAGCATTACAGACATTTAGAGTCCATGTATGACGCGGAGAAGGAGGTCGTGTGCGGCGGGGAGTGCTCGTCGCAATGACGCTACTCAGCGAACGATAGCACGGAGGCAAAGGACGAACGAGCTTGCTCGGCCTTTGGATGCACTTGCTCAACGGATTTAGTCGCCCTCGGAACCGGCACCGAGGCTGCTCTGACGGCCGCGTGCTCCGCTCATCGAAGAGTTCACCAGAGCGGGAGGTCAGGAATGGACTGTGGCATGAAGCTAGCTCTCCCGACACCAGTGGCGCTAGGGCCCAAACCTCTATGCTATGCGCAAATGTGTGAAGCAGCCTCGCATCCGATGCTCACCCCAAAAGACTCGGCTTTGTGCTGTGTGTATCTAATCCGGGCAGCGTAGGGAACGCTGTGCGACGTGGTGAGAATTCTTTGGCGCTAAATGCACGAAACAAATCGGACCCCACCTAGTGCAAGACAGCCGGTTGTAAGCTTGCTTCAACCCATGTTTTTCCGCGGAAGCATGCGTATTCCACAGCAATTTAGGTCGTAGCTCTCCAGGGCACACAGATACAATCGATCTTGTAAAGTTGCGGTGACTGTCTGCAGACAGAACGGCGCTCCCGTCGCAAATTCAGTCCCTGGGCATCCTCTGGTGTTGGATCACTTGGGAAAAAAGGACGACAAAAGACGCAGGTCTCATTCATGTCATCACTCGAGACAGCGTATCGTCTTTTTGAGGTGCAGCATGCTGCAATAGCTAACGTCCGTCGCTCTGTTAATTTGGGCGACAGCAGCACTGAGCACGACCCGAAGCGTACCTTGAGTCCACGTCCTTGTTGAATAGATCGTGTCCTTTTCGAATCACCCCGCACAGGGGCATTGGGCATCCTATTCAGAGCAGCAAGTTCTGGAACATCTTGATAAGCAAATCCTTGTTGATCGTTTGTTTCTGTCGTGGACATTGAACAATAGCAATGGATCATGCAGACTGGGCAAACTTCCCGTGATAGATTTACGTTGTTACGATCAGCTTGCGACAAAACAGCCTTTGCGTCTTATGTATAGTTATTCTGCCGTAAGCTCGTACATGAATCGGGCTTTTCATGGTCCTGATCCCTAAATTCTTGCACACAAGCCAGAACTTATAACTTGGTATCTGGACGACCCGCGCCCGTCGATCCAGTCAAATGCGTACATTTTCTCTGCCAAACTATCAAGGACGACACAGGATGCGATGTATCCGCACATTTGATACAAATGGAGTTACATCGAAACGGACGTGCACAGGACGAAGAGTGCTTCGATGGGAGAAAATCATGCGCTGAGCTACACACTTGCGAATTCGTACCGAGACCCGAATGCGTATCAGAGAAGCCACGAATATCCGTCTCAGCCGATTCCACTTTATGGTGAAGCATATAAAACCTTCGCAGTCGTACTCACAGCAGCCCGAACAGCTGCTCTTAGAGAAGGAACAAGCAAGCGTGACGACGACATGAGCCCTTGCGTCGACTCAGCGGTGTAGTTGCCAATGAATCGCCAAACGCGCAGAATCGTCCAAAACGTCGTCCTTTTCCGAAGCACGCTTCGGGGCATTTCCAACCCGAATTCCTCTGTCCTGCTATTGGATCGCGTTGCACTCCGTTCCTCAAAGAGCCATTAAGAAACACGCAGCCGCCATCGGCGTTTCGCTGCTCTTTTTCCAGTATGTGCTGCCTTGTTCAGTGCAGTCGAAGGCGTCATTTTTGTTTAAAAACCCCGTTTCGACGCTCACGAATACATAGATATAGAAGGGACGTTCGCATTTGTGACGCAGTTTTCAGTAAAATCGAGCTTCGCAAACACGTCTTTCACCCCAGTCTCTATGGACGTCTCCAAGCAACTGTTCGTCTGCGTTCCGGACGCTGGCCTGTCAGCTGTTCACGTTCACTTCGAATGCGTCGATCAAACCTTGGTGTCGCAAGGCAGTTGATGCGCGGGACAGAGGATTCAATACGATCTGAGAGCAGATTTACGTATTTGCACAAATGCTTCAGAGATGTCCTCAACGTGTTGACGCGCAACTTTATGGATTGAAAAAGCTTTTCACCGCCAACGTGCGAACAGGTCTGGAGCCAACCCTAAGAACAAGAACAAAATTCAGGTCAACGTTCGACGCTTTATGGAGCGCACACACTGCTGGGTTCGCAGCCTCACCTTCGCGTTCCCGAAAATCGCGATGCGACGGAAGAGATTCTTCGCTTCAGATCGTACGTGAACACCTCAATGGCTCACGAAGACGATAGTCGACTGGAGTACATCAGAACGCGAACGGAGGTCGTCAATCTGTTGAATGAGTCGCAGACGGAAATAACCGAGACGTCACCTTCTAGTTTTGCAGCCTATGGCGAAAGACCTGCAGTAGCGCCCAAGATCTGGACTCGGAAACCATCGCAGAGCGCTTTCGACGAGTGCGGAAATCTGTACGAAATCCTTTTCAATGCATACGGGACGACACATATCCGACACGAGCACGGGTACGCGCTGAAACTGGAAGAGAAGAAGCCAGTAAAACAGAGCCGAATGCGAGAGATGGTGTACGGTAAGCTCAGTGAATGCCAGATATCGAAGAAAAATGAGGGTGAAAGACCCGCTTGGGGATGATTCCACCCTGTAGCAACGGGCTCGCAAGCATGCCCTGCTCCGCGAGTTGGATGCCCAGATCAACATCTGGATATGTGCAGCGCGGTATGACAGTCCAGTCGCTTATTTGTGGCATGAACATTCCGGGAATCTCCTCAGCATTCACTAGAAACATCATGGTGTATCATTGAAGGGCTGTGATAAACAAAAATGATCAGTCAGAAGAGCTGGCGGATCGCATGCTCGCCTGGAATCCAAGCCACTGGTACAAAACAGATCAGTGAGATTCAGCACAGCTGAAGCGCCTCATACATGCAGCACGCCCAGGTATCCTGGACGGTTGTTGAACGAACACCATCTTCCACGCTCCTAGACTGCTGAGCACATCCCTTCAACATGTCACGCGTCTAGCGAATGCCTCAAAGCACCCTGCGAATTCTTCGTGCAGCGATGCTCCTCAGGAGCGTTGGCTCCGAAGCCGGCGCTGCAATCGCCGCTGTTTCCGGCCACGAACGCCTCCAGTCGTGGCTGCAAGCGGAGCACGAGCGCCGACAAAAAAGGTCGCTCGGGGCGTAAGTACCTCGTCTCGTAGCGTGTCTCTGTTTAGCGTCACTCTGTCACGGAGCATGTGGCGCTTGCACAGCGACCACGGCAGGCAATGGTGGACTTTCTCGACCAGTGACGCAGAGACGAACCTTGATGACCCAGCGCTTGCAAAGGAAGCTGCGCTCATCGAGGAGGCCAGAAGGACCTTCCACGAGCACCGATTTGAGCGAAAACAGGCAGCGGATCAGGTATATAGGATCCAAGCGCTCTTGCGTGCCCAGGGCGTGCTGAGCAACGCCGAACTCTCTGAGGAGTATGCGAAAGCAGCAACGCTAGGTGAGCTTGACGCGACGTTGTGGCGAGGCTTCTGTTGGTACGCTCGACTGCAGCAACCCGACGGACACTGGCCCGGTGACTACGGCGGACCTATGTTTCTTTTGCCTGGTCTGTTGATTATGTGCTATATTTCTCGCACCGCTTTGCCTGAGCCCTATCGTGTGGAAATGCGTCGTTATCTCTTGAACATGCAGAATCCGGATGGTGGCTGGGGACTTCACATTGAAGCGCCCTCGGGAATGTTTGGTACTGTGCTGAACTATGTTGCGCTGCGGCTGCTGGGTATGGAGGCCTCCGAGGAGCCGCTGGTCTCCGCTCGCCGCTTTATTCATGAACACGGTGGTGCTGTTATGACACCGTCCTGGGGCAAGTTCTGGCTGGCCTGCCTTGGTTGCTACAGTTGGCGAGGCATGAATCCGCTGACTCCGGAGATGTGGCTGCTGCCGTACGGAAGCGGTGATCCTACGGGTAGCACGCGTCCGGCGATTGGCTGGTTCGCAAATCCGATTATGCCGGCACGCTACTGGTGCCACTGTCGGGTGGTGTACCTACCCATGAGCCACATATACGGAAAGCGTGCCAGTGGTCCAGAAACGCCGCTCGTGCTTGCGTTGCGTGAGGAGCTGTACATTGAGCCTTATGATCAGATTGATTGGCCGCGGTACCGACACGTCTGCAGCTCGTTGGATGAGTATACGCATCGTCCGCGGGTGCAGAAATGGCTCTGGGATGTGCTCTATGTGTACGAGTGGAGCAACAACCCGCTTATTCGTCGTCTACGTGATCGGTGGCTTCGGCCGCGAGCCCTGCAAGAGACGTTGCTCCAGGTGCGTCAGGAGGATTATAACACCAAATGGATTTGCATCGGTCCTGTGAATAAGGCCATTAACATGCTCGTTGCCTGGTATGATCGCACCTCGTCTGACGCGGAAGCACATTTTCGAGCGCATCAAGATCGAGTGAAAGATTATCTCTGGGTAGCTGAGGACGGAATGAAAATGCAGGGCTATAATGGGTCGCAGCTGTGGGATACGGCGTTTGCCGCACAGGCATACGCAGAGAGCGCCGACCTCTTTCTCGACACAGACTCGTGCCTGGAGCGCGTGCTTCTCGCTTGCTGGCGTTACCTCGAGATGTCTCAGGTTCTCGAGGATGTTCCGGAAGCGGCTCGTTTCTATCGTCATATCAGCAAGGGGGCCTGGCCCTTCAGTACCAGGGATCATGGGTGGCCCATCTCCGACTGCACCGCCGAAGGTCTTCGCGCCGTGCTAGCCATTCGTGCGCTCTTCCGAGAGCGCGGCAAGGAGGCGCTTCTGGAGCCACCGATCAACGACGAGCGCATCTTCGATGCGGTGAACGTGATACTGAGCTTCCAGAACCCGTCCGGCGGTTGGGCAACGTATGAGAACACCCGCAGCTATCCGTGGCTTGAATACCTGAATCCAAGCGAGGTCTTCAGTGATATTATGATTGACTGGGATCACGTAGAGTGCACGAGTGCTTGTGTGCGCACGCTCATTGTCTTTCTGAAAGCTTATCCGAATCATCCGCGGACTGCTGAGATTGCTACAGCGATCCGGCGGGGTGTCCAATTCATGAAGCGAATCCAGCTACCTGACGGCAGCTGGTACGGGAACTGGGGTGTGTGCTTCACCTACGGTACCTGGTTCGCTGTCGAGGCGCTCGTAGATGCCGGTGAGCGACTTGACTCGTGTCCAGCGCTGGAACGCGCATGCCAGTTCCTGGAAGAGCACCAGCACCCCAGCGGTCTCGGTGGCTGGGGCGAGACCTTTGAGAGCTGCAGCAAGAAACGTTGGCACCATTCTCCCGAAATACAGACAGTCAACACCGCCTGGGCGCTGATGACGCTGCTCGCGGCGCGTTGGTATCAACGCGGTCCGGAACAACGGGAACTTGTCCACCGTGCAGCGCGTGTGCTCATGTCCGCACAACGCACAAGCGATGGCTCGTGGGATCAGCAGCTTATCAGGGGCGTCTTCAATCGCAACTGCATGATCACGTACAACTACGAGACGGTTTTTGCGATTTGGGCCCTGGGACGGTATCGCCGTGCCCTGCAGACGGACCTAGTGGCCTGAGGATGCACCACGTATGCGCTTGGTGACTTGATTCAACTGGATCATGAACATGAATCTTGCTCTGCGCCACTGTGCAGGTGAACGCGCTCTAGGCATCCGGTATCGAGAGACGAACTTCATGATGTACTGCGGAGCGTGCGACAGGAGCGTGCTAGGACTTGTGGGGTTACCGCCAAAGCTCGGCATGCAAATGGGTTAAATCGCTACCAGGTTTTCGCCCGGTAGCGTCTGATGCCTCCATTTCTGAGGGAAATAGAGCACTGAAATAGTCGTTCAGTTCTTGGCTTTCGATTTCGGCGCTAAACTTTCCTATACATTCAGCCTCGACACTCAAAGTGCAACATGAACGGCTTACGCATTTACGCAGTGAATTCGTCTGCACATTTGTCTTTCCAAAGTGGCGATTTCGCCTCTTTACCGCCGGACTGTGTGGTGCATCGCCAGCATCAGGATGCTCCGTGACGCCCGTGAAGCAGCGTGTGTAAAATGAGCCCGATCATTTCCCGATTCATACGTATGGGATTCATGAGCTGTCCGGTCGTTACGTGTAGCATGCTCGAATCATGAATTCTTGAAGTTTCCGATTTGTTTCTCTCAAGGTGACCCTTGGGCGCATACAGTCCTAAGGAATCCAAAGCCGGTTTCCCGGACCTCATCGCCATTCTCGAGGACCAGGTGAACGTTTCTAGAAAGCGATCTCGAAGCCGCACACAAGTTGTCTACTGGACGACCCTCTGTCGCGCAGTGCGCTCTGTTCGATTCCAGAGCGCGCTTGTCGTGGATCGTGATCACTTGTCCGCCGTCAATGGATGGATGCTAGCCCACGGATTCAGGAACCTTTCGCTTCAGGTGCGGCTAGTGATGCTTGCCGGCCTCGAGGTCCTCCGACTGGCGATATGTTGACACGATTTTCTAAACAATCCTTGCGCACTTCGTGAACCAGTTGCCCGTGCGTATGCAGTGCAAGATTGCAGTCCAGCTCCCGCAACTGATGCACATGGAAATCGACTCGGGATTGTTGGGCGTTCCATTGCCTTTGCGTATGCCGGCTTCGAATTCGGTTGCTTGGTATGAACAAAGCATCCATGACTTGAGAAGGAAAACTGTAACAGGCACACGAAAAAGCAAATCGATAACGGGAAGTATACGGGAGCATCCGGACTTTGTGGAAGCGACGTATGGAGCGTCGGTCACGACCTTTCTTCGACATCGAAGTGGATTCTTGGCAATGCCTGTTGCTCATAGAGCCACACTCGATCAATTCGAACGTTTACTTGAAAACTATATGGCCAACTGGCTGGCAGGATCATCGCGTACAGTGCGCATGACTGCCTGACTTGAGGTACCTGCCGACGCATCGTCTTGTCGAAGCGTCGTTGCGCTGCAGCTTTGCTGTTCAGATTCGTGTCTGCGTAGCGCGCGATACTCGCCGATCCAGGAAGCCTCTGATGCTAACGGAGGTAGATCCAGCGGGATGTCTACCGGTAGACAGAGCAGCTCCTCATTGGACGACGACATGGACGACGACGACGACGCGTTCCAGCCGGCTTCCGCGAATCGCTGGTATCCAGGATCAGAATCGGGGAGCCTCCCGGTTATGTCGACCACGATAGCATCCTCATCAGCTGGAGCGAAATGTTTGCGACGACGGCGATCATATACGCTGCTCCCGTCGGGGTCAAAGTCGAATTCATCCTCTGCCTCCACATACTCGACATTTTCAGATACTTCTCGAAATGATGGTGCGTATGCACTCCAGTTCTCCGCTACGGTCTTGTGATAGACAAGAATGGAGCCACTCTGATACACCAGGACTAGCAGTGCATGAAGATTCGCATGGTACGCTAGCATACTCAGGGACTCTTTGGGGCGCCCATCCAATTGTTTCACTAATTGATTCGCCTTCAGATCCCAAATATAGAGGCGATGGTCAGCGCTTGCCGCTGTTCCAGCAACTAGAAATTCGTCGTGGCTCGCGAATGCAGCCCATCGCCATTGTACTGAGGAAACGCGATCTTTCAGCTCTCGCCAGAGTCTTACTTTGTTCGGTTCGAACGGTTTCCACTCAAAAACCCGAACAATTCGATCATGCGCCACAACCAGGAACAGGTCCCCTCGTTCAGCAAATTGTATTTGTTTCACGAATGCACGGGGCGGCAGTGCGAACGATGCGGAACAGTGAACGGTGAGCCTCGGACCCGAGCCTGCCTCTGTAGCGCGCTTGATCTTGAAAACCTTCAAGAGACCAGGTTGCTCTGCAGCATGTGTGATGATGTAGGCACCAGTGGGGTCAAATTCAGCAGCCAAGTACGCTACTGGCATCGTGATGCTACCCGTCAGCGTCGGCGGCAACTCCACAGCGCCGTGCGCGCCGAGCTCCCGAAGCAGTGGTGCACGTTCAGGTACCGGTGGGAGCGCATCCGAGTTCCGCGTACAGACCGAGTTGCCGTCCTCGGTGTCTGAAGCATGGACGTGTGCACACTCCGGTACTTGTAAAGTCTCAGTCGGAGTCCGCTCCTGCGCACTCATCGTCAGCGTGGATGCGGGGCCCGACCACAGCACCCAAACAGACGGGCACTGAGTCACATGGTACTCTCCTGGTTCGACAGGCAGCTGTACCAGAAGAACCGGTTGGCCAGTCTGTGAGACGCAACACAGGCGATTCTGCCGAAAGCGTGGATGTGCGGAAGCTCTCGCAAGTTGTGCCTCGAAGCGCACGCAGACAATGCAGCGCAGCTGAGATACATCCCAAAGGCGCAGGCTGCCGTCCAGAGACGTACTCAACAGCCAGGTAGAGCGTGGCACAAAGCTTAGCGAGAACACGTCGCTCGTGTGTCCGTAGAGCTTTTTGGCAAGCGCTCTCGTTACGAGGTCATATAACGCAATGGTGCCGTCAGCGAGTCCGACTGCAAGAACGTTCCCGTAGAGCGGTGTAAAAGCGAAACAACGACCCGTACCGTGCTCGCTCAGCGAGAACTCGACTTGTTCCGGAACCTGCGCTCGAACAAAAGGAAAGAGACGATCAAGGAGGACGCGGTTCATCGCAGCACCATCAACGCTGTTCTAAAGTCGAACGTCGCCAGCGGTGTACAGCAGTGGCGGCAAACGCGCCCTAGTCAGAACGTTTGGAACTGAGGTGCAGACGCCTCCCAGTTTTTTTGGACCGGCCACGTACGACTTATTCCAGCTTTTTCTCATATAGTTCCACTTTGGGTGGTTGTCCAACAGAATTCTCTCTCGTGTCGACTCTGGGGGTCTTTTTTTTTCCATCACCGGGCATCTCCTGATGTTGATGGCGGCGTTAAAGTCTCGGTTCACAAACTCCATACGTTCCTTGCCATTATTGGTTGTACTTACTAATGCAAGGAGTCCACGAACTTTCGTCTTCCTTTCCATTTGCTCCTCCGTCAGCGGTCCGTACTTTTTTATATCCTCAGGGCTCCGCTGACACTTTTCCATCTCGACTTTTTGAGGTGTACATCCCAGTTCATGGTGAGTATACGATGTTCGGAGCTCATCTATCGGTATCGTAACGAAGCGTCGTGCACACTCCCTGTACGGTCTTGTGGTTGGAGCTAGTGTAGTCCCTTTCTTCGACGCCCAGCGTCCTGCCCCATACGATACTACGAGCCTCTGACTTTCATCCTTCTTCAAGGCACTCAATTCATTCAAAAAGTTCGCGAATGCACGCTGCTTCCCGCAGTACAAGTTCACACGCAAACGAGCCCACCGAGGCTTTGTATACTCCTCCTACAGCGCATCCCAATGCGCAATGCGAACTTGCATGAATTTCAGAAAAGCTTCAAAGTCCGCTCCGCGGCTCGTCACCTCGCTCAAAGCTTCCATTTGATCCTTCATTCCTGAAGTCCAAGTCTCGATTTTCTTCCTTGCATTGATCATACCGGATTCTCCATTGTATATTGCTCTCGAGAACCTCAGAAGACGCATATATTTCTGACGTAAGTTGCCGTCGGTGCAATCTTCCGGACGCTTTAGTACAGCGATGGTTATAATGTTTGTGTTCCAGGGGTTAAGGCCGACGACAAAGTCGCTATCCTGCAGTTTCTGTATCGCAGGATCCGCCTCCTTCTCATATTCATGCTTCGTAACGGGCAATATCGAAGACGGAACTTGACGATTTGCCTCCAACCGCCGACAGTGTACACACATGGCTAATCCATCGGTTTCGATCATCCCGGTGAATTTCTTTTGTTTGCTGACTTTGTGACGTTTGAAATCGAAGGGATTCTTCCAGTGCGTCTCGCGGGTTTCACGGGTCACCTCCGCCCTGTTAACATTGAACTCGGGACTGATCTCTCTCATGATGCCATGAAGGGTTCTGGAGTCGATGGTGACAAAATGTGACTTGATGTTGCGCATTGGAACCACGTTGAAGCGCTTCCCTACTATGGCCGCCTTCCGTCTCCCCAACTCTTCATTTTTTCCCCACTCAGTTTCATCGCTGCCTTGCGTTCGAGTTCACGGTCTAAAAACACGAAATAGTGCAGGATGAGGCGATAGTATCTTTCCTTGTCTTTTTCAACTCTGACATCTTGTCTGTTGGATTCGCCAACCCCAAGACTGCGCGGTGCTCTTGTATAGCCGCACGGATTACAGAAGCTCCATTCGTACTCCTGCATGACGCCTTCTCCCTGACAAATTCGACCTCATCTTCACGCTTACGATCGTTCGTGATGCCATTGATAATCGCCCATACTCCTTTGCGAGAGAAGCCCGGGCAGTGTGCAGACACGGTGCGTATCATGAAACGTTCGAGGTTCACTGCCAAAAGATTCTTCAGGTTCGTGATATACTTCATCGCTCCGTACATGTAAATATCCTGGTCAGCATTGTATCGAGTAGCCTCGAACCTGTAAAAGGGATGTTTTTCGTTAAGGCCATGGACTAGCACATTTTCCCTCCGCGTTTCCGCTGTGGCAAGCATCAGGTGTCGAATAAAGGTCTTATCGAAAAAATCGCCGGAATCTCGGCCGTTCCCAAGTGCGCCACGTTTTCGTACATCTCCCTCGCCAAATGCATCAGTCGTGACGACGCTTTGAAAATACTCATGGAGTACAAGTCGACACGGTTTCCGATAGCGTCTCGCAACTCTCCCTCGTACGGATCCTTTATACGTCGAAGAAGACAGGATTCCACCACCATCTCATCGTAGAGACGTCACTCTTGCAGCCATCGACAAAAGGCCTCCCCCATTTGCTTCTTCTTCTTGTCCTGTTTCTCTTTGCGAGGCACTGTTCCTCGTTTTCTTCTAACTTCGGGCAACACCGGCCATCCAAAACCCTCTACTTCCAATTACATGAGTCTACCTTTTGTTTTTTGGGGTAGAACACATTGGACGCTTCTGCTTTGAACGGCGAAAATCACTTAAATATCCTTACATGAAGCATGAAACACAATTGAAGCCGAAACTATCCTTTTCTACGATTCGAGCGCAAATACAACTGGCCCCGATAGAGCAATAGCTCCAAAAGAGGTCATTACCGCGTTTCGCATCATCGGCGAGAAGAACGTCGTGTGACGTGACGGCCAGATTCCGAGATGCGTTGCCAGGGCGCACGAAATAGAAAATGCCGAAAACTAACCAATATCCACAAACGGAATAGCAAGTTCTATCGCCATCTACAATAAACGTTCAAAGCAGGAAGTTTTTGCGTTTGGTCAAACAGTTGCCTTTTAGGCGCAAGGTCTGCAAGCCGCGAGACTCTACCGGCTTGTACGCCGTGTGACTCTGCGGTGGTGGGTGATGTGACGCACCTGAGCACCTCGTCCGAAACGCATTTGATTTTGGCACTAGGAGCGCGTATACTGGGTCTGGGCATCACCTTGGTTGCGGAGGAATCCTACAATACCGCTTCCCGCTACCACAGGCAGAAGGTCAGCCTGTCCAGATTGGAGGCTCCCAAAAATATACATAGCCCTGATTCCGTATCGCTTGTCCAATGCCTCTTCCAACGCGCTCAGTGGTATGCCAAAGCTGTTCTGTTTTCGTAGCGCATCCGCACCAGCGATAGAGATGCAACGGCGGGTGCTCATGGCAGGCAACCGGCGCACAATAGAAAAAATGAGACGACCAGTACAGCAGAGAGTAAGCAAAAGCGATGTAACGTGCAGAAGTAGTCCAACATGATGGACGCTTTCCCGAAAGCCAATATCGACCCGGAAACATGGGATGCATGGTCAGTAGAAACGTTCTGTCGAACCAAAAAAGCATAACGCCGGAGGGAATTCCCTAATGGCTCTGGTGTTCGAACCATCGCCTTACCAGATGCGTATGCACCGATATCATCCCGCCGGAGGGAATTCCTTTGCGTGTCCGCGGCGCCGTACCCCGGGGTGCAGCATCGTGCCACTACGATCTTTGCGCTATCTGAGCGCAACAATGCGGAGCACTGAGTTACCAATACTGACGAGATTATTGCTCGGCAAACCGCGAGTTTCGCCTAGTCTCTGTGGAAGACATTGAGCGCTTGTGCTCGATGCGCTCAACGCTAGACAGTCTACGGGAGTTACAAGTCGGACTCTATGCAATTGACGGGCGATCACTCGTGCAGCAACGAAAAAGAGATTTCTCACTGGAAATGCATGCGTACGCGAACGATTTTAGTCGGTGATGAAGTTGGCAGCTTTACCACCAAAGAAAATCGATCCCAAAAAACTGCAAGACGTATTGGTTTGTTTTCCGCTGTGCCAGGAAAAACACATAGATGGCGCACCCGCTGCAACTCGAGCACCGTTTCCGCTGCGTACCGCACGTGACAGGTGCTTCACAGCTGTACATCGTCACCATTTCCAGCATCCGCTACCCTTGATGGTGCAGCGATCGCCTGTAACGCGCCGGCATCATATGCTGCATCTTCGTATGGGCCCGAAACAGTCGCAGATCGCCGTGATCACTGGCGCGTCCTCTGGGGTCGGTCTGTATGCAGCTCGCGCTCTGATCAACAAGGGCAATTGGCACATCGTCATGGCATGTCGTGACGTCGACCGGGCGGAACGCACAGCAAACAGCGTGAGCCTCCCAAAGCACGCCTATACCGTGCTGCATTGTGATCTGGCTGATTTCGCCTCTGTGTTGAAGTCTATGAGAGAGCTATCGAGTGTGGCGCGCGTCGATCACCTGGATGCCCTTATCTGCAATGCCGCAATATGGCATCCGCGGGACAAGAAACCGCGCTTCACGGTGGACGGAATCGAGGGAACCATGCAGGTTTGCCATCTGAGCCATTTTCTTCTCTGTCAGCATCTGTTGCCGAAGCTGAAAATATCGCGCGGGCGCATTGTGTTCTTGACGACTCAGACACACTCGCCGAACTCGCTGCCGGGAAAGATCCCCCCGCAGGCTCGTCTTGGTGATTTGTCTGGTGTCGACGCAAGACTCGGACCGCGGACGACTGGCATGGAAGAGAATAGTCCGTTTGAGCCCACAAAAGCCTACAAAGACGCCAAAGCCGCCAACGTATTGACAATGAAGGCGCTCAGTGATCGATACGGCCGCGACGGGGTGACCCCTGTGGCGATTTTCCCGGGATGTGTCGCCGATAGCAACCTCTTACGTGAAAAGCGTGGCAGGTTCCGCAACATATTCTTCCCGATTCTTCAGAAGTACATCACGCGGGAATAGATTCCGAATGAGGAGGCCAGCCGCCGCGTAGTCGAAGTGGCGACCCCGGGGCGCTTCTCGGACTCGGGCTCGTATTTTCAGTGGCGTGGCGAATATACGGAAGGTCGAGAGAAGACGAAACCGCAGGTTATTGAACCAACGTACGAAATCGACAAGGCAGATCAGCTATACGAACTGAATCTTGACGTTGTGGACCAGCCGTTACGGCGGCGAGGCCTCAAGTCGAATATCTCAGCCCCTGTCTGAAGTTTCATGGCTTCGAAGATGAGAGGCGCCTTCGGAGCGCACATCGCTCCATCAAGGACGGATGTGGGAGCAACGGTGAACCAAGTAGGCGGCCTGGCGCACATTCGATCGGATATTAAACGAGTGAGAGGGCGCTCCTCCTGATGTGAAGAGCCAATAATGCTTCGCAAGTAACAAAGCGTACTGGAATAGTGATTAGTATAGTGATAGCTATGAACTGCTTCGCACTGAATGCGCCAGAGAATGCTGAAGGCGGTCGTCATCCGAGAAGAGCACATTTGCGGCAACTGCAGAAAGCGCATTTGTCCTGGAATATAGAGTAAAGCGCTCAGAATTGGGCATATCTATTGTTGGAGCTCATTGTGTGATCTGGCACATAATATGACATGCTTTCGGTGATTCTTTTCGGGCGTATGACGTACGTATCGCACCAGAATATCCCGGCACGGAAAGAGCTGCATGCGTACAATGGAAAAGAAGAGCGGCAACTTCCGAGTATACGCAGGTAATACGAGCTCCAGAGTAGTCCATCATTTCGCGCAAGTGCGTCTTAGCATCCGGACGCTGCTTCAGGATATATCAGTAGAATGCTTATGCCGAACGAAAGCAACCGAGCGTCGAGAACGAAGGAGCTGGACAACGAGGATGCCATGAAGACCGTCCGCGTCTTCCCCGTGTGTAAGGGGGAGGCAGTGCTGACGGAGAGCAACGTGTGTCGTGTTTGAAAACTGCCACCACGGCGAGGAAGCAAGATGCACCACCTCTACAGCTTTTACCGGATGGAGGCAGATTCTCCCGAGAAGGTAAATTGTTAAATAGAAGGATGTTTTAGGCATTCATCTTCTACTGCCGGGGATAACTGCCAAATATCAAGTTGCAAGAACGGATTGAGCTTCTGTTTTCTTTCCATACAGAATACAGCAGGGCAAGCAGCTGAACCACGCAAGCAGCCCGCAAGCTAGATTGCACACAATATTGCAGACGCTGAATAATAGCATGAGGAAGCTCTCCACCCTCGAAAGCGCCTTCATATGCGAGAAACTCCGAATAACCTCCGATGAAGCGGTCGCAGCGAGGCATCGAACAGAAATCAATGCGAGAGGCCAAGATATTGAATAATGTCTCCGCTGACTGACAGAGCTAGTGATCGTGCCTCGCGCAAGTACGTCGACAAAAGAGAACAAGGAATCCGGGGCAAGGTTTCCGGATAGAGAGTTCTGGGAAATAGGATGTGTACTGGGGAATGTGCTGTATGAAAAGCACATTGCGAAACAAGTGCTGGCATCATAAACCGAGTAAGGTGGAAATTCAAAATGGAATTGGTCTGTAGACTTGATGGCCCTGTCCAGCTGATGGATCGATAACTACATGGAGACATTCCGGGATCTTGCTGGGGAAATTGTCGTGTAGAGGAGGGCATGTATTGGTGGCTCTAACCTGCCCGCTAGTCACCCAAATAGAGATGGAGCGACGCTTCTGGGAATATGATTGGACATCATACCAGACAATTTCAAGCAAAAGCTGCTCCACATAAAACGACACTGATCAAGCAGGCAAGCATGCTCAATTCTCGATTAACAAATCCGCAGACGTAGAAGAATAGCCTTGGCTGCTTTCGAAAGACCAATTCAGACTATGGAGTTTCCAAAGTCCAACGGAGATCCCACTCGGAAATGCGAGACTAGGTACTGATCGGTACCGAGAAACTATGGGGTAGGTGCGCTACTGTGAGGCTGATACTCAACTAGATAGAGTCATCTGCAGCAACGGAGCCTTCTTTGCAGGTAGCAGATATAAAAATATATGCCACGGAGCGTTTGTTGGAAACTGGATGAAAAGTTATGAAGTCTCCGATTGGGCCAGCATCCTCCGCGGATCACCAGTCTGCGCGAGCCCTAAAAATGGTTGTTGGTGTTCGGCTTGCCAGAAGCGGTTGATACACATGGCTCCAAGCTCAGGCCCAATGAGGTTAGATGAAGAAAATACCTACAAATTCTCGCTTTGTAGGTTTAAGGTCGAAGCATGGGTACGCATATGTGCGGTTGATTTCGGACGACGGCCGGTCACTAACCAGAGATCACTTCCCTCGCGGGCAATATTTTTTAGTTTTCCTCGCAATAGAGACGTAGGAGCTCATTATTCGATGTTTCGTATCTAAAACAAACACCAATGGTACAGACCTACACAAACCTTCCAACTACTCTGCTTGGGTGTCTGCACCAGAAAAGGACTGCAAAACACTCGCAGTACCACGGAATATTTCCAATATGATCATGTTGCAAAAAAAAGATAGAAAATACGCTATTGGGGTACTTCTGCGTTTCGGGTGGTGGACGAGCCTCAGCAACTGATAGTTCGTTATTCGCTATCCTTCTTACCTAGAGCCGTGACCTGCAGAACCCTGCTGACTCGCACCTGGAAGGAGCAGTACTCGGGAGTTACTCATTCGAATGAAATCCCACTAGCCTATATATAGCTTTCAGTACCTCTCTCAACATGGATATTTCGGACTATGTACCCCGATTTCCCTACGTCCGTTGTGGTACAGTCTCGACATCAACGTGAATTCTTCATCGCATCATGATGACCCCAATTCAAATTCCTCTGCAGTGCGCGCGCGTTTCGCGCTTTTGGCGCTATCACGTTACGCGTTGTTGTTTTGGCTTTCACAAAACACGGCGGTTACGTTCGTGTTGACCATAACGAAAAAACAATAGTGAAGAAATATTCACGCAAGAAAGAACAAATATCCGTATTTATTGGACTGAGAGAGCGTCGAACGAGATGTTTCGAGCTCGCTCTCTGGTACGTGGCCTGGTTGTTGCTGTTTGTCTATTGTTGGCGGCCACGTTTTCCGTGTCGCTTGTAGCTGCGTTGTCGCCTGTGAGTACGGTTAGCTGGACCTGGATAGGTGGAGACACAGGTATCAATAATCCTGGTACTTATGGAACGCTGAACCAGACTTCAGCAGATAGTGTTCCAGGAGGCCGTTACTATTCTGCAGCCTGGGTCGGAAGTCCAAGCTCGGTATACTTGTTTGGCGGGCTTGGGTACGGAAACACAACAGTGGGCTACCTTAATGATCTGTGGAAATTCAACCTGACCTCGCTCGAGTGGACATGGATAGGAGGTTCCTTAGACATCAACAATGTAGGAGTATATGGCACAGTCGGCACAGGCAGCCCAAATAGTATACCCGGCGGCCGTCTGGCTAGCGCATATTGGCAGACGGACGAGCAGCATTTCTGGTTGTTTGGTGGTTTCGGCTCTGATGTGAACGGTAATGAGGGCGAACTGAACGACATGTGGCGGTACGATACTGAAACGGGAATCTGGACGTGGTTCAGTGGGAATGATACTTCTAAGGCCAAGCCAGTCTACGGACCGAAGGATATCTACAGTCAAATTTACAACCCCGGAGGCCGAGATTTCGCGGCATTCTGGCTGGGCGCGGATGGTCTTTTTTGGTTGTTTGGTGGTGAGAGAAATTATGGGCTGGATTTTCTGTCAGATCTTTGGTCATTCAACCCTGTGACATTCGAATGGGCATACAGAGGCGGATCACAACTTGTTAACCAGCCTGGTAACTATAGCGCACCTGGCGTGGCGAGCAACTCAAATGCCCCAGGTGCGCGCGGCGCCTCGTATACATGGACAGATTTTGAAGGAAATCTCTGGTTGTTCGGTGGCGTTGGCTACGGAAACAGCACAGCACTAGGGCAAGGGGACTTGAATGATCTCTGGGTCTACAACATAAGTCAATCCGTATGGATTTTGATTGCAGGAAATACCACTATTAATAATCCAGGATCTTATGGAACTCTCGGTGCTTTCTCCCCAACCAGTTACCCAGGTGCAAGAGACTCAGGCGTAAGTTTTGTGGATTCTTTGGGTAATCTGCAGCTGTTTGGCGGTGAGGGACTCGCCAATACGAGCGAATCCTTTGGCTATTTGAACGATCTTTGGGTCTTTAATATCACGCTTGGTCAGTGGGCGTGGATCAATGGCAGCCAAAGTGTGGATGCTCTTTCAGTATATGGAGTTTTGAACGCGTCCAGCTCGAGTGTTGTACCTGGCGGTCGCTTTGGACCAGCTTTCTGGAACACCAGTGGGACTGATCCGATCCTATTTGGCGGATTTGGATACTCAAACACTAGCAGAAATGGCCATCTCAATGATGCCTTCGCTTTGAGTGAATCGTTCCCTACACCTACCCCTACGCCTACGCCAACATCAACGCCAACTGCTACATCGACCGCAACATCCTCGGTAACCGCTTCATCTACGGCTACATCTACGATAACAGCAACCGTAACCTCGACGTTCACACTGACGCCAACGCCTACATCTACTCCCGTGTGCACCAATGAGATCTGCGGTTCCCCGGGACAATACACGAACCAGGACGCTTGCGAGCAAGTCGGATGCTGCTTCAATCCCGAGACGAACGCGTGCACCCTGAAGAGCGTCTCAGCGGCGTGCAGCGCTGTTCCAGTGACGCAACGTGTCCCCTGCGGCTGGAGCTACATCTACCCCGACGAGTGCACTGCGATTCCGGGATGCTGCTGGCAGCCCACAGCGAACGGCATCCTCGCGCCCTGGTGCTACTACGACATCGACCATGCACCGCAGGCTTCTGTAGCGCTGCAGGAGGTGCAGGCACCGGTGCCCGTCTGCCCATCACCGGGAGCGCAGCGCCAGCCGTGCGGCAACGCGGGTATCAACCAGTTTACCTGCTATGCCCAGGGCTGCTGCTACGACTCGCAGGCGCAGAACCAGTGGGTGCAGAACGGCAAGCAGCAGAGCGACTTTGAGTCGAACCCGTACTGCTTCCAGCCCGAGAAGACGTGCGCTGTGGGCGAGTTTGAGCGCCAGCCGTGCACGAACGCGGTGAATCAGAACCAGCAGCTGCCCAACAATAATATCAACAACAACCAGTTTGTGCGTCTGCTGAACACGCTTCTGTACGGGGAGCAGCACGGGACGCAGCGCACGAGCTACTCGCCGCAGCAGTGTCTGGAGGCTGGTTGCTGCCTGGGGATCGGCATCGAGTGCTTCCAGCCGATGACCGAGTACGTGTGCCAGGCGTATGGGTACGTCTCGAACTCGATGAGCGGCACGACCGGCAACGTATCGAACTCGAGCTATATTCCGTGTGGCCCGGAGTGCTGCAACGCCGAGATAGAGAACTGTACGTACAACCCGTTCAGCAACAGCAATAACCTGCGACAACAGCAGCAGCAGCAACAGGTGCTGTTGCCGTCATTCTGTGTATGCAAGGACCCTACAAAGCAGTGCGGGACGTACCTGATCGCTTCGGATAACCTTGTGAACAAGGTGCGTTGTTGCCGCTCTGGCGAGGAGTGCATCAACAACGAGTGATTGTAGATTAGTCCCACACCGACTCCGAGTGCCATTATTGCGACTGCAACTGCGTCTCCAAGTGCGTCATATTGGTGTCGACCACAACGCATGCCTCAGCAAGTGGTTCAGTATGAACCACTGCGTTGACGCCAGCTATCTGTACAGCCCCGCGCGCGACCATAGAACTAAAAACATGTCTCAGTTATTGATATATTCATTCCATGAGGAACGTGGGTGTACAATATAGTTCGCACGTGCATGCACGCAAACTTTCAGTCCGGGTTGGCGGCCCACAATCCAATATTGAGGGTATCTGGACACCAAACATACCCCGAGACTGGATGTCAACAAATATGCAGATGGCGTGCAGAAAGAGGGAGTTTTTCGTACTGCGTCATAGCGGGCCGGGTCCGAATGTGCGACGGGCATGCCATTAGCCTTTTTGGATGTTTGGACTCTGCATGTGTATCTGAAACACGACCGCGGCGTAGACTGCTATCTTGCATTGCCATTACGAGAGCGCCATCATGAAACTCAGTAGCAGACGTTGCAAAATATCTTTGTCCGTTTATTATAGAAATGTCACGTTTTGGGTGGCGCCGTGCGCAGATCTGCGTCATTCAGACGGCGGTGCTTGACCCGCTCCCGTGCTGCTTACCTCAGAATACTTCGTGGAGACTGGTGGTGGTAAGGACAGAGACAGCAGTGACAACAGTAACAGCAGCTGGAGGCTCTTCTATCCCTGTAGATTCTAAGCAACTCGTTTCCCTGGGAGGCGTTTTCTTTTCACCGGTGCAGAACCCCTTTCGTATCCCATATGCGAGAAAGGTATTTTTCCATAGTGAGACTCCTGGTGATAGTATTGGTTGTGTCGGGTATACACACAGTTCGTGGAGTTTTGTCCTCCGAAGATACGTTTTTATGGACCTGGATCGGTGGCAGTAACTCTACCGGCAGTTCAGGTAGCTACGGTGTTCAGGGTGTGCCAAACACCAGCACCGTGCCTCCGGCGCGGTACGGTGCGGCCTTCTGGACCGGCGTTGACGGGGTGCTCTGGTTGTTTGGTGGCAGCGACTCGAGCGGCGTCTTCGGTGATCTCTGGAACTACAATCTGAGCACTTTCTCTTGGACCTGGTTTGGAGGCTCTTCATCCCTCAACTCTGCAGGGGTATACGGCTCCCTCGAAGTTCCCAACAAGAGCAACTATCCGCCTTCGAGGACGGAATCCGCTGCTTGGAGTGACAGCAACGGAAACCTTTGGTTATATGGAGGCTGGAATTTGAACTCGGGCTATAGTGATATGTGGATGTATAGTGTATCGTCGGGCGAATGGACATGGGTGCAGGGATCCAACGAGACCAATGTTCCCCCGACATATGGTCCTCTTGGGAAGTCGTCTTCAAGCAACACGCCTGGCGGTCGTTACCAACCCGCGACCTGGGTTGGCCTAGATGGCCAGTTTTATCTCTTTGGTGGATTTTATCCTATTCGTCATTTTTACGGTGACCTGTGGCAGTACAACACAGTGACCAACGAATGGAGCTGGATAGGTGGCACTCAACAGCAGACTCCCTCTGGAAGCTATGGTACGTTTCGCCAGCCATCGCCGAGCAATTATCCCGCTGGACGTTTCGGAGCCACATCGTGGCGAGACCTTGATGGGAACTTTTGGCTCTTTGGCGGTGAGGGACAGATTGACGGAATTGGCAATCTTCTCAATGATTTATGGCTGTACAATGTCAGCTCCAAAGAATGGACTTGGATGTCTGGAGATGACAGTGTTGGTTCGAATGGGGCAGTATACGGCGAGAAAGGAGTGCCGTCATCGAGCAACACTCCGGGGTACAGATTTGGTTCCTCTGGATTTGTAGACTCGACGAACACCCTGTATCTCTTCGGTGGTGTTTCAACCGGTGTCTGCAACGACCTGTGGACGTTCAATATTACGAGTCTTGAATGGACTTGGGTAGACGGTGACAATACAACAGATGGAGCCTATAGTTACGGCGAGCTGAAAAAAACAAGAAATAACACGCTCCCACCCCCCGCAGCTTAGTAAGT